>JAEEGL011650295.1_pt1 | contig 35006 bp, 27 predicted proteins | sample 9134231 | NCBI WGS metagenome assembly JAEEGL01 (sample SAMN16246548, study PRJNA631951) | gut metagenome | biome: gut microbiome; feature: rumen; material: fiber-attached | host: Bos | place: Iran: Karaj | collected 2018-10 | reverse complement strand
TTTGGCCGTACATTCAGACCTGAGAATTCCAACGCTCAGACGCATGCAAGCGAGTTCTGGATGATCGAGCCTGCGATGGTTTTCTGCGATCTCGAAGGCCTTATGGACATTGAAGAGGAAATGCTTAAGTTTGTTGTTAAGTATGTTTGCGACAAGTGTCCGGAGGAAATTGAGTTCTGCGACAAGTTTGTATCCAAGGGATTAAAGGCTAAGCTTGACGATATCGTTAACGCTAAGTTTACTCGTATCAGCCACCATGATGTCATCGACATTCTTAAGGCAGCCGATGTTAAGTGGGAGTTCCAGCCTGATTACGGCGAGGACATTGCTAAAGAGCACGAGAAATATATTGTAGAGCACTTTGGTGGCCCTGTATTTATTACTGACTGGCCAAAGGAGATCAAGGCATACTACATGAAGGTTAACCCTGACAACAAGACAGTTGCTGCTGTAGATCTTCTTGTTCCTCAGGCAGGTGAGCTCATGGGCGGAAGCCAGAGAGAAGAGAACCTGGACAAGCTCATTGAGAGAATGGATGAGATGGGCGTTGATAAAGAGGGTATTGACTGGTACCTTGATACCAGAAGATATGGTGGATGTATCCACAGTGGTTTTGGTATGGGCTTCGAGCGTCTTATCATGTACTTAACAGGCGTTGAGAACATCCGTGACGTAATTCCTTATCCAAGAACACCAAGAAACTGCGAATTCTAAGAATTTTGAAGGCTTTCACTTCAGATGAACTATTCATCCGGAGTGAGGGCCTTTTTTCTTTGTTTAATATATTCTTAACAGTCATTTAATAAATGCATGGCAAGCCTTCTTACAAGAAATGTTCGAAAAAATGTATAATAATATATGTTGAAAGAATTGTGATTTAATAAGCGGAGCGGTCATGTTATGAATAGTGACGACACTAATTTGAATTCACTTAAGAAAACCTATAATACAAATGCAATAGTTGCACTGCTGGCAACTTTGGTTTTTATCGGTTTTATCCTTGTGTTGTACAATATTGCCGTATATGAGAAGAAAGCTAATATTATTCAAAGCGAAGAATTAAGTACCGGGAAAACTACTGAAAGCATAAAGCTATATCTTTCGTCATACGTCGATTCAGTTAAGCTGGTTGCTTATGCTTTGGATGAGATGCTGGTCAAAAAAAGAAGCGATGAGGATATACAGGACTTTTTAGTCAGGCAGTCAACAACCCAAAAAGAAGCTATTGACCCTGATTTTACCGGTTTCTATGGATATATTAATGGACGCTTTTTCAGTGGGGTAAACTGGATTTCGCCCGAAGATTACGATGCCACGCAAAGACCCTGGTATAAAAAGCCTTTTGAGAATCCTCAAAATGTTACCATACTTGAGCCATATCTCGACATGGAAACCAATAGCTATAAATTGGCCATAGGTAAAGTGCTGGCAGACGGAAAAAGCGTTGTTTCAATTGACCTTCTTTATTCCCCGATTCAGCTTATGGTAGAAAAGGCCGTAAAATACGGGAATGAAGATATGTGTATGGTCATAACCTCGAGTAATCTTGTCATTGCGCATTCTGACAAATCTGAAGTTGGAAGAGATTATGATGTTGAAATTGGAACCCTTGGAGGCGAGATAGCAAGAACACTTAAGGGCGATGAAGACTATTCTTTTGAGACTCGTGTGGGAACTACAAACTACATCGTTCATGTAGCTCAGATCACTGACGACATTAGATGTATATCCGTAAGAAACACAACTATTGCTTATAAACCTCTTAGATTGATTCTGGCAGGATGCATCACTGCAATAGTGATAATCACGCTGGCAGTATTTTACATTTTTGTTGCGTCAGCAAGAGCATTGAGCACAACAGAGGGGGCTTTTTCTGAAAACAGAAATATAGCGAAGAACTCTAAAGTTATAAAATATAACCCGTTTGAACGAGTGGCAAAAAAACGGGGAGTACACCTTGGAAGTATGATTCTGTGGCTTGTATTCTCGGTATTATTTCTGACGGCGGCTCAAATATGCGCTGTTTCCATATTGCAGTCCAGAGCTGCTATAAGAACGTCTATACAGCAGAGGATGATGGACATTGCCAACTGTGCTTCCGGAGCTGTAAACGGCGATCTGTTAAAAGATATCAAAGCTGAAGATGAGGGTGGCAAGGAGTACCAGCAAATACATGATGCCCTTGCTGTTTTCCGAGATAACGTTGAAATTGAGTATGTTTACGGCATAAGAGATGAGAAAGACGGGAGATTTACTTTCACCGTTGATCCTACTTTTGCTGATCCGGCAGAATTCGGAGAAGAGGTTGAATATACAGATGCACTTTATCAGGCAAGCCTTGGAATTACCTCTGTTGATAATGTCAGTTATACTGATGAGTGGGGAACCTTTTACAGTGCATATAGTCCAGTGCTGACTTCCGATGGCGAAATTGCCGGTATTATAGGCGTTGATTTCAGTAAATCCTGGTTTGAGGATCAGATAAATCAACAGACAAATCAGATAATAAATACATATTTCATAATTTTTATTGTGACCATGTCACTTACCGGGTTTTTGAGCTTTATTCTGATCCGGTACATTATAGAACCTCTTAACCACATGACTTCGGTTGCGGTGCGCTATGAAAAAGGTGACTATAGTGAAAAGATTGAACTGAACAGAAATGATGAGATTGGTGTTCTTTCCCATACTTTGCAGTCAATGGCCGGTTCATTGCAGGAACAGATTACCAGAGCAGAGGAAGCAAATAAGGCTAAGAGCATATTTCTTTCTAAGATGTCTCATGAGATCAGAACTCCCATCAACGCAGTTCTTGGCATGGCAGAGATGATCATTAATAAGGCAAAGGAAAACAGTATCCGTTCCTACGCCGGGGATATTAAAAATGCCGGAAAGGATCTTTTGAAGCTCATAAACGCTATACCGGATTTCGTGGATGAGGATACTACACAAAAGGAAGAAGAAAGTTCCACAGTTTCTGTACCAAACTTCATTGCTCCGTCGGCCAGAATACTTGTGGTTGATGACAATGATATTAACCGCATGGTGTTCAGTAACCTTATAGGGCATACCAGAGTGAAGCTGGATTCGGCAGACAATGCGGATAAGGCTCTGATGCTCATGACAAAGAACAAATATGATCTGATTTTCCTTGATCATATGATGCCGGATAAAGATGGAATAACGCTTCTTCATGAGGCAAGAAGCCTGGAGAACTTCGTTAATTTTTCCACTCCGATGATATGCCTTACAGCTAACGCTATAAGCGGAGCCAAGGACTATTATCTCTCGGAAGGATTTAATGATTATCTTACCAAACCGGTAAATCCTGCAATACTGGATCAGGTCATATTGCAGTATGTTCCGGACGACCTTATCATAATTCAGGATGAAAGCGAGATCGAGAGTGAAACAGAACCGGAAGAAGTAGGAGGATTACCACTGTCGTGGCTTCATTACCAGAGCATTATCGATTATGAAACAGGCCTTAGGAATAACGGGTCCGAAAAAGCTTATCAGTCTATATTGGAAGCTTATTATGAACAGATAGATGTTATAGCCGAAGAAATCCAGCAACTGTATGAACAAAAGGATATCAGGAATTATACACTCAAAGTACACGCGTTAAAGAGCTCCTCAAGATCCATAGGAGCCATGGAGCTGGGTGAAAAGGCGCAGGAGCTTGAAAATGCCGGAAAAGCGCAGAATATTGAGTTCATAGATAAAAATCATCAGGCATTTATAAATGAATATTTAAAGCTAAAAGAGCTATTGATGCCTCTGGAATCTTTCAAAGAGAAGGAAAAAGAACCGGAGGGCGACAAGCCGGTTGCAGATGAAGACCTGATGAACAGGTTCTTTGATGATATCAGGACAGCGGCAGATGCCATGGATACATTCCGCATCGACGAAATTTTTGACAAGATGAAATCATACACAATTCCTGAAAAGGATGCGGAATTATTCAGTAAGCTAAAGACTGCTGCTAATGAATTCGATTACACAAAACTTTTGGAGTTGATTCAGGATGAGATTTAAAGTAGTTGTTGTAGATGATGATCTGCTTAGTCTGAAAAGAATAAAAACTCTGCTGGAAGATCAGGATATGACTGTAAGTTGCCTAAGGTCCGGTAATGATCTTCTTAAGTTCCTTGAAAAAAATACTACCGACATCATCCTTTTGGATATTCTGATGCCGGAGATGGACGGTTTTGAGACTTACAGCGCGGTAAGAGAATTCGAGGAAAAAAACCAAAAATCTCAAACGCCCATAATCTTTTTGACGGGAGAGAACGACTCCGATGTTGAGCGAAGAGGGCTTAAGGAAGGTGCTTCTGATTTTGTCCGCAAGCCACTGGACAAAGATATTCTGGTAAAGCGTATCAGGAATACAGTCGAGAGAAACAAAAAGATTGAGGAACTTATAGAAGAGGCGACGCTGGATAAGCTCACAGGTTTTTTAAACAAGGCTGCAGGCACTAAAGCAATATCAGAGGAATGCTCTAAGCAAGAAGGCGCGCTGATGCTTTTGGATCTCGATAATTTTAAGCTGGTCAATGATCTGTTCGGTCATGATATGGGCGACAATGTACTGGTAGCTCTTTCCGATGTTATTCGTCACAGCGTAAGAGCTCACGATGTTGTCAGCAGGATTGGCGGAGATGAATTTATGATTTTTTTCCCAAGTCTTCTTGTAGAAGATGCTGTTGCCTCGCTGACTAATCGTCTGAACAGTCAGCTGACTGCAGAAGCAGATGCATTAATGGGCAGTGACCACGGTATACCGCTGGGGATTTCAGTCGGAGTGGCTTTTGCACCGTTACATACAAACTCTTACGATAAACTGTTTCATTACGCTGACACGGCTCTTTATAAGACAAAGAACAAGGGAAAGCACGGGTACACGGTTTTTGAACCCATGGACCTGCAGAATAATGGCACCGGGAATCTGGACCAGGAGCTTTCAAGAGTCCTTCAGATATTTAATGAACGCGGGGAGAGAAAAGGCGCTCTTATTTTTGGTAGGGAAGCTTTTTCTCAAAACTATCGCTTTATAATCAGATTCCTGGAACGCTATGGGGGCTTGATCACAAGGCTGATGATCTCGGCTGAGTTCGATGATTCGGAAATGCCGTTACAGGAGAAAATTGATTCTTTTTCAAAGACGATTACGAAATGCCTTCGCAGCAGCGACATTATCTATCAAAGCAGACCTAACCATTTCTTTATAGTACTGCCGTTTCTTTACGCCGATGATCTACAGGGGGTTATTGATCGACTGAAAAGGGCCGCGGAAGGGAATCCGGGTCTGGGCAAGGTTAAGATGGAATTTGCATATTCCTTTATTGAGATGGAAAAGAATTCTAATTTAACAAACAGGAAATAAAGAAATAGAAATTTGGTATACTATATTTAGTAGGTGTTTTTTGTTTCGAGGCAAGGGATAGGTATGAGGAAAAGTTATTGGGGCATTTTAATGGCGATATCGCTTGTCGCAATTGTAGTGTGCGGGGAGCCTTTGGCGGTCTATGCCACTTCCAGTACAGAACTTTTGGAAAACCAGAAGAAGCTTGAACAGGAAGAAAAGGCTCTTGAGAAGCAAAAGAAAGATCTTGAAAAACAATCCAAGGATAGTCAGAATAAGCTGAATAATGCCAATGATCAGATAAGCGATGCCTCTGAGGGAATGGATGAGACACAGGATGCCATAGATGAGACTTCCCAGGAAATTGTGGGGCTCATGGCGGATATTGAGATGATCAAGGAAGATATCGCCAATAAGCAGGAGCAGATTGAGATAACACAGGCCGAGTATGATACAGCCAAGGCCAATGAAGAGAATCTTTACGCTGCTATGGTTCAGAGAGTAAAGTTCATGTATGAGAAGGGGAACCTTTCCTATGTGCAGATTCTTTTGACCGCCACAAGCTATGCTGATGCGCTTAATAAAGTTTCCTATGTTGAGGAAATGTATGAATACGACAGGATAAAGCTCGCCGAATATGTTGCGGCAAAAGAGGCAGCAGAGGCCTACGGCCAGCAATTGGAGGCGGAGAAATCAGAGCTTGAAACCTCTGAATTTGAGCTTGAGGAAGAGCAAGCCTATATGGAGGAGCTGCTTGCACAGTACAAGGCAACCTATTCGGATTTCGAAGTTAAGCTTGCTAAGGCAAAGCAGGATGCGGCTGTTTACACAGCACAGATCAAGAGTCAGCAGTCGGGAATTGCAGCGCTGCAAAAGCAGATAGAAGCCAAGCAGAAAGAGGTTGATGCTGCCAAGAAGGCGACAGATGAGGCAAAAGAGGCAGAGAGAGCGGCAGCTGAGGCGGAGAGAAACAATGAATCTTCTGGTGGAGATTCATCATCCGGTAAATCAGGCAGCAGTAAAACATACTCTGCACCCGGAAGCGCTACAGGAGCCAATATTGCCAGCTACGCCTGTCAGTTTGTTGGTAATCCGTACGTGCCCGGAGGCACCAGCCTTACAAACGGAGCAGACTGCTCGGGATTTGTTCAGTCAGTTTATAAAGCTTTTGGAATATCAGTACCAAGAACTTCCTGGGCTCAGGGTAACTACGGAAGAGAAGTAGCATTTGCCGATGCCCAGCCCGGTGATGTAATATATTACGGTGGACATGTGGGAATATACATTGGTGGCGGACGTATTGTTCACGCCAGTACCCAGAAGACCGGTATTAAATACAGTAATGCAACGTACAGGTCCATCATTTCCGTAAGAAGATTTTTGTAGGAGGAAAAATGGCAGCAGAAGAAAAAGTCATAGTCATTGATTTTGGCGGTCAGTACAACCAGCTGGTTGCGCGCCGCGTCAGGGAATGCAATGTTTATTGCGAGATATATTCCTATCGTACCCCTATTGAACAGATTAAAGAGATGGCCCCAAAGGGAATTATTTTAACAGGTGGCCCAAACTCCTGTTACGAGGAGGGAGCACCAACTTATACCAAGGAACTATTCGAACTTGGAATTCCGGTTTTGGGACTCTGCTACGGTGCTCAGCTTATGATGCACGTTCTTGGTGGAAAAGTCGAGAAAGCGCCGGTTCGTGAATATGGTAAGACTCAGACTTTTATAGACGGGTCTAAGGATGCTCTTTTTGCAGGAGTTGAAGACAGCACTATAGTGTGGATGAGCCATTTTGACTATATCAGCAAGGTCGCTCCGGGATTTGATATTATCGCCCATACAGCAGACTGCCCTGTTGCTGCAGCTGCCTGTGAGGACAAGAAGCTCTACGCGATCCAGTTCCATCCGGAGGTTCTCCATACCGTTAAAGGCAAAGAAATACTTCACAATTTCGTAAGAGGAATCTGTAAGACAAGCGGAAGCTGGAGAATGGATTCCTTTGTAGAGAACACGATCAAGGAGATCCGCGAGAAAGTCGGCGATGGCAAGGTTCTGCTGGCTCTTTCCGGTGGTGTTGATTCATCGGTTTTGGCAGCTCTTTTGGCAAAAGCAATCGGAAAACAGTTGACCTGCGTATTTGTTGACCATGGTCTTCTTCGTAAGAATGAAGGAGATGAAGTAGAGGGCGTATTTGGCCAGGGCGGTAATTTCGATATTAACTTTATCCGCGTAAATGCGGCTGAGAGATACTACGCTAAGCTCAAGGGCGTGGAAGAGCCTGAGCGCAAGCGTAAGATAATTGGCGAGGAGTTTATCCGCGTGTTTGAGGAAGAGGCCAAGAAGATCGGAACAGTGGACTTCCTTGCACAGGGAACCATTTATCCTGACGTTGTAGAATCCGGACTTGGCGGAGAGTCAGTTGTGATCAAGTCCCACCACAATGTTGGCGGACTTCCGGATTATGTTGATTTCAAGGAGATCATCGAGCCACTTCGATCTCTGTTCAAGGACGAGGTTCGTAAGGCCGGTCTTGAGCTGGGACTTCCTGAATATCTTGTATTCAGACAGCCATTCCCGGGACCCGGACTTGGAATCCGTATAATCGGTGAGGTTACAGCCGAGAAGGTTAGGATTGTTCAGGACGCTGACTATATCTATCGCGAGGAGCTTGCAAACGCAGGCCTTGAGAAACTTCCGGATCAGTACTTTGCAGCGCTTTCCAATATGCGCTCCGTAGGTGTTATGGGCGATGAGCGTACCTACGACTACGCAGTTGTCCTTCGCGCAGTAGAGACCATCGACTTTATGACAGCCGAGGCTTCCCAGATTCCATTCGAAGTGCTCCAGCGCGTCATGAGCCGTATTATCAATGAGGTCAAGGGCGTAAACCGCGTAATGTACGACCTCACATCAAAGCCTCCGGGAACTGTGGAGCTAGAGTGATATAATACAACCGGGATAATACATTTATACTTTTTTAACAATATAAATGTACGTAAAATGGTAAAATTAATCTGTATTAATATGTAAATTGTTTTGTTTTTTACAGAGGATGCAGATTGAAGAGAAGATATATTATCATCATTAATGTTTTGATAATAGGTTTGATTCTGTTCATTATCGTGAAATATGCCAACGATAGAGCTTCAGAATCAAACAGTTCTTCGATTGCGTCTTTTGAGAAAATGACAACTACAACAGAGCAGATCATCGCCAATTATCTGGAGGATGAGCAGCATCTGTGCGATATCTGGGCTAACTATATCAACAGGTCGGCGGAGGTCGGAACTCCAATGACCGTTGATGAGGCCATTTCATATATTAGGAAGGCAAAAATATCTCCTGAAATATCAGGTCATCTTATCTACATTGATGACGGATCCATGAAGGGCATTTCTACTACCGCCAGTACTACAAATCCGTCGGATTATTCTGTTAATTATTCCAATATCTCTATCTTTGACGAACTTGAGATCAGTAACGTGAACGGAGTGGTGACCCTGACAAGGGCTTATACCAATCCGCTTAATGGCGTGCAGTCCATAGCATTTTTGAACAATGTAAATGTTGTGGACAGCGAAACAGGCGCGATGCGAAAGGGCCTGATCATTCGCGTGGTACCCGTTAGCCGCCTTGAACAGAAGCTGGTTTTTCTGAAGGGTGAGTATGAAAATGTAGAGATATCTATTATTGACTGGGATGGAGACTACATGATCCACGGAAAATCCCTCAAAAACAGAAATTTCTTTGAGTACTTCAAATCCTATAACCCTATGTCTGTTCAGGAATATAACCAAGTGGTGGAAACAATTCGAACCGGCGTGGGTTCTATGCATATCCGAAACTCCAAGAAAGAGGACAGTGTAATAGCATTTTCTCCTTTGAGCGGTATTGAATCCTGGTTTCTTGTGGCTTACATTCCGGCAAAAGAGCTGACAGTAAGCAGATCCATAGACTGGATCCTCCTGGGAATCGTATCAGCGGGACTTATGGTTCTGCTTCATTTCAATATATTTATACTCATTAGTTTCAACAGACAGCTCACGATAGCAGCGGAGGCGGCAAATCAGGCAAATGAAGCAAAGTCCCATTTCCTGTCTACCATGTCCCATGACATCAGAACCCCTATGAATGCTATTATTGGCATGAACGAAATGATCTTAAGGGACAGCCGCGATGAGGAGACCCTGATGTATGCAGAGAGCATCAGGACTGCCGGAAATACGCTCCTTGGGATCATCAATGATATCCTTGATTTTTCAAAAATTGAAGCGGGCAAGATGGAGATCATCAATGTGGATTACAACTTTGTATCTCTGTTAAATGATCTTGTAAACATGGTTCAGCGGAAGGCGGAGGAAAAGGGGCTTACCTTCGAGCTTGACGTGGACAGAAATATACCGAGAATCCTGCACGGCGACGAAATAAGAATCAAACAGGTTATCACAAATATTCTTTCAAATGCCGTTAAATATACCAAGGAAGGCAGTGTCATCTTTTCTGTATCCGGCAGCAAATGCGAGGATAATGAGGATTGTGTGATCCTTCACGTAAGTGTTAAGGATACGGGTATAGGAATCAAGAAGGAAGATCTTGATAAGCTGTTTGTAGCTTTTGAGAGAATCGAGGAAAAGAAAAATCGAAATATTGAAGGTACCGGCCTTGGAATGGCAATTGCCCAGAACTTTCTCAACATGATGGGCAGCAAGATTCAGGTGGAGAGCGAATATGGCAAGGGATCCGTATTTTCTTTTGAACTTAAGCAAAAGGTAGTTAAATGGGAACCACTGGGAGAGTTCGATACTGCCTTCAAGCGATTTCTTAGTGAAAGAAAGCAGTACAAAGTGCAGTTCATGGCGCCAAAGGCAAGAATCCTGGTGGTGGACGACACCGAGGTTAACCTTAAGGTATTTGTAAGCCTTCTTAGCAAGACAAAAATGCAGATAGAGACCGCAGACAGCGGAGATGCCTGCATAGCTCTTTTTAAAAGAAATTTCTACGATGTGATATTCCTGGATCACATGATGCCTGATAAGGATGGAATTGAAACCATAAAGGAGATGAAGGAGTGCAGGGATACACCTAATGGGGAGACGCCGGTTATATGTCTGACAGCCAACGCGGTTTCCGGAATGCGTGAAATGTATATAAATGCCGGTTTTGACGACTATCTGACAAAACCCATTGATACCGGCAGACTTGAGGGAATGCTTCTTAGGTATCTTCCTCCGGATCTGGTGGAAAAGGTGCCTGATAAATCGGAAGAAGAAAAGAAAAGCCCGGAGAACAAGCAAAGCATATTAGTGGTGGGTGAGGATGTAGCTCTTTTGCGACAGATCAAGGAGTGGCTGGCGGACCGGTACAATGTTGTGATGGTTAAATCGGTAGAGCAGGCTATGTCGTATCTGGAGAAGCATGAAACGCAGCTGATGCTTTTGGATCATGATATCGGATGTCCAAACGGATTTGAAGAATCAAAGATCATACGAACTCATTTCAGGGAATGTAGTCGAGATGAAATCACCTCACAGATAGATGTTTTTTTTACTAAAAGTACTGACAATGAAAGGATGAAAGAACATGAGTAGACGAATGAAGATGATTGTTTCTATGACTCTTGTGGCAATGCTGATACTTGGAGTGGCAGGATGCGGCCAGAGTGCGACAGCCAGCAAGGAATTTTCTCCCAAATACTCTTCGGATACTGAGTATAAGATTTCTGTTGTAGGCAGTTATTCAAATTTTGAGTCCTTGGAAAGCGAATTTGAGAGATTCTATGTTCATTATCCAAATGGTGAGATTCAGTATACATATCTTGATGATTATTGGAACACTATCATCCAGGCACTGGCAGGTGAAGAGGCACCTGATATCTACTTTGTGCAGCCATGGATGTTCGGAGATGGAAAGTTTGATTCTTTGTTTAATGGAGCAGAGGTGCTCTCTGATCCTGAGCTTGAGATAAATCTGGATTGCATCCGCCCGGGCGTTAAATGGGAGAGGAGTAATGGAGAAGTACTGGCACTACCGATTTTTGCCACATCCTATGGAATGCTTGTAAACATGGATATATTTGAAAAAGAAAATCTGAAGGTGCCAAAGACATTTAAAGAACTGAAAGAAACCTGCGAAAAGCTTAAGGCTGCAGGCTATGATTCGCCTGTAATGGGTGCCAATACCAATACAACTCCGGGAATCGGCTATGCCTTTGCCTACCCTATGTTTGCAAAAGCAGTAAAAGATGACAGAAGTGTAGAGGCTGATCTTAATAATCTTGTGCCTTCGGCTGGTGAAGTGATGAGGGAACCTCTTACCAGATTAAGAGAACTAGTTGATACAGGTTGTATTGATATAGCAAAATGCACAGCAGAGATCGAAGATGATTATAATTCTGCTATCATGCGATTTTTTGAGGGAGATGTGCCTATGCTGCTGTGTTCCGGTGATGTTGTTTCCGGAACAAAAAAGAGAGAGAGTAAGTCTGAAGCTTTTTCGGCAAATCCTTTTAAATACGATTTTTATGTAGCTCCTTCAGGAGATAAAGGCGGATATTACATGGATGCTGTGACAATTCTGTTCTGCATCAATAAGAACAGTGATGAACTTGATATGATCAATGAATTCATCAGATTCCTTACAAGCCAGGAGCAGCTTGGACTTATGGCACAGGAAAAGAGACTGATAACTCCCACCAAGGATTATTCTCTGGATGAAGTATACGCTTCATTGTCGGGATTTCCGGAGGACAGGACCGTAAATTTCAGAGACACGGAACTCCTTGATGCAGCGGTAAAAGAGTTCAGGGCAGCGGCCTACGCAGTCGTAAACGGAGAAATGACTGTGGATGAAGCAGTGGCAGGCTACGGAACATTATCAAGCAAATGAAAATGATCCATATTAGAGACGACCAAGAATTTGCTTTGACAGCTCTTTTGCCTCATCATAGTCGAGACTGGAAACGAGATTGTCCAAGGATTTCAGCTTTTCTGACAGCTCCTTGTCACACTTATAGGAAAGGAGCTGCTTAGTGAACTCTTCAGAAGATGCAAGATCAAAGTCATCTATTGCTGAAAGAAGCTTGTTTAAGATGGCCGCGATGGCATCCTTGTCAAAGCTGTTTTGAGGTTCGCTGTTTTTTGAGGCATAAGGCTCAAGGTAGGGCTTTAAGGCCCTGAAAGAGTTTAAAATGTCCGGGGTGAGTTCTTCGATTTGCTCGAGATTGTTTTCTTTTCCCAGCTTTTCAAGTGAAAAGAAATCCTCGCCAAGGTCTATGGCTCCAATCATGCGGCAAGTGGTCTTGAGGGAATGAACCTGAATGGTGAAGTTTTTCAGGTCTTTATCTCTCAGGTATGTCTCAACCAGATCACTTTTTTCGTCCATGAGTTTGTATACATCACCGAGAAGTTCTATAAAAAGCTCTTCAGAGCCAGAGTTTTTGATGGCGTTTTCTATATCAATACCGGGGATATTAATGTTCATTGAACAGGTTCCTCCATTTGGTGGTTGACGGTCTGTATAATTTGAGTATACCACTATTAAGTTGATGGATAAACGGATTTAAGATATCATTAATGCGAGGAATTGTTCTTTTGGAGGTAAAAATGGTTCCGCAAATTATAGTTGTTGATGATGATCCTATAATTTTAAAAAAGACATGGAACACACTTACGGATGCAGGGTTCAAGGTAGTTGTGTTTAAGTCCGGAAAAGCTCTTTTGGAATACACTAAGGATAATTCTGCGCCCGATCTCATACTTATGGATATCAACATGCCTGAGATGGACGGCTTTGAAGTAATTAAGGAACTTAAAAAGAGCGAGGCTGTCTGGAGAGATACACCTGTAATCTTTTTCACTGCCAATGAAGATGAGGATATTGAGACCAAAGGTCTTTCGCTTGGCGCAATGGACTTTATAAGGAAGCCTTTTGTGGTCAGCGTTCTTGTGTTACGAGTTAAGCATGCAGTGGAACTTATCAGGCTTCAGAAGGATCTTGAAAGCATGGTAGATGAGAAGACGAGGGAGAATGAAAATCTTTTCCTGCACGTCGTTGAGAGCCTTGCAGATGCCATCGATGCTAAGGACAACTACACGAATGGTCATTCCGGAAGAGTTGCGGTTTATTCAAAGGAGATTGCCGGAAGGTATGGATATGACGAGAAGAGGCAGGAGAAGATCTTTATGATGGGGCTTCTCCACGACGTTGGCAAAATCGGTGTACCTGACGAAGTGATAAATAAGCCCGGAAGGCTTACAGATGAGGAATTTGCCTGCATAAAAAAGCACCCGGGAATCGGAGGCAAAATTCTGAGTAATATCAAGGAGATGCCTGAACTTGCGGCGGGAGCTAAATGGCATCATGAAAGATATGATGGAAGAGGGTATCCGGAGGGACTTTCCGGTGATAAAATACCGGAGGAGGCGAGAATCATTGCAGTAGCTGATGCTTACGATGCCATGACCAGTAATCGAAGTTACAGAGGAGCCCTTCCTCAGGAAAAGGTCAGAGGCGAGATAGAAAAAGGCAAGGGAAGCCAGTTTGATCCCAAGTTCGCGGATATCATGCTGGAGATGATCGATGATGACAAGGAGTATCTCATGAGAGATAAGCCGGGAGATTAGTACGAGAATATCTGTTATAATTGTATTCTGTGAAAAAATGCTAGTTGGAGGGAAGCATGGAATACAATTGCGGATTTACAAAAGATAATAAGTGGTTTAGATACAGAGCCGCAGCCATTATTGTTGAGAATGGCTGCGTTCTCTTTGCGGGAAATGAAATAGATGATTATTACTATTCCATTGGCGGAGCGGTGCACATGGGTGAAACGGCCGAAGATGCCGTAAAGAGGGAAGTACTGGAAGAAACCGGTGTGGCTTATGAAATAGATCGCCTGGCGGTGATTCATGAAAACTTCTTCGATGAAAATCAGGGGGCTCTTAATGGAATGGATTGTCATGAAATTGCCATGTATTTCCTGATGAAGCCAAGGGGAACTCAGGAACTTCACAGTGACAGTCATACTCAAGGGGTAAAAGAAAATATGTATTGGCTTCCGATTGCAGAGCTGGACAAGTACAGAGCGTTTCCAACATTTATGAAAGATTATCTAACAAAGGACCACAGTGGCGTTGAGCATATTGTATCGGATGAAAGAGTATAATTAGTATAGGAAGAGCATATGGAATTTATAGAGGCACTTAAACAGGAAAATCTTGAGGCTATTCGCAGGTGCCCAAAGGCTGATCTTCACAATCACTTTGTGCTGGGCGGAAGCAGGAAGTATTTGAAGGAGCATTCCGGAAGGGATATTCAACCGATTACGACTCCGCTTAGTTCCATGGATGAAATGCATGCATGGAATGCGCAGAACATTGGGGATTATTTTAATTCGTCCGAAAGACGCCGGAGGTTGATAGACGCTACATTTGTTCAGGCAAAAGAGGATGGTGTCACCGTTCTTGAAATTGGCGAAGATGTATGGGGACTTGGTGAGTTTTTCCATGGAGATATTGATGAACTTGTTGCTGCGTTTGAAACAGCGCATAGAGAGATTGCTCCCGAAATTGAGTTGCGGCTTCAGATAGGAATGTCCAGACACTGCGACATAGCGTATTTAGAGGATTGTTTGTCACATTTTTGGGGATGCAAGGCTTTTTACTCAATTGAGCTATACGGCGATGAGCTGGCGCAGCCAATAGAAAACTTCAAGTCCATATATCGCCGTGCAAAGAAAGAGGGACTTCGGCTGAAAGCCCACGTTGGTGAGTGGGGAACCGCGGGGGATGTGCGCCGAGCTGTTGAGTACCTTGAACTTGATGAAGTTCAGCATGGGATCGCGGCAGTCGATGAGCCGTCCGTGGTGCAGTTCCTTGCAGATAATCACATCAGGCTCAACATCACGCCTTCCAGTAATTATCTATTGGGAAGGGTCAAAGATTTAAAGACGCACCCAATTGCTGAGCTTTATCGCAGCGGAGTAGATGTAACTATTAACTCGGACGATGTCCTGATTTTTGATTCGGACGTATCCAAGGAGTACCTAAGGTTATACCGAAGCGGCTGTTTGGATGCAGAGGAACTTGATGATATCCGTAAAAACGGATTAAAGCCCATGTTATAATTAATTCGGAGGAGGGATTCTATGCACAGATTATATGAGAATGATGACATTGCTGTTTTCTGGAATTCAGACAAATGCTTTCATGCAAAAAGATGTGTGCATGGAAGCCCAAAGACATTTGATCCGAAGCGTAAGCCGTGGATAGATTTAAGGCATGCCGAGACAAAAGAGATATGGCAGGCCATTTCAGAGTGTCCTTCAGGTGCGCTAAGCTGCATATACAGGCATAATATCAATGTCGTCATGGATCCGGAGAACTGTCGTAGCATAGCCATGGATGGGGATAAGATAATCGGCGAATGTGAGTATCAGGTCACAGAGAAGGGATGGAATATCTATCATACCGGTGTCAGACCGGAATATGGCGGAAAAGGAATTGCCAAGCGTCTTGTCTACAAAGTGCTTGAAGAGGCTGAGCGCAGCTGCGCCGGAACCATGGCAAGCTGTTCCTACGCAAGGAAGATCCTTGATGAGGAGAGCCCTAATAAGTGATGTGCGCTGTGACAAACATCATGTTGACTTTGGTGCGTAATTCTGATAATCTCAATTTGTACCAAAAATCTTGAGGAAAGCGAGGTAATCATAATAATGAGTGCGATGAAACTGCATATTGTAACTGAATATAGTATGAAGACCTCGGTTTATGCCCTTTGATACTGACAAGACCTTATGTATTGAAGTTTATTTGATTTCTGACCGTGGCTTATTAGTCACGGTTTTTTTATTCTTGATACAATTGCCAAATCCGGCGTAAATCCAGCACATACCGGTCTCCATACATTACAAATAAAATGAAATGGAGAATATAAAATTGAATAACATTATTATCAGACAAGAAACTAAGGAAGATTACTATAACACTGAACTTATGACTATGCGCGCCTTTTGGAATCTTCATGGTCCGGGTTGCAATGAGCATTACCTGGTTCATGTGCTTCGCGGGGCAAAAGAGTACTTGCCGGAACTGAGCAGAGTAGCTGAACTGGACGGTAAAATTGTAGGTGCCATTTTCTATTCGAAAGCAAAAGTTGTAGATGGAAACACTGAGCATGAAGTGCTTACCTTCGGGCCTCTCGCGGTAGAACCCGCCTGCTTTAGCATGGGCATTGGTGCAAAGCTCCTTGAGGAAACAATAGCGCTTGCCAGAAGCGCCGACTACAAAGGGATTGTTATCTGCGGAGAACCGGAGTACTATCCAAAGCACGGCTTTAAAACCTGCGATAACTTTGGAATTGTGCATCCGGCATTGGGAAACTTTGATGCGTTCATGGCCTACCCATTAAATGATGGCTTTGAGGAGGTCCATGGCTCTTTTTACGAGGCTCCGGTATTTGAGCAGTGCGAAGATGAGGAGAAGGTCCGGGAGTTTACCCAAAAGTTCCCATACTACAAGCCGCTTAAGCTGTCCTGTCAGTGGCTTCACGAGGAGAGACTGGGAAGAATCTCTGAGGTTCAGAAGAACAGCTACAAGATAAGGTTCTGGGGAAAAGACCTGCCGGCCAAGCTTAAAGGAAGCTTCTATGAGGAAGATGCTGAAAACCTGCCGGTTGTTGGCGATTACGTGACATTTTTGCATAATCCGATAGGAGAATCTATCATTTTGTCAGTGTGCGAAAGAAGCAGCTTCCTTCAGAGACCTGATCAGGCCAAGACCGGAGTTATGCAGTATATGGTGGCAAATGTAGATTACACCTTTATTGTCACTTCGTTGAATGAGGATTACAGCTATAACCGAATTGCCAGGTATGCAAGTGCTGTAATCCAGGGAGGTTCCACTCCGGTGGTGATCCTTACTAAATCCGATCTGTGCAGTAATGTCTGGCCTTACATCAGTGAAGTGGAGTCAGTCTCAGATAAGATAAGAGTTCATGCAATCTCTGCGCTTTACGATATCGGAATGGAGGAACTGAAGGAGTATTTCGTTCCGGGGAAGACTATCTGTCTACTGGGGTCATCAGGTGCCGGAAAATCCACGCTGATAAATGCTCTAACCGGTGAGGAGACCATGAAGACTAATGAGGTGAGGTCATACGATTCCACCGGAAGACATACTACCACCCACAGACAGCTCATTGAGCTGGAAAACGGCGTAAGTATAATTGACACTCCCGGTATGCGAGAAATCGGAATGGCCAACATGAATGAGGGAATTGATAATACTTTTTCCGATATCCTGGAACTTGAAAAATGTTGCAGGTTCAGTGACTGCAAGCATGAGACTGAGCCGGGATGTGCAATAAAGGCTGCGATCGAATCCGGAGAATTATCCATGGAAAGGTATATGCTCTACAAGAATCTGGGCGCTGAAAACACCAGAAATTACGCCAAGAAGAAAGAGATATCCAAGTGGCGCAACGTTCATAAACAGTTCGACAAGAGAAATATCTGGGAATAAACCATCTGAATAATGTGATAAAATGGAACAATAAATAATCTATTGGTTTCAGGAGTGTGGAACAATAATCATGACATATGATGAGATGTATGAGCTGATATTGCAGACAGCAAAAGAAGATGAGAGAATTCGTGCCGTTACCATGGAAGGCTCTAAAGTCACACCGGGTGCGGTTCGCGACGCATTCTCAGATTTTGATGTGACCTTTTTTGTATCGGATATCAGAGAATTTACAAAAGACCACGATTACATGAAAAGATTCGGCGAGATCCTTATCATGCAGATGCCGGATGACTGGTATCAGGAGCCCTATGATTACAACGGCAAAAAGCGCTTTGCCTATCTTACCCAGTACAAGGACGGCAACAGGATCGATCTGACTTTTATTGATATCAGCAACATGGAAGATCAGAAAAGCTTTAATGAGCCAAGAACTGTCCTGATAAACAAGGATAATTTCAGTGAACTGGCAGATGTCACAACCAATGAGGTTTTCTATATTAAAAAGCCCGGCGAATTCGAGTTTTTTAACACTGTAAATGAATTCCGCTGGATCAGTAACTATGTCACAAAGGGACTTTGCAGGCACGAATTCTATTATGCAAGGCGCATGATGGAAGAATACATGATGGATATGTTCATGAAAATGGTCAATTGGAAGGTAGGTATAGACAATGATTTCAATGTCACCACCGGCGCCTGCTCCAAATATCTGGCGAAGTATCTTTCAGAGGATGAGATGAAGCGCTTTATGGGGATTTTTGCAAAGGGTGACTACGAAGATATGTGGGATAAGCTCTTTCTCATGTACGATCTCTTTGAGGAGTTGTCCGTATATGTGGCACAGAAGCTGGATTATCCGATAGATCATTCAGAATCAAAGAATGTCAGAGAGTTCATGGAACAAAGAAGGCGCGGATCTTTCTGACCGCGCCCTAAATCTAATCATAACACCAGAATATTAACTCTACTGCGTCCGAGTTCTTCCTGAACTCGGACTTTTATTTTCTCAGCAACCTGTCTGATGGCGCCATAATCCTTGCCATCAGCGAATTTCAATTCGATGTCAACAATCTGTTCCTCGCCGTTGACTCTGGTCCGGATTTCTCCAAGCTCCTCATAGCTGTCATAAAATTCATTAAGAACTTTAATGATCTTAAGCTGGCTCTCTTCATCAAGGGTCCTGTCAATCAGCTCTGCCACTGAAGCCTTAAGGTGTCTTAGCACAATTGTGAAGAATGGCACGGCGATCACAATACATACAATAGGAGAGAGATAAGTTACCCAGACGGATTTTTTGAAAATGACTTCTATAAGCAGGGTAACTATAGAGGCAGCGTCAAAGAAGAATTCCTTCTGTGCACTGACATATGCAGTGTGGAACATCTTGCCCTGAGCGTCATATAGGATTTTCTTTTGCCATAAAAGAATCACCACATCGATTACAAGTCCGATAACACTGACAATAAGAGCCAGAATGAGGTAATCACTTACTTCTTTTGGCTTTATTATCTCGCTTACGGCAAAGAATAGGATACAGAAAAGACCTGCTATATCGAATATCTCACAGCTTAAGGCGGTTATGGCCTCGACTTTTCCGGTGCCGTAGTTAAACATATATTTGAGGTTTCTGTTAAGCTTTCTGGAAAGAACTGCGATCAGAATGCCCGGAATCAGTATGCTGGCATTCTCAATAAACTCCAGCCAAACAACGGCAGATCCGCTGGCTGAAGCGGCTATGAAGGAGGTAATAAACTCCGGAAGACGCCATAATATGAGCAGAAGCGCCACATTATACTGTTTTTTTAGCTCGGTTCTATTCCCCTCAGCGCTCATATCTTAGTTTTTCTCCAACCCCTCAAGACGCATCATGAATATTGAATACTCATCGTTTTGGAAATCCAGATCGGGAGAGTTCTCACCTCCGCCGTTGGTGCTGCGCTTTATTTCGGCATAGAATTCCTCGCCCTGATTGACGATGTCCATTACAGACATTTGAAATCCGTTTTCGCAGGCTATGCTGCAGAAGTCTGCCAGAGGATTCTTGGATGCTCTGGTTGCCAGGAGCTTTTTTCTAAGGTCTGCATCTTTAGTGGCTTTTTCAAGTAGTTCATCAAGTTTCTCGGTAATAATCATACTCATCCACCTCCGGTTCTTATTTTATTATAACAGACAATATGCTTGAAGCCATAAATGCAAGGCAGTATATTTAATACTAGGTATAATCGATGGAAACTAAAGATGGAATAGACAGAAGGAAAGAGTATACATGAAGAATTTTGATGCAGTTATATTTGATATGGACGGTGTCATTTTTGATTCGGAGAAGGCTGTACTGGACTGCTGGCTTGAACTGGCAGAGAAATACGGAATTGAGCGCAGTGGGCTCGAGGAGAATATTCTTGCCTGCACCGGAACTAATGAGGCCAAGACCAGAGAGATCATGTTAAATGCCTATGGCCAGGATTTCCCTTATGATGAATATGCAAAAGAGGCATCCAAGATGTTCCACGAGAAATTCGACGGTGGAAAGCTTCCTATGAAACATGGGGTCAAGAAAATCCTGGACTTCCTCAAGGATAATAACAAAAAGATTGCACTGGCCTCATCAACCAGAAGAGAGGTTGTTATTAACGAACTCAGAGATGCAGGAATTCTTGATTATTTCGATGAGATTGTTACAGGAGATATGGTAAAAAGAAGTAAACCCGCTCCTGATATTTTTCTTTTGGCCTGTGAAAAAGTTGGAGTAAAGCCCAACAGAGCTTTCGCAGTGGAGGATTCCTATAATGGCATAAAATCTGCACATGCCGGCGGACTTAAACCGATCATGGTGCCGGATCTTCTTCCTGCTGACGGTCTTATGAAAGACCTGTCAATCGTGGTAAGAACCCTGGATGATGTGATTTTGTATCTGATGGATTGAAGAAGTATTATGAAGGAGAGAGGTAGATATGATTAAGAAGTATACTTTCGGAAACCCCTTAAAAACAGGTGCAGTGGTACTGGAAATATCTCCAAGCGAAGGCAGTCCTGCAGGTTTTGAGATAAATGCTAAGGAAAAAGAGCTTAAGACAGGGCTATCAAAAGATGCCTATGTGTACGGTCTTGGAGAGACCATAAGGGGAATTAACAAAAGAGGCTGGATTTACAGAAGCAACAACGCAGATGAACCGCATCATGAGGAGGGTAAGAACTCATTATATGCCTCCCACAACTTTTTTATCCTTGATGATGGGAAGAACTGCCGCGGATATTTCGTGGATCACCCGGGATTTGTGGAGTTTGACATAGGATATTCCGACAAAGATCTCTTTACCATAAGATTCGAAGACTTTGATGCTGATTTCTATGAGATTGAAGGGAATGAGCCAAAAGAGATTGTCAGGGCCTTCAGAGAGCTTATCGGAAAGAGCTATATGCCTCCAATCTGGGCTTTTGGATATGGTCAGAGCAGATGGGGCTATAAGACAGCAGATGATATAAGGGAAGTTAATAACAGATATAAGGAATTGGGAATTCCTCTGGATATGATCTATATGGACATAGATTATATGCAGGATTTCAAGGACTTTACAGTGAATCCCAAGAGATTTCCGGATTTCGAGAACTTTGTAAAAGAGATGAAGGATGATGGAATCAGACTTATTCCAATCATCGATGCAGGAGTAAAGATTGAAAAGGGCTACGACATCTACGAAGAAGGCGTGGCGCAAAACTATTTCTGCAAAAAGGAAGATGGCACAAACCTTGTAGCTGCAGTTTGGCCCGGAAAGGTTCATTTTCCGGACTTCCTTAACACTAAGGCAAGAGAATGGTTTGGAGATAAGTACAAGACCCTTACTGATGTAGGAATTGAGGGCTTTTGGAACGATATGAATGAGCCTGCAATCTTTTACACCGAGGATCACCTTAAGGAAGTGTTTGAGGGTATCCACGAGATGGAGAACAAGGAACTGGATATCTGGGGATTCTTCCAGTTCAGAGGACTCATCGAAGGAATTGCGAACAACCCTGAGGATTACAGAAGATTTTTCCATGACTTTGACGGCGTGAAGGTTCGTCACGACAAGGTTCATAATCTTTACGGATTCTATATGACAAGGGCAGCCGGGGAAGCTTTCCCTCGTATAGCACCGGATAAAAAGATATTGATGTTCTCCAGAGCCTCATATATAGGAATGCACAGATATGGCGGAGTGTGGACCGGCGACAATATGTCCTGGTGGAGTCATCTCCTGCTTAATATCAAACAGATGCCATCTCTTAATATGGCCGGATTTATATATAGCGGCGCCGATACCGGCGGATTTGGCTGCGACTGCACAGAGGACCTTATGATGAGATGGATAGAGTTCAGCATGTTTACACCTCTTTTCCGAAACCATGCAGCTCTGGGCACGAGGGAGCAGGAATTGTATCAGTTCAAGGATTCAGAGAGTTTCAGGAATCTTGTTGAGTTAAGATACGCACTTATTCCTTACATCTACCGGGAGTTTACAAAGGCAGTGGAGAACAACAGCATGTACTTCAGACCACTGTTCTTTGACTACAGAAACGATGACAGATGCAGAGAGATCGAGGATCAGCTTCTTGTGGGTGACAGTATAATGATCGCTCCTGTATATGAACAGAACAAGACCGGCAGATATGTATATCTTCCTGAGGATATGAAGATGCTCAGAATGCGCAGCTACAACGACTATGACGAGGAAGTGGTGACAGCAGGTGATCATTACATAAAGGCAGAACTCAACGAAGTACTGGTATTTATAAGACCTGGGCAAAAGCTTCCTCTTACAAAACCGGCAAGACATGTCGATGATCTTAATTTAGACGAACTTACATTTATTTCCTGAAGAGCAGCGCGGTTACTGCAAAGCATACAAAGGGTAAAGGCAGAATTTCGCATGAAGAAAGCAATAAATAGTAAGAATATCTTCTCAAAGTTACTGTACTATATTCGAAGGATCAAGGTCCGCAACAGTATGATGAGAGAAGGAAATAGGAATATGACACCGGATAGGATAGGCGAAGAGGGCAGATTTGATGCCTTCGATAATGGGGAGATTCTTTTTGACAAAAAGAAAAATCATCTCCCTGCGATGGGATGGAATAGTTGGAATGCTTTCGGAAGCGGAAACACAGAGGCGCTTGCCAAGGCTATGGCAGATAGATTTCATGAACTAGGACTGGATGAATTGGGTTATGAATATATAGTTCTTGATGACGGATGCTACAAGGATAAGCGCGTTGACGGTAAACTTTCAAACGACGAGGTTAAATTTCCGAGTGGATTCAGGGCGTTATCTGACTACATCCACAGCAAAGGCCTTAAGTTTGGTATGTACAACGACATAGGAACAAATCTCTGTGCAGGTGCCGAGGTGGGAACCTGCGGACATGAGGATGAGGACGCAAAGAGCTACATCGAGTGGGGTGTGGATTTCCTGAAAGTAGACAACTGCTATTACCTTTGGGACAATGCTACATTTTCAAATGCCGAAAATGCACGATATACCTTTGCTCCAAATATCAGAGCAGTGAAGGTTGGAAAACAGGAATTTAAATGTTCGGATATAGGCAGGAATGCTGCTATCCGACTGACGGGAGAAAGGGCTAAGCTTGAGGAAGATTATGTAACCGGGCTTGGAACCTTTGATGGAACAGGGCCGGAAGCATCACCGGTTGGTCCAAGAAGCAGTGAACTTCAGATAGAATTCGAGACTGAGTCTGATGGGGAGATAACCATTGCCGTTGAGTATGCTTCCGCCAAGAAGGAGGGTCAGGGAGAATGGCTTCAGGTTGCAGTTGGAAGTGAAATATTCTTTGATGAGTTTCTTCCGGAGACTTCTTCCGAAGACTCTTTTATTTGGAGCAAGGAAATAAAGATTACAGCACAAAAGGGCAAAAACACTCTTCGTCTTATGAATCACAGACGTCAGGAGAATACCCTTAATTCCTACGCAAGACTTCTTAAGGAACTGGGCAGAGCAAGGCCTGATCACGACATCATCTATTCTGCCTGCGAGTGGGGTAAAACACATCCGCAGAACTGGGCCTACAAGGTGTGTGATTCCTGGAGAATACTTAATGATATTACCTTCAGGGTTGGAGCAGACGGTGATCCGGGACATGGTGCATGGGTTGAGGACTACACTACAAGCGTCACTACACAGTACAACAAAGCTGTAATAATGGATGAGTTTGCAGGTCTTGGTAAGGGCTGGAATGATCCGGATATGATGATGATCGGGATGAATGGCCTTGATATGGTGCAGAACAAAACTCATATGACCATGTGGTGTATGATGAATTCTCCGCTCATGCTTGGACTTGATCTTAGACGGGTGAAGAAAGGCGATGAACTATACAATATCATTGCTAACAGGGATCTTATCGCCATTAACCAGGATAGCCTTGGAATTCAGGCGAAGAGAGTATATTCCAGTATTGCAAAAGAAAGACCTGACAAGGAATATATCAGAGATATCGACCGCGTGGATATTCTTTGCAAGCCTCTCTCAGAAAACAGATTTGCATTGAGTTTTATCAATGTTAGTCAGACAGACAAAAATGAGAATTATTCCATTAGTATAAACAAGCTTAAAGAAGTTCTTGGAGATAAGATCTGCGAAGGAAAAAGCTATACTGTTAAAGATGTATTTACTGGTGAAACTAATGTGAATAATACAGGAGCCTTCGAGGTTTATGGGCTTGCTGCTTGCGATAACGTCACGGTTATCGTTTCGCCTCAGTTGTAAGAGTGAGCAATGCAGGCTTCTCGAAAATGATAAAAATGACAGAAAAAGAGTTTTTTGATTATCTACTTAATGAATATTCGGAGAAAACAGGGCAGGATCTTCCGGCTGACAAAATGGGGCATTACCTGGAATATTTTCTGGATAATTACCCTGCGGAAAAGTTGGAACTTAAGCTTACCAAAAAGATCTGTGCCAGGATATTACATGAATTCATGACAAATATTCTTGGGATTCCCGATGTGGACTGGAAAAAGGCCGGGGAGCTTAAGGATATCTATGATTGCCGGGTATGCGCAAATGCCATTGCACAAGTCTACGAAAGGGGTATAATGGCAGAGGCAAAAGAAAAAGTTTTCGGGCTTAATGAAATTGTATCGACTGAAGATGCCCGAAGTTATGTGGACTTTCTTTTGAACATGATCAAATTCGGTAATGAATCGGAGTGTAATATTGATGCTTGAAAGATTTAAAAAAGATCCGGTACTTAGTATTGCATGGCTTTTAGCTTTTATATCTGCTTTTTTTGTAAGACCGGATGAAAGCTATATCTCATATATTGACTTTAGGTCCCTTGGCATTTTGTGGGGACTGATGGTTATAATACAGGGACTAAAGGAGAATTCGGTTTTTGAAAAGACCGGACAGATGCTCCTGTCAAAAGCAAAAAAAGGATGGCAGCTTGCTGCCGTCCTTATATTCATGTGTTTTTTCGGAAGCATGCTCATAACAAATGATGTGGCACTTATTACTTTTGTGCCCTTTGCAATGCTGATCCTTAAGAATTGTAAGCGTGAAGATCTTATGATTCCTGTGGTTGTCCTTCAGACAATTGCAGCAAATCTCGGAAGTATGTCTACTCCAATCGGTAATCCTCAGAATCTCTATCTATACGGAACTACCGGTATGAGTCTTATGGATTTTGTGGGATGCATGATTCCTTATACCTTTGTGGCAGCAGTTCTGTTGGTTGTGAGTATTGCGCTGCTTCCTGCCAAGAACAAAGAAATATCGGTAAGCTCTGAGTTTTCCGTTCTCAAAGAGTTTGGAAGCAAAACCCAGATAATTATATATCTTGTGCTTTTTGTTGTGGCTCTTTTGTCAGTCCTGAGGGTCCTGCCCTGGTATGTGATGGCCGCAATAGTCTTTGTGGTAGTTCTGGGAATGGATTTCAAGATCCTTTTAAGAGCAGATTACATGCTGCTTCTTACATTCATAGGATTTTTTATCTTCACAGGGAATATGGCAAGAATTGACGCTGTAAAAGATATGCTGCAGACCTTGACAGCAGGTCGTGAATTCATAGTGGCTGTGGTTGCCAGCCAGTTCGTAAGCAATGTTCCGGCAACCCTTATGCTTTCAGGATTTACGCAGGATTTCAGGGAACTGCTTATCGGAGTAAACGCCGGAGGTCTTGGAACCCTTATTGCATCCATGGCCAGCCTTATCTCTTTCAAGTTCTACACAAAAGAGTACAAGGACAAGCAGGTCGCATATATCCTTTTCTTTACGGTTGTTAATGTGATTTATTTAGCTATATTCATTGCTCTTCACAAATTTATGTAAGCAGGTCTTTTATCCGGTTACAGTCTTGTGTGGATTCCCATCTCTTCGTGCATTTTGCGCTTGTGTTCATACATTCTCTGATCGGCGCGCATATAAACCTTGTGCGCTGTAGGAGTGTTGAATTCATGCCTGAAAGCATAGCCTGTGGCTACGCTTCGTTCATACTCTGTATAAAGCGCATTCATAACGTTAAGGGCACTGTTCATTCTGTCAACCAGTCCGCCGATGTCTTCACTGGCATTGCCCTGTAGTATTACCAGAAATTCGTCTCCGCCGACTCTGGCGCATAATCCATGTTCGCCAAAGGTGTTAGTAAGCACCTTTGAAAAGTCTTTTATATAGCGGTCACCTGTGGGATGGCCGAATTTGTCGTTGATTGGTTTAAGACCGTTGAGGTCGATGCTGATAATGCAGTAATCATCAGTGGTGTTGTCCAGATCCTCCATCATCTTATCTGCTTTGGCTCTGTTTGCCAGGTTTGTAAGGCCATCGGCATAGGCAAGGTGCGACAGGGAGATGTTTTCCTGCTTTCTGGCATAGTACTCCGCAATGAATATAAGATAGGTGGAGAGCTGGCACATGACAAACAGTAGGCATCCGCCTGCAATCATAAGCATGTTGGCCAGCGGAATAGTCTCGATGTTCATATACTCCAGCAGGTAGATGATAAAGTGCATCAATAGGCCTATGGAGAAGAACAGAATACCGGTCAGCTGAACGCGGACGGAATTTTCTATCTCCGGATCTTTTGCCACTTTATAAGCGTAGTATAGAAGGAGGCCGAATCCAACCAGTCCATTAACGTGATAGAGCGGAAGGGTTGCACTGAGGTGAATGTTAAAGGCATAATCAAGCACATACTGGAATATGGCAATTCCGCAGGAGATGTACATCATAGCCATGAACAAACGGGCTTTTTTGAGATTCAGTATAAAATAGAGCATCAGGTAGCAAAGCGGAATGAGCATATACAAAGTGAAATACTCTATCTGGGTTTCGTACGGTGTGTAAACGAAGAATGAAAGTACACCATAGTAGGTCATCAGCCATACGCCGGAATTCATGCAGAATACGGCACCCAAAAGCTGGCTCGTGATCTCAGGAACTGTGCTTACAAACAGCAGAGCTATGCAGAAAAATGCTATTCCGAACATAAACATGAACACACCTGTAGCGATTATTATCAGGTTTGAATGAACCAAGGCTCCTGCCACGTCATCGTGGGATCCAAGTGTTGGAGCATCCAGGGATCTGAAAGCTTCATCCTCAGTCACGTACATGTCAAATACAAGGATTTTGCCTGCATAGTCCCTATTTAAGGATATGATCTGGTATAGCTTTCCCAAGAATCTGTTATTCTGGAACATATCGTTTCCAAAGCTATAGATAAGCTCGCCATCCAGATAACAGTTAAGTGTAGTATATCTTGTTCTGAAGATGATTGTAGGATTCGGAACAAAGCCAATATCAGGGAGGATTTTGGCAATTACAACATGATCTCCAAACTGCAGATCTTTATCCAGAATCGTATAGAAACGGGACAAGGAAACATCCGAGTGGAGGGTATTGTTGATCGTAACATCCCATCCCTCATCCAGAGCCGTTACCGGATATTTAGGGACATGAGTAAGGATGAGCATGCATAGAACAAATATCACCACAGCAATAAATATAGAATTGACCAAGGAAAAAATCTTCGATTTAAACATCGGCATTATCCTCCTTGGATTTAGGATCATTTATGATGTCATTGCATAGTCGTCCCAGTGTCTCAGAGTGGTGGCGGGACTTCATCTTGTACATTCTTGTATCAGCTAAAAGATAAACCTCCTGAGAACTTACATCATGGCTAAAGCCTTTCTCTGTGCTGGTGGCAAAACCATATGAGGCAGAATACTTCAAGTTGCTCTTCTCAGAGTTATGGTAGTTCATGAGATCCTCAAAACACGCAAGATTACGCTTGGTTCTGGGTTCATCTACATAAGGGGAAATTACAATGAACTCGTCTCCGCCCATACGTCCGATAAGCGAAGCATCTGTGAAGCTGTTCTTAAGGATATCAGAAAAGCCGCTGATGAGTTTGTCACCCTCAGAGTGGCCGTAGTTGTCATTAGTAAACTTAAGATGGTCAAGATCGATACTGAGTATGGTATATTCGCCTGAAAGCTCAGCCATGGTAAGTTCGCATTTGGACCTATTGGCAAGAGATGTAAGAGAATCACTATAAGCAAGACCTTCCAGCTTCTGCTTTGTATTTGTCTCACTGATGAATTCTATGCAGTGATAGAAGTAGTTCAGAATAAGACACAGAATGAAGATAAATGCGCCGACGGTCATGAAGCTGATCTTTGCATTGACTTCGCCTATGCTGAGGAACTTAAGAATATTGAACTTGATGATATCGATAACGGAGCACCCAAGGAAGAGAATGAGTCCGATGATAAGCATGGTTGTGGATTTGTTTGCCTTAACGTATTCTTCAGCCAGGACACATCTCTTGTAATCCACTATGATAAGAGCTGCAATGATGTAGACTCCCTCTACAATGGCAATGAGGTGAAGGTAGGATACGAAATGACAGATATGCACAATATTTGTTACATGCAAAAGAGCTGTAGTCAGTGCAAATCCGGTATTGATGATCCAGATTACTATGCCTACCTTTTTGTGAGGAATGTGGTTTGCGGCCGTAAGGAAACCAATCATAGCCATAGGAATGCAATAGAGCGAGATGTATTCCACAAATGTATACATAGGTGGTTGGTCGGAAAAGAGCCAGAACAGGTCATTAAAGCACAGAATATATAGGCCCAGCATCATTGAGATAAGGCCGCTGAATACGATACTGATGTCGTGGTTGCCTGAGAAGATGAACATAGGTGCGAGGATGATCATGACAAAGCCGATCATTACAAGGAAAACACCGATGGCCAGAGAAAGACGACTATCCTGGGCTACGCTCCGGGCAATGTCTTCCTCATTGCCAAGTTCGACCGGAGAAAGACCTGAGAATGCATCATTTTCCTTGGCAGTGATAACAAGCTTAATTTCCTTACCGGGGTAGTCCTCAGGAAGAGCAACAAAGTGGTGGAATTTAGGCAGCATCTGATTTGCTTCTTCATAATCATGTCCAAAGTCGTAGATCAGTTTATTATCAAGGTAAACGTCACAGGTAGAAAGAATGGTGCGGAAGTGCAGAACTGCAGGCTCAAGCTGGATATCCGGGAGGATACAGGTGGCGGTGATCACATCATTCATGTTAGCCACCGGCATCGCTGTTTTTGACAGAACTTCGGGATAATAAGTGTTTGTGGCATAGTTAACAGTCCAGCCCTCGTCAAGCTGGACCAATTCGTGGAGCCTTGGTGATTTATAGACATCTGCCCCTAAAAAAGCTATCGTAAATATAAATATTATGACGGCCAATACGGACAGAAGAACTGCCTTGATCCTTAGAGCGGTATTCAATATCAAGCCTCCTTTTGCCACAAATACAGTATACCGCCTGACGATAATTAATGCACTTAATAAAATATTAAATAAAAGAAAAAGACCCGTAAACCGCATCGAAATTTTCGAATGGGTTATGGGTCCTTTTTGATTTAGAAATGACCGTGGCTTCCGCCGTGTGAACTTCCTGAACTGGAGGTGTGTATTGAACTGCCACCGGAGTGACCGCCGCCTCTGCTGCTATCATCATGCTCCGGAAGTTTGGTTCTTGCTGTAGTTGTTCTTACATAGGTGTCGTGATGAACTTTCATCTTGATTCCTGAGTGGGACTGATAACCTGCAGCGCTGGCATTCATGTGAACTGTGTGCAGGTTTCTCGCCATAAATGCCACAACGACAAAGGCTACAACGATTCCTATAAGAAGGCTGACAGCCGCTCCTGCCAGAGGATTCTTGGGCTCTTTTATAGGGCGTCCGACATCAACAGGGGTTCCCTGCTCATACTGAGTAAATAATCTGTCGACTACATCTATGTACTCGTTGAAGGCGCCATAGTAATCATCGTCTTTGAGGTAGGGAAGCATCTGATCCATCATGTATTCCTGACCGTAATCAGTAAATGCCTCTATAGCTGAGCCGCATGTGCTTATCGCCCATTCCCTGTCTTCCATGCTGAGCATGAACAGAATACCGGAGGAATTATAATCTGCCTGAAAACCGTTGTAATCAAAATAGTCGTCGGCGAAATCCTGTATGGTTCCGGTGTGCTCGTCCACAGTCAGAAGGACAACGTTTGATTGGTGGGTATTACTGATTGAATCAAGTCTTTTTAGCAGCTCTGCTTCCTGACTGTCAGTAAGAAGATCTGCTGCATCCAGCAGTCTCTCTTTCTGGCGTGTCGACGGCATCTCATAGCTGTCCCAGTATTCTTCTGAGGAAGCGCTTGCCGCAAGCGGAGAAAGAATCAGGCTGACTAAGATCATCACCAGTAATGTCCCGGCAAATGTTTTTAGTTTTTGAATTCTTTTCATATTTTCTTTATCAAAATCTATCAGAATGACGTGTAATTAAAGAATTAAATAGTAAACAAGGAAAGAAATCAGCGAAGTTGCAGCGGCTATGGGCACAAAGTACTTGACTGCCTGAGCCATACTGAACGGAAGATTTCCCACAAATTTACCGGTTTGCCCGTTCATGGCAAAGAGATAATTTTTGTCCTGCCAGGTGGTGTTAAGGATATACACCGGGTAAAGCGCATAGGTGTGCGATTCTTTTACTGTGCCGGTGTGCTCACTGATAGTCCTGACAGATGTGTATCCGCTGATGGTATTTCTGAAATCCTGAGCAACGGAAACAGCAATTCTCTCCATGGCACGTGGTTTGTTCTCTTCTGCAGATACGTTGTATTTGTTGGCTAAAAAGCCGGCGAGGTAGCCCATGTTAAATGGAACCATCTCGTTTTCGTCAAAGGGCTCAAGGGACTCCATGAGATCATCGGGCATTTCCTTGGAGCCGTCTACCGGGACGTTATCGAAGTCTTCGGTGCCGGACCTTTGTACATCATAGAACTTAGTCTCGGTGTACTGGTAATGGCTGTCTGACCAGGTCCTTACTTTGGTGGCTTCATAGGAGCCGTCAAAGCTTTCGGTGGCATTAAATAGCCAAAAAGGAACATAGATACCCTTAAGCTCGTCTATGTGGTTCTCATCTAAAAAGACCTTAGGGACAAGCTTTTTGGTCTTAACATGATTTCTGTAAGTCTTTATGGCATCATCCCTGGTGAGCTTGAAAGGAATAATTGCATCCGGCTTGAATTTACCGGTGAACTTTTCTTTGACAACTACATTGTTGCTACAGAAAGGACATTTTGTTGAGCCAAGAGATTCTGTTGTCAGTATCTCTCCTCCGCAGGAGCCGCATCTGTAGACAAAAAGCGGCTCGGATTCGGTAGACTCCTCTGAGCTGTTATAGCCATCGGCAGCCTCACCTTCTCCCGGAGAATTATGATTGGCAATATAATCCTTGACGTTGAACTCAGAGTCACAGAAAGGACATTTCAGGTTCTGAGTCTTGGGATTAAATTCCATTGCCCCGCCACAGGCGGGGCACTCATATTCGTGTAAAGCCATATAAACCTCACATTAAGGTCTCTTTGATCCACAATTTGTACAGAAATTACCTGTGTTTACTGCGCCACAAGAGCATGTCCAGTTTGCAGCAGGCTTTGGTGATCCGCAGTTTGTGCAGAAGTTGCCGCTGTTTGTTGCGCCGCATGAGCATGTCCAGCTTGCTGCTGACTGAGGAGCCATCTGAGGTGCCGCCTGAGCATTCTGCTGTGCGCCCATCTCAAAGAGCTGGTTGGCGTTCATGCCGCCTGCCTGCTGAGCCATGTTCATTCCTGCGAAGGCCATCATAGGGCCTGTTGCTGTATTCTTGGCAGCGTCCTGCATGGCCTGAGCCTGAGCGCTGGCTATAGTAGCTGCAGCCATATTAGGATTTCTAAGAGCGCCTGCTCTCTGGAGCTCCTTGATTGTCTTTTCATCTTCTTCTGAAGCTGTTACTGAGCTAACTCCGAAACTTGAAATCTTAATGCCGTAGAACTCTGTCCACTTCTTTGAAAGAACTTCGTTAAGAGCATCAGCGATCTCTGTTGTGTGTCCGGGAAGTGAGCTGTAACGGATTCCCATATCGGAAACCTTGGCAAATGCAGGCTGAAGAGCTGTAAGGAGCTCTGACTTAAGCTGAGAATCGATCTTGTCTCTTGTGAACTCGCCTGATACATTTCCGCAGATGTTCTTGTAGAAAAGAACAGGATCAACTACGCGGTAGCTGTATTCACCGTGGCACTTAAGGCTTACATCCATATCCAGACCGATGTTTGTATCAACAACACGGAAAGGAACAGGGTTAACTGTGCCGTATTTATTGCCTAAAATTTCTTTTGTATTGATGAAGTATACTCTCTGATCCTTGGCAGTAGCGCCGCCGAAGCCAACTCTTTTGCCAAATTCCTTGAAGGAAGCTACGATGTTCTCACCAAGATTGCCATAGAAGATAGAAGGCTCTGTTGATGTGTCGTAAACGAACTCGCCTGCCTCAGCACAGATTTCTGTGATCTGGCCCTGGTCAACAAGGATCATACACTGACCTTCGTTAACGGCGATGATAGAACCGTTGGAAATGATGTTGTCATTTCCCTTTCCTGCTTTCTTAACTCCCTTTGTGAGAAGCACATCACTGGAAAGTGATGGACAATAGAAATAATCTCTCCACTGGTCGGATAATACGCTTCCGCCAGCCACAAGTGCTGCCTGTAAAAGACCCATAACAATCTCCTTTCATACATATCCCATAGAAATAATCTGACCGAAATTCTCGGTTGCTACTATTTTCGCACATTTGCAAAGAAAATGCACTAATTATCTGGCGAATAGTGTATCATTACATGTATGAGAAATGGCGAATTAAACGTTGTTATTTACACAGATGTCGAGAAAAGGGTTCTAAAGGCGCGGGCTGGAAGGCGCCTTAAGGAGCTTATTAGTGATGCCGGAATTTCTTTTCCCCAGCCCTGTGGCGGAAACGGCAGATGCGGAAAGTGTGTGGTGACGTTTGTTTCAGGGGCGCCTAAAGCAAGTGCGCTGGACGAGAATTTTCTTAGCAAAGAGGAACTTGAGTCTGGGAAAAGACTCCTATGCAGATGCGTTTTGGAAAGGGACTGCCAGGTGGAACTGTCGGGAGGTGCTGCGGCATCGGAAGAGAGTATTACCGCCGAGAGTGTTGATCGTAATGACGAAGTAAGGGCAGAGGACTGCGATAAATTTGCAATCGCCATTGATATCGGGACCACAACGATTGCTGGGGCACTAATTGGGCTCACTTCAGAGCGTTCGGAATGTGTGGTTCTTGATACTGCGTCGGGAGTTAATCATCAGAGAAGTTACGGCGCAGATGTTATCTCAAGAATAGAGGCTGCCTCTGACGAAGAAACAAGGCGTAAACTCACGGAGCTTGTACGGCAGGATATCAGCGGGATTATCGGAACCCTTGTCAGGAAGAATGGGGTAAAAGAACTGTCGGATGTGGCAATCACCGGCAATACCACGATGCTGCATCTCCTTCAGGGGTACGACGTATCGGGCCTTGGGGTGTATCCCTATCGGGCTGAGAGTCTCAAGAAGGAAGTAATCACAGCGGAGAATATCGGTTATATCCTTCCGGGGATTTCTGCCTTTGTAGGTTCGGATATTGTGGCCGGAATTTATTATCTGGGGTTGATAGAGGACCGGGAGAAGTCTCTTTTTATCGATCTTGGAACCAACGGAGAGATGGCATTTTTTGACGGAAAGGAGCTTCTGGTCACCTCCACGGCAGCAGGCCCCGTGTTTGAGGGCGGTGGAATCAGCTGCGGAGTGGCTTCTGTTCCCGGGGCAATCTGCCATGTAACGATAGAAACCAATGGAATCGGCGAGAGTAATTCAGATGATCCAAAGGTGAGCTATGAGACCATAGGCGGATCTGAGCCCATCGGCCTTTGCGGGACCGGTGTAATAGAGGCAGTGGCGGAATTAAGACGGAACAATCTGATAAACAGCGATGGCTTATTAGCGGATAAGTATTTCGAGGAAGGATTTACGCTTTGTATAGGTAAGGACCACAAACGGATTTCAATCAACCAGAAAGATATCAGAAACGTCCAGCTGGCAAAGGCGGCAATAAATGCCGGAATTAAGACACTGCTGTCCGGAGAAAAGCCGGATAAAGTATATGTTGCCGGGGGATTCGGTGCTTCGATAGATGAGCAAAAAATAAGGGGAATAAAGCTTTTTTCCCAAAATTATTGTGATAATATAAATGTTGTTGGAAACTCCTCGTTGAAAGGCGCGATAAAGTTCCTTGATAAAGTGCTTTTGGGGAAAGAGGATGAGGAGAAAGAAAAACTTAAAATGATAGCCGGCATGGCAAAGGAGATTGTTCTTGCCGGTGAGGAGGGCTTTGATGAGAAATACCTGGATGCCCTCGGGTTTTGAAACGGAGATATTTTAATGATCTGTGATACATGTAATAACTATGTTTATGATGAGGACTGGGAGTGCTACACCTGTATGGTGAACATGGATGAGGACGACTATGCCAGGATCGTGGGTGGCGGCAATAAGGAATGTCCTTACTACCAGGACAATGATGAATACAAAGTTGTAAGACATCAGATGTAAGAGGAGTGACAAACTATTAGTAGTCAATAGGATTTAGAGAAAAAATAAAAGTTTTTGTCTTGAGGGTAACTTTAACAAGCCATCTGAATACACCGTATTTCAGATGGTGTCCAGATCAGACTTTA
>JAEEGL015769949.1_pt1 | contig 35007 bp, 17 predicted proteins | sample 9134231 | NCBI WGS metagenome assembly JAEEGL01 (sample SAMN16246548, study PRJNA631951) | gut metagenome | biome: gut microbiome; feature: rumen; material: fiber-attached | host: Bos | place: Iran: Karaj | collected 2018-10 | reverse complement strand
TGCTGTCCGATGGTAGCATCGCCGAAGCCCATGCAGCCTAAGCAGATGCGCGACACATGGAGGTCAGAGTTTCCAAGTTTTACATATTCCATACCTTTCATTCTTCACTCTTCATTTTTCACTTTTCATTCCATCGAGTGTTCCCAACCGCCACGGGTGTCAATGCCTGTGGCATCGGCTAACTGTTCCAGACGTGTAATCTCTTCGGCAGTCAGTTGAATCTTTGCAGCTTCGGCTGCCTCGATGACATGACGCTCCTTCGTGGCTCCAATGATGGGCAGCGTTCCCTTGGCGATGGCCCATGCGATACCAATCTGCGAGCACGAGGCACCGTATTTCTTTCCGATGGCGGTCATCTCGTTGGTCAGCGCCTCCAACTGTGGCAGCACGGGATTATACTTCTTGCCGCGGTCGCTCTCCTCGGGCAGTGGGTTCTCCTTATTATATTTACCAGAGAGAGCTCCCTGCTCCAGCACCATGTATGCCCAGAACTCGATGCCGTTCTGGCGGCAGTAGTCCAGTACGCCGCCTCGCTCAGAGCTGCGATAGAGCAGCGAGAAGTGATTCTGTACGGCAGAGACGCGGAAGCCCGCCTCGGAGAGGATCTCGTCGGCGCGACGAATCTCCTTGATGTTGTGGTTGGATACGCCTACGCGCTTCACTTTACCCGACTTGAGCAGGGGGATGAGTCCTGGCGTCCAGCGCTCCACGTCCATCGGGTTGTGGATCCAGTAGATGTCGATGTAGTCGCAGTCCATGCGTTCGATGCTGGCTTCGGCCATCTTCTCAACTGAGTTTTCGTAGATCTCAGCAATCTGAGGCGTGAACTTGGTGGAGATCAGTACCTCCTCGCGTCCGTAATCTTTTGCCAGCGTTCCGAGGATGTGCTCTGACTCGCCCATTCCATAGACCGTGGCGGTGTCCCACAGGTTGAGCCCTGCCTTCATTGCCGCGTCGAAGACGGGCTTCAGGTTCGTCACGTCGGTCTTACTCCCGAAAACGGCGTCGCCGCCAAATGCTCCTGCGCCCCAGGCCCAGGTTCCTAATGCAATCTTACTCCCCATAGTTATTATTTCGATTATTAGTTACTTTAGTTTCGGCTTTTCCAACATTGGTCGGCCTACGGCCTCATGCGACCAGAAGGCCAATGGCATTATGGGCTTCCGAAACGTCGGTTAGTTATTATAGATGTTCCTATTTACTGTAAACCTTGGTTACATGGCCATTGGCAGAGATGATGTTCATGCCTCGTCGCAATCGGGGACGCAGAGTCCCGTCGAGGGCATAGATAGCTTGAGGCTCGGCAGGCTCTGTCGGCAGCAGGGAGATGCCCACCGCCTCGTCAAGGGCTTTCTCGGTCTTCTCCAGGTCGGAGGTGAAGCCAACGTAGCTGATGACGGAGCGTCCTTGGGCATTGGTGGAGGTGAGGCCGAAGACCGTCTCGCCGGTGAGCTCATAGCCCTTGTTCTCGTCGATGCTCCACGCGACCATGATGCGTCCGTCCTTTAGTGTCCGAACGTCGGCCGGATTCTGTATGTTCACCCATTTGCCATTGATGTGCCAGAGCTGCGAGTCGCCCTTGTCCTTCGACACCTCCGTGGCCACGGCTACGAGGTATTTCATTCCGGGTTCCATATATTTCTGTTCGCGGTAGCGGAGTGCGATGTTCTGTGCACCTTTCTTGGTGATGGTGATGGTGTTTTCCTTGCTGCTGTAGCGGATGTCGGATTCAGCCAGACGATCGCTGACGCGGTTGCGGTACCACTCCAGCGCCTTCCAGCTGTAGAGGTTTGTCGGGATGGCTGTCGTCACGGCCACGGTGGCGCTGTGGGTGGTGCCGAGGCCGTCGGTGTAGCTCACCTGGATATCTGCACGCCCCTCGTTCTGACCGGCATAGATGATGCCGTCGCGGGCGTAGGCCACTTGCGGGTCGGAACTGGCGCATACGGCGTCGAGGGTGACAAACTGCGTGGTACCGTCGTTGAGGGTTGCCTTGATCGACAGGGTTCGGGACTGCCCGAGGTAGAGTTTCACGCTGGCTGGCGTCACCCTGATGCTCTTCACGGCAGCTTTCTCCTCTTCCACGAGGTTCTCGTTGTCGATTCCCACGGAGAGTTCTTGACCGTCGTAGGTCACTTCGCGGCTGAAGCGCACGGATGCTTTAGGCCCCAGCCCCAAGCTCTTCTCAGCATCGACGAGCACGATGCGGAAGGTGCGTTGCTGCAGCATTCCGTCGAAGGTGCCGCGGCGCTGGCCGATGGTCAGCGTGTGAGTGGCGTCGTTCCAGACGAAGGGGATTTCTGAGCATCGTCCCTGCTCGTAATTGTAGTTGTCGCGTTCGTCCTCGTAGAGCGTGAACGAGCCGTCGGCACCGGGATAGATTCGCAACTCGAGTCCGTCCCAGTTGCTCTGCGAGCTGTGCTGTACGTCGCTGCCCCAGGGTAGGATGGTTCCTTGACGGACGTACAGCGGCATCAGCGCCAGACTGACGTCCCTCGAGACATTCCTGCCCCCCTCGTGCTGCTCGCCGCTCCAGAAGTCCACCCAACCGCGTCTGACGGTCGTGCCATTTACCTCCTCTTCATCCACCGGCAGATAGACACTGCGCTTCGTGGCCTGCGACTGCACCACGGGAGCCACGAGCAAGTCGCGACCGAACATGAACTGGTCTTTCAGCTCGTGGGTCCTGCGGTCCGCCGGATAGGCGATGCCCATGGCACGCATGAAGGAGTAGTCATCGGCGTGAACCTGGTGGGCGGTACTATATATGTAAGGCAAGAGGGCATAGCGCAGGTGGATGTAGCGGTTGATGATATCGTAGTAGCTCTCGCCCTCCTTGCCGAACTGGTAGATGGCGCGGTCAGTGCCGGAGCCGTGGCTGCGCATGATGGTGCAGAAGGCACCGAACTGGATCCATCGGCAGTAGAGCTCGCTGTAGTTGTTGTCCTGACCAGGCACGCCGTAGGCTCCGTTGAAGAAACCGCCGATGTCGCTGTTCCAGCTGGGGATGCCGCAGGCCGAGTAGTTCAGGGCGGCAGGGATCTGCTTGGCCAGCGTCTCCCATGAGGAGGTAATGTCGCCGCTCCACGTGCCGGCGCCGTAGCGCTGCATGCCGATGAAGCCCGAGCGCGTCATGATCATCACGCGCTTGGCCTCCGTCAGCGCATCCTTCTGTGCGCGATGCCCGTCATAGACACCGCTGGCGTGCATCAGCGGGAACACGTTGCGCATCGAGCGCCAGGTGTGCTCGCTCTGCAGCGAGAGCGGGTTCAGCGTGGCATTGTCCTGGCCGCCCTTGTTCAGCACCACGAAGTCGTTGGTCTGCTCCCAGTCCTCGCCGCCTTGGTAGTGGTCCGGCTCTGAAGAGTCCACCCAGTAGGCATCGACGCCCTTGCTCACCACGCCTTCCCAGAGGCTCTTCCAGTAGTAGTCACGCGCCGACTGCTGGTAGGGGCTGTAGACGGCCACGCCGCAGTTGGGAGGAAAGGTGGAAGTCATGATGCTGTTGCCCTGCTTCATCAGTTGGTTGTGCTCCTTGAAGTACTGGTACTGCTTCGTGTCGGGGCCGAAATTCGCCCAGAACGAGATGAGCAGATGCGCTCCGTCGGCGTGCAAGCCGTTGATCATCTGAGGATAGGTGGTCCTGAACTGCGGGTTCAGGAACTCCATCGCGTTCCACATATTATTGTCGCCCCAGTACTGCCAGTCCTGCACCACGCAGTCGATAGGCACCTTCAGCGAGCGGTACTTCTGCATCACGCCCAGCGTCTCCATGGCACTCTGGTAGCGTTCCTTGCTCTGGAAATAACCGAAGGTCCAGAGGGGCACCATCGTGGCCTTGCCCGTTAGCTCGCGCAGGCGCCGCACCACGTCGTCGCCCCGCCGTTCGTCGCCCACCAGCACGTAGTAGTCCACGGCATGGGCGGCCTCAGTCTTGAAGGTGGCGCCGCTGGAAGAGTTGTCGCTGAAGTCGCAGGGGCCGTACAAGTCCCAGTAGATGCCATAGCCCTTCACCGAGTGGAAGAAGGGGATCCACACTGAGGTGTTGTTCTGCACCATGTGGCTGTAGCTCTTGTTGCGGTGGTTCAGATTGCCGTCCTGCACCTGTCCGAAGCCATAGATGGCCTCACTGCCGGCTAGGGTGAAGGACTGCGCCACGTCGTAGGGGTCTATCGTATGAGCGGTGCGGCGGGTGAAGGACGCCTTCGCGCGCTCTCGGATGAGCGTCTTTCCGTCAAGACGGAAAAAGCTCAGCACGCCCGTCTGCTTGTTGCAGACCACCTTCATGCCCGTCGTCAGCAGCGTGTCAGCCCGGTTGCCCTCTCGCAATGTCGGGGTCACGGCCTGTGGTGTCATCGTCACGACCACCTTAGGGTCGGACTTCCCGAGAGGGTCTGCAGCCTGAAACTTTACGACGCGCACGATTTCTGGGGAGTAGAACGTGACTTCCGTCGTGATGCCGCCAACGGTGAGCGCGTAGTCCTGGGCGCTGGCGCTGAACAGGGAAGGCATCATAAGTGCAAAAAGAATAGTTCTCTTCATCATGTTGTTTTGTTAGTGTATGGCCCTTTTGCGCTGCAAAGGTACGGATAGTCGGCCTTTAATTGTTGAAATAAAATACGGAAATAACTACCATTTTTACGGAAATCATGAAACAGCGCAAGGCGAGCGAGAAAGAGATAATCCGTAATTCTGGTAGATTTATCCGTGAATTCTTTTATAGCATCATAAGCGATTCACCGTATCTTTGCAACGAATTTCATTTACTACCTAACAAGAAAATGCTTATGAAACTTTCAAGATCGTTTTTTGTATGGACTTTAGCGCTTTGCGTCTTGCCTGTTCAGGCTCAGGTGAAAATTGACTTTGATTTCAAGAATAGGGGTCAGCTGGTGACAGAGGATCACTATGGTATCTTCTACGAAGAAATCAACCACGCAGGCGACGGCGGCCTGTACGCCGAACTGGTGCGCAACCGTTCTTTCGAAGAAGATATGAACAATCCTCTTGCATGGAGCACCGTAGGCAATGCTGCCATCAGTCTCAGCAGTGACAATATGTTGAATACTGTGCAAAAGCGAGCGTTGCGTGTGGACGTTAAAGCTGCAGGTGGCGGGGTTCGTAACGAGGGCTACTGGGGAATCAATATCGTCCGCGACCGCACCTACACGCTCTCCTTCTGGCTTCGAGCCGAAGACAACTACCAGGGAGTCATCACGGCTGAGTTGCAAAACGCTGGCGGCGGGCAGATGGGCAGGACGACCATCAATGTCAGCGCTACGCAGCAATGGCAGAAGCTGACAGCCACCATTCGTGCTACGGGCAATGAGCCCCAAGGGCGATTGGCGTTGAAGGGTTCAGTCAAGGGTGTCATATACTTGGATGTGGTCAGCCTCTTCCCACCAACGTTCAAGAATCGCCCCAACGGCTGCCGCGAGGATCTGGCGCAGATGCTGGCTGATCTTCACCCGCGCTTCATGCGCTTCCCGGGTGGCTGCTACATCGAGGGTGCCTACGGCGACGGTGCCACGAACCGCTTCGAGTGGAAGAAGTCCGTGGGACCCATCGAGGAGCGACCGGGACACCTGAACCGAAACTGGGGCTACAAGGTCACAGACGGACTGGGCTACCACGAGTGCCTGCAGCTGGCCGAGGACTTGGGCGCGCATGCCCTCTTTGTGGTCAATATGGGCATCGGACATGAGTGGAAGGTCGATGAGAACAACATCGACCCCTTTATCCAGGAAGCACTGGATGCCATCGAATATGCCAACGGCTCCGCCACCGACACCTTCTATGGACGCATGCGAGCGCAGAACGGACACCCAGAACCCTTCGACCTGAAATACATGGAGATAGGCAACGAGCAGGAGTTCATGCTCAACCGCGACGATTATATGAAGCGCTACATGCAGTTCTACACCGCCATCAAGACACGCTGGCCTGAACTGCACCTGGTGGCCGACAGCTACTACTTCGACAACGTCACCGAACCTGTGGAACTCAAAGATGAACACTACTACGACACCCCCGACTTCTTCATAAGTCAGTACGGCCGCTACGACAACCATTCCAAGTCATCCACTCATATCTATGTGGGTGAATATGCCGTGACCAGGGATTGTGGTTGGTGGGGCAATATGAACGCCGCCATCGGCGAAGCCGTGTTTATGCAGGGATGCGAGAACAATAGTGAGTCCGTGACCATGATGAGCTATGCACCCATTTTCACCCACGAGGAGAACTGCGCCTGGCGACCGGATATGATTCGCTTCAACTCATCACTGAGCTACGGCACTCCTTCCTATTATGTGCAACGGATGTTCAGCAATAACATAGGCCAGCAGAATATCCGCTGGAGCGAGCAGGACAACGGTCCGAAGTTCAATGTCGCTGAGGGAAGTATCGGCCTCGGCACATGGGCCACCGGTGCCACATTCACAGACCTCAGCGTCACCGCCAGCGACACAACCTTCAAGGTCGGGAACCTAGTGCCCGGCGAATGGACGACGAAGGGCGGCAGCTGGACACTCAGCGGCAGCACCTTCCGCCAGACCAATACCTCTGCAGCAGGCGTCACCTGCGTGCTCAACAAACTGTTCACAACCACCAATGTAGATATGACAGTCCATGCCACCAAGAACGGCGGTTCCGAAGGCTTCCTGATCATCTTTGACTACAAGGACGAACAGAACTACTCATGGTTGAACCTCGGAGGATGGGGCAACTCCAAGCACGCGGTGGAGCAGTGCAAAAATGGAGTGAAGACCACGCTGGCCGACAAGGAAGGACAAGTGGTGACAGGGCAGGAGTACACCATCCGAGTGCAGAAAGAAGGACTGCGCGTGCGGTGCTACCTGAACGGAACTCAGATCATTGACACCAACCTACGCGAATACGCCGGCCGCCGTATCTTCACCAGCGCAAATATTGACCAGCAGGAGGGCGTATTCTACGTCAAGCTCGTCAATCCACACCCCCAATCCGCCCCCGTGCGTCTATCCTTTGCGAACGGACGTGTCCTTTCGGGCAATGCCGAAGTCCTATCAGCCGCTAATGGTACCGACGAGAACACGCTGACGAACCCCTTCATGATCACCCCCCACTCACAGGACGTACGTGTCGAGAATGACGGAACCATCAATTACGAGGCAGTACCCTATTCGGTTAATGTCCTGCGTTTGAAAGTGGCAGACGTGGCCGTGCCCGAGGCCGAGCCTTTGCCACAGCCTCGCTTAAGCTTTTCTTTCGAAAGCGGCACGCCCACTGACGACTCCGGCACCTATTCTGGTACACTCGTTGGCAAGGCTGCCATCGAGCAGCAGTCCGACGGCAACTATGTTCTATCTACCGGTCAACAAGGCGAGAAAAGCTACATGAGTATTCCCATCCAGGCTGTACAGGATGCCCTCGCAGGAGCCACCGACTACACCGTCAGCATGAATGTGCTCCAGCGTATTGGTAATAACACCGGTAGTTTCTCGTGGGCCTTGGAGTTGAGCAACGGCACCGGCCAGTACTTCGGAATCATCAACTCCGGCAGCAACAACAACTGGTACTGCGAACTGAAGAACAATTCCACTACGAACAATATCTCCTCGTGGTCCTGCCTGCGCATTGGGGAGTGGCACAACATCACCTGCACCCAGAAGGACGGTACCTTCCGCCTCTACGTGGACGGACAGTTGCGCCGCACTCAGTCCGTCAATGTCATTCTGCCTGAGCTCGTCGCCAGGTTGAAGGTGGCGAACATCGCCCATTCGCCCTTCTCCGGTGATGCCGTCATGGAGCATGCCCTCTTCGACGATTTTCAAATCTTCGACTGTGCCCTCTCGGATCTTCAGGTGCAGGATATCGCTGCCCGAGCGACCGCCATGCACGACGATGGGCAGTTCCAAGGCATTGCCCTCCTGCAGGATCTCCAGAATTTGGTCAACGAAGTGAAGAACTACTACAAGGATGCCAATAACAGCGCGCTCACACAAGCCTACAACACCGCCGCGCGTGTCGTCAGCAATGGCACCACAGCCACTCGCCGCCTGCGCTACCAGCAGCTGCTCAGCGCGGTCAACGACTACCAGGAGGAGCAGCTCCAGCTCGCACGTTCCGGGCAGGCCGCAGACCTCACCTTCCTCATCCGCAACAGCTCCTTCACCCGCAACAACGTGGGTTGGCAGGGGGTTGACATACCTGCTGTGCGGACGGGCACCGATATCAGCGCCACCTACGTGGGCTACAGCAGCGAGACCGCTGAGCAGTTCTCACGCCCCTTCGACGTCTGGCAGGAATTGACCGGCCTCCCCGAGGGCAGCTATCAGCTTTCCGCCAACGCCTTCTACCGTGCCGGAGCCATCGAGCACGCCTACTCCGCCTGGCAGCACCACGATGCCTCTATCGACAACGCACAGCTTTATCTTGGCGACGAATCCACACCGTTGCAAAACCTATACGACTGCCAGGACTATACCTACAGTCCCTACCAATACCCCGACAACCTCGATGCCGCGTCTGAGGCCTTAAACGACAACGACCGCTACCGCAACACCGTCATCTGCGCCCTTCCTGCCGGAAAGCAATCCCTTCGACTCGGAATACGAAAACTGCAGACGGTAGATGCCGACTGGGTAGCTTACGACCACTTCCAACTTCGATACTTGGGGGATGCCACAGGCGTACACTCCCTCACTTCAACCCGGAACCCGGAACCCTCACCTGTTTACGACCTCACGGGACGCCTCCTGTCGGGCGTCAATGCCCAAGAGCTCCACAACCTGCCCGCAGGAATCTACATCATCGGTGGAAAGAAATACATCTCACATAAATAAGTAACTATGAACATTCATCCATTATTAAGGACTGCCGGTGCCATAGCACTGACACTACTATGCGGCATCGGCAGAGCCGCAGCTCAGGACGACATCGCCACGTTCCGCACGTGGGCTATGACTCCTCCCATGGGATGGAACTCATGGGATTGTTATTTCTCATCTGTCACCGAGAAAGAGGTGATGCAGAATGCCCAGTACCTGGTGGACAACGACCTCGTGCGCCATGGATGGGAGTACGTGGTCATCGATATCCGATGGTACTGCAATCACCCCTCGCTGGGCGGGGGATGGTACAACCAACAAGGCACGCAGGACTACGTGCTGGATGAGTATGGCCGTTATCTGCCTTCGCCGACCCGCTTCCCTTCCTGTATGGTCGATGGCAAGAACCAGGGCTTCAAGGCGCTGGCCGACAAGCTGCACGCCATGGGCCTGAAATTCGGCATTCACCTCATGCGTGGCGTGCCCAAGGTGGTCGTGGGTAGCAACTATAAACTCAAGGGCAGCGAGCAGACACCCTGGACTCAAGTTTACAATGGCACCACCTCGCCTTGCGCTTGGTTGGGCGACAACTTACGCGTGCGCGATAATGAATATGGTCAGCTGTACTACAACAGCATCATGGATCTCTACGCCGAGTGGGGTGTGGACTTCCTGAAGATCGACGACCTCTCACGCCCCTTCTACACAGACGAGGTACAGATGATCCGGCGTGCCATCGACCAGACGGGTCGTCCAATCGTGCTCTCGCTCAGCCCCGGCAAGACGCAGTACAGCTGTGCCGAAGCCTGCCTGCAGAATGCCAACATGTGGCGCATGATGGATGACCTCTGGGACAACTGGAGCGCCGTGGACGCCGTCTTCCCCGAGGCACACTTCTGGAGCCAGTATGCTCGGCCGGGTAACTATGCCGACTGCGACATGCTGCCCTTGGGCCACATCGCAGCCACCGTGGCTGACCCAGGCTACACGAACGCTGACCCCGGCCATTGGACCCAACTTACGCAGAACGAACAACTCACGATGATGACCCTCTGGGGCATCTGCCACTCGCCCCTCTTCTTCGGCGGCGAGATGACCAAGAACGATGATTTCACCCTCTCGCTGATGACCAACGAAGAGTACCACCAGATGCACAAGTACGGACAGGATGCGCATCAAGTGCTGGCCGACGAGGAGAATGGACATACGGTCTGGACCTCCGTGGATCCTGCCACGGGCAATCGCTATCTGGCACTCTTCCAGCGTAACAACACACGATGGATTGTGGGACAGAAAGCGCTATATCGCTCCGAGACCGTAGCTTACACTACCGACGGGCATGCCGTGGAGGTGGATATCCCTTGGCCTGAAGGTAGCAAAACGCTTGTGCTCGTAGTGGACGACGGTGGCGACAACTTCAACTATGACCACGGCGATTGGATTAACCCCACTCTCGTGCTGCGCGACGGCACTGAGGTAGCCTTGACCGGTACCTACAAAACACGCGACTTCACCCAATCCTATTTCAACCGCGTGCGCGAGAACGCCAACGTTGACAACGGCGGTAAGATGAAGGTGATGGGTCGCAGCTACGACCGCGGCTTCAGCACAGACGCCAATGCCGCCATTTTCTTCCAGATTCCTGATGAACTGGATGTCGTTCGTTTCCGTGCCCTGGCAGCTGCCGACGACTCGGGTATCGGCCAGTCCGGTGCCACCACGAGTATTCGTTTCTTTGTCTTCGACCAGAACCCGCTGGCAGGTGAACAGGATAACGCCGTAGCCCGTTCAGGACTCATCTCACGCACCGGCACGAAGTCCAAACTCCTGGAGGCCAACATCGAAGGTGCCGGGAAGCTGCAGATTGTTGTCAGCAACTGGGACGACGGCTTCGCCTACGACCGCGCCGACCTCATCAACCCCGTGCTAATTGATGGCGAGGGTAACGAGGTCTCGCTGACTACGCTCACTCCGTCTTCCTACACTTCGGAGTGGGGCTCGCTGCACGTGAATCACAACGTGGAGAACGGCCCGCTGCAAGTGGATGGCAGGACCTACCAGAAGGGGCTCGGGATGAACGCCCGATGTACGCTCGTCTATGACCTTCCTGCCGGCCACTCCTTCAAGACCTTCCGGGCCCTCTGCGGCTATGACTCCAGTTGCGACAGGGATAACACTTCTGCCAGCGGCACGACGATGGAGTTCATCATCAGCGTGGTCAAGGAGGAGCCTTACGCCTTTGACCTCACTTTGCTGGGTTACGCCCCCGACGAGGTGGTGCCTATATACGACATCTGGGAACAGAACGACTTAGGCACGGTCTCTGGCTCCATCACGCTCAGCGTGCCCAGCCACGGGGTGCGACTGCTACGCTTGGGAGACAACAAGGCGGATGCAATCCGTGCTGTGCAAATGCGCGACAAGCACGGCGACAACGCCTCTCCGAATGCAAATGACAGAACCGACGTATTCGACCTCAACGGCCGACACGTCGGTTCCGCCACCTTGTTATCCAACGCCGCTCACAAAGGGCTTTATATCGTGAACGGCAACAAGGTCATCGTCCGTTAAACCCTATGGGGTGGGCATATCGCTTCAGTTACTTCATATAGACCTTTCGTGCGCAGCCATCAGCGTTGCGCACGATATTTATACCCTTCACCAACTGCCCCTGCGGCCGGCCGCTCACGTTGTACACCTTCATCACCGTGCCGCCTTTGCCGCTGCCCGTGCACACCCGCTCGCCTGCCTGGCCCTTCGCGCCCGTGGCTGGCATCACATCCACCACCGTGCCCGAAGCGTCAGCTTCGGTCAAAACCCCGTGAATGCCCGTGGATGTGCCACGGCTCAGCTGGTAGTTCTGCTTGAGACCCGCGCCTACATTTCGCATCTCGAACGTGATCACCACTCGCCCGTTGAAACCCTCTGGCTGGTGCGCAGCGAGGTCCAGGCTCGTCGCATTCAGGCTTTCCACCTCCTCCACTTCATCCGGAGCACGCCTGGTCCCCCAGGGCAGCTCGAGAGAACGACCCGCGGTGTACAGACCTTCGTGGTACAACACGGAATGCACGTACTCGCCTGCCGACGACTGATAGTCCACGCGTATCGTCATCGCCGAGGTGCTGCTGCGGTGAATAGGAGTGCCGCTACGCAAACCATCCACCTGCAGCACATCCGGCAAACGCGTCGCTTCTATGCCGATGAGCGCCAGGCCGCCAGCGTCCTTGTTCGACGAGAGACGCACCGTCCACGTCTTCGGATCGAAAAGGGCATACGAGGCGTTGTTCGTGCGCTTTGGGTACCACTGGTGCGTGCGCACGATAGTGCCTAACACCATCCTCGGGTACAGCGGAACTGCATCGTCAGCAACCACACGGATGAAGCAGACGCCCTTGCTACGCACCACATCGTCCACACGCACGCTGCCGTCTGCGAGTTCGATATGCTCCGAACGGCTCTTCGTCAACGTACCCTTTCTCGTCTCGTACCAGCTGTTGTGACCCTCGTCGATGTGATACACCTCCAACGTCCCGCTCCCGAAGGGAATGTCGTCCAACGTCACGCTTAGCGGATGCTCCGACGTGGAGGGGTTCCACAATACCGCGGCCACACAATCGCCCGAGGCCGAAGCCATGCCCTTGACGACACCGCCCGAGACACTCATCCGACGGCGGTCCGACGGCATCATCCCGTACAGCTTGAAGGCGTGGAACAACGCCTTGCGCGCGCCGCTGTCGCGATCCACGAGGCCCAACTTGTCGCCCACAAAGAAACCGGGGTCGATGTACTGAGCCCAGTTCACGTACGTCAGATCCGGACATTCCAGGAAACCCGGCAGGGCGTTGAAGAACGTCATCGCCGACTCTGCACGCTCTACGGGACCGTCCTTCTGGTAGTCCGCGGCAGCGTATGGTGAGTACTCCGTAAGCAGCATCTCAGCCTCGTTCCTTCCAAGGCTCGTCAGCGCCTGGCGCATACCGTCCAGCTGCCATGAGTAGTCGGCGCCGTAGGCGTGACCCGAGAGAAAATCCAGAGGCAAATCACGAGACTTCACACGGTCCACCAACGCCTGATGCCACCAGTTGAAGGCACCCGAAGGACCACCAACCTTGATGTCGGCGTTGCCACGAGACACGCCCAACGCTGCCGATTCGTAGATATCCAGGTATTCTTCAACGCCGCCCGTGAAGAAACCGTCCCTCAGGTCGGGCTCGTTCCAGACTTCAACGTAACTGTTCGTGAAGTTCCGCGTCTTCCACTCACGGGCGAAACGCTCGTTGATTGCACCCCACACACCCAAGTCCGTAGGAGGATCCATGAAACCGCTCCATTCCGTCGGACGACGCTGGAGAATGGTAGGCGTGTAACCATGAGAGATAACCAGCACAGGACAGTACCTCCGCGCCTGCGTCAGAAGGTAGTTGATCTCCGACATCGAGTAGGAAGGGCTATTCGACGTTCCGACAACACAGGGCTGACCATAAAGGTCATCCTTACCGCAGGCCATCTCATAGCGCATCGAACGCGATTCCAGTTCTGACAACTTCGGGAAATCACGATCCAGCCATCCCCGAGATACCAAAGGCGTTTGATAAAGACCGATCTTCTTAACCAATGGGTAATCTTCCCATTGCGATCCATAAACGTGTACACTCACCTGACTGCGCAAAGGCAACAGCGACATCTGAAGCACTAAAGCGCACAATAATACTCTTCGCTTCATATTCATTTGTTTAGTATGTAATTTCTTGTAAACTACACTTGCATGACTGCTCATGTTGGTGCTACGTCTTATTCGTCCCAATTGTATTCCCAAACGGAGTAGTTTGCGCTTTTCACAGCTGCGTCGTCACCATCGCCACCTTCATAGTCGAAAGGATTGCCGGAGCCTGTATTCGCGTCACCAGTAGTAGTTACACCACCAGGGCTTCCCGCCAACATCTGCGTCAGAGCCACTTTTGTGGCTGTCATTTCAGGAATAATATATGTCTTTTTCATATTCTGATCTATTTTTTTATTTATGGTTTCCTTTTTATCAAGAATTGGAGAATTAAAGAACAACTCTATAACGTTCTGTTGCTATGCGAATATCATTCTCTAATTCTCAAATTCTTGATGAATGTTTACTTCACGAGCACCTTCTTGCCGTTGATGATATAGATGCCACGCTGAGCCTTGTTAACACGCTGACCAGCGAGGTTGAAAATCTCAGCACCAGCAACGGGTTCGCCGTCAATCATATCGATAGCGTCCGTTTCACCATCGATGAAGAGCTTAACACCGGAATTGGCAGCTGCAGCAGGAACATTGAAGTATGCACGCATACCCTTCAAGTTAGCACCATTTGTGTCAGGCTTCTTCATCGTACCAGTTGTGGAGAGGTAGAGGTCGAGAGCGGTAGCTTCGTTTGTGGGAGCAGCAAGAGTTGTCTTGGCGAGAATACCGATGTACTTGTACTCACCATTGCGAACGGTCTGACCTTCAGCAACAATAGTCTTACCAGTGAAAGAAGGATTCTTAACCTCCGTTTCAGGCTTAACCAGATAAGGCACACCTGCAACAATTGAAGTAGCGTCCTTGAACGGAATAGTGTTGTCTGCGACAGTAGCCTCAGTGTCCATCTCGCGAACCTTGGAGTTCGCACCGAACAGCGTGTTAATTTCGTCAGCTGTGATGTCTACAGGCGAGCAGAAGGTGTTCCAATATTCGGTAGAGAGCGTGCGGGTCAGCGTGACGTTGGCGAAGTCGCAGGCTTCGGGAGCCGTGGTGGCAGTCTCGCTGATGGTCACGTTCTTGACGTACTCCGTTAGGGCGAAGTTGTTGAAGAGACACCAGCCGAGGGGCGAGAAGCCGGGCACGTTCACCTTGATGGTGGCTGTCTTGGCGTCGCCGATGTAGGCATAGACCTCGACCTTGTACTTCCCGTCGTTGAAGAAAGCTACGGCCTGGTCGGTCGTGTTGGGGGTGTCTTGGTCGGTGGCACCGCTGTACCATGAGGGAATCTGGGCGAAGTACTCGTCGTTGATGCTCACATAGGCGTTGCTCAGGTTGTCATAGCCGCTCTGTCCGAGTTCATAGCAGTGGCGGTTGCTGCTTTCGCGGTAGAGGGCGTTGAGGGTGAGCTTGTAGAGGCCAGCGTGAGGCACGGTGACGGTCTGGCTGACATAGCCATGGCGCTGGTAGAGTTCACCGCCGTAGTTGCCAGCGTTGTAAGCATTGCCCCAGTTGTCTTCCGTGTCGGTAATCTGTGAGGGTTGGGTAAGCGGCCAGTCGGTGGTGCTGCCCGCATTTGCACTCTTGATGGTAGCGGTAGAAGCCACGGCGGAGTAGTCGGAGGCCAGAGCAGCCTCGAAGGCGGCGACGTCGGCGGCATTGATGCCTGCTGCCGTGGCGGCGGCGAGGATGTTGGCATCCTGCGTGGCAGCGACGATGGCTTTCTGTTCGGCGGCGGTCTTCAGCGTGATGGGTGCTGCGTCGGCGGCGCTGGCTACGTTGGCGCGGGGCTTGATGAGGCCGTTGGACTCGGTGGTCACGCCCATGTATTTGCCGTTGTGCGACTTCAGGATGAGGTCTTCGCCGCGTTGTTCGATGAACCAGGAGACGGTGTTATAGCTGGCCACCTTGTCCGTGAAGCAGTCGCTGCCGAAATAAAGGTCGCTGTCGATGCACTTGATGGTGGAGACGTTCGCGCCGTTGGTGGTGATTTGTACGGGTACGCCGTAGTTCTCGCCTAATCCGCGTGCGCCGTAAGCCTCTCCACGTCCGAGGAGCTTGCCTACAGTGGGCAGGTAGATGTAGTACTCGCCGTCTGCCACTGCGGGAGTGGGCAGGTCGGCCAGCGTAGCTGATGTGATGGAGCTGGTGCCGTCAATCATGATGTCGATGAAGTTGTTGAGGTCGCTCTCGCTGACGCCCACGGCGCCACGCCAGTAGTTGTAGAATTTCTGTTGAAGGTTGTCGCCCTGCAGCGCCTTGATGTACTGCAACTTGTGGTCGATGCCCGTCTTGTTGCGTTCGCCGGCGCTGGAGAACGAGGTCAGTTCGTAGTCCTTGTAGAGCTGATCCACGGGAAGCCCCAGCAAACCTTCGAGCAGGAAGGCGAAGCAACCCGTGCGGTCGGCGCCGAAGATGCAGTGGAAGTAAGCGGCCTTGTCCTCCTTCAGGGCAGCAAGGATGAGGTTGAAGCCGTTCCTGAACTTCTCGGAGTCGAGGTTGAGGGCATCCTCGCTCCAGCGGTTGAGGTTGGCGTAGGAGTAAGCTGCTCCGTCGATGGCCGAGGTGCTCATCGTGCCGTCTTGGAAGTCCACATCCGCGCGGAGATCCACTTCGGCGCCGATGTTCAGTTCGTTCTTCAGCATGGCGAGGTCTGCGTCGCTGGCGGTGTAGGTCTTTCCGCCTCGCAGTTCTGAACCACGGAAGATTTTGCCGTACTTGATGCGGTTGCCGTCGGCGTTCGTCCAGCCGCCCAGGTCGCGCATATTGGCGATGCCGTCGGCCTTGATCATGCGCAGCTGACCCGTAGTGGTGATGGTGCCGTTGGCCACTTCGGCATCCCCGTCGCCCACTACCTTATAATAATAGGTGTTGCCTGGGAGCAAGTTAGCCAACTGATAAAATACCTCTCCGGCAGGGATGGTGGCGGTGAGGGGACTGGAGTATGAGTTGTCGAGGCTCACGTAGAGTGTGGCATCTCCTGTCTGTGTGGGCAGGAAGATGTTGACAGACGCAGGCTGGTCGTTGCGTGCTGTGGCAGCCGTGTTATATTGTGAGATGACAGATGCCGTTTCCACAGCGTAGGTGGTGTTGGCGAGGTAGGTATTCACTTCGTCGTTCTCGATGTCCAGGGTGAGGGCCACGTCGGTGTAGGATGCCGGGGCGTATGAACCTTGGTAGGTCAGCGTCACGTTGTCCCAGATGGTCCAGTCCTGATCGTTGCCTACGGACTTGCTGATACCGATTCGCAGGGAGCCGTCGGTGACCATGCATCGGATGGTAGGATTCTGGTACTCGCCTTCGGCGAAGCAAGCGGCAGCGCGGCTCATGTTGTCGGGCACGTAGTAGTTGGTGCCGTTGATGTCTCGGGCTACGTTGAGGTTGTATGTGTCGTCTTGTGTCAGTGCGCGGCTGTAGTCAAAGATTGACATCAGCTTCTTGGATTTGTCGTTGATGTAGTAGATGGCATTCAGCACCTCGTTGCCAGCGGCACGTGCGGCAGCGGCCATGGACGCATCGTTCACCCCGTCGCCCACGCGGTAGAAACCCTGTATGGACATATCGTAATAGCCGTTAGGTACTCCCGTGATAATCTGGTAAACGTCGAAGGTAGCGTTCCACCTTTCAGCGCACTTGTTGGTGCTGGTGCCGTTAATGGCGGGACCACCTTCCCAGCCATTGTTTCCGAACTCAAAGCCGGGGTTGATGATGAGAGAGGTGTAGTCGGTGCCGGCTTCCTGAGACAGGGTTGCCAGTTCCAGAGTCTGGTAGGTGGAATAGACCTCGGCGGCAGAGGTGTACTCGCCGTTGTCGTACTTCTGTTGCACGGCACTCTTCACGCTCTCGCTTGACGACTGTGCTTTCATGGCGTTGACAGCTGGAAGGATGCTTCCCGTGTAGAGTGCGTTGCTCGTCTGTGCGTTAGTGACGGCGGTGCCGAGCTGGCTTGAGTATGTCTCCAACGATTCCTGGCTGCTCTTGTTCACGTTGGCTTCGGCGGTGGTGAGCGCCGTGTTCAGCGTCTCCTTGACGTCCGCCTTCATGGGCTGTGTCAGCAGCGACGTGGCGGTGGCCACCAGGTTCTCGTAGTTCTCCACGAGGGCGGTGAGGTCGATGCCGTAGTAGGTGAGGATGAAGCTGTCGAAGATGGTCCAGTCCTGATCGTTGGCCACGGTCTTCTTGATGCCGACGCGTGCGGTGCCGTCGGTAACCAGTCCACGAGCCTCTTCCGTCCAGTAGTCGCCCTGCAGGAAGCAGGCGGCAGCACGCTTCATATTGTTAGGAACGTAGTAGTTGGTTCCGTTGATGTTGACGGCCGCGCTGGTGTTGTAGGTCGAGTTGTTGGTCAGGCAACGTTCGCTGTCGAAGATGGAACGGACGGGTCCTTCGCCGTTGTTGACATACACCTTGGCATTGATGACCTCGTTGCCGGCGGCACGAGCTGCTCCCGCATGGGAGGCGTCGTTCGTTCCGTCGCCCACGCGGTAGAAAGCCTGACACTTGATGCCGTAAATGCCGTTGGGCACGCCGCTGAAAGACTGATAGACATCGAAGGTCTTGTTCCAGCATTCGGCACAATAGTTCTGCGTGCCGCCGTCCTCATAGCCTCCATGACCCATCGAGTTTCCGCTCCACACGTTGCCGGGGGTGGTCACTCGTCCGAAGTAGGGATCCAGGATGAGGAAGGTTGCATCCACTGGGTTGTCCTGCGTGGCGTTGGATAGGTTGGCTATGAGAGCCTCTCTGGTTGCCAGCTTCCAGTAAGCCTTTGAGTTGCTGGGGAGGGTGGAGCTCACCGTGGTCTTGGTGAGGTCGGACGCATGGCCAAAGAGGTACTTACTGGTCTTCTTGGCTTGTAAGGTGTAGGTGTTCTCCTGACCTTCCACTGGGGTGATATTCCATGCCGTGTAGTTGGTTGCATCATCTGAGCCTTTATCTACATATCCGTCGGCACCCAAAAAGAGGTTATTGTAAGTGGGAGAGGTGGATATGTAATAACCGCCGGCTCCGTCGCTGCTCAGCGTCACGGGCATACCGCCCTGATTGGTCAGCGAGGCACGGGTGTCCCAGTCGTTGTGACCATAGAGGAACCCTGCGTTCCCCACGTTGTACAAGTAGTACGTGCCTTCGCCTACTGCGCTGGCCGTCCACGTCTGAGCCCAAGCGCTGGCCGCAAAAAAATAGGCCAGCAGGAGCATACTGATACGATGAAAATGTTTCATAATTGTTTTTAATTGATTATTAATTTATGGTTTTTGATATATATTTCTCCTCGTTTTGACGACTCCTGAATTGACGGATTTGCAATTCTGCGGCCACTGAGATCGTAGTATAAATGAGATTCCGGAAGCGTCGTTGCGGATTCGTCAATGGTGATGTTCATGGCTATATTTGAGTCTCCCATCCTCACCAAGGTCATTGGACCGAGGTAGCACCAGTTGTTGCCGTTGTCCTCATCGGCATGCAGACCTACAGTCAGCGTCTCCCCGTCTTGGATGTTGATCACTATGGAGTAAAGGCCATAGGTGGCAGTGGTGACCTCCGCGCGGGCGTTGTTGCCTCCGTCTGTGGCAGCGAAGAAATAGGTGCCATGATGAGGGTTGCGGTCGTCATCGCTGCCGCTCCACAGGTTCGCGGCAGCAAAGGCCGTGAGGCCGTAGAAGCCTGCGGGCAGATTCCTGATCTCGCTACGAAAGATGTCTGTCCCAGCAGGTGCTGTCGAGGACCAGTAAGCCAAGCCCTCCAGATTGTAGATGGCGGAACCGAGCTTGGTCTCTGTGTAGCTGCCTGCAGCGTTGCCCGACAAGCGTGGCCAGTTGCCGCTGCCAAAGGGTGGTATTGCCAAACTCTTGTCTAGGTAATTATTCTGGAAGTCAAACGAACCACTGTAGTTCATGCTGAGGTTGTCGAAGGCAAACCAATCGGCATTTGTTTGCGCGTCGAACTGTACGAGAAAGGTGACTGCCTGCGGTTCTGCAAGGGTGAAACGGATGCTGCCTTGCTTTGCAACGTTGCCGTCGATTGTTTTCAACTCTGCCCGTTGCCCACCGATGCTGACCTCAACGCCCGTGAGGCGCCCGTTGGTCTGATAGTGGTTGCTCCCTTGCAGGAAAGTCCCGTTGTAGCTAAACGTTAGCTCGTACTGGCCTGCCGGCAGGACCTTAGTGCTCTGTGAGAAACTCTGGCCGGCAAGTGTGGATGCATTGCCCCAACCGACGTAGCATTCCAGAAAGCCACTGAGTTCAGTTTCGTGCCATCGGTACGGATTGAAGCGTATATATCGGCTGTCCGAGACCATCCAACCGGCAAGGCTCTCCTCTTCGAAGTCGGCATTCTTGAAGAAATATGCCGTTGGTTCGGGTTCCTGAATCTGGGCGTTGATGCTCACGCTGCCTGCTGTGCCGTCAGAGCGAACGATGGCCAGCGCGCGGCCGCGGAACAGGGTGACGGTATTCGACCGGAAACTTTGCATGTCTGTGGGCGAAGCCGTTCCGCAGGCGATGAGCTGCCCGCAGCCTGTGTTCTCGATGCAGACCTGAGTGGAGCAGTCGCTGGTGACAACGCGTCCTTCTGCGTCCACGAGTTCTATGGTGACATAGGCCAGATCACCGGGGTCGTCGGTCAGCGTCTGGTCCTCATAGATGAGACGCAAGGTAGCTGGCGTGCCTGTGGTCGTCAGCTCGAAACTCTCGCCGGTGACTTCGTTGCCGCTACCATTTATGTTCACCGCGCGGAGCGTGCCGGGGGCGTAGGGGACCTGGAAGCCCGCCCAGAAAGTAGAGCCGGGAACAGCCTCGCCGACGACATTATCGTTAAGGTACAGCCGCACGCGCGGCGCGCGACTGTAGACGTTGACGTTGACCTTCTCGCCCTCGTGTCCGGGGAGCGTCCAGCTCTGCTCTTCGAGCTGCCATCCCCATGCGTTGTTGTAGGAGGGCGTGCTCTGCACAGCCATGGTGATGGGGCGCTGCCGCCAGACGACGTCGCGGTAATAGCTCTGGGGCTTCTTCTGTCCGATGAGGTCCAGGTCGCCACAGTAGCCGTTGAACCAAGGCCAGTCCTGGAACATCGGGGGTTGGCGGTCGGCGTATGCAGCACCTATTCCAGCTTCACCCAGATAGTCCATCGCTGTCCATACGAAGTCACCGATGACGTAAGGCAGCCGTTCTACCAATGTCCAGTTCTCTGATGCCTGCTTGGGGTAGCTCTCCAGCCCGCACATCACGCGGTCGGGATGTGTCTGGTGGTCGTGCTCGTACTTATCGTAAAGATAGTTGTAGCCACCTATATCCAGACTCTCAAACGCTTTTGCATCCTGAACGTCCCAGTTGCCTCCTGCGCTGTTCCAGGCGTCGCCTGCATCCCATCCGCAGATGGCTGCCGTGATTGGTCGAGTGGTGTCATATCTCAACACGTCGGCACGCAGTCGTGCTGCAGTCTGCATACCCTCCGGTTCTATGCGTCCCGGAATCTCGTTGCCTATGCTCCACATGATGATACAGGGGTGGTTGCGGTCCCGGCGTACCATCGTGGCCACATCTTCGTCGCTGTGATCGCGGAAGAAACGGTGGTAGTCCTCTCCGTTCTTCTGCAACAGCCACTGGTCGAAGCTCTCGTCGATGACCATCAGCCCCAGTTCATCGCACACATCAAGGAAATTCTCTGATGGCAGGTTATGCGAGCACCGCACGGCGTTGTAGCCCTGAGCCTTCAGCAGACTCAGTTTGCGCCGTTCGGCCTTGTCGAAGGCGGCTGCGCCCAGAAGTCCGTTGTCGTGATGCACACATCCGCCCCGCAGCAGAGTGCCTACGCCGTTGAGGCGAAAACCCTCGGTAGCCGAGAAGCTCAGCGTGCGAATGCCGATGCGTTTGGACAGATTGTCAATTGTCTCTCCAGCAGCGTCTTTGAGGGTGATATTGACGTTGTAGAGGTAAGGTTGCTCGGGACTCCAGGGGTGTGCGCCGGTGAAGTCGAGGTCGAGCTTCAGCGGCTGCTCGTCGCGGGCACCGGTGGAGAAGGGGGCCGTGGCGGAGGTGAGCGGGGAACCTTGAGCGTCAACGATGTTGACGCTTAGTGATCCTCCTTCTGCAGCCTCCCCATCGTTGTGAATTGTGGTCTCCACGGTCAGCTGCCCTTCAGCGCTACCATCTCTCACTGTTATCTTCTCGTTATCCATCTTAACGTAGCAGTCCCACTCATCAAGGTGCAGGCTTGGTGTGCGCAGCAGCCATACATGACGGTAGATGCCACTGCCGGCATACCAGCGGGAGTTGTTGCCGCTGTTGACCACTCGTACCAAAAGGGCATTGTCACCCTCGCGAAGCTGGGAGGTAATGTCCACACGAAAACTGGTGTAACCGTATACGTTCTCGTGACACAGCTGTCCGTTCACGTAAACCCACGACTGGTTGTATGCTCCCTCGAAGTAGAGTTCCACACGTCCCTGCAGATCGGCCGCTGTGACGTGGAGCGTTCTGGCATACCATCCTTCGCCGCCTACGGTATGCCCCGTTTGGAACTTCCCGATGCTGTTTGTGGAAAAGGGACCAACTACGCGCCCTCCTGCAGCCTTGGCAGCCTCTGTCTCTACGCTCCAGTCGTGGGGCAGGTCCAAGGCGCGCCAGGCTGCTGCGGTAGCCGGGTTCAGAATGGCTGTTGAGCCGTCGCCGTTGCGGAAGCGCCAGCCGGCATCGATGCATGTTTTGCGCTGTGCCCCGCAGGGTGTGGTGCCCATGAGGATGGCAACGATGGTGATGGCGAGATACGCCAAGTTTATTTTGTTTAGCTTCTTCATGTTCTTATCAATCATTCACTATTCGGCATGTTAAATATGCACCATTTAAATGCTGCCGACGAGTTATTTTGATTGCAAAATTATCATGCTATTCAACAACGAAGCCTATACTTTTTACCGAAATATTGACCTTCTTTACTGATTTTGAAGATTTACTCACTTTTGAGAGGGGAAAAAGGGGATCTAATGTGCTCATTCTAGACGATAACAATCAAAAAAATCAAATAAATTTGGCGCTTTGATCTTTTAATCGTAACTTTGTCATCGAAATGGAAAAAATATTAAGAGTACATCACGTCAACGACTATGCACGATACATCGGAGCACCCGAGTTGCATCCACTTGTCTCTGTCATACACTACGACGAACTGGAGCATTGCCGGCACTCGCTCAACAACTACGATGTGTATGGTTTGTTCATCGGTGATGAGGAACTGGAAGACCTGTCCTACGGACAACTGCATTACGTTCTTCATCGCCATGCGCTGATGTGCGTGGCACCTGGACAGATAGGTGGAAAGAGCGACATCGGCGAGGAAATACAAACCAAGGGATGGGCACTGCTCTTCGATACCGAACTGCTGCGGAATACCGAACTCGGACGGCGCATGACGGACTATCATTTCTTCTCCTATAGCATTAGCGAGGCACTGCTGATGACGCCTGAACAACGGCTAAGCATCGTCACGCTGCTCGACGAGATTCGCAAGGAACTGATTCGCGAAGAGGACAACCATACCCTCCGCATTGTTACCTCACAGATAGAACAGGTGCTGGAACTCGTAGCACGATACTACGCACGACAACTATCCACATCTGCCACGTCAACTAACTCTGACCTGCTGCCACGCTTCGAGCAGCTGCTGAGGAAATACTATGATGACGGCACACAGCGACAACAAGGACTGCCCACCGTGAAATTCTGTGCACGGCAGCTCTTCCTGTCACCCAACTACTTCGGTGACCTGATCCGAGAGCTGACGGGCGACTCCGCAACCTCCCATATCCGGCGGTTCATCATGCAACGTGCCCAGCAGCTACTGATGAGCGGTGCTTCCATCTCCGAGACTGCTGAAAGGCTCGGATTCGACTATCCACAGCATTTCACACGACAGTTCAAAAAACACTTCGGCGTTACTCCTTCCGATTTCCGATTCAGAGGCTACAACCAAACTCCTCGGCCCAAGGATTCATAGCAGAAATGCTATGACGACGATGATTATAACCACGACGAGGCGCAATGCATCATCTAAGAAAATCTCTTTCTCATGCATTGCATACATCGTTCACGATAAGGTAGCGAAGCGTGATGGTTATAAGGTGGATTGATGGGTTCTTCGCTGCCGTCGGGCTAAGGATGAATGATGTTTAAGGCGGCTTCCTGGATATGGTTCTTCCAGTCGGTGCCTTGGGCGACAACGCGTTGTTTGTCGTCGGTGAGGATATAATAAGGTAGCTCGCGGATGCCTAACTGCTCCACGACGGGAGTGCTCCACGACTGGCGGTAGCAACGTGATTCCCAAACGACGGAATCGTAGCGGCAGGTGGATGTGTAGTCTTGAGGTTCGAGGTCAAGGCTGATGCTGACGGGGCGTATCTTACGCTCCAAGGGTAGGTTTGCCACTTGGCGTCGCAGGCGTAGGATGTCGAAGAAATTGCCCGTGCTTTCGCGGTTCCACGAAGCCCAGAAGATGAGCAGCACGGGTTGGCCGACCTTGAAGGTGAGCGTGTCGGTGGTCGAGGTGAGGCCGTCGGGCGGCAGCACGATCTTTGGCAGCTTGTCGCCTCGCTTCAAGCGCGAATAGCCGATGTCCTGCAGCGTCAGCTGTCGCTGCAGCAGGGTGCTGATATTGCTTTCGGGATTCTCCTTAATGAAGGATTCCATGGCTTGCTTCAGCTCTCTTTCCGAGACGTTGAGGTGAGCCGTTCGGAACTCCGTGTATCGCTCGTTGTCGTCGGTGCCACTGACGCGCATGGCTCTCAGCTCGTTGGCATCGCCTTCCACCTTGACTTTTTTGCCGGGATGTCCGAAGACGATGAGCTCGCTGAGGTTGGGGAACACGATGTGAAAGGTTGCTTCCTCGGTGAGCGGCGTGCGCCAGTCGAAACTGCCTTCCTTCACGTGGAGTGTATCTACTTCATTCAATCCGCCATCGAGACTATAAATGAGGAAATCGGCTTGCTGTATGTTGCTGATTTCGCCCTTGATGCGGAAGGAGTAGGGGTCGTTGCAGGAAGATAGGAGGAAAAAAAGAAGGACAAGAAGAGACCCACCCCCCAGCCCCTCCCTGAGAGGGAGGGGAGTAGATACTTTTGAGAACAAGCGAACAAATTGATTCATCCTTGCAGGTGACTACTCCCCTCCATCACAGGGAGGGGCAGGGGGGTGGGTCTATATTGTTATTATCTCAGCAGACTTGCAATCTGGCTGGCATACTTGGCGAACTCGAGGTCCTTGGCAGCGCGTGCAGCCAGCGAAGGATTCTGCTGGATGGCGCTGGTCAGGCCGCTGACGACAGCGTCGGCGTTGCCCTGGCGTGCACCGAGGATGGCCTTGAGGTAAGCCGTGTAGGCGTCGGCATTCTTGATGCCGGCAAGCGTAGCGGCAGCAGCCACATAATCCTTGTTCAGGATCTGTGCCAGCAGGGCGCTGTTGGACTTCACGCCGGCGAGGTTAGCTGCAGCAGCAGCGTAGTTGCCCTTGGCGAGGTTGAGGTTGCCGAGCACTTCGCTGTAGCTGTCGGCACCGGTGCCCTTGGCCAGCAGCGTCTCAGCTTCGGCGTACTGTCCCTTGGCCAGCGCCAGCAGGGCCTCGTTCGTGGCAGCTTCTGCGCTGTTGGGGTTCAGGCTCTTAGCCTTGGCGATGTAGCTGGCAGCGGAAGCCAGGTCGCCATTGCGGTAAGCGAGGTTGGCGAGGTTGTTGAAGGCGCGTGCGTCGGTGGGGAACAGCTGGGCAGCTTTCTCGTACCAGTTCTTCTTGGCGGTAGCCTCGTCCTGGAGGGCAGCACCGTAGAGCACTTCCTCGACGCTGAGCTGACGGGCGTCGGTGTTGAACTGAGCGACAATCTGCTCGTCGCTGCGTCCGATGACGTCGTAGTTGGCGATGAGGCGAGCACGACGCAGCTCGGGCAGGATGCCCTTGGCCAGTTCGTCATAGACTACGCTCATGTTGCGGATCTGCTGTTCGCGCTCGGCGGGATCGCTGTACATTGAGAGCACGCGGAGGATGACATCCTTGTCCTGAATATTGCTCTGACCGACGAGCTGCTGGAAGCCGTCCCAGTCCTCAGCCGTGAACTTCGTATCGACGTCAGCCGACATCTTGTTCTTCTTCAGCTGTTCGTTGACGTATGCGCTGGAGGTGTTCTGACGCTTCTCGGCCAGCTGGGCGTTGAAGTCGTAGCGGCCTTCGGGCGAAGCGTAGGCGCTGACCTCGATGTTCTGGAGCTTCAGTGTCTCCTGGTGGTCGTTGATTTCCTTGAGGATCTTCACGAAGTCCTTGATGCTGGTGGTGTTGAGCTCGCTGGCACGAACGTTGGCCTGGTTGACCAGGTACTTGATCTGTGCCTCCTGCTTCTGACGAATGATGCGCTGGTAAGCGTCGGGAGCGAGAGCGGGATTCACGCTGCCAACGGTGCCGCGGAGCAGGTCGCTGGTGGCGTTGACACCGTAGCTGATCTTCACGTCAGGCAGTTCGATGGTCTTGTTGCCCTTCTTGGCGTAGGAACGGAGGTAGAGCTCGCTCTGCTGCATGGCCTCGATGAAGGGGAAGCTGGCGCGCATGGTGTAGTTGCCGCCCTGCTTGTAAGGCACGGTCGTGCCGTTGCCCAGCACGCTCTCGCCCTGGAAGGTGGTACCCTCGGAGGTCGATTCGCCGCCTTGGTATTTGAGCACGGGTGTCAGGTTGAGCGACACCTTCTTCTTCATGTACTTCTCGGGGAACTTGATGCTGATGGTTGCGGGCACTTCGCCACCGATGGCCTCCAGGGGAGTGGGGGTGACGTTAACGTTGTCGGCGCTGATGGCCTTGAACTTGCTGCAGGATGCCAGCGCGAGCACGCCGACGGCAGCCAGGGAAAGAATTGTAATCTTACGCATTTTGGTAAAGGTTTATAAATTGTATTATACGCATTTTGGCTGCAAAGTTACAGCAAACCTATTGCTTTACCAAAAAATCGCCCGTTTTTCTGCCTTGCCTTAGCAAACTTTCATATAATTACGTACTATTTCAGCGAAAAAAGGCGCAAAAACACGCATAGACGTGGTGCCATGATCGCGTCTATGCGTGTTCTCGTTTACGTCAATGCGTAACGCCGGTCAAGCCGTTTATTGCTCGGCGATGAATTTGGCCATCTCGGGTTTCAGGGCGTATGCGCTCTTGAAGAGTGCGAGCTGGTTCTTCACGCGGTCGAGGTTGTGCTCGGGGTATTTGCACTTCCAGTACTTGTCGCCGCTGATGTAGTCCCAGAGGAATCGAACGGCCTGCATGTAGGGGAAGAGGGTGGCGGCGTAGGGCAGCAACTCTTTCTCCGTCGGCGTCAGGAAGCTCTTGGCCGAGCGCAGGTAGCCGCGGGTGAAGGCCTTGAAGATTTCCATGTTGAAGCCCACCTTCGAGAGGTCGGGATCGTCCTCAGCGGTGAAGTTGGCGGCGGTGCGCAGGAAGTCGCCGTAGTCCGAGAAGATGAAGTTGGGCATCACCGTGTCGAGGTCAATGACGCAGAGCACGCGGTCCTGCTTGTCGAACATCATGTTGTTGACCTTTGTGTCGCAGTGGCAGATGCGCTTGGGCAGCTTGCCCTCGCGACCGAGGCGCTCGGCGAGGGTCATTTCGTCGGCATAGGAGAAGAGCTCGTCGATGATGGGTTGCACCGAGGCTACGCGGCCTGCGGGGTCACGCGCAATCACCTCCTTCAGCTGTTCGAGGCGGAACTCCATGTTGTGGAAGTCCTTGATGGTCTCGCCCAGCTCCACGGGGATGTCGGCGAGCATGGCCTGGAAGTCGCCGAAGGCCTCACCGGCAGCTTCGCTCGACTCGGGGTTCACGGCCTGCTTGGTCACGGCGTCGTTGATGAAGACCATGAGTCGCCAGGGCTCTCCATCAACGGTTGTGTAGAGCTTGGAAGAGTCGGCCTTCAAGGGTACAAAGGTGAGGACCTTTCGGTCGATGTCGTCCTCGCCGCGTGCCTCCAGCTTCTTGCGAATGTGGGTTGTCACGGCATGGATGTTGTTCATCAGCATATCCACGTCGGGGAAGACGTTGGTGTTGACGCGCTGAAGGACGTAGTTGGGCGCTTCCGCCTCTGCGGTTTTCACGAGCAAGGTGTCGTTGATGAGTCCCTCGCCGAGGGGCTTGATTTCTGCGACCGTGCCTTGAATGGCAAACTGATCGACAATGGTAAGCAGTTTTTCGTTCATGATTTATAAAGTTTAAAGTTGACAAGTTGACGAGTTGACAAGTTGACGAGTTGACAAGTTGACGAGTTGATAGTTGACAAGTTGACAAGTTGACGAGTTGAAAGTTGACGAGTTGAGAGTTTGTCCCCTCTTCTTGTTAAGTGACCACTCCCTCCCTAAGGGAGGGCGAGGGGAGGGTCTCTTTTTTCTGCTAATTAGACAGCAAGGTTCCATCTGCCGCCTGCCCGTTGGCATCCACGGCAATGGTTGTCGGCCTGCTACCCGTGAAGAAGGTGACGGTGGCGCGGCCTTCGTCGTCGAGCTTCAGGTCGGGGTTCCAATAGAGCGTGCGTCGATAGTCCTGCTGCCCCTTGGGCAGGGGGTGTTGGCTGTAGTTGGGATGGTAGAAGTCCTCGGCTACGTTGAAACCTTGCAGGATATAGCGGCGGTCGCGATAGGTGACGCGGCTGCCCTCGTCCGGCATACGTCGCACGTCGATGCTCACGCGCTCGATGTTGTCCTCAGTGGCCCGAGGGTCACCGCCGTAACGGGGGTTGAAGTCGGTGTATATGGCTACGCTGTCGAGGTTGGTGAGTTGGTTGTAAACGTTCATCTTCGCCGGAGACCTGTTGTACGAAATGTTGCGTCCGTCGTAACGCGGCTCCAGCAGGTAGGCGTGCTGCGTGTTCATGTCGCCGACGAAGGTGCGGGCAACGTTATTGATGAAATGAATGCGCCCTCCGTAGTTGCCGTCGGCCAGTCCCGCGTCGCAGGCTTCGTTGTAGGCCTCGTAGGCATCGATGACCATGGCGGGGTGCGAGGGGTCGAAGCGTCGCAGGCCGCCGCGTTTGGCCCTGACGGTAAGGCCGCCCATCTGCGTCTCGAAGGTCTTGGGGTTGAAGAACGACGTCTGCGTAGCTTGCGGCGCATCGGCGGGCGCCTCGCGGTAGGAGGTCTGGTAGTGGTCGTAGATCTTCGTGAAGCGTGGGTAGGGCCACGACAGACGGACGTAGAACTCCGCATCTTGCGTCTCGTCCATGGAGATCCAGGTGTGGCGCTCGTCCTTCCATTTCGTGGTGTCGCTGGCGGCGAGGAAGAAGACGCAGTAGCCTTGGAAATAGGGCGAAGGTATGTTGAAGAGCGACTTGCGCGTCTCCACGTCGCCGATGATGGCCTCGCTGCCCTCCTGTGCAAATTCGGCATGAACGCGCACCTCATTCTTCAGCGGCGACTCGTTGGCGTTGTAGCGTGCTGTGGCGATGGGGGCACGCATCTGGTAGCTGCCGGCGGGGAAGGCACGACCCTTGGCGTCCGCCTCGGCGATGATCGTTTCGATGATCTCTCCTAAGCCGGCATCCTCGTAGGCATCGATGGCCGAAGGCATACTGTCGCGCAGCGATTTGATGAAGTCCTGTTCTTCGCCGGGAAGAATATGGCTGGCACTCACCTCCAGCTCGTAGGGACGTGCGACATCGTCGAAACGTGTCACGTCGTCCTGCAGGATGCGTGCCTGATAGTTCAGCACCTGGCCGCGGAGAATACGTGTCTGCGACTCGGCGGGCTGCGTCAGTTCGAAGGCGCCGGGCGTGGCCATCGCCTTCCAGTCGAAGCGGCGCCAGCCCTGCGTCATCATGAGCAGGTCGAGAGCCGTGCGGTGCTCCTCGTCGTCGGCCTCGAAGAAGTATTGGGGCTGCGGCACGAAGCCGCGGATCTCGGACGAGAGCAGCATCTCGGTCAGGATATTACCGCTGTCGTAAATGTAGTCGCTCGTGGAGGCATCACGCACGGCGAGGGATAAAGACCCGCCTCCGGCCTTTCCGGCGAGGTAGGGAGCGGTGACTTGTAAATCCACTTGTTCGTAGGGCTGATAGTCTTCTTTGATGCCGCTGATGGTGAGCGAAGGCTGCATGAGCTGCGGCGTAACAACGAAGAAGAGGCGGTCGGCCCAGATGCGGCCGTCGGCATCGAAGACGGTGAGCTGATTCACGCCGGCAGGGAGATCGGAAACGGAAACCTTGTCCATCGTCCATCGTCCATTCTCCAATTCCTTGAAGAGCACCACCTTGCCTTCATGCTGCACGGTGATGCCCAAAGGCTTCGCGGCGGCACCTTGCGGGCTGATGTTGAACACGAAATCGTTGCCGTCGCGCCTAACCTGCAGGGCGACGCCGTCGTCCTCGACACTCTTGATGTCCGTCTTCACCGTCTGGCCATCTGCGTTTGTGAAGAGCGCCGTGTAGCGCTGTCTCGTTTGCGGCGTGAACGTGAAGCTGCCTCGTCCGCGTAGTCCTGCTGCCACTTCCGTCACCTCCTCGTCGCGTTCGTCCTTCACGGTCAGCGGCTGATTGCCCGTTTGCAGGCTAAGCTTGCCCTCCAGCCATTTCCCGGTCTCGTCCACCGCCTCAAACGCCACGCGGCAAGGCACGCCGGCGACGAAGTGTCCGCCCTCAGGGTAGAGGGTGAGCGTCAGCTGAGGCTCCGTGGCGCTGCTCTTGAAGTAGCGGCGCAGGGGGCGGGATGTCATATCGTGGAAGAATTCGCCGGGCGTCTTGGGTTTGTCATAAACCGGGAAGACGCGCGAGTAGAGCTTTTCGTAGTCGCGGTAGAACTCTTTGGCCAAGGCCTTCGAGAAAAACCATTCCTCGGCATACGACGTGTGCTCTTTCTCGATGACACCCCAGTTGAGCTGCCAGCGCGTATAAGCCCGCAGCTCGTAGAAACCGCCGTAGAGCGTGTCGGCCAGCGCAAACGAGCCGTGGCCTTCGCCGTTGATCATCTCCACGAGCTGCCGCTCCATGAGATAGCCTTCCTGGTTGAACAGCTCGACATACAGCACGCGGCTGACATTCGACGGGATATCCTTGTCGGTGCGACGCGTGAAGGCCTTGTACCAGATGGTGTCGCCGAGGAAATAGCAGGTATTGTCCATGTGCACGAACACTTTCTCCTGGGGTATGGCCTGACCGAAACGGCTGAGGCGGTCAGCCCACCCTTCCAGCGTCGTCGGCAACTGAACGGGAGCCTGTGCAAGAACGGTAATACTGAAGATGAGAGATGCAAAGAACAGATATAAGCGCTTCATAGGATTTATCGGATGCTTTTTCGCTGCAAAGGTAGTAAAAAGTTGAAAGCTGAAAGTTGAAAGTTGAAAGTTTTTGCCTTTTCCCCTCATTATTTATTATTTTTTATTTATTATTATTTTTATTCCAACGAAAAACACTACCTTTGCACGCAGAAACCAACCTAACTCTCAACTTTCAACTCCTATGACGCTCATCAAATCTATTTCCGGCATCCGCGGCACCATTGGTGGCCGCGCAGGTGACACCCTGAATCCGTTGGACATCGTTAAGTTCGTGTCCGCTTATGCCACGCTCATCCGCAAGACCGACAAGATCGGCTCGAACAAGATTGTCGTGGGCCGCGACGCCCGCATCTCCGGCGAGATGGTGAAGAACGTCGTCTGCGGTACGCTCATGGGTATGGGCTTCGACGTCGTCAACATCGGCCTCGCCACCACGCCTACCACCGAGTTGGCCGTGACCATGGAGAAGGCCTGCGGCGGCATCATCCTTACCGCCTCGCATAACCCCCGCCAGTGGAACGCCCTGAAGCTGCTCAACAGCGACGGCGAGTTCCTGAATGCTGCCGAGGGTGCCGAGGTGCTGCGCATCGCTGCCGCCGAGGACTTCGAGTATGCCGACGTTGACCACCTCGGCAAATACCGCGAGGACGACACCTACGACCAGCGCCACATCGACCTCGTCAAGAACCTCGACCTCGTCGATGTCGAGGCCATCAAGGCCCGTAAGTTCCGCGTAGCCCTCGACACCGTGAACTCCGTCGGCGGCATCATCCTGCCCAAGCTGCTCGAGCAGCTCGGCGTGGAGACCGTCACCTGTCTCTATGGCGAGCCCACGGGTGATTTCCAGCACAACCCCGAACCGCTGGAGAAGAACCTCGGCGACATCAAGGCGCTCATGCAGAAGGGCGGTTACGACATCGCCTTCGTCGTCGATCCCGACGTCGATCGCCTCGCCCTCTTCTGCGAGGACGGCACCATGTACGGCGAGGAATATACGCTCGTCACCGTGGCCGACTACATCCTCCAGCACACGCCCGGCAACACCGTCTCGAACCTCTCCTCGACACGTGCCTTGCGCGACGTCACCCGTAAGTACGGCTGCGAGTACAACGCCGCTGCCGTGGGCGAGGTCAACGTTGTCACCAAGATGAAGGCCACCAACGCCGTCATCGGCGGCGAAGGCAACGGCGGCGTCATCTATCCCGCCGCCCACTATGGCCGCGACGCCCTCGTTGGCATCGCCCTCATCCTCACCTACCTGGCTAAGAAGGGCATGAAGACCAGTGAGCTGCGTGCCACCTATCCGCCCTACTGCATCGCCAAGAACCGCATTGACCTGACGCCCGACACCGACGTCGATGCCATCCTCGCCAAGGTGAAGGAACTCTACAAGGACGAGGAGGTCAACGACATCGACGGCGTGAAGATCGACTTCCCCGACAAATGGGTGCATCTGCGCAAGTCCAACACCGAGCCCATCATCCGCGTCTATTCCGAGGCCGCCACGATGGAAGCCGCCGACCAGATCGGCAAGGACATCATGGACGTCGTCTATTCGATGATCTGATGCCGATGCCGGTTGACGAATAAACTGACGAAGATTCTTGAAGCGTCAAGCGTAGCCATCGCCGCGCCTTCAAGAATCTTCGTCTTGTATTTTTTTTCTATGTACACGCATATCGTCGCAATCATTACAGTGGAGTCCTTCTTTTAACAATCATTAGGTAATCGCGAGTCCTTGAGTAACGATTCTGTCATGCTTTCAGGGATGGTCGCTCCGCTCCGCTCGGCGCTTGCGATGCTTCATACTTCAAGAGCTTCTTTAACTCCCGAAACTTGATTTACTAGTAAAAAATCGTGTGTATCTTGTGCGTATTTATGGGTATATTTATAGGAAAATACACTTATACACTCAAAAATACACTCAAAATACACTAAAATTTTCGGCATCAGAGCGCTAATATACAGTTTGTTAAGCATAGAAAGGTGTAAAAGTGTATGGATTTTCATCTTATTCTCGTATGTAACGAAGAAAAAGAGTGATGGGTTAGCATGAACGATGGGTGCTAACAGCATGAACGACGTGTGTTGCCATCACGAACAGCGGAAGCTGCCATCACGGCCAGCGTGTGCTGCCATCACGAACAGCCGTCGGCGCCGGAACGTCTTAACGTCGCAGCTTGAACGTTCAATGGTGTAGGTTGTTCGGTCGCGAGCGAACAACCTACACCGTTAGAAGATTATTCAAGGCTTTCGATAGCCTATCCTGCAGACCAATCTTCATGATAGGCTATACAACTGCATGTTAAACGGCAGAACACCGTTCCCTCTGTCTTTACCTAATAAAGGTTCTCTTCGTCGCTCTGGCTATCATCCGCCACTGACCGCGGATGATGTGAAAAGCTTTTGCCATACAATATGAGGCTCTTCGCACTAAAGGCGAAGCGCCACAAAGATAGTAATATTTCGTGAGTAAACCAGCGGAAAGTAGAAATAATGTATAGTTTCCGCTGGTTTACTAACGAAATACGTTTTGTTAAGCCCTTGTACAACTGCCGTCAGCTCAAGATGGCGTCGGCGAGCGCTTCGAGCTGGGGTATGTCGGTGTCCTTCATGCGTCCTCGGAGGGTGACGATGGGTTCGACGATCTCGACCTGCTTCATAGCTTCGAGCATGGGTCGCATGGTTTTGGCAGCGCTGGGTGCCCATGATCCGTTCTCGACGAGTGCTACGCGTCGGCGCTGGTAGGCTTTGATGTCGAGGTGGTGTAGGAAGTCGTACATGGGTGGGAAGACGCCGGCGTCGTAGCTGCTTGCCATGCATATCATCTTGCCGTATCGGAAGGCGTCCTCTATGGCTTCGCCGAGGTCGTCGCGGCAGAGGTCGGTGATAGCTACCTTGGGGCAGCCTTTAGCCTTGAGGATCTCCACGAGACGCTGTGCTGCCGCGGCTGTGTTGCCGTGTATGCTGGCATGTGCGATGAACACGCCTTCGGTTTCGACGTCGTAGGCACTCCAGATGGTGTAGAGTCGGAGTGCCTCGGCCATCTTCTCGCCTTCGAGGATGGGTCCGTGTAGGGGTAGTATCTTTTGTATGTCGAGGGCAGCGGCTTTCTTCAACAGTGTGCTGACGGGTGTGCCGTACTTGCCGCAGATATTAAAGTAGTAGCGCCGTGCCTCGCACGCCCAGTCGTCGGGGTCGGCATCATAGACGCCGAACTTGCCGAAGCCGTCGGCGGAGAAGAGGACGCGGTCGGCTTGGTCGTAGGTGACCATCACCTCGGGCCAGTGGACCATGGGAGCCATGATGAAGTGGAGTGTGTGGCGGCCGAGGGACAGTGTGTCGCCTTCCTTGACGGTAAGGATGCGTGCGTCTAAGTCATTGCCCTCGAAGTATTGTGGCATCATTTGTTTGGCCTTGGCGGAGCATACGACTTGCATGTTGTGATAGAGGTTGCAGAGTTCGGCGATGCCGCTGGCGTGGTCGGGCTCGAGGTGGTGTACGATGAGGTAGTCGGGCTGCCGACCGTCGAGGGCAGCAGCGAGGTTGTGCTTCCACGCATCAAGGGTGTGGCTGTCGGAGGTGTCCATGACGGCAATCTTGTCGTCGAGAATGACGTAGGAGTTATAGCACATGCCTTCGGGCGTGACGTACTGGCTTTCAAAAAGGTGCTGTTCGGGGTCGTCGACGCCGATATAGCGAATGTCGGGAGTGATGGGGTTCATGAAAGTTGAAAGTTGAAAGTTGAGAGTTGAAAGTTGGTTTCGGGGTGCAAAGATATGTCATTTTAATGAATAAATGATAAAGAATAAATGATAAATAATAATTTATGATGGAAAAAGGCAAAAACTTTCAACTTTCAACTTTCAACTTTCAACTTTTTACTACCTTTGCGCCCAAAATGTACGCTCAAGCGAACATCTAGTTCACAAGAATATCAAAAGCATAACTAAATATTTCATCAAACATCCTTTAAAGGAATCATGTCAGAACAGTTAGACATCCAAGAGCTGGAGCAAGTGGTGGTCCGCTTCTCCGGCGACAGCGGCGACGGTATGCAGCTCGCCGGCAACATTTTCTCCACGGTGTCTGCCACCGTGGGCAACAGTATCTCTACGTTTCCCGACTACCCCGCCGACATCCGCGCCCCGCAGGGTTCGCTGACGGGTGTGAGCGGCTTCCAGGTGCACATCGGTGCCGGCAAGGTCTAT
>JAEEGL011782713.1_pt1 | contig 35007 bp, 23 predicted proteins | sample 9134231 | NCBI WGS metagenome assembly JAEEGL01 (sample SAMN16246548, study PRJNA631951) | gut metagenome | biome: gut microbiome; feature: rumen; material: fiber-attached | host: Bos | place: Iran: Karaj | collected 2018-10 | reverse complement strand
GTCCGCGGCACATGGAGCGTTAAAAAGGGGCAACAGTGTTGCGCCTTTAGCGGAATGCCGAAGCAGCTATGCTGCGAGGGACAGCCGCGGAATCACGATAAACCAAGCGCTTTTTACCGCTCCTGCGAGACATATCCCCGAAACTGACCTGCTCGGCAGCTTCGGGGATCGTATCCGCATATGGTTTTTCAAAATGAATCATTCCCATTTGGCGGGTTTGTCAGTAATCTGAGGGCTTACGCCCCCTTTGGATTCACTCGCTCAGTTTATAGATCAGTATCGCGGCGGCGACTGCGGCGTTCAGGCTTTCGGCACGCCCCTTCATGGGCAGGCGGTAGAGGAAGCATTTTTCGGCGACCTCGTTTGATGCGCCGTTGGCCTCGTTGCCGATCACGATCGCCCTGTTTGAGCCGAGCGCGGGAAGCTTTTCAGATCCCGCCAGATGCCCGCAGACCAAATCGAAGCCCTGCGCCTTCATTTTATCGAGCTCGGCGCAAAGGTCGCCCTGCCAGACGGGTATGTGATAGGTGGAGCCCATTGCAGCGCGCACGGCCTTTGCCATGAACGGATCGACGCTCCCCTCGCCCACCAGCACGCCCGCGGCGCCGAACGCGTCGGCGGTGCGCAGCACGGTGCCGAGATTACCCGGATCCTGTATGCGGTCAAGGCAAACTATCAGCCCGCCGGGGTAATCATCGGGCGGGGCGGTATCCGGAGTTTTGACCGCGGCGAACACCCCCTGCGGGGAATCGGTATCGCACACGGCCTTCATCACCTCGCCCGTGACGGTGATAAAGGGTATGCCCATCGCGCCCAGCTTTGCGCCCGCGGTGGTGTTCCATTCGGCAACGAGCACCGTGTCGGGCACGACGCCCGAACCGAGCACGTCCAGCACCAGCCTTTCGCCCTCGATGATATGAAGCCCCGTTTCCCTGCGCCCCTTTTTGGAGGCGAGGGAGCGGAGCTCCTTTATTTTATCGTTTTTTACCGAAGTGATGATCATTTCTTTATGCCGGCTTCGGCGATGTTCAGCGCATGGTCGCCAACGCGCTCGAGGTCGGTGAGCATCTCAACGTAAAGCATGCCTATATCCGCCGAGCAGACCTTTTGCTCCATACGGGTGATATGCGCGTTCTTGTATTCGTCCACAAGATCGTCTATCTCCTGCTCGCGCCGCTCTATCTCGGAAAGCGGCACCGCGGAGCGGTCGTTCATGCTGGTGAAGGCGTCCTTCACGATGCTTATCACCTTGGGGAAGAGGTTGTCCATTTCGGCCATGGCGGATTCGGAAAGGCCCAGCTTGTTTTCGCGCATGTGCGCAACGTAGCCCGCGATGTTCTCGGCATGATCGCCAATGCGCTCGTAATCGGTGATGACGTGGTGCATGCGGTCGATCGACCTTGCTTCGGGCTCGCCCAGACCGGCGCGGTTGATATCCACAAGGGCCTTTGCGATCTCGTGATTGAGGAAATCGATGGTCTCCTCGTTATTGTCGATCTCGTCCAGGTCGCCCTTCTTCTTGGTCTTCATGGCCTCGTAAACGTGCTCCATATTGGTCACGGCCAGCTCGTACATCCTGTTGCACTCAAGCTCGGCGCCCATGACCGCAACTGCCGAGGAGCCGAAGCCCTTGGCGGGGATGTGGATGAGGCGCTTGCCGGCATGCTTGTCCTCGCCGCGGATGATGAGGCGGGAGAGCTTTATGAGCAGGCCGGAGAGCGGGAACATGATGAGCGTTGCGCCGATCTTTAAGAAGGTGTTGGCGTTGGCCAGCTGCTGCGCGTAATTCTCGGTGCCCGAGATGCGCTCGATAAAGCCTATCACGCCGGGGAAAATCTGCAGCAGCAGCACGCAGATTATACACGCGAACAGGTTGAACATGACGTGTATCGCGGCGGTGCGCTTGGCGTCCTTGCTGCCGCCCACGGCGGCGAGGACCGAAACGGTGGTGCAGCCTATGTTCTGACCGCAGATGAGGTAGACCGCTATCGTCAAAGGATGCGCGCCGAACGCGCCCGCGGCGGCCATGGCCTGAAGGATACCGACGGAGGCCGAAACGGACTGCAGCAGTATCGTCATCAGCGTGCCGAAGAGTATGCCCAGTATCGGGTTTTCAAGGCTGGTCACGACCGATATGAACCATTGCTCGTCCTTGAGGGGCATCATGTGCTGCTTCATCAGCATCATGCCCATGAAAAGCATGCCCAGGCCCGCGATGGTATAGAAGATGTTGTTCCAGGGCTTCTTTTTAAGGAAGGTCATGCCCATAACGCCTATGAAGGCGATGAGCGCGGCGAACTGATCGATATTGAACGCGATCAACTGGCCGGTGATGGTTGTGCCGATGTTGGCGCCCATGATGACGCCCACCGCGTTTTCAAGCGGCATGAGGCCCGTGTCGACAAAGCCGACCGTCATGACCGATACCGCGTTGGAGCTTTGGATGATACCGGTGATCACCATGCCCGCGAGCAGGCCCATGAAGCGGTTTTTCGTGAGCTTTTCGAGTATGGTCTTGAGCCTTGAGCCCGCCAGACGCTCGATGCCGTTGCCCATTATGCGTATGCCGTAAAGGAACAGCGCGATGCCTCCCGCAATGCCTATCCAGTTTTGAAAAGTCATAAGGTTTCCCCCCGATTGTTTTCATATTGAACCAACATAATAATACCACGCCGGGGTGACAAATACAAGGGGGATCGGAAAAGTATATGCACGGCGCGTCAAGCGTTCCGTAAAAAAAAGCGCCCCCTTGGGCGCAAAATAAACCCCGTCTTAACCTATTCCTATTATTTCGCCTATATACATGGTGTGGGGCGCTTCCTTGGCGTAATAGGTCTCGCGCACGGCCTCGGGCACGGCTGACGCGTCGAGCTCCTGCGTGTAGATCTTGCGGCACACCAGCGTGCGGAACGCCTGCACGTAGCCCACCAGGTTTTCGCCTATGCGCACGGGCGTGAGGTGCGATTCCGCGACCTTATCGCAGTCGCGCCCCGATTTGGAGCCCAGAAGTTTCAACGCTTCGCGGTACTCCTCCTCGAAAAAGGAGACGGTGAAATAATCGTTTGCCTCCATGAACTCATGCGTGTAGCGCACGGGCTTGACGTAAACGGTCGCCACGGGCTTGGACCAGAGCGTGCCCATGCCGCCCCACGAGATGGTCATGGTGTTGAAATCCGAAATGTCGCCCGCGGTCACGAGCGCCCATTTCCTGTCGAAAAGGGTGAGTATGTCGGTGGTGAAATTCATAAACAGTTCCTTTCTTTACCAATCGAAATGCGCCATAAGCTCGCGGCTTAGCAGGTTATCGGGATCGTCTATCATCACTTCGCCGTATTCGACCGAAAGCGCGAATTCGCGGCCCTCACGAACGAGATACGGCCTTCCGTCATGCACCGCAAGGGAATAATCGCCGTGATCGAGCGCATATCCCGCGAGCGCTTCACTTTCGGGCTTGCCTTCATTCATGCCGAACACCTCGAATATGAGCGATAAGAACCCGGAGGTCGGACCATAGCCCAGAAGTATCGCCTCGGTCTCGCCGTCGCCGTCGATATCCGCAGCGACGGGATCATAGCACATTATCTCCTTCGCGCAGCCGCCCGCGGCAATGAAAACCGCCGTTGAGAAAACGGGATCGTCCACGTCGGGCTGGGGCGGCGCGTTGAACAGCGCACGGAAGAGCTGCATACCCGTCGCCTCAAAGAAGCCCTCGGGCGTTATATCGAGTATCGCGGTCAAGGGACGGGAGGCGCCCCGGGAAAGATTCGTCCAAGTCCTGTCTGCCGCTTCCGCGGCGGCCTTTATCGCCGCCTGCGCCTCGTCCGCGCTCATGCCGCCCACGCGGGAGCCGATGCTGACCTTGACGTCGCAGCGGGAATAGGCGTCGGTGTTGTCGGATATCTCGATCCACGCGTCGCCGCGGTAGAGTATCTTCGCCCATTTGCCCTCATCGTTTTGAATGAGGGTGAAGCCCTCCGTGACGCGCGCGTTGGCGTATGCCTTCACGTCGGCCGGGGAGACGTTATCGTAATGCACCCATTCGGCGCCGGCGTCCTCCGTATGCCATTCGGGCAGCAGCGCAAGGCGCAGCGCCTCACGATCCGGTTCAACCGTGGGGGAGGGCTCGTCCGTGGGCGCCTCGGGCTCGTCGGTCGCGGGCCCGGCAGAGGGGATCTCCGTCGCGTGGATCTCGCCCTCTCCGTCAACGGGCGGAGTCGCCGGATCTTCCGACGTGCAGCCGAAAAGGGAGATGATCAGCAGAATGGCTGTAATAATACAAACGGTTTTTTTCATGGAGTTCCTCCTGATCACCGATCAATGGGGACGGTTCTCGGTGGTTAGTAGTGTGACCGGATCACACGTTGAATCTGAACACGACTATGTCGCCGTCCTGCATGACGTAATCCTTGCCCTCGGAGCGGACGAGGCCCTTTTCCTTGCAGGCCTGCATGGTGCCGTTTTCGATGAGGGTATCGTAATGCACTACCTCGGCCCTTATGAAGCCGCGCTCGAAATCGGTGTGGATCTTGCCGGCGGCCTGGGGCGCCTTGGTGCCCTTTACTATCGTCCAGGCGCGCACCTCCTTGGGCCCGGCGGTGAGGAAGCTTATAAGCCCCAGCAGACGGTAGCCCGCCTTGACGAGCTTATCGAGGCCGCTTTCGCCTATGCCCAATTCCTCAATGAACATCTGCTTTTCCTCAAGCGAGAGCGAGGAGAGCTCCTCCTCGACCTTGGCGGAGACGACTATCACCTCGGCGCCCTCTTTTTCGGCCTGCGCCCTGAGCTTTTTAACGTTCTCGGTCTCGGCGCCTATCTCGTCCTCGGCAATGTTGGCGCAATAGATGACGGGCTTGGTGGTGAGCAGGAAATACTGCGCGATCTCCTCGCGCTCCTCGTCGGTCTGGGGCATGGATCTGACGGGCAGCTGCTTTTCGAGATGCGCGTATATGCGCTCGCAAAGCTCTATCTCGTGCTGATACTTCTTCTCGCCCGATTTGGCCGATTTGCGCGCCTTGTCAAGGCGGCGCTCGACCGTTTCCATATCGGCGAAGATCAGCTCGATATTGATGGTCTCCATATCGCGGATGGGATCGACGGAGCCGTCCACGTGGACCACGTTGTCATCCTCGAAGCAGCGGACGACGTGCACCACGGCGTCCACCTCGCGTATGTGGGAAAGGAATTTGTTGCCCAGGCCCTCGCCCCGGTGCGCGTCGCGCACCAGGCCCGCAATATCGACGAATTCGATCGTGGCGGGGGTGTATTTCTGCGGATCGTACATTTTGGCAAGCACGTCAAGGCGCTCGTCGGGCACGGCAACAACGCCCACGTTGGGCTCAATGGTGCAGAAGGGATAGTTGGCGGCCTGCGCTCCCGCCTGGGTTATCGCGTTGAAGAGGGTGGATTTTCCCACGTTGGGAAGACCGATAACACCGAGTTTCATATGAGAATTTTCCTCCAAACAGAGCATAGTGATACGGATACATTTTAACCCCAAACGCATTATTTTGCAAGCATAATGTGGCGGGCAAGTTGAACGGGGAGCGTTTTTATGGTAAAATCACGGTATGATGAAAAAAAGACCTGACAGAACGATAAAAAACGCTTCGCGTATCGCGGTTATATGCGCCGCCGCGGTGATATGCGCGCTGGCGCTGCTGGCGTTTGCGCTGAACGCGCCGTCAAAGGCCCCCTTGAGCGCGGAGAAGATATCCCTGGTGCTTGAAAACAACGAATATTCCTCGCCCGAGATGCGCACCGTGACCGAATCGGCGGTATCGCTGGTGGGAAAGGTGCACTATTTCTGGGGCGGCAAGTATGATAAGCCCGGCCCCGACCCATCGTGGGGCGAGCCGCGCATCGTCACGAGCGAGGGCAGCGCCAATACCGGCAAGGAGCTGCCGTGGGGCCTTGACTGCTCGGGCTTTGTCACCTGGGCGTTCATACAGGCGGGCTATACTGCAGGCGAGATAGGCCACGGCACCTGGAATCAGTGGTTCGCCTCGGACGAGATAAGCCTTTTGGAGCTGCGCCCGGGCGATCTGGTGTTTCAGAACCCCTACCCCGGCTCGGGCGGCAACCACGTGGGCATATGCGTGGGGCGCTTGAAAGGTCAGCCCGTGGCTGCGCACTGCTCGAGCGCGGAGGACAACGTTGTTGTGACTTACGTCAGCGGCATATTCAATTACGCAAGAAGACCCATTTTGAGAGGAGCTGCCGAATAAAATGAGCGCGGAGCTTGAATTCGTACTTGGAAGGAGCGGCACGGGCAAAACCGCCGCCCTGTTTTCGCGCGCTGCGCAAAGGAAGCGCGAGGGGGGCGAGATATTCGTTATCGTGCCCGATCAGGAAAGCTTTGAGACCGAAAGGCGGCTTTCGCAGGTCCTGGGCGGCGGGCTGATGGGCGTTACCGTGACCTCGTGGAGCGGGCTTGCCCGGCGCGAGCTTGATTCGCTGGGCGACCGCCGCGCGTTCCTTTCGGATCAGGGGCGCGTGATGCTGATAAGGCGGTCGGTGGACGCCTGCTCGAAGGACCTGACCGTGTTCCGCCGCTCCGCCGCGCACAGCGGCTTTCCCGCCGAGGCGGACGAGCTGATAAAGCGCTTCAAGCGCTGCGGCATGGACGCGCGCGGCATTTCGGAGGCCGCGGAAAGGCTTGACGACGGGCTTCCCCTGCGCGACAAGCTGCACGATATCGCCCTGATACTCTCGGAACTGGAGCGGCGCACGCAGGACCGCTATATAGACTCCGAGGACATGATGAACGAGCTGATACGCCGCCTGGGCGAAAGCTCGCTTTGCGGAGCGCACGTGTTCATAGACGGAGGCGCCACCGTGACCGAGCAGAGCTTTCCCATGTTCGCCGCGCTGCTCGATCGCGCCGCAAGCATATGCTGCGCGCTGAATTACGACGATTCCCCGCGCGGGCGCGCCCTGTTCTTTCCCGAGGCGCGCATATTCGAGCGGCTTGCCGATATGGCGCGCGAGGCGGGCGTGAGCTTTGCCGTCACGCGGCTTTCCGAAAGAAAGCGCCCCCGCACGCCGGCGATAGGGCATCTTGAAAGCGAGCTTTTCGCCTATCCCGCAAAAGTATTCCAAGGCGAGCCCGAGGGGCTTTCGATATCCTTCTCCGCCGACGCGCGCGACGAGGTGGCCGAGGCCGCCGAATGCATACGAAGCGCCGCGGCGCAGGGCATGCGCTATCGCGATATGACCGTGATAATAAGCGATCTTGACGCCTATTCGCCCATCGTTTCAAGGATATTCCCCGAATACGGCATACCTTATTTCACCGACGCAAAGCGCAGCCTTATCACTCACCCGATCGCGCAGCTGATACTTTCCGCGCTGCGCGCCGCGGAATCGGGCTTTTATATCGACAGCATACGCGAGCTTGTGAAGTCGGGCTTTTTCGATATCGGCGACGATGAGGCGGAGCGCTTTGAGAATTTTATTTTGGCCCGGGGCATTTACGGCGCGCGCCTGACCGAGGCGTTTGCGGACGGCGACGCCGAATTCGAGCCCGCAAGGCAAAAGCTGATGACGCCTCTTTTACACCTTCGCGAGAACGTGCGCGAGGGCGGCTGCGAGAGCCGCGCGCGGGCGATACACGCATTTATGGAGGAGCTGGATCTTTACGGCAGGCAGCGCGCGCTGTGCGATTCGCTTCACGAAAAGGGCCTTTACCGCGAGGAGGAGGAGAACGCGCAGGTGATAAACACCGTGCTTGAGGTGCTCGATCAGCTCTACGTGATAATGGGCGATGAGCGCATAGGCTTAAAGCGCTTCATATCGGTCGCTGCCGAGGGCTTTTCGGCATATGAGGTGGGCGTGATACCCACCACCTGCGATCAGGTGCTTGTGGGCTCGGTGGACAGGACCCGCTCGCGCGAGGTGCGCCTGCTTATCGTGCTGGGCATGTCCGACGGGCTGTTCCCCCGTCCGCGAAGGGACGCGGGAGTTATCGACGACGGCGACCTTGCGGCGCTTAAAAGCATGGGGCTTGAGCTGTGGCAAAGCTCGCGCGCGCTGGCCGAAAGCGACCTTTTGACGGTGTATTCCGCGCTTTCAAAGGCCACGGAGCGCATAGTGTTCAGCTGTCCGCTGGCGGTCGCGGGATCGGCCGAGGACGCTTCCGCGCTGCCCTGCCGCCTGATAGGCGCGATAAGAGAGATATTCCCGCTGATACCCGTGTTCGATCACAGCGCCGAGGCGGGCTTCCGCAGCAGCGAGCGGGCGGCCTTTGCCGCGCTTGCCAAAAAGCTGCGCCGCATGCTTGACACCGGCGTGCCCGATCCCGAGGCGGCCGTGCTTTATTCCTATTTCCTGCACAGCCCCGCGCACAGGGAGGCGCTGAAATCGCTCACCTCGCAGTGCTTCGGGCAGGAGCCGCTTGCGCCATTCGGGCACGAGCTTTCGCAAAAGCTTTACGGCGGGCGGCTTTACGGCTCGGCCTCGCGCCTGGAGGACTTCAACAAATGCCCCTTCCTGCACTTCGCGCGATACGGGCTGTGCGCCCAGCCGCGAAAGGAGCGCACCATGCGCTCTGCCGACAAGGGCACCTTCCGCCACGCGGTGCTTGAAGCTTACGTGCGCTATATCATGGACAACGATATCGACTGGCGGGATATCGACGACGAAAGGACTTTTGCGATACTGCGCGAGATCGTGCCGCCCATAATGACCGCCGAGGGCAGCGGCGTGCTTTACGACACCGCCCGCCAGCGCGCCGAGCTCGTGGGGATGATAGAATCCATCAAGATCACCTGCTGCGTGCTTACGCGCCAGATCGCCGCGGGAAGCTTCCGCCCCGCGGGCTGCGAGGTGAGCTTTGGCAGGAAGGAATCGCCCTTCCCGCCCCTCGTCATAGAAGCGCCGTCGGGCGCAAGCTTTCGCATAAGCGGCGTCATCGACCGCATCGACTCGTTTGAAAACGCGAACGGCGACTCCTTGAGCCGCATAATCGACTATAAATCCGGCGGCAAGGATTTCAAATTCGGGCATCTTGCCGCGGGCCTGCAGCTGCAGCTGCCCCTTTACGCGGCGGCTATAGAGGCGGCGCGCACGGTGGGAATGTTCTATATGCCGGTCATGGACGTCTCCCCCACCACGCTGGAGGAGGGCGACGCGGAGAGGCTGCTCACCGACGAGCTGATAAAGGAATTCCGCCTTAACGGGATATGCCTGAGGGACGAGGAGGTCGTGGCCGCCACCGACGATTTCGAAAAGACCTCGGCGGTGATAAAGGCAAAGCGCTCGAAGGACGGCGAGCTTTCGGGCTCGGGCTTTGTCGATCCCGACGAATACGGCATGGTGATCGAGACCGCGCGCAGGCGCGCCGCAGCCTCGCTCGAGCGCATAATGGAGGGCGACTTCGACGCACGCCCCTTCATAAGCGCCGTGAACAAAAAGGAATGCGCCTGCACCTACTGCGATTATAAGGATATCTGCCGCTTTGACGCGGAGCTTTCAAAGGGCGGGTACAGGAAGGTGTATCAGATGAGTGCCGACAGCTTCTTCGGGAGAGTCAAGGAATAAAAAACAGTTTACAATTCCCGAAATCCATGTTATCATTCAAAAGGGACGTTCCCCGAAAAGGAGCGTCCCGTCCCATTTTATAACCGGAGGATAAACCCATGGCAACCATTTCACGAGGAATACGCGCCCCCATAATCAGAAAGGGCGACGATATAGTCAAAATAACGGTCGATTCCGTGCTGGCGCAGGCCGAAAAGGAGGGCTTCTCCCTGCACGAGCGCGACGTGATAGCCGTGACCGAGGCGGTGGTGGCCCGCGCCGACGGCAATTACGCGCAGGTGGACGACATAGCCAAGGACGTGCACGACAAGCTGGGCGATCACGTGGGCCTGGTGTTCCCCATTCTCTCGCGCAACCGCTTCTCCATCTGCTTAAAGGGCATAGCGAGGGGCGTGAAGAAGGTCACCCTGCAGCTTTCCTATCCCTCGGACGAGGTGGGCAATCACCTTGTGGATCCCGAGGTGCTCGAGGACAAGGGCGTGAACCCCTGGGGCGACGCGCTGACATCGGATGAATTCTACGCGCTCTGCGGCGGCGAGTGCCGCCATCCCTTCACGGGCGTGGATTACATCGATTTCTACAAGTCCCTTATCGAGGGCGAGGGCGCCGAGGCCGAGATCATATTCTCGAACAAGCCCGAGACCATTCTGAATTACACCCAAAACGTGCTCTGCTGCGATATCCACACCCGCCAAAGGAGCAAGAACCGCATAATGAAGCACGGCGGCAAAAACGTGCTCACCCTGTGCGACATACTGAACGCCCCCGTTAACGGCTCGGGCTGCAACCCCGAATACGGCCTGCTGGGCTCGAACAAGGCCACCGAGGAATCCGTAAAGCTCTTCCCCAGGAACGCATATGAGGTCGCGCGCGGCATACAGGCGCTGATGCTCGAGCGCACGGGAGTGCGGGTCGAGGCCATGGTCTACGGCGACGGCGCATTTAAGGATCCCGTGGGCAAGATCTGGGAGCTGGCCGATCCCGTGGTATCCCCCGGCTATACCGACGGCCTTTACGGGCTTCCCAACGAGCTGAAGCTGAAATTCCTTGCCGATAACGATTATGCCGATCTTTCCGGTGAGGAGCTTGCCGAAAAGATACGCGGCCGCATACGCGAAAAGGACCGCGACCTTAAGGGCTCCATGCTTTCGCAGGGCACCACGCCCAGGATGCTGACCGACCTTATCGGCTCGCTCTGCGACCTTACGAGCGGCTCGGGCGACAAAGGCACGCCCATAGTGCTGGTGCAGGATTATTTTGTGAATTACGCCGATAAATAAGGAGATCCCCGATGCTTCCCTATCTTGATCTGTTTGGGGCAAAGGTGCCCATGTACGGCCTGTGCATGGCTGTGGCCATGCTGCTTGCCGTGGGGCTTTCGTGCCTGCGGGCAAAGAAGCGCGGAGCGGACGTCGACAGGCTGCTCACCATCGCTCTTGCGGCGATCGTCTGCGGCATAATAGGCGCAAAGCTGCTCTACTTCATAGTCACCTACAGCTGGGATGAGATCGTAAGCGGCCTGCGGGCCAACGGCTTCTCGTTCATTATAAACGGCGGACTGGTTTTCTACGGCGGGCTGATAGGCGGCGTGCTGGGCGCGTTCCTTGGCGCAAAGCTCGTCAGGGTAAAGCTTTCGAATTATTCCGACGCGGTGGTGCCCACCCTGCCCCTTGCCCACGCGATAGGGCGCCTGGGCTGCTTCTGCTCGGGCTGCTGCTATGGCAGGGCGACCGATTCGTGGATAGGCATGTGCTTTCCCAATTCGATCACCGGCCTTGCGCCCGACGTGCGCGTGATACCCACGCAGCTGATAGAATCGGGCCTTAACCTGATCCTGTTCGTCGCGCTGGTGCTGTTCACGCTGAAGAGGCGCCGCGGCTTCACCACCCTGTTCGTATATCTGATCGCCTACGGCGTGGAGCGCTTCCTGCTCGAGTTCCTGCGCGGCGACGAGATACGCGGCATATTCGGCCTGTTTTCGACCTCGCAGTGGATAAGCATAGGCCTGATGCTGCTGGGCGCCGCGGGGCTGATCATAACCCACGCCGCAAAGAAGCGCGCTCCCGCCGATCCCGCTCCCGATCCCGCTCCCGATCCCGAATCCGACGCCGGGGCCGGCGAGGGCTGACGCCCGCGGCCTTGGAAGATTGGTATTACCGCTTAAAATATTACATTGATGAAATTTTGATTTAAGTCATCGGGCCCCACAAGATATTGTAGCTTGCGGGGCCCCGTGAATACAACCCGCTCAAATTTTCGCTTGTATTTACAGTCAATTTTTGATATCATAATCGAGGGAACAGCTCACGTTCCCTTTTTATCGCAAAAAATCGCGCCGCGGCTTTCCTTATTTTTTCGCGGCTTTCGTAATCGGGGGAAATATGATTTCGGCACAGGTCATCTGGGCAAAGGCGCTTCCCGTGCTGCAGGAAGAGATGACGCCCACCAGCTATAAAACCTGGATAATGGACATAAGGCCCATTTCCGTTGAGGGCAATACGCTAATATTGATGGCTCAGAACGAGCTTTATCTTACCACGCTCCGTCAGTTCTATTCCAACATAGTGACCGACTGCGTGAACAAGGCGAACAATTCCAATTACACCGTCAGCTTCATCGTTAAGGAAGAGGCCGAGGCCGCCGTTTCCGTGCCCGTTCAGGGCGTTGGCGACAAGGGGGTCTTTTTCGGCGTGCAGTCGAAATACACCTTTGACACGTTTGTTACCGGCGAATCCAACCGCTTTGCCCATGCCGCCGCGGTGGCCGTTGCCGACAACCCCGCCTCCGCCTATAACCCCCTTTATATCTATGGCGGCTCGGGCCTGGGCAAGACGCACATACTCCACGCGATAGGCAATTACGTGCACGAGATGCACCCCGAATTCAATATCTGCTTCGTTTCGAGCGAGGATTTCACGAACGACGTGATCTCCGCCATCAAATACGACACGCGCGAGGAGCTGAGAAAGAAATACCGCAATCTCGACCTGCTGCTGGTGGACGACATACAGTTCATAGGCGGCAAGGAAGCGACCGAGATGGAGTTCTTCAACACCTTCAACGCGCTGCACGGCTCCAACAAGCAGATCGTGATCACGTCCGATAAATCGCCCAAGGATCTGCCCTTTCTGCAGGAGCGCCTGCGCACCCGCTTTTCGTGGGGCATAACCGCCGACATAAAGCCGCCCGAGGTCGAGACCCGCGTTGCGATACTCAAGGGCAAGGCCGAAAGGGACAACGTCGACATAACCAACGAAGCGTTGCTGTATATGGCCGAGCAGTTCTCGTCCAACGTGCGCGAGCTTGAAAGCTGCTATAACCGAGTGGTGCTCTATGCCGATTTTTCAAAGCGCGCCTCCATCGACCGCAGCTTCGTCGAGGTGGTGCTGAAGGATTACGTCTCCTCCGAGGGCAAGCACATGGTCACGCCCGAGCTGATCAAGCAGGTCACGGCCGATTATTTCAACATCACCGTGGAGGAGCTGGTCTCCACAAGGCGCGATAAGCGCATATCCGTCCCCCGCCACGTGGCGATGTATCTTTGCCGCACGCTGACCAACATATCCTATCCCGATATAGGCAAGGCCTTCGGCGGCAAGCATTATTCCACCGTCATGTATTCCTGCGACCAGATCGCCGGCGATATCGGGCAGAAGCTGGATATCACCACCGCCATCGACGATATCACCAACAGGCTTACCAACGACCTGACCACCAAGTGAGCTTTTGCCGCGCGGCAAAAAAGAGCGTTTTTCGCACTTGACAAACGCCGGCGGCGGGATTAAAATAGTTAAGTCCAAGCGGGTGTAGCTCAGTGGCAGAGCGTCGGCTTCCCAAGCCGATAATGTGGGTTCGATTCCCATCACCCGCTCCAAACAAATCGGGGAGGCGTCCGCCTCCCCGATTTGTTTGTATCTTGTTATGGGAATCGAAGCCCGCAGTAAAACGATCCGGTGGATCGTTTTACAGGGCTGGGATTTTGTCACGGCCGAAGCTGCGCAGTTCGGAGAACAAGCAGCGAGTGCCAATGTGCAAAATCGATTCCCATCACCCGCTTAAAGATGGATGGGAATCGAAAGGTGCAGTAAAACGATCCTGACCATCAGATCTGTCCCCATGGTCAGTACTTTGACTGAAATGTCACTTTTGTCATAGCCCCTCATCCGTCACTCACGGCTTCGCCGCTCGTGCCACCTTCCCCGCGAAGGGGGAAGGCTTGGGTAGGCGTCAACCGAAAGGCTTCCCCTTGGCGGGGAAGCTGTCGGCTGAACGAAGTGAAGACGACTGATGAGGGGATTCCTTATTATTGTTCTCTTTATGATACGTACGCCTTTTTAATATCCGATTCCTTTAGATGTTGGGATATGTCTCGCAGGAGCGGTAGATCTTGCTTGGCTCATCGCGTTCCGCGCCTCTTAAGCGACGATACTAACCACGGGGACAGATCTGCCGGTCAGTTCCGATAGTATCACTTTGGCGGCGGGAACTTAACTGACCATCAGATCTGTCCCCATGGTTAGTGAACGGGCGGCACGGTCGCCCCGGCAGTTTGGGGTGCCCGGCACTCAGAACTCCAGATAATCCATGAACACGGGTATGCGCTGCTCCCAATAGGCCTCGGAATGTTTGGCTCCGGGCACGATGCGGGCGGCGACGGACACACCCCGGCCGGCAAGCCTTTTGGCGGTATTGAACATCGCCTTGAGATCGGGCGTCACGTTGTCATCCTCGGCGTCGCCGTAATCCATATAGACGAGCGTGGGTCGGGCGAATTCGGTTTTTTCTATCATTTCATTCATATTTTTGGGGCTGACCCAGAAGCAGGGCGAAAGCGCCGCCGCGCGGGAGAACACATGGTTGTATTCCGCCGCGGCATAGAGCGCCATGAGCCCGCCCATGGAGCTGCCCGCGATCATCGTGTGCGCGCGGTCGGGCAGGGTGCGGTATTCCCCGTCGATCATGGGCTTGAGCTCTTTTGTGAACCAATCCATCGTCGCCCTGCCCAGCCCCTCCATGGAGCCCAGGCGCGCTGCCTTGAAATCCCACGGCGAATATTCGTTCAGCCGCCTTAAGCCTTCGGGATTGCATTCGACGGCGACGAGTATCAGTCGGCGCCGGGACCGCTCGAGGTATTCCTTCATCCCCCAGCTTTTGCCATAGGTGGCGTGTGAATCGAAAAACACGTTGTGCCCGTCGAACATATACAGCACGGGATAGCGCTCTTCGCTGTTTTTATAGCCGCGCGGGAGGTAAACGTAAAGCCTGCGGGGCTCCTTTGTGGGAAGCTGCGGAATGGTGATCCTGCCTATCTTTATCATATCGTTGCCTTCGCTTTGCCGAAAAAGCGATCCTTTCATGTTGATGGGGATATTTTACCACGCATCAAGCGCCCGGGCAACGCAAAATTCGGTATTGAAAAGTTCGTCATAATATGGTATATTTTTAGAATGGGATATTTTGGAGGCCCGCAAAGAATGAAGCTTTATCTGCTGGATATTTCGGAACTGACCGAAGAGGATATCCGCATGGTCCGCCGCTTTTTTCCCCGGCGGGCCGAGCGGGCGGACCGTTTTGTTTTTGAGAAGGACCGTTTGAGCGCGATAGGCGCGGGAGTGCTGCTGCGGCGCGTGCTTAATATCGACGAGCGCGCGATCGAAACGGAGGCTTCGGGCAGGCCGCGCATACCCGGCGGCCCGGGCTTCAGCCTTTCGCACAGCGGCGGCAGATGCCTGCTGGCGGTGGGCCGGGGCAGTATAGGCGCGGACATAGAGCGCCTGGACGAAAGCAATCTTGAGGCCGCCGAAAGCGTGACGACAAAAAAGGAGCTTGAATGGATGCGTGAAAACGCTTTGGAGCGCTTTCACGTGCTGTGGACCCGCAAGGAGAGTGTCTATAAGGCCGTCGGCGGCTATGACGATCCGCGGGATATCCCCGCGCTTGAGGAGGATATCCCAAAGGGCTTCCATATAAAAAGCATCGTTTCCGAGGGCTTTGCGCTGAGCGTGTGCTCGCAGGAGGAGCCGGGCAAGCTTGAAACAACACATACTGAACGAACATGTATCACGGAGGTATAACTATGGATCGCTTTCCGCTTTCGAAAACGGAATACGGCATCTACGTTGAGCAGATGACCGCACGCAACACCGCCTATAACAATCCGCTGACCGTCGCGCTGCCGGACGACGTCGATATCGAAAAGCTTCGCGCCGCGCTGCACGCGGTGATCGAGGCGCATCCCTATTTCAAGACCGGCTTCGGCACGGATGAGAACGGGGACGTTTACAAATATATCCGCAGCGCGGATATCGATATAGACGTGATCGAGGCGGAGCGGTTCGACGTTGACGGGCTGACGCGGGTGTTCGACCTTGAAAACGATATCCTCTGCCGCTTCCATATCATCGTCACGCCCGAAGGCAAGCTTTTCTTCTTTGACATTCATCATATAATAGTCGACGGCACCACGGCGGGCATATTCTTAAGGGAGCTGAACGCCGCATATCACGGCGATCGGCTTGAGCCGGAGCCCTTTACCGCAAACGACTTTGCCCTTGAGGAGCAGGCGCGCCTTGCCTCGGACGAATATAAAGCGGCGCGCGAATATTACCTTGGCGTGTTCGGCGGGGCGGACGCGGATTCCAAGCTTTACCGCGACGCGAACGGCCGCGGGCAGCGCGCGAACGAGCTGGTGTATGACCTGAAGCTGGTGGATTCCCCCATGCTTAAGGCCCTTGCTTCGAAGCACGGCGTGAAGCTGAGCACCGTTTTCAACGCGGCCTTTGCAAAGCTGCTTGCCGCGCACACGGGCAGCAGCGAGGCGCTTTACACCACCGTGCACAACGGCAGGGATGCGCGCTTAAAACGCACCTTCGGCATGTTCGTGAAGACCTATCCCGTGCTGGCAAAATGCACGGACGAAACCCCCGTGGGCGATTTCCTCAAGGGCCTGGACGAGCAGATAGCCCAAAACCGCAGATACGATATCTATTCCTTTGCCGACCTTTGCGCCGAGACCGGCCTGCATCCCGACGTGCTGTTTGCTTATCAGGGCGATATGCTTACCGAGATGCCCTTCTGCGGGAACGAGGCCGTGCCCGTCTATTACGATCCCAAGGACGCCAAGGAGGGCTTTGAGCTGACCGTTTGGAGATACGGCGACCGCTTTACCGCCCACGCGATCTACCGCAAATGCGACTATGACGACGCGGTGATCGAGGGTATGTGCGAGAGCCTCGACAAGATACTTTTCGATATGCTGACCGCAGACCGGCTTGCGGATATCGACATGCTTACCGAAGCGCAGCGTGCGGAGCTCGATTCTTACAACGGCGCCGAAAGCGAGCCCGACCGCGCCGATATAGTGACGCAGTTCAGGCGCGTCGCGCAGGAATACCCCGATCGCACCGCCGTGGTGTGCGGGGGCGCGTCGCTCACCTATCGCGAGCTTGACCGCCTGAGCGAGAATACGGCCGCGTTCCTTAAGGAAAAGGGCATTGGGCGCGGGGACGTGGTATCCATACTGATACCCCGCTGCGAATATATGGCGGTCGCGCCGCTGGGCGTGCTGAAGGCCGGCGCGGGCTATCAGCCCCTCGATCCCGGCTATCCGCCCGAAAGGCTCGACTTTATGATGAAGGACGCGGGTGCGAAATACCTGATCGCCGACCGCGGGCTTTTGGATCGCGTGCCCGGGCGCGAATGCCCCGTGCTGTTCACCGACGGGATAAGCGCGCTGCCCGAATCGGAAAGGCTCGATATAGTTCCCGATCCCGGCGACCTGTTCATAATGCTTTACACCTCCGGCTCGACGGGAGTGCCCAAGGGCGTGATGCTGGAGCACCGCAATCTTTCCGCCTTCTGCGGCTGGTTCAGGCGCTTCTATTCGCTTGGGCCCGGCTGCCGCGCGGCGGCTTACGCCAGCTTCGGCTTTGACGCCAACATGATGGACACCTATCCCACACTTACCTCGGGCGCGGAGCTGCACATAATCGTCGAGGAGATACGCCTTGACATGCTTGCGATAAGGGATTATTTCCAAACGAACCGCATCACCCACAGCTTTATGACCACGCAGGTGGGCCGCCAGTATGCCGAGCTGTTCCCCGACGCGGAATATCCGCATTACCTTTCGGTGGGCGGCGAAAAGCTGGTGCCCGTGGAGCCGCCGAGGACCTATGGGCTTTACAACTGCTATGGCCCCACCGAATGCACCGTATTCGTGAACCACTTCCCCGTGGACAGGGTGTATGAGCGCGTGCCAATAGGCCGCCCGCTTTCCATCTCAAAGCAATACGTGGTGGATAAGCACATGCGCCTTGTGCCCGTGGGCGTGCCCGGCGAGCTGATAATAGCCGGTCATCAGGTGGCCAGGGGCTATCTGAACCGCCCCGAACAGAACGAAAAGGCGTTCATCAAAAACCCCTTCTGCGATAAGGAGGGCTTTGAGCGCGCCTATCGCTCGGGCGACGTCGTGAGGATGCTGCCCGGCGGAATAGTGGATTTCGTGGGCCGCAACGACGGCCAGGTCAAGATCCGCGGCTTCCGCATAGAGCTTTCGGAGGTAGAGGGCATAATACGCAAATTCGACGGCATAAAGGACGCAACCGTGCAGGCCTTTGACGAAAAGGGCGGCGGCAAATTCATTGCGGCATACGTCGTTGCGGACGAGGCGGTGGATATCGACGCGCTGAACGCCTTTATCGCCAAAAACAAGCCCCCCTACATGGTGCCCGCGGTGACGATGCAGATAGACCGCATACCTTTGAATCAGAACCAAAAGGTGAACAAGCGCGCCCTGCCCGTGCCGGTCAGGCAGGCCAAGGAGGCCGAGCCGCCCGAAACCGAATCCCAGAAGCGCATATTCGAGCTTGCTGCAAGGGTGATCGGCTCGCGCGAATTCGGCGTGAACACCGATATTTTCGAGGCGGGGCTCACCTCGATAGGCGCGATAAAGCTTAACGTGCTGCTTTCAAACGAATTTTCGACGCCCGTTTCGATAGGCGATCTTAAGGACAACCCCACGGTGAAGGCGCTGGAGGCCTTCCTTGAAAAAAGCGAGGCTGCCGAAGAATACGGGGTGCTTGACGATTATCCGCTTTCGGAAACGCAGAACGGCATATTGGTGGAATGCATATCCAAGCCCGGCTCCACCGTCTATAACATCCCCTACCTCTTCAGGCTTTCGGACGGGATCGATACCGAAAGGCTGAAAAAGGCCATGGAGGCCGTTATAAACGCGCATCCCTACCTGAAAATAAAGCTCTTTGCGGATGAGGACGGCGAGATACGCGTCTGCCGCGACGATCCCAAGGCGCCCGTCGTGGATATCGTCGACGCCGAAAAGCTGCCCGAAAACCTTGTGACCCCATTCGAGCTGTTCGGCGGCAGGCTCTACCGCATGACGATATTCAGGACCGCGGAGGGCAATTACCTGTTCCTTGAGCTGCATCACATAATCTGCGACGGCACGAGCGAGGCGGTGCTGATAGAGGATATCAATTCGGCATACGCCGGCAAGGCCGTGGAGACCGAAAAATACACCGGCTTCGAGGCCGTGCTGGACGAAAAGAAGGCAAGATCGGGCGAAAGGTATGAAAAGGCCAAGGCGTATTACACGGGCATATTCGACGGGCTCGATCACGATTTCCTGCCCCCCAAAGACGTGCGCGGGGTAAAGCCCGGCACCGGCGCGCTTACGCTCATATCCGGGCTGGATATGGGCCGCATAAAGGATTTCTGCAGGGCGAACCGCTTTACCGTGAACGCCTTCTTCAACGCGGCGTTCGGCCTGGTGCTTTCGAAATACAATTTCAAGAACGAGGCGCTTTACGTCACCATCTACAACGGCAGGAACGATTCGCGCCTGGCGCGCAGCGTGACCATGCTGGTGAAGACCCTGCCCGTTTACGTGCAGCTTGACGGGAACGCCAAGGTGACCGAGCTGATCGCGAATACCGGCGAGCAGCTGATGAACAGCATGACGAACGATATCTATTCTTTCGGCGAGATATCGCGCGCGTTCGAGATACCCATGGACGTGATGTTCGTTTATCAGGGCGAAAGCTTCACCTTCGATTCGATAGGCGGCCTGCCCGCCGAAAGCATACCGCTCAAGCTGAGCGACACCAAGGCGCCCATATCCTTCTACATATTCGAAAAGGACGGCAGGGCCGAATTCCGCTTTGAATACCGCTGCGATATGTATTCCGAGCGCTTCATGCGCGCCTTTGCCGAATGCTTTGAGAAGGCGTCGGACGAGTTCATGAAAAAGCGCCTCGTAAAGGAAGTGAGCATACTTACCGACCGCGTGAAGGAGCGCATAGCCGGCTTTAACGCCACGGAAGGCCCCGTGCCCGATACCACCGTGAACAAGCTGTTCGAGGCAGTGGCCGCGCGCCTGCCCGACAAGACCGCGGTCATAGCCAACGGCGAACGCCTGACCTATCGCGAGCTGAACGAGCACGCCAACCGCATTGCGCACGCGCTGCTGCGCGAGGGCGTGAAGCCCGACGACATGGTGGGCCTGATGGCGCCGAGGGCGGTTTGGGCATATGCCGGGCGCGAGGGGATCTTGAAATCGGGCGGCGCGTTCCTGATGCTTGCCCCGGATTATCCCGACGACCGCGTGCAGTACATAATAGAAAATTCCGAGGCAAGGCTGATCGTCACCATGCGCGATATCGCGCTTGAGCGCAGGGAGCTGTTTGAGCGCTGCGGTCTTAAGGTGATGGTGATCGAGGAGCTTATAAAAAGCGGCGAGACCGCGAATCCCAAGCCCGCGATCACCCCGCATAACCTTGCATACTGCCTGTACACCTCCGGCTCCACCGGCAGGCCCAAGGGCGTTATGATAGAGCATCATTCGCTCGTCAATTTCGTCACCGAAAACCCGCACAACCTGTTTGAATACGGGCATCTGCACGGCATTGACGTTACGCTGAGCTTTGCGGCGCTGACGTTCGACGTTTCGGTATTCGAGCACACGACGGGCCTTTACGGGGGCAGGACGGTGGTGATAGCCACCGAGGACGAGATACACAATCCCAACCTGATGGCAAAGCTGATACTGGAAAACGGCGTGGAGGCGGCCTTCTTCTCGCCCTCCTATGCCAATAACCTTTTGGACTTCCCCGAGGCGGTAGAGGCCCTGCGCAGCATGAAATCGCTCATACTTGGCGGCGAGGCGCTGCCCGCGCCCCTTTACAAGCGCATGCGCGCGCTGGGCATTAAGGCCGAGATCTATAACGGCTACGGCCCCACCGAAACGACCATTTTCATAACCGTGGATCACGTGACGGACGACCGCATAACCATAGGCGGCCCCGTGGCTAACACCAAGCTTGCGATATTCGACAAATTCGACAACGAGCTGCCCCCCTTCGTGCCGGGCGAGCTGATACTCTGCGGGCTTAACGTGGGCCGCGGCTACGTCAAGCTTGACAAGATGAACGAGGAAAAATACATTCGCTTTGAGGGCATGCCCGCCTACCGCAGCGGCGACCTTTCGCGCTGGAGCGAGGACGGGCGCATACTGTTCATGGGCCGCATGGACAATCAGGTGAAGCTGCGCGGCCTTAGGATAGAGCTGGACGAGATAGAGAACGTGATGAACACCTATCCCGGCATGCTGCGCAGCCTGGTGCTGGTAAAGGAATCCGAGCGCGAGGGGCAGTTCCTTTGCGCCTATTTCACCGCCGAGCACAGGGTGGATATTGCCGGCCTTAAGGCGCATATAGGCAGGAGCCTTGCCAAATACATGATCCCCTCGGTTTATATGCAGCTCGATTCGATCCCGATGAACAAGAACGGCAAGATCGACAAGAAGGCGCTGCCCGAGCCCGTGGTCGAGGGCGTGCAGCGCGAGATAAAGCGCCCCGCGAACGAGCTTGAAAGCAGGATAGTTTCGATATTCGCAAAGGCGCTGGGGCATAAGGAAATGAGCACGGACGACGATTTCTTCGAGAACGGCGGCACTTCGCTTTCGGCCTCGAAGGTGGCGATGCTGGCGCTTTCGATGAACCTGCCCATCGCCTATAAGGACGTGTTCGAATTCCCGACGGCGGAGGCCATGGCAAAGCACCTGGGCGCCCTGAGCGCCGAGGCCGCGCCCGAGGAGAAGAAGGACGAGCGCGCGATACACGAAAACGCACTGCGCTGCAACGTGAACGAAAACGTGGACGGGATCGCTTCGGAAAGGCCCCTTGGCCGCGTGCTGCTTGCGGGCGCAACGGGCTTCCTGGGGGCGCACGTGTTCAAGGCGCTGCTTGACAGGGGCGCCGAGACGATCGCCTTCTGCCGCTCGGGCGAGCTGGATCCCGACACGCGCCTTCGCGCGATGACGGCATACTACTTCGATTCGCCGCTCGACGACGAGATCGGGAAGCTTGTCAGGGTTTACGACGCTGATATCACTTCCGAGGGGCTTGAAAAGCTGCTTGAGAACGAAAGCTTCGACACGATAATCAACTGCGCGGCGTGCGTGAAGCATTTTGCCAAGGACGACATAATCGAGCGCATAAACGTGGGCGGCGTGAAAAACCTGATAGCGCTTGCAAAGGCAAAGAACGCGCGCCTGATACAGATATCCACCCTGTCCGTTGCGGGAGAGGACGTGGACAACACGTTCGATCCCTCGGTGAAGCTGCACGAGAACGCGCTCGATTTCGGGCAGGATATCTCGAACAAATACGTCAACTCCAAGTTCATGGCCGAAAGGGCCGTGCTGGAGGCGATAGATTCGGGCCTTGACGCCAAGATAATAAGGGTGGGCAACCTGATGGGCAGGCAGTCGGACGGCGAATTCCAGATCAATTCCGTTACGAACAGCTTTATTCGCAGCCTTAAGGCTTACCGCGTGCTGGGCTGCTTCCCCGTTTCCTCCTGCGATCAGACCGTGGATTTCTCGCCCATCGACGAGGTGGCCGAGGCGATACTCCGCCTTGCCTGCACCGGCAGGGACTTCACCCTGTTCCACTGCGCGAACGCGCACGAGGTGCAGATGGGCGACGTGATCGAGGCCATGAACCGCTATGGCTTCCCCGTTAAGATCGTGAGCGACGCGGAATTCAAGGCAAAGCTGGGCGAGGCCATTGCGGACGAATCGCGCAGCATGCTGGTGTCGGGGCTTTTGACCTATTCCTCGAGCGACAGCCGCCTGCGCAGGTATATAAAGACCGACAACACCTTCAGCATCAAGGCGCTTTACCGCCTGGGCTATAAATGGCCCATCACCGACGAGGCCTATCTTATGCGCGTTATAGAGTCGCTGGATTCACTGGGATTCTTCGACCGTGACGATATCTGAAAAAACTGCCGAAAGGAAAGGATAAAACAAGATGGAAGCTGTTATTGAAAAGAACGGGACCACCGTGACCGTCGCCCCCGAGGGAAGGCTTGACACCGTGACGAGCGCCGCGCTGAAGGAGCAGCTTGCGTGCTGCGATACCGCGGGGCTGGATTTTGTATTCGATTTTGAAAAGGTCGATTACATCTCATCCGCGGGATTGAGGCTGCTCGTTGCCGTGCAGAAGAAGACCAGGGCCGAGGGACACTCGATGTCGATCAAAAACATCAATCCCGTGGTGAGAGAGGTGTTCCGCGTTTCGGGCTTCAACAAGGCCTTCACCGTGCTATGAGATCGAGCATACGCAAGAAGCTGCTGCTGCTTATCGCGGCGCTTTCGCTTGCGCTGATCGCCGCTTCCGTGCTGATATCTTCAAAGCTCTATTCCGATTCGCTCGAAAGAGGCGCGATGCGGAGCTGCGCCGAAGCGGCGGATTCGCTTGCCTCAAGCATCGATTCGGAGCATTATGACTTCATAACGGGCTATGCCGACAAGGTGAAGGCCGTGTATGAGGAGAACCGTGAGGAGCTTGAGGAAGCTTCCGGATACGAATTCGAAAGCTTTGAAAAGCGCGAGGAGTATTACAGCCGCTTTACCGAGGGCATTTTCCCGCCCAGTCACGGCCTTGGCCTGTCATACGAGATGCTGCTGTTCAAAACGGAATATCAACTTGTGCTTGACAGCATGGATATGCTTTCATACACGGGCGGCATGGAGACCGCTTCGGTATTCTATTACGACCGCGCAAACGGGAACCTGGTCTATCTGATCGACCGCATGCCCGAGGGCTCGGTGAGATACAATTTCCCCGTCAGCGTTAAGAAGCCCGGCGACGAAAGGCTCAAGGCTGCGCTTGACGGGTGCGTTTCCGTCACCACGGAGGACGGCGTGGATTACGCCTCGCTCTCGCCCGTGCCCTGCTCCGACGGCCGCGTATTCGTTTATTTCACAAAGCATGCCGCCGAGATACCCGGCAGCGTGCGCCTGTTTTCGCTCTACACGTTTGCCATACTGCTTGGCGCGACCTTGGTGATAGGGCTGGTGGTGCTGCTGTTTGCCGACAGGCTGATAGTCAAAAACATAAAGAAGCTTTCGGCGGCTTCCGAGCGCTTCACGTCGGAGATAGGCGGCGGCAGGCCCGAAAAGGTCTCGGCGGATATCGGGGCCGGGGATGAGATAGGCGATCTTTCGAACAAGTTCGACCTGATGCAGGATTCGATACTGGGCTATATTTCGAGCCTTGCCGAAAAGACCGCGCGTGAGGAGAAGATAAACGCCGAGCTTGAGCTGGCGGCCCGCATACAGTCCGAGGCCCTGCCGCGCGGCGGCCTCAGCGCGGGCCGGGCAAGCCTTGCAAGCTTTTTAAAGCCCGCAAGAGAGGTGGGCGGCGACCTTTACGATTATTTCATGCTTGACGAAAGCCGTATGTTCTTCTGCCTGGCCGACGTTTCGGGCAAGGGGATACCCGCCTCGCTGTTCATGATGCGCGCGAAGGAGCTGATAAAATCCTTAGCTGTCTCATGCGGCTCCCTGGGCGAATTCGCGTTCACGCTGAACAACGAGCTGTGCGCCGGCAACGAGGAGAGCATATTCATAACCGCCTTCTTCGGCGTGCTGGACACGGCGAGCGGCGTGATGTTTTTCCTGCGGGCGGGGCACGAGCAGCCCATGCTGAGGCGCGGGGGCAAGGTCACGGCGATAGGCGAGGAATCGAATTCCGTGCTGGGCGTTTTCGAGGACGCCGAGTTCATTCCCGACGAGATCGCGCTTTGCGGCGGCGACGCCCTGCTGCTGTTCACCGACGGGCTTAACGAGGGCATAAACGATAAGGCCGAGGAATTCGGCTATCAGCGCATCGCAAATACGCTTGCCGGAGCGCAGGGCGATATCACCGGCGCGCTCTATCACGCGCTTTGCGGCTTCTGCGGGGACGCCGAGCAGTTCGACGACGTGACGATGCTTGTGCTGACGATGGACGACGATCTTACGATGGAGATAGACGACCCGGATTACGATGACATAACAAAAGTGACGGACGCGGTGCTTGGCGTGCTTTACGGCTTCGATCCCGAGCGCGTATCCGAGACGGGCATACTCATAGACGAGGTGATGAACAACCAGATAAGCTACGGCCTTGAGGGCGCCGCCGCGCCGCGCATCACCGTGCGGCTGAGGCTTTGCGAAAGCGAAGCGGATCTGGTTTTCGAGGACAACGGCAGGGCGTTCGACCCGCTTTCGGACGTGACCGACGAGGCGACGGTGCTTTCCGAGGGCGGATTCGGCATACGGCTCGTGAAGTCCATGTCGGATTCGCAGCGCTATGAGCGCGATGGGGATATAAACCGCCTGACGCTGAAAAAGTGCCTGGAAAAAAAGCTTTGACGACAAAAGGAGAGTAATATGGAAGACCTGCGTTTCATCACTCTGCGCGAAGAGCCGCGGCTTAAGGAGCGCGCGGCGGAGTGGTTCTGCTCCAAGTGGCACGTGCCCAAACAGGCTTATATCGCCTGCATGGACGCCTATCTTTCGGGCAGGACCGAATACGGCTGGTACCTTTGCCTGGAGGGCGGGCGCATAGTGGGCGGCATGGGCGTCATACAGAACGATTTTCACGACCGCAGGGATCTCTTTCCCAACGTGTGCGCGGTTTTCACCGAGGAGGACCGCCGCGGCAGCGGCATTGCCGGAAGACTGCTTGATCTGACCGTGGCCGATCTGCGCGCGCACGGCATAAGCCCCGCCTATCTCGTTACCGACCACACCGGCTTTTACGAGCGTTACGGCTGGGAATATTATTGCTCCGCGCAGGGCGACGGCGAGGAAGGGCTCACAAGGGTGTACGTTCACAGGTGAACCGTTAAAAACTTCAAAAAGCACTTGACAGCTTCATTCTAACGTGTTAGAATGAAGCTGTTCTAATACAGTAGAATGGAGGACGTCCCATGCGCTCGCCCAAGATATTCGAAAGCGAATACCGATTCTGCCTCATACTCTGGGCCAACGAGCCCATCAAGTGCCGCGAGCTGGCCGCGCTGTGCTCGGAGCAGCTGGGCTGGAAAACGACCACGACCTATACTGTGATAAAGCGCCTGAGCGAGCGTGGAGTGCTGAAAAACGAAAACTCCGTCGTCACCTCGCTCGTCACCAAGGAGCAGGTGCAGGCGGACGAAATAGACGAGCTTGTTGAAAAGAAATTCGAGGGCTCGTTGCCGGCGTTTCTTGCGGCCTTCACAGAAAACTGTGCGCTTTCCGACGCCCAGATCGACGAGCTGCAGTGCATGATCGACCGCTGCAGAAGGAGGGGACAGGATGGCTGAGCTTTTCCGTCACGTGCTGGATAACGCCATTTCCGCGGGCTGGCTCGTGCTGATCGTGATGCTCGTAAGGCTTTTATTCAGGCGCGCGCCAAGGAGCCTTTTCCCCGTGCTGTGGGGGATCGTGGGCTTAAGGCTGATACTGCCCTTCACGATACCCGCGCCATTCAGCCTTGTGCCCGACTTGGGCTTCGATCCCCATAATGCCGCGCAGGGCTTTATGCGGCTTGCGCCCTATATCTGGGCGGCGGGCGCCGCGGCGGTGCTCGCATACGGGCTGATAAGCTATTTACGCCTTCGCATCAAGCTGTGCACCGCCGTGCGAAAGCAGCGCGGGGTGTATATGAGCGAATTCGCGCCCTTCCCCTTCGTATTGGGGATATTCCGTCCGCGCATCTATCTCCCCTTCGGCCTTGAGCCCGAGGACGAGGCAAACGTGCTGCTGCACGAGCGCGCACACATAAAGCGGCTGGATCATATCGCAAAGCCCGCGGCCTTTGCGCTGCTTGCGGTGAACTGGTTCGATCCGCTCCTTTGGGTCGCCTATATCTCGCTCTGCCGCGATATGGAGCTTGCCTGCGACGAGGCCGTTTCGATCAAGCTGGGCGATATCGAAAGGGCTTCGTATTCTCAAACGCTGCTTTCGGTAACGCTCTCGGGCAGGAGCGTTTCCGTCTGCCCGCTTGCCTTCGGCGGCGGCAGCCTGAAGCGGCGCGTTAAGCTCATCACCTCGGGCAGGCGGCCCGCGCTGTGGGCGAAATATGTCTCGGTCGCGCTCGTGCCGATATTCGCGCTGTGCTTTTTGACCGATCCCGCACGCGAAACGCCCGCGCCCGAAATCAGCTCAAATATCGAATTCGAGCGCTTTATCGACGCGTCCTCGAAAAAGCCGCCCGTGCGTGAAAAATCAAGCCGTGCTTCGTACCCTTCGCCCGACACGGTAACGGTTGAAATACCCGTTTTCGACCTTGACGGGGCGGAGCTTCCGCCGGAGGACGCTTCCGAATTCAGCTTTATGCTGCTCGTTTACTCGCCGAACGAAAGCGGCGAATACGTATTCACGCCCGCCGTTACCGCCGAATGCGCCGAAAGGCTCGGCTTGTCCGAAGGCTCTTCCCATATTTTGAACGTGCTTACCGACCGCTCCGGCGCCGGGCCTTATGGCGGCGCCGAAGGACTCGTCACAGGCTGTCTTTATCTCGTACTGCCCATAGAAGAGGGCCCGACCGTCTGATCCCAAACCAAACCCAAGCAGCCGTTTTCCCCGCCCGAAAAAAGCAAGCCGGGCGGGGGTGTGATAAGTTTGCTCTTTTTCGGTAAAAAAGGAGGCGATAATTTGGCGTTATGGCTTTATGAAAGGACTCTTTTACTGCGGCGGCCGATCCGCCCGCTGAGCGCGGCGCTGCTGCTGTGCGCGCTGATGCTCTTTCCTCCCCTGCTCGCGAGGCAGGCGGACGTGAAACGCGCGGCCGTTGAAAACGCGCTCGACAGCATACCTGTGAGCGTGGTGCTTTCGGATATCCGCGGCACGGGCACGGAGGATATAGGGCTGCCGCGCACGATAGGCGACGGGTTCTTTGACGACCGGCCCGGCACGATAGGCGAATACGTTTACGGCGTGCTTGCAAAATCGGGCGTGTGCTATTCGATAGGCGACGAGGGCTTTACGAGCGAAAGGCGGCTGATAGGCCTTTCGGCGCTCGAGGCGGAGCGCGGCTTTACACCGGCCGGAGGCAATCGGATCGAGTGGCTTGGGTGCGAGGGCAAAAGCCTTTTTTACGGCTCGCGGGAGGCGTGCGCGGCGCCGAAGGAGCTTTTTTCCGCGCTGGAGCCCGACCCCGACGGTGTTTACCGCGTGCGGTTGAGGCTGAGGCCCTATCCTGCCGCCGAGATGCAGGAAACGCAGATCGTGCTGAAGGTCGCGGGAGTGCACGATCGCGGCGCGGGCGTCTATTGTCCGCTCGGGCTGATACGCCGTATCTGCACGGATATGGCTGCGCCGATGTATTACGACAGTCTGCGGGCAAGGGTGAAGTCCAACCGCGGGCTGCCCGCGCTGAAAGCGCTTTTGAGCGAGCATTTTGCCGGGATCGATCCCTTCGCCGACCCCTATGAATACATGCGAAAGGGCGTTTACGCGGCGGCGGTCATACACGACGAACAGCTTAATCAAACTGTGGACGCCCTTGAAAAGGATATCCGCACGCTTGAAACGCTGAAGCCCTTCCTGCTGATACTCGAATGCGCGGCGGCGGGCTTTGCCTCGTTCTTCCTCGTCCACTCAAGGCGAAGGGAGCTTGCGCTGGCGTGCGCGCTGGGCGTGCGGATGCGGGCCGCCGTCATTGCCGCAGCCGCGGAGCTGCTTATACTGCTCGTGCCCGGAGCGGCGGTCAGGACCGTCATATTCGGCTTTGAAGCGGAGGCGGCGGCATTGGGATCGATATCGGTCAGCACGCTGTCGGGCGGGTGCGCGGCGGCGCTTGCGGCGGGAGCGCGGCGCTTTGAATTATTAAAGGAAAGCGAATAAAAAGAAAGGCGGGGCATGATCATGGCATTGCTTAAAGCGGAAGAACTTTGTTATCATTACAGGACCAAAGCGCAGACCGTACGCGCGGTGGACGGGGTTTCGCTGGAGCTTGAGAGGGGAGGCTTTTATGCGCTGACGGGCAGGAGCGGCAGCGGCAAGAGCACGCTTTTATCCCTGCTTGCGGGGCTCGAAACGCCCATGGGCGGCAGGATCACGGTGAACGGGGAGGAGCTGAAAAAGGACGCGCTCACGCTCTACCGCAGGAACACGGCCTCGGTCATATTCCAGAGCTTCAACCTTTTCCCGCTTATGACGGTGAAGGAGAACTGCATGTACCCCCTGCTGCTTCAAAAGCGCCCGAAAAAGGAGGCGGAGCATACCGCGTGCGATATGCTCGAAAAGGTTGGCCTCGGCGCGGGATATTTCAAGCGCCTGCCCGCGCAGCTCTCGGGCGGCGAGCAGCAGCGCGCGGCGATCGCGCGCACGCTTGCGGCGGGCACGGAGCTCGTCTTTGCCGACGAGCCCACGGGAAATCTCGACTCGAAGAACAGCGAACAGATCGTCGCCCTGCTCCGCGCGGTCTCCCGCGACGAGGGGCGCTGCGTGCTCGTGGTGACGCACGATACGCGCATAGCCGAGGGCGCGGACGCGGTGTTCAAAATGGACAGCGGCAGATTGGAGGAGAGCGTATGAACAGCATCCTAAGGCATTTGAGGAGCCCCGTAAGGCTCGCGGCGCTTCTTCTGCTTCTCACCGCGTCGATCGCGTTCTTCTGCCTGGGCGCGGGGGTGTGGGCCTCGGCGAGATGCGCGGCAAAACGCATCGACGAAGGCTTCGTGACGTTAGCGGTCCCCAAGCAGATAGAGCTCAATTCCACGGAGTTCGAGGGCGGCGTGAGCTATACCGACGAAAACGGTATTCCGCCGGTGCTCATTTCCGCTTTGGAGGAAATGGCCGGGAACGGCCCCGTCAAGGGCGTGTATCGTCAGAGCTATATTAACGCTTACTGCCCCTCTTTAACGGCGCTGCTGCCGGGGCAGGAGGGCCCTTCTGTTCCCGACTCCGCGCATAACGGGGGCGTGTTCGTGATCGAGATAGGATCCGTGGATCTTGCCGAACAGCAGGCGAAATTCGGCGGGGCAAGGATCGACGTTTCGTCAAAGGTGCTCGAGACCCTTGCCGTGCATCCGGATATCGCACCGTCGGATAAAGCGCGCGTCAGCTTCGACTGCAGCTATCAGGGCGGCGATGAGCGCCTTGAAGCGCTCGGGATCGAAAAGGGCAAGCGCTTCATTATCAAAGCGGATGCGATCTCGGATATCGACCTGTTTCTCAAAGGACAAATCTCCTCCATACTTAACATCGACATAAGCGAGGTGGATCTTTCGAAGATCAGCTTCGATCTGCCCGAAGGCGTCGTGGAAAGCATGATAAGCGCCCATACTCCCTCGGAGCAGCTCCCTGTAGCGATCTACCCCGACGGCAACGGCGGCGGCGTCTACCTGACGCAAAGCGATATCGATTCGATCGGCTTGTTCGAGATGGCGGTTACGGATTATTACGGCATGTACTGCAATCTGCTGACGCCGCAGGTAAAGCAGGATGAGAACGGAAACTGGATCGTCGACACGGAAGCCGGCATGAAGATCGGCAGGAGCCCCCTTGCAGACCGCGTACTGCCGGCGTTCGCCGAGGAGATAGAGGGCGATACCGCGGAATTTCTTGCGGCGCACCCCGATTGGGCCGACGCCGTGCGCGAGATCGAGGTGCGAAACGGCTCCGTCGGGCTCATCGGCACCGATATGCTCGAGGGCATGTACGGCTTTCAGAGCGGCGAAGCAAGTATCTCCGAGGGCAGGAGCTTTGAGCCGAATGAATACACAGGCGGAGCGTGCGTCTGCGTGATCTCCGACGCGCTCGCGCGGAAGAACGGGCTTGCCGTGGGCGATACGCTGGAGCTTTCGCCGTATTGGGGAACGAATAAGGACATTGACCGTGTCGAGCTTTCGCTCACCGGGCTTAAGACGCAGCCCTATTCCGGCGCGGTTGGCTTCGAGGCGGAGCCTAAAGCCTTCACGATAGTCGGGCTTTACCGTCTTGAGGACATGTGGAAGGAGGGCGAGTACGCTTTCGGCGCAAACACCGTATTCATTCCCAACTCCGCGATGTTCGCAGAGCCGTTCACCTGCAGCGACGGGCTGTTCCTTTCGGTCGTGCTCGAAAACGGCGCGGAGGACGAATTCCGCTCGGCGCTTTCGGAGAGGGGCTTCCCCGAAAACAGCTTCGTGTGCTTTGACGGCGGGTATTCGGGAATAGCGAAAAGCGTTTCGGGCATGGCCTTGGGCGCCCGCAGGCTTTTTGCAATAAGCACGGCGGTGCTTTTCGCCGCGCTTGCGGTATACATCGCGCTGTTCGTATCGAGGCGCGCAAAAGAGCTGGGCCTCATGCGCTCGCTGGGCGCTTCGGACTCCGGGAGCCTCGGCCGGGCGTTCATATTCTGCCTTTTGCCCGCGGCGGCATCTTCGGTATTGGGTGCGGCGTCGGGAGCGGCGCTGGTTTCCGAGGCTGAAAAGCGGCTGTCCGCAGGCTTTGGCGCACTGCCCGAAGCCGTTTCGGGCTCCTCGCCCGCATTCTGCGCCGCCGCGGGCGCCGCCGCGCTCGCTCTGTTTGCCGCCGCGGTCGGCATAACGCTGTTCCTGATGGGAAGGGCTTCTCCCGCCAAGCTGATAAAACGGGGATGAACGCGTGAAAAGGCTTTTGAGCGCTATTGAACCGGGCCCTCGTATATGATATAATAAGAAGATGAGAATAACCGGCCTTGCCGGGGGCATATACGAGAGGTAAATATGAAAAAAAGACTGCTGTCTTTGATATTGACCGTGCTTTTGCTGGCGGCTTCGATCACGGGGATAATGCCCGCAGCCGCGGAGACGGAGCACGAGAGCTATGCGCAGGATACCGTGCAGGGCGCGGCGATACTGCACTGCTTTGACTGGTCGTTCGAAAGCATACGCGCCGCGCTGCCGGAAATTGCCGCGGCGGGCTATACCGCGGTGCAGACGTCGCCGGTGCAGCAGCCCAAGGACTATATCGCCGAAAACGTGACCACCGCCGACGAGTGGTGGAAGCTCTATCAGCCCCTGGGGCTTCGCATTGCGCCCACCGAAAACGGCGCGGCGACCTCGTGGCTGGGCACGAGGGACGAGCTGTGCGCCCTGTGTGACGAGGCCGAGGAATACGGCATAAAGGTGATAGTGGATATCGTGGCGAACCATCTTGCGAATTACAACCAGAGCGGCGGCACATTCGCGAACCTGAGCCCCTACGTGGATGCGGATCTGCGGGCGGAGGAATACTATCACCCCTATGCGGATTTCGTGAACGACACGAGCCGCTTTACGATGACCCAGTATCAGATGGGTATGCCCGATCTGAACACCTCGCACGATTTTATTCAGAGCAAGGTGCTGGGGCTTTTGAAGGACTGCGTGGACTGCGGCGTGGACGGATTCCGCTTTGACGCGGCGAAGCATATAGAGCTTCCCACCGATCCCGGCTGCGCGAGCGATTTCTGGCCGACCGTGATCGACGGCGTGCGCGATTATGCCGGCGAAGAGCTTTTCATTTACGGCGAGATACTCGGCGGCGCGGGCACGGATATAGGCAACTACACGCAGTACATGGCCGTGACCGATAACGAAACGGGCAATTCCGCCCGATCGAACGCCGTAAGCGGCAACGCGGCGGGGCTTGCGAATTACTATTACTACAAGGGCGCGGCGCCCGAATACTGCGTGCTGTGGGCCGAATCGCACGACACATACCTTGATCACAGCACGGACGGCATATCCGACGAGGATCTGATAAAGACCTGGGCGATAGTCGGCGCAAGGGCGGATTCGACATCGCTGTATTTTGCAAGGCCCAACGATTCGATGGGGCTTGCGGGCACGGATCTATCGTGGAAAAGCGACGCTGTTGCCGAGATAAACAAGTTCAAGAACCATTTTGCGGGGACCAGGGAATACCTTTCCTCCTTCGGAAATACCGCCTATATCGAGCGCGCCTCGAGGGGCGTTGTGATATGCCGGCTTGACGGAGCGGGCAGCGTGAGCCTGCCCGCGCACCGCATGGCGGACGGCGTTTACACCGATCAGCTGACGGGAAACACGTTCACCGTGTCCAACGGCACGATAAGCGGCACGGTGGGCTCAAGCTGCGTGGCGGTGGTGTACGATCCCGATGTGCCCGCGCTGGACGCGATAACCGAATCGCCCCTTTACCTGCGCCCCGCCTCGAACTGGCTGAACGACGGCGCGCGTTTTGCGATGTATCTTTACAACGCTCTGACCAACGAGGGCGTGTGGGCGGACATGACCGATGACGACGGCGACGGGGTTTATTCCGCCGAGGTGCCCGAGGGCGAGTGGCATTACGTCATATTCTGCCGCATGGATCCCGCTTACGCGGAGAACGGCTGGGAGCACAAATGGAACCAGACGGGCGATCTTGCCCCCGAGGACGGCACGAACTGCTATACCGTGACCGAGGGTACCTGGGACGAGGGCGGCGGCGCGTGGAGCTTTTACGGCGCGCCCGCGGACGACACATGGACCGTTTATGCCATTAACAAAGCGGGCTGGGGCGGAATGAACATACATTACTGGGGCCGCGGCGAAACGGTTTGGCCCGGCATACCCATGGAATCGTTCTCGGGCAGCGCGGTCTATGCCTGCGAGGTGCCGGCGGGCATAGCGGGCATAGTGTTCAACAACGGCGGCTCGCTGCAGACGGGCGATATCACAAGCGGCATTCACGACGGCGCGGTGTTCATAATAAACAACGACAGCTCCGCGCACTGGGCCGCGGCGCCCGATTATTACCTTTCCGGCTCTATGAACGGCTGGGCGGAATCCGACGGCGCTTACGCATTCTCGCTCAACCCCTCGCAGGAGGGCCTTGTGGAATACGCGCTGTTCGGCGTGACGCTGCCCGCGGGGACGGAGCTTAAGGTGTGCTCGAGCGACGGCGGCTGGTATCCCTCCGGCGCGGCCGCCAATTACACCGTTGCCCGCTCGGGCGTCTACAACGTCTATTTCCGTCCGGATCACAACGGCAATTCGGACTGGTATCAGGGCTGGTTCTATCTTGAGGCGGCCGAAAGCCATATCATCGGCGACGTGAACCTTGACGGCGCGGTGGATATGTCGGACGCAACGCTGCTTTCGGCCTATCTGATGAACGCGTGCGCGCTTGAGGGCGCGGCCCTTGAGAACGCGGACGCCAACCTTGACGGCGAGGTGAGCGTGCTGGATCTGCCCGCGCTGTGCGCGCTGGCGATATCGGCTCCCGCGGCCTGACGCTTAACTGTCCCGCGCTCCGCCGAAAGCTTCGGCGGGGCGTTTCATATTGCGGCGGATTGACAAAGCGCGCCGCTTGTGTTAGTATTTAGCCAATCATTTCAAAAGAGGTAACGATATGAAAAAGCTTATCGCAATAACGATCGCACTCGCTTCGCTGCTTGCGCTCTGCGCCTGCGGAGGCGTGACTCCCGCCGAAAAGCCCGATCCCGCGGCGCCCGCCTTTGATAAAGAGGGCTATAAGGGCATGCTTGACACGGCGCTTACGCTGGTTTCGGACTTTAGCGAGGAGAGCTTTGCAAAGGTCATCCCTCAGTGCGAGATAGACTATAACAAAAAGGAATTCGCCTCCAGGGACAAGGACTATATCGAGCTGGTCAAGCAGGAATACGCCGCGACTGCCGCCGCCTATGCCGAGACCTATGGCGACGACTGGAAGCTTTCCTACGTGATCAACAGCGTGGACGAGAAGGACGCCGAGGGCATAGAAAAATACAAGAGCTTTGACAACTTCTATTTCACCAGCTACGGCGTGGAGCTTGACAAGATCTCGGCCGTCACGTTCGTAAAGGCCACCGTCAAGATCGAGGGCAGCAAGGGCTCCAACACCAAGGACAAGACCCTTCAGTGCTTCTGTTATAATAACGAATGGTATTCCTTCTACGCGGTAAGGTTCGGGTTCAAGCTGTAAGGCTTTACATATATTTTACAAACCCTTTACAGTTTCTTGATAGACCGGAGCGCAGGGCTACCTTATAATATACTCACGCGGTGGGGAAAACCACCGGGACGTTTAAAAGGAGAAAGAAAATGAAGAATGTTGGCAAGGTTTTGATCGCGGTTGGCGTGCTGGTAGTCGTGCTGGTGCTTGCGCTCTCGTGCATCACCACCGTGCCCACCGGCTATACCGGCATAGTGACCACCTTC
>JAEEGL015072715.1_pt1 | contig 35008 bp, 32 predicted proteins | sample 9134231 | NCBI WGS metagenome assembly JAEEGL01 (sample SAMN16246548, study PRJNA631951) | gut metagenome | biome: gut microbiome; feature: rumen; material: fiber-attached | host: Bos | place: Iran: Karaj | collected 2018-10 | reverse complement strand
ATTCCGAACACAGAAGTTAAGCTCACATACACCGACAATACTTGGCTGGAGACGGCCCGGGAAGATAGGCAGCTGCCGGGATCCATTAGAGACGTTCCTTCTCGAACGTCTCTTTTTTCGTTCCTCCCTTTTTCCCTCCCGCTCCACTTTGGAGTCCTTTCTGCCGTTCTGAAAAAAGTATGGCCTTACTTTTCTTTTACTTATTGACAAACTTTCGGTTGTGGATTACAATAATATCGAACGTAAACGTTTTCGTAACCGGGTCTGATACACATTTATAGGTATCTGAACCAATGGAGGTCTTATGATTACCACGCTGCTTTTCGATGTTGGTGGAACGTTGCATGATGTGCGCGGAACCGATGCATCGCGGCTTCGCTTTTCAACGCATTTGATCAATCGTCTCGGGCAGTATGGGATCCACCTTGAGACCACTCCGGAACAATTGACGGTATCCCTTCGAAAAAATGCAGAAGCCTACAAGCAGCGTGGTGAACGGGAGTTGACGGAGCTTCCCGAAGAAATTATCTGGAACGACTGGTATTTGAAGGAGTTTCAGATCGGCAGAGAACGTTTGAAACCCATAGCGGAGGAATTGAGTTTCCTGTACGACTATGAACGTGTCGAAAACATGAGAAAACCGAGGCTCAGGGAAACGATTGAACGGTTACACCGAATGGGAATCCGGATGGGGATTGTTTCGAATATCATTTCCACTTCGCTGGTTCCGCATATCCTTATGGAATACGGGATTTCGGAGTATATGGAAACGCAGATTATGTCCGAAGGCGTCGGAATCCGGAAGCCGGATCCGCGAATCTTTGCAATTGCGATAAACAAGCTTGGCGTTTCCGCGGCCGAAACGGGGTACGTAGGAGATACGATTTCGCGGGATGTCCTCGGCGCTCGAAATGCGCAACTTGGACTTGTGATCCAAGTTGCGAATCCTTCGATCGCGCATCGGGATGTGGCGTTCCAGAACGCGGATGCGCCGAAACCGGATTATCGGATTCAGGAATTGGATGAAATTCCGGAGATACTGTGCCGGATCAATCATATCGAACCAACTTTTTGAAAAGGAGACAAAGCACATGACGGACACGATCTTTTTCGACGTCGGAAATACGCTGCGCATTGTGATTCCCGACAAGGATTTTTCCGACGCTGCGGAACGCGAACTGATGGAGCTGGTCGGAGCGACGGAACCGCACGACGAATTCTTTGCGAAACTGGAACAGCGGTGGCAAAAATACCGCAAAGAGGTCAAGAAGACTTTGTTAGACGCCGGCGAGATGGAGCTTTGGTGCCAACATCTTCTGCCGGATTATGATCCGGAGCGCGTCTGTGCGCATGCCGGCCGACTGACCAGGCTCTGGCGCGATCATGACGGACGCCGTGTCCCGCGCGATGATGTGAAATCGACGATTATTGAGTTGGATCGCAGAGGGTACACGCTCGGTATTATCGCAAATACAATTACCGAAACGGAAATCCCGGATTGGATGATTGCGGACGGCGTTGCACATTATTTCAAAGCTGTGATTCTGTCCTCCAAGGTGCGGCTGCGCAAGCCGGATCCGGAAATCTATTATCTTGCCTGCCGTGCAATCGGGAAAAAACCGGAGCAGTGCGCATATGTTGGCGATAATCCGATCCGCGATGTGGAAGGGACGCGCAAAGCCGGATTTGCGACCATGATTCGCATTGACGAGCCGGACACGATTAAGAATGAGCCGCAGGAGATCATCCTGCAGCCGGATTACACGATCACCCGGATTTCGGAGCTTTTGGACCTTTTCCCGCCGCTTGAAACGAAGGAGGCTTAAGACCATGATGAAGGAACGTGAATTTGATGCCATTTTCTATGATCTTGGAGGAACGCTTCGCCTTGTTGAGCGGGATGCGGAATTTGAAGCGGAGGCCCGTCGGAAAATTGCCGAAATGTGCGGTGAAACGGGCGATCCCGATGAGTTCTGCAAGTTCCTCGATTATCGGTATGCCGGGTATCGCAAATGGTGCTTTGAAACGATGCGTGAAGCACCCGAAGAGGAGCTTTGGACCAAATGGCTGACCCCGGAATACGATCGGGAACGGATCAAGAAGAACGCGATTGAGCTGACGATCGAATATCGCAACAAGGATGGCCGCCGGGTTGTCGCGCCGAATGGAGCGCAGTCCATTAAGGACCTGTATGCGAACGGATATAAGCTCGGCATTATCTCCAACCTCGTTACATCCCAGGAAATTCCGCGTTGGCTGGAAGCCGATGATCTCGGGAAATATTTCGGAGCGGTATTACTGTCGTGCGTCGAGGGTATCCGGAAGCCGGATCCCGCGATCTCGAACAAAGCGTGCGCAATGCTTGGAGTAAAGCCGGAGCGCTGCGTCTACATCGGTGACAACCTGAATCGTGACGTCGAGGGGACGCGTCTTGCGGGGTACGGCATGTTTATTCTGTACACGACGCCCGAGAAGCTCGCTAAGGAGAAGATTACGGACGAGAATCGACCGGACGCGGTCATCTTCGATTTCAACGAACTGAAGGAGATTTTCCCGGAAGCGCCGCATGTTGCATGGGATAAGGTACGGAGGGTCTGACGATGAAAGAGAACATCAAAGCGATTTTCCTGGATCTGGGCGGAACGTTTCGTGTGGTTGATGAGGAGAATTATCCGTTCATCCGTCAGGCACGCGAGCGGATCAAGGAACTGTGCGGAACGGACATGACCGCCGATGTATTCTATGAGTTTTTAAACAAGCGTTATGACGGATACCGGAACTGGGCGTTGAAGTTCACGTGTGAGGCGCCGGAAACCATGCTTTGGACGCGTTGGCTGGTGCCGGAATGGGACCGCGAGAAGATCGAAGCTGCCGCAAAGGAGCTGACTTATTGCTTCCGCCGGGCAAAGGGCGAACGGGTTGTCGTTCCGCATGGAATTGAAACGGTGCGCGAGCTCAGAAAGCGCGGCTACAAAGTCGGTATCATCAGCGACCTGATCGGCACAATTGAGATTGACGAGTGGTTGGACCGTGATGGCATCCGCGATCTGTTCTGCACGGTGCAGCAGTCGAGCATCACGATGCTCAGAAAGCCGCATCCGGCAATCTATTTCCTTGCATTGGAGGAAGCAGGCGTCCGACCGGAGGAGAGCTGCTTCGTCGGCGACAATCTCAAACGCGATATCATCGGCGCGAAAGCATCGAACTTTGCGGGAACGGTCGGCGCAGAATATCCGGGCGGGCTGGAATTCAAGCTCACCGAGGAGAACCGTCCGGACTGCATTTTGCACCACTTTGAGGAACTGTTGAACATTTTCCCGGGCGACGGAAAATTCTGTCCGGAAACGGCGGAGGACCCGACACCCCGGATCGGACAATAAAGGGAACAGGAGAAACACATGGCAGAATACAAACTGGCCGGCGGTGAGGCGCTTGCCCGCGCTGTCGAGAAAAAGTATGAAAACGGCGGATCGGAATATCATTTTGAACCGATGAACCTGAAGGACGCACAAGGCAACGCGGTTGGATTGGTGCAGGCAGGGGACGGCGTAATCTTCTGCTGCCGCCGCGGCGAACGCGAAACCGAGCTGACGGATGCGTTCACCGACCCCGCATTCAAGGGCTTTGCGCGTACGATGCTCGATCCGCTTGATTTTGTGATTTTAACGATGTACAGCGAACGCTACACCTACCTTCCGATCGCGTTTGCGCCGTCGAAGGTGCAGAAGACGCTGGCACAGGTGCTGGCGGAGAACGGAAAAACGCAGATGCATCTTGCTGAGAGTGAAAAATATGCGCACGTAACCTTTTTCTTCAACGGCGGAAATCAAACACCGTTTGCGGGAGAGGATGATATTCGGATTCCGTCGCCGAAGGGCGTTCCGTTTGATACCGTTCCGGAATTGAAACTACCCGAGGTAGCGGAAAAGCTCTGCGAGGGAATTGATAAGGGATATGATTTTATCGTCACGAATTTTGCAAACGGAGATGTCATCGGGCATACCTCAAGCGACAGCGCAAAGCCGATTGCCTGCGAAGCGATCAGCAAATACGTTGGGAAAACGGTTGCGCACGCACGGGAGAAGGGGTATACTGTTCTTGTGACCGCGGATCACGGCAACATTGAAGTGTTGCATACGCCGGAGGGCAAGCCGCACGTTTCACACACGACCAACCTTGTCGCCTGCATCGCGCTCGGGGAAGGAACAGAGCAGTTGAAAGCGCATGGCAAGCTCTGCGACGTTGCGCCGACGGTGCTGTCCGCGATGGGCCTTGCGCAGCCGGAGGAGATGACCGGAGAGCCGCTGTTCCGATTTGCGAATACCGGCAAAGTGCTGCTTCTGATCTGTGACGGATGGGGACTTGATGCGCCTACCGAAAACAACCCGATCTTTACCGCTTCGACGCCGGAATGGGATGCGCTTTTGAACACGTATCCGTATGCCGAGCTCGAAGCTTCGGGTCCCGCAGTCGGCCTTGCGGAAGGCAAAACGGGCAATTCCGAAGCCGGGCATATCAACCTCGGATCGGGCCGCGTGGTTCTGCAGGACGACGTGCGCCTTGACAACGCGATGAAGGATGGATCGTTTGCGAAAAATCCGGTCTTCTTGGATACGCTTGAGACGGTCAAGCGCCGCAATTCAGCGCTGCATCTTTTTGCGCTCCTGACTAAGAAGTCCTCGCATGGATCGATCGATTATCCGCTGGCGTTGGTTGACATGGCAAAGGACGCGGGCGTGAAGGACGTCTATGTTCATATCATTTTTGACGGACGCTCGACACTGCCGGGCAGCGCGCCGGCGTTGCTCCGCGAACTCGGAGAGACGATGGAAAAGAAGGGCGTCGGATTGATTGTGTCCGGCGTCGGAAGGGGCGTTGCGCTCGACCGGGATCAGAACTGGGCAAAGATCGAGCGTACGTACGATTCGCTGACCAAAGGCATCGGCGAAGCATATACCGAATAATTCCCCTGCGGGGTTCAACAATTTCAACTACGGAGGAAACAGTATGATTCAAGTTGGTATTATCGGAGCCGGTCGAATCGGACAGGTTCACGCAAGAAGTATTCTGACCGGCGTACCTGAGGCGCATATCGCCGCAATCGCCGATCCGTACATGAAACCGGAAGTGGCCGCGTGGGCCAAATCCGTCGGTATCGAAGGCGTATATGAGGACTATCATCAGATTCTCGACGACCCGAACATCGATGCGGTATTGATCTGTGCTTCAACGAACCTGCACGCGCTGATCTCCCTTGAAGCGATCGCGGCAGGCAAACATATCTTCTGCGAAAAGCCGATCGATCAAAGCATTGAGAAGATTGAGAAAGTCAAGAAAGCGCTTGAGGCATCTCCGAAGAAGCTCGTGTATCAGGTTGGGTTCAACCGTCGTTACGATCATAATTACCGTGCGCTCCGCAAAGCGGTTGAAGACGGAAAAATCGGTGAAGTGCAGTATGTTCGCGTTTCCTCGCGTGACCCCGAGCCGCCTCCCGCAAAGTATGCGGCGGTTTCCGGAGGCATCTTCATGGACATGATGATTCACGATCTCGATATGGTGCATTATCTGTCCGGTCAGGATATCGTCGAGGTCTATGCACAGGGTGCGTGCCTGATCGATCCCGAGATCGGGAAAGCGGGCGATGTTGATACCTGCACGATCACGATGAAGCTTGCAAACGGAGCGCTTGCAACGGTCGACGGCAGCCGCAAGGCGGTCTATGGCTATGATCAGAGAGGCGAAGTGTTCGGCTCGAAGGGCTGCGCGGTCACGCAGAACGATTCCGCATCGAATGTTGTGCTTTCTACAGTGGACGGCGTAACCGGAGAAAAGCCTTTGTGGTTCTTCCTGGAGCGGTATATGGGCTCGTATCAGGCGGAGGTGCGCGAATTTATCGAATGCATTCTCAAGGATGAAGCGCCCAAGAGCGATATCAACGACGGTCTGCTGTCGGTCAAGCTCGCGATCGCATGCAACAAGTCGCTGAAGGAGAACCGTCCGGTACGGGTCGACGAAATCTGATCGAAAGGAATCCAAAACAATGGCAAAAATCAGAGTAGGTGTAGCCGGTTACGGCACAATCGGTCAGCGTCTTGCAGATGGCGTCGCTTTGCAGGGCGATATGGAATTGGTTGGTATCGCGGATCTCGCTCCGACGCTGTCAATCCGTGCGCTGCGGGAGAACGATATGATCGGCGCAAACGGCGTGAAGTACAATCTGTACCTCGTGAACGGCGCGGATCCTGCGGCCTTTGCGCAGTACGATATTCCGGTGGCGGGAACATTTGAGGAACTTTGTCGCAGCGTGGATGTCATGCTCGATTCCTCGCCGGGCGGCGTAGGCGCAAAGAACAAGGAGCTTTATGAGAAGGTCGGCGTGAAGGCGATCTTCCAGGGCGGCGAGAAGAACTCCGTTGCGGACGTATTCTTCCATGGGTATGCGAACTATGAAAAGGGTGTCGGGCAGGATTATCTGAAGCTGACAAGCTGCAACACGACCGGCTTGATTCGCGCAGTGGATTGTCTCGATCGCATCATCGGGATTGAGAAGGTTGCGATTACGATCATCCGCAGGGTCGCCGATCCGGGCGATTACCATCGCGGACTCACGAACGCGCTGCAGATTGACAAAGCGCCTTCGCATCAGGCGGTTGACCTGATGACGATCATGCCGCATATTGAGGCGACGGGAATCCTCGTTCACACGCCGGTCACGCACGGCCACATCATCACCGTGTTGGCAACCGCAAAGGACGGCAAGAAAATCACGCGCGAGATGGCGCTTGAGGCATTCCGCAAGCATCCGCGCATCCGTACCGTCACGATCGATGAAGGATTCAAGGGCAATGCAAGCCTGTTCAAATATGCGCGCGATCTCGGCAACCGCAGAGGGGATATGTACGAGATCGGCCTTTGGGAAGACAGCATCGTAGAGAGCGGAAACGATATCATGTTCGCGATCAACATCCCGCAGGAGAGCGTTACGATTCCCGAAACGATCGACGCAGTCCGCGCATGCACCAAGATGCAGCTTACGCGGGAGGAAGGCACCGCAAAGACGAACGAATACTTAAAGATCGGTCGGTTTAAAAAAGCGTAATCGAATAGGAGAGAGGGGTCACATGCGATTCGGAATCAGAACGCTGGACGAACTCCCGGTGCGCGGCAAGACGGTTCTGTGCCGCGTGGATATCAATCAGCCCGTGGATCGTGGTACGGGGACGCTGAAAAGCATCAACCGTATCACGGCCTGCGTGCCGACAATCCGGGAACTGTCCGAAAAAGGCGCAAAGGTCGTTTTGCTGGCGCATCAGGGCAGCGACATAGAATATAAGAATTTTTATACAACGCGTCCGCACGCGAAGGTGCTTTCCGAGCTGCTCGGTAGGGAAGTGCTTTGGATCGACGATGTGTGGGGACCGGCCGCAAGGGACGCCATTCGCAATCTGAACGATGGCGATGTTTTGCTTTTGGATAACGTACGGTTCGTTTCGGAGGAGCAGACGCTGTTCGAAATGAAACTCCGGCTCACGCATGAACAACAGGCAAAAACGCTCCTCGTTGAGAAGCTTGCGCCGCTGGCGGATTGCTACGTGTGCGACGCGTTTGCAGCCGCGCATCGTGATCAACCGAGCCTTTGCGGGTTTGAACAGGTTCTTCCGTCGGCGATGGGGCGGCTGTTTGAAAAGGAATATTGTACGGTCTCCGAGGTTATGGAATCGCCGAAGCGTCCCTGCGTGTTCTCGTTGGGCGGCGCAAAGATTTCCGATGCGTTCCAGATGATGCAGACCGTATTGTCCCGCGGGATTGCCGATCGGATCTTAACGGGCGGACTTGTTGCGAACATCTTTCTGATTGCACTCGGAGAAAAGATCGGCGCGGGCAGCGAAGCGTTTATCGAACGATCGAATTATACCGAGTACTACGAGAAGGCACAGGAACTGTATGCCGTGTACGGCGAAAAGATTCTGTTGCCGAAGGATCTTGCCTGGGTCGAGAACGGAACCCGCTTTGAAGCGAAGCTCGGAGAGATTCCGGATTCTGTCGGCGCAATCGATATCGGACATGAAACAGCGGACGCTTATCGTGCCTGCGTGCTTTCGGCAAAGACGGTCTTTGTCAACGGACCGATGGGCGTTTTCGAACAGGAGCCGAGTGAGTACGGAACGAAGGCGCTTTGGCAGGCGCTGGCGGATACCGAAGCGTTTACGGTGCTCGGCGGGGGCGACAGCATTACGGCTACGGAAAAGTACCATCTGACCGATCGAATCGGATATATCTGCACGGGAGGCGGCGCATTGATTCGCTTCCTGAGCGGAGAGGAGCTCCCGGTTGTAAAAGCGTTGCGGCATGGGTCGACCTTGCCGTTGCAATAAAGAAGGAGAAGGGAAATGGAACAGAAAGAAATCAAATCCTTGCAGGCGTTTGCTGCCAAGATTCGGATCGCTGCGCTTGATGCGATTCACTCGATCGGGCAGGGACACGTCGGCGGCGCATTCAGCATTGCGGATGTGCTTGCGGTGTTGTACGGCCGCGAGATGAAGGTGAACCCGGCTGATCCCAACTGGGCGGATCGCGACAAACTGGTGGTTTCCAAAGGCCATGCAGGCCCGGCCGTATACGGGACGCTTGCGCTGATGGGATTCTTCCCGTATGAAGAATTGAAGACTCTGAACCAGGGTGGGACGCGGCTTCCGAGTCATTGTGATCGCAATAAGACGCCGGGCGTGGATGTAACGACCGGTTCGCTCGGGCAAGGAACCTCCCAGGCGGTTGGCGTTGCGCTGGGCGATAAGATCAAGGGGCGCAGCAGCCGTACGTTTTTGATCGTCGGCGACGGCGAATCCGAAGAGGGCCAGTGCTGGGAAGCGTTCGCGTTCGCGAGCGCAAAGAAGCTCGGCAACCTTGTCGTGTTTATCGATTGGAACAAGCGGCAGTTGGACGGAACCCTCGAGGAGGTCCTTCCGATGGGCGATTATGTGAAGAAGATGGAAGCATTCGGCTTCGACACAGTCATGGTCGACGGCGGGGACGTCGAAGCGATCGCTGCGGCGTTGGAACGTACGCGGGCGGGCGGCGAGAAGCCGTACGCGATCATTCTTGACACGATCAAAGGCCATGGCGTCAAGGAAATTGAGGAAACGCGCATGAATCACAGCCTGCCGGTCAACGATGAAAAGTACGCACGTTGGACGGCGGAGCTTCGAGCGAACCTTGCAGAATGGGAGGCGTAACCAAATGAAACAGATTGTTTATAACGGAGAAATGGATCCGCGCCTTTGCAAGGATGTTCTCGGAACAACGATTGCGGATATCGTGGATCACGATCCGGACGCGATCTTTCTCGATGCGGATCTGATGAGCTGTTCCGGCACGTTGAAGTGGGCAAAGGAACATCCCGAACGCGCGATCGATTGCGGCATCGCGGAAGCCAACATGGCCGGCGTTGCGGCGGGACTCGCAGTCGCGGGGTTCAAACCGATTATCCACAGCTTCGGCCCGTTTGCTTCGCGTCGCTGCTATGATCAGATTTTCCTGTCCGGCGGCTATGCCAAAAACGACATCACCGTAATCGGCACCGATCCGGGCGTTACGGCAACGATGAACGGAGGCACGCATATGCCGTTTGAGGACGTAGCGTTGTACAACGTGCTCCCCGGGGCGACAATCATCGATGCATCCGATCCGACCTGCCTTGCAAGCGTTTTGCGCCAGTGCATGGCACGCAAGGGCATCAAGTACATCCGCGTCGGCCGCAAGCAGATGGCGCGCATTTATGCGGACGGAAGCGAACTCGAAATCGGCAAAGCGGTCACGCTGCGCGAAGGTAAGGATGCGGTTGTGTTCGCGGCGGGCATCATGCTCCATGAAGCACTGCAGGCGGCAAAGATGCTCGAAGAAGAGGGGATCTCGGTTGCCGTGGTTGACTGCTTTACGATCAAACCGCTCGATGCGGACACGGTTGAAGCATGGGCAAAGAAGACCGGCGCCGTCGTTGTTGCCGAAAATGCCAATCGGCATGGTGGATTATACGGCTCGGTGCTTGAGGTTCTCGGTGAGCGCTGCCCGGTTCCGGCAGCCTGCGTCGCGGTTGAGGATGAATTCGGCGAGGTCGGCAAGCAGGATTATCTGCAGAAGCGCTTTGGGCTGACTGCGCAGCATATTGTCGAACAGGTCAAGAAGGTACTTACACGCAAATGAAATTGTCATTCGGATTCGGCACGGGGACGCAGGAAGTTTCCGTGCCGGAACAAAATTTAATCGGTGTTCTGCACGCAAACGACGTTTCCGTTTCCTGCACGGGGGAGGCGGAGGTCAGAAGAGCGCTCGCCGCACCCATCGGTTCACCGCGCCTTCGGGAGATTGTGAAGCCCGGGGAAACGGTGGCGATCATCACAAGCGATATTACGCGCCCGATGCCGACGCATCTTGTCATGCCTGCGCTTCTTGACGAGCTGTACGAAACAGGGATTCGCAAGGAGGATATCACGCTCGTGTTTGCGCTCGGTTCGCACCGCAAGCAAACGGAGGAGGAGCATCGTCGCCTTGCAGGCGAGCGTGCGTATCGCGAGATCCACTGCATCGACAGCGACCCGAACGACTGCGTTTCCTATGGCAATACCTCGCGCGGAACGCCGGTGGATATCTTCCGAACGGTCGCTGAAGCAGATCGAAGAATCTGCCTCGGCAACATTGAATACCACTATTTTGCCGGATACTCCGGCGGGGCAAAGGCGATTATGCCGGGCGTTTCCACGCGTCAAGCCATTCAGGCAAATCATAGCCGCATGGTGCGGCCAGAATGCTGTGCGGGCGCCTTGGAGACGAATCCGGTGCGGCTCGATATCGAGGAAGCGGGCGCGATGGTGGGGATCGACTTCATCGTGAACGTGATCCTCTCGGAACATAAGGAGATTTTACGAGCCGTGGCGGGCGATGCCGTTGCGGCCCATCGCGCAGGATGCGCATTTTTGGATACGTTGTATCGGAAGGAGATCCCTGCGCGCGCGGATATCGTGCTCGTCTCGCAGGGCGGCGCTCCGAAGGATCTGAATCTGTATCAGACACAAAAAGCGCTTGACAATGCCAAACATGCGGTCAAGGACGGCGGCGTGATCATTCTGATCGGCTCCTGTAAGGAGGGACTCGGGGAAAAGACCTTTGAAGAGTGGATGACGTCTGCGCCGAATGCGTACAGCCTGATCGAGCGGATTAAACGTGAATTTAAGCTCGGAGGACACAAGGCGGCGGCAATCGCCATGGTGCTTGAACGGTGCGAGGTCGATCTTGTTTCTGATCTGGAGGATGAATTTGTCCGGTCGATCTTCCTGGTCCCGCAACCATCGGCACAGGCCGCGTTGGATCACGCACTGGAAAAATGCGGCAGGGACGCTACAATCCTTGCCATGCCGTTCGGCGGTTCTACACTGCCGACGGTTGTCTCGAAATAAGAATTGTAACCGAAAGGAGTTTTTCAATATGGCAATGTTCAACAAAGAAAAGGTTCATCTCGGCATCGCGCCGATCGGCTGGTGCAACGACGATATGCCCGAGCTCGGCGCAGAGAACACATTCCGGCAGACCGTCAGCGAGATGGCGCTTGCGGGATTTACGGGATGTGAAATCGGAAACAAGTATCCGAAGGATCCGAAGGAACTTAAGTGGGAACTGGATTTGAGAGGAATGCGGATCGCAAGCCGTTGGTTCTCTTCGTTCCTTTTGACCAAGCCGCTTGAAGAAAACATTGCGGAGTTTCAGCGGGAGCTGGATTTTCTCGAAGCCGTCGGCGCGAACCGGATCAATGTTTCCGAACAGAGCTATTCGATTCAGGGGCAGACCGAAACGCCGATTCTGACGGGCGGCTTTAAGCACGTCATGGACGATGCGGAATGGGATCGTCTTTGCAAGGGCCTTGACGCGCTGGGCAAGGTGGCCGTGGAACGCGGATTCAAGCTTTGCTTCCATCACCATATGGGAACCGTTGTGCAGACCGCCGAAGAAACCGATCGGATGATGCAGAACACCGATCCGAGATATGTGTTCCTGTGCTATGATACCGGTCATTTCACATTTGCGGGTGAAGATCCGCTTTTGATGCTCCAAAAGTATGTGGATCGCGTCGGTCATGTGCATCTGAAGGACATGCGGCTCTCGGTCGTTGAGGAAGCGCGGAAAAACAACTGGAGCTTTTTGACTGCGGTGCGCAACGGAGCATTTACCGTTCCCGGCGACGGCAATGTGGACTTTGACCCGGTGTTCCGGCTGCTTGCGGACGCAAAGTATGAAGGATGGCTGCTGGTCGAAGCGGAACAGGATCCGGCAAAGGCGAATCCGCTTGCATACGCAATCAAGGGACGCCGCTATATTGCCGAGCATACCGGACTGTGAGGCGCTCCATGTATTTTAACAAGGAACTGCATCGCGGATACAACGCGTATATCGATACGTCGATCGACGATCTGGGCACGCAGATGGACGTCGGCCTGCTCTTTTTGGAGGACGGCGATTCGTACGCGATCTTTGAACCGGAAAAGGAAACGGCGCTGTTGCTGTTTTCGGGCAAAGTCACGATGACTTATGGCAAAGAAGCTGCGCTGTGTGAGCGGGAGGACTGCTTCCGCGAGGAAGCATATTGCTTGCTTGCGCCGCGCAAAACAGCAATTGCATTGGTTGCGCACGGGCATGCTGAGGTATATGTGCAGCAGACAATCAATTCGCGCGATTATGAGCCGGTGCTCTATACGCCTGAAACGGTGCAGGTTCAGCACGCCGGAGCCAACGGTGAATTGATGGGGTGCATGCGTCGGGAGATCAAGACGTTTTTTGATTACGAAAATGCGCCGTTTTCCAACATGGTGCTTGGCGAGGTTCTGAACTTCCCGGGCAAATGGTCGTCGTATCCGCCGCATCACCATCCGCAGCCGGAGGTCTATTTCTACCGCTTTGATCATCCCTGCGGATTCGGCGCAGGCTTTGCAAACGGTGAGATTTACCGCACGGGGCAGAACGGGCTTGCAGTCATCAATCACGGCTTCCATTCGCAGGTTGCCGCGCCGGGATATGCGATGTGCTACGCATGGGGCATCCGGCACTTGGACGGCAACCCGTGGCAGAAAACGCGCATCGATGATCCGGAGCATGCATGGCTTTGGAAACCGGACGCCAATGACCATATTTTTCAAGGATAAGGAGAATCACATGAAAACCGTTCGTTTGACTATGGCGCAGGCATTGGTGCGCTTCTTGGAAAACCAGTATATTGCTTACGACGGAATTGAGCATCCGTTTGTGGAGGGCGTCATCATGCTGCCCGGCCACGGAAACGTCGTCGGACTCGGGCAGGCCCTCCGGCAGGAGACGCACCGGCTGAAGGTCTGGCAGGGCAAAAACGAACAGGGCATGGCGCATACGGCCGTTGCGTTTGCCAAGCAGATGAAGCGCAAGAAGATCATCGCGGTTACTTCCTCAGTCGGCCCCGGCGCCGCGAACATGGTGACCGCGGCCGCAACCGCAACGGCGAACAACATTCCGGTGCTGATTCTGCCCGGCGACGTCTACGCTTGCCGTCAGCCGGACCCGGTTCTGCAACAGATTGAGCAAACGCACGACCTTTCGATCTCAACCAATGACGCGTTTCGTGCGGTCTGCCGTTACTGGGACCGTATCGTGCGCCCGGAGCAGCTGATGAGCGCGATGATCTCCGCGTTCCGCGTACTGACCGATCCGGCAAATACCGGTGCGGTTTGTATTGCGATTCCGCAGGACGTGGAAGGCGAGGCGTACGATTATCCGGAATCCTTCTTTGCTCGGCGTGTCCACCGCCTGGCGCGGCGCATGCCCGATATGGAAGCGATCGAAGATGCCGCAGCGGTCATCCGTACCGCAAAGAAACCGCTGCTGATCTTGGGAGGCGGCGTGCGGTACAGCGAAGCCCATCAGGAATTTCGTACGTTCGCAGAGAAGACGGGGATCCCCTTTGGCGAAACGCAGGCAGGCAAGAGCGCGCTGCTTTATGATCACCCGTTGAATCTCGGCGGTATCGGCGTGACGGGATGCTCGGCCGCGAATGAGATTGCAAAGGAAGCCGACGTGATTATCGGTGTCGGAACGCGGTATACCGACTTTACAACGTCTTCGAAATGGCTGTTCCGTGACGATGCAAAGTTTGTCAACATCAACGTTTCCGAATTCCAGGCGTTGAAGATGGACGCGGTTCCCGTGGTTGCGGACGCGAAGCGTGCGCTGCCGCTGTTGCTTGCAGCACTCGACTCGTATCGCGCTCCGTATGAGAACGAGATCGTTCTTGCAAGAGAGCGTTGGGCAAAAGAGTTGGAGCGCCTCTCGGGGATCACTTACGGCGAGGGATATGTTCCTGAGGTCAACGATGCGAACGCCGCTTCCGCCGATCGCTTTGCAAAGGATCTCGACGCAACACTGACACAGACCGCCGTACTCGGCGCAATCAATCGCTTGATCGAGCCGGATGACGTCGTGATCGGCTCGGCGGGCTCACTGCCCGGCGATATGCAGCGCATGTGGTGCGCTCGCGGCGTCGATACGTACAACATGGAGTATGGCTATTCGTGCATGGGCTATGAAGTATCCGGTGCACTCGGCGTGAAGTACGCAATCGGCGATCGGGACGTATATGCAATGTGCGGCGATGGCAGCTTTATCATGCTGCACTCTGAACTGCTGACCGCCGTGCAGGAGCATACGAAGATCAACGTATGTCTGTTCAACAATGCTTCGTTCGGATGCATCAACAACCTGCAGGTCGGACATGGCAACGATACCCTTTGCACCGAGCTGCGGTTCCGCGGCGAGGACGGTGAGCATTCCGGAAACTTCATGCCGGTGGATTTTGCGATGATTGCCGAGGGCTACGGAGCAAAGGGATACACGATCCGTTCTCTGAAAGAACTGGAGGCAGCGATTGCCGATGCGAAGAAGATCACCGATCGTCCGGTCTTGTTCGATATCCGGGTACTCCCGAAGTCGATGACCGAGGGCTATGGCTCCTGGTGGCGCGTCGGCGATACGGAGGTTTCCGAGAATCCTAAGAATCGCAAAGCATACGAGGATCATCTCCTCCATGTAAAGGATGCAAGAAAATATTGAGCATCCGAATCGGAACGAAAAAGGATCTTTGCCGGAATTCGGCAAAGATCCTTTTGCTGTTAGAGAATATAGTCTGTGATACAGTCGTACCAATGCACATAGACGGTGCCGTTTACGGTAATGCGCTCGTTGTCGGGCAATCGCTCGCTCCACGGCGTGTGATAATACTCCATCGCCCAATCGTCCCGGTTAAATCTGCGCCAAAGAATTGTGCGCCCGTTATGATCGAGAAACTGTTCCGAAACAACGCCGTCGTTGTAGGCATAGCAATCGATGACGCGTACGGTATCATAGGTTCTCCCGTTGATCGCAACGGTGCAGCGGTCGGTAACATCCAGCAAAAACGGAAGCTGCTCGGTTGTGATGATGCTCCCTTCGCGCCGAATCAAGTCCTTTGGAACGAGCGAAATCTCATTCCCGCAGTTGTCAGGGCCGAATCCCCAGTTGTCTAAGAACGCGTCCCCGTCGAGGAACGTGTAGCTTCGCCGGACTCCGTCTTCCATATGGCTCTCGGCGAGGAGGCGACAGTGCGTTTCGGTCAGTTGCGCAATCATCGTTCGATGCACGGCGTTCTTGCCGTCGGTGCGGTTTTCATCGGTCGGATCGGTTTCAACAATGTCGATCTCCACCCCTTCAATCCCGTGGATCGACGCGCGCCCGGTCACGCGCATCGTGCAGACTTCCGCACGCTTGCGCTTGGGCCAGTCATATATCGCCCAGGAACAGGATTCCCCAAGCTTTGGCACAAGAAACCAACCCATCAATTCCTCCCAACGTACCGGGAACGGCGCAAGGTCGGTTGCCGCGATCGTGTACGTCGGCATGGTGTTCGGGAACGTTTTTTTCATAGAAATCATCTCTCCTTTCAAGGCGGGTGGGTCGTCGTAGAGCATGCGAAAACGCTGTTTTGCGGCATGAAGCCGGCTTTTGACCGTGCCGAGCGGAATGTTCAGCATCGACGCGATCTGATCCTGCCGGTAGTTTCGAATGTACATGTAGGAAAGGATCTGCCGGTCACGGTCATTGAGCCGTTCGAGCACGTCGGTTACGGCGATGCTGATGCGCTGACCGTATAAGCCGACGGAAAGCGTAGATTCCCGGAGCGTTTCCATCGGAAGCTCCAGTCGCTTCGCGCGCGCCCGATAGTAGTCGACGCATTTGTTCCGCGCAATCGCGAACAGCCAACCTCGAAATGCATCGGGGCTCTGAAGGCTCTTTTGCCGTTCAAATGCCGTAATACAGCATTCCTGCAGAAGATCTTCCGCGTCGTCGCGCGAGGCAATATGAAACTTCAGGTATCGTTCCAAAGCAGGCATGGCGCTGCGCAACGCTTCTTCAAAAAACTCCAATTGACTCCCTCCTTTCTCCAACTACTTGAAACCGGTTTCATTGAAAAAAGACGCAATTTTCGCCAAAAAGGTTCACGCAAAAAAAGAAAAAAGCGTCCGCAGACGCTTTTAAGACTCCATTGCTTTCAGCAATGTGTATAGAATACGGTACAGATCTGCCGCGTCCTGCGCACCAAGCGGAATGCATGCACCGACGTGCTCCGGCACAGAACCGGCTTGCGCTTTCAGCGCCCTGCCCGATTCGGTCAGCTCGATCATCAGAACCCGTTCATCCTCTTTCGACCGCGTTCGAACAACATAACCTTTCTGCTCGAGCGCTTTTAAGAGCGGCGTCAGCGTACCGGAATCCAGGTACAGCTTCTTCCCGAGATCATGCGCGCTGATCCGTTCATCGGTCCAGAGCACCATCATCGTTACGTACTGCGTGTACGTCAGATTCAGCGGCTCAAGATACGGTCGGTACCGTTTGATCACCTCACGGGAGGCGGCGTAAAGCGGGAAGCACAGCTGCGCTTCCAGGCATAGCGGATCGAACGTCTCCATCAGCCCACCTGCCGTTCCGCCTCGGCCGCAGCACGCACGGCCTTCGCCAACTGGTCCGCACACGATGTCGGCCGCGGCCCGCAAGTGTTGCCGAGCAGCTTCCGTTCGATTTCTTCATAGGACATGCCGTCCACAAGCGTCGAGATTGCCTTTAGATTTCCGTTGCATCCGCCGGTGAAGTGAACGTCCGTAATGACACCTTTGTTGACTTCCATATCGATCTGCGTGGAGCAGACGCGCGTCGGACGATATGTATAATGCATATCAGAGAATCTCCTTTACTTTCTGAGCAAGCTTTTCGGGCGTAACGGTCGGCCCGAACCGCTCCACAACGTTCCCGTCCCGATCGACGAGGAACTTTGTGAAATTCCACTTGATCGCGCTGCCGAGCACGCCGCCCTTCTGCTGCTTGAGCCAGGTGTAAAGCGGCGACTCGTTTGCGCCGTTGACTTCGATCTTCTTAAACTGCGGGAACGAAACGTCATAGCGGAGCTTGCAGAAGCTGACAATCTCTTCTTCGGTACCCGGAGCTTGATTGCCGAACTGATTGCAGGGGAAGTCCAAAATCTCAAAATCCTTGTCCTTCAGCTCGCGATACAGCGCTTCAAGTCCCTCGTACTGCGGGGTGAATCCGCATCCGGTCGCGGTATTGACGATCAAAAGCACCTTGCCTTTGTATTCGGAAAGCGAAACATCCTTTCCGTTGATGTCTTTCACGGTAAAATCATACAGTCCCATCAGAATGGCTCCTTTCAATTTGTAGAAATTTAATTTGATACAATTGATTATACACACTTTTCCGAAACAGTCAACCCTGTTTTCCGAAAGTTCACATTCAAAAAGGGGCTGTTCAAAAAGTCCATGTCATTCCGAGCGTCCGTCATCGAAGCTTCGATTTTCGGAATGACAAGCAAGCCTTTTTGAACAGCCCCCAATCCGTCGCTGTTACCAAGGGCGCCGTGCATTGACGAAGTTGCGCTTCCAATAGGCGGAAACCGAACGTTTCACGACCTTACCGTTTCCGGAGGAAGCGTCAATCATCATACCGCCGCCGACATAAATGCCGGTATGGCTGACGCGTGAGGATTCGTCACTGCGGAAAAAGAGAATGTCGCCACGCTGCACGCTGCTGTATGATTTGATTTCCTTCCAACCGGACTTTTCGGAATAGCCCGCGGCATTCAGACGCGTTGTCGAAACGCCGGCCTGCTTCAAACAGTACCAGACAAATCCCGAGCAGTCAAACGTATTCGGACCGCGATCGCCGAGCACATATTCGCAGCCTATTTTCGAGCTGGCCGCCGAAATGAACTTGTCGATCCGGCTCTCTTTGGCGGCTGCTTCCTGCGCTTTTTTCTCAGCTTCCTTCTTCTTGGCGGCTTCCTCCTTGGCTTTGGCGGATTGCTCCTTTGCTTTTGCCGCCTCTTCCTTGGCCTTCGCAGCCGCTTTCTCGGCTTCTTCCTTTTCTTTCTTTGCCGCAGCTTCCGCTTCGGCCTTTTGCTGTGCCGCAAGTTCCGCAGAAATCTTCGCAGTGTCGCTGTAGAGCTTCTCGAGCGTCTTTTCTCCGGCAAGCCCGTCCGCTGTCAGCTTGTTCCGCTTTTGAAATGCCATAACGGCTTCGGTCGTCACCGCGCCGTAAACGCTGTCCACCTGCTTGCTTGAAAGGTATCCAAGGTCCACGAGCTGCTCCTGCAGCATCTTAACATCGCGTCCTTCCGCACCTTCCTTCAGCGTGTATTTTTGCGCATCCTTGCTGTACAGCAGTTCAAGCGTTTGCGTCCCAGCAACGCCGTCCATTCCGAGATCGTGCTGTCGCTGAAACAGCTTTACGGCGTATTCGGTTGCGCTGCCATAATACTCGGTCGGCTCGTCGATTTCCAGATAGCCGAGCTTGATCAGCCTTAGCTGCAAATCCATAACCTCGGGACTTTCATCGTGCTTTTTCAGAACGAGCGGTTCGGGCGTCGGTTCGGGTTCTTCCTCGGGTACCGTCACAACCACCTCAGCCGATTCCGGCTCAACGGCTTCGTCGAGTGCTTCTATGGTATCCGTCTGTTCCGACAGAAGCGCAGAAAGGTTTGCGTCGGTTTCCGCTTCCGCTGTAAACTCCGGCTGTACGGATTCCGCTGTATCGGATTCCGCTTCGGCAAGGATCGATTCGGAACGTTCCTCTACGGAAGCGCCGGCAGCATCGCGCAAACGATCGGTTTCGTCAGAGACCGGAATCTCCTCGGCAAGTGCCGTAGCGGTGCCGTGCTTTGCGCACGCGGAGATGCCGACCACCAGCGAGAGCGAAAACAGGACCCCGGCCATGCCCAGTATGCCGACTGCGGCAATCACGCGCTGCTTTTCCATGTTGAGCGCGCGAAACCGCTTCCAAAGCTGCGCAACCTTTTTTGCAATGGATTTTGCGATTGCTATGGACGTATATTTGATCGTTCGTCCGATGCGATCAAGCACTTCCCAAAAGGACGAAGAGTTCTTTTTTTCATTCTGTTTCGATGTTTTTTGCTTCATGCTCCCAGTTTACGCCGGAATTCGCCGCGGCGCAAGGGACTTAACCATCTGTTAACACAAAGTTCGACGTTCCGTCGCATTTGTCAAAGTCGAGTCCCTTAGGTTTCCAATTCTTTCCGGTTCCGCAAAAAAGCCACCCGTTACGGGTGGCTTGAGAGGCAGGGGCCTTCAGTTTTCGACGCGTTCGAAGTCTTCCTTACCGTGCTTGCAGAGCGGGCAGGTATAATCGTCAGGCAGTTGTTCGCCCTCGTATTCGTATCCGCAAACCTTGCAGACCCATTTGACGGTCTTCTTTACGGGCTGCGCTTCGACTTTTTCGAAATCCTCTTTTCCATGCTTGCAAAGCGGGCAGGTGTAATCGTCGGGCATTTCATCGCCTTCATATTCGTAGCCGCAGACCTTGCAAACCCATTTTGTCTTTTCCTCCGTCTTGGGCTGGGGCTTTGGCTTGATATGCGCAAAGTAGTACGCGTACGTAACCGACGGCACCTTGGAAAGCACCTCGCTCTCGGTGATGTCCGCAACGAACAGTGTATGCGAACCGCAATCCACAGCCTCGACAACATGTCCGGAGAAAATCGTATTGACGCTTTCGGTAACGGCAAGCAGCCCGTTTGCGGTGCGCCGCACAGCGTTGAACCCTGCAAATTTTTCGGTATCGCGGCCGCTTGAGAACCCGAATCGCTTGAACAGATCGAAGCCGGCGTTTTCGGTCAGAACACAGACGTTGAACATGCCGGTGCGCGCGATCAGATCATGCGTATAGTTCTGCTTGTTGACGGAGATCGCAATGCGGTTCGGATTCGATGCGACCTGGATGGCGGTGTTTGTGATGCAGCCGTTGTCCTTCTCTCCTTCGCGCGTTGTGACAACAAACAGCCCATAGCTGAGTTGAAACAGCGCGGTGGGATCGGTCGCTCCCGCTACGGGCGCAGCGACGGAAGCGGGGGCAGGCTTTGCAATCGGCAGCGTTGAAGCGATTGCGTCGGCAAGCGTGTCGAGAGCAGAGAGCTGATCGGAAGAGAGTGCGCTCTTGACGGTCACCAGCGGATCGATCACGGTCATGTTCTTGCATGCGGCGAACAGCTCTTTCATCTTTTTGCCGCTCGTCGGCGCCCAGCTACCGTTTTCAAGAAACGCGAGCGTACGGTTCTGAATGTTGTGCGCGATCAAATCCCGGAGTGCCTCGTCCATCCGCACGAAGATTTCCGCATTGTATGTCGTCGAAGCGAAAACGAGGTGACTGTAGCGGAACGCCGCGGCAACAACTTCGGAAGCCGGCTTTACGGAAACGTCGATCATGGTTACGACCGCGCCGCGTTCCCTGAGTTTGGTCGCAAGAATTTCCGCAGCGTTTTCCGTGTTCCCGTAGACCGAAGCATAGGCGATCAGAACGCCTTGCTCCTCCGGCTCGTAGAGACTCCACTTCTGATACTTTTCCATATAGTCGCCGAGATTTCTGCGCCATACGAATCCGTGCAGCGGGCAAATCATGTTCAGATCGAGCTTGGCGGCTTTTTTGAGAACAGCCTGAACCTGCGGACCGTATTTGCCGACGATGTTCGTGTAATACCGCCGGGCTTCGTTCAGATAATCCCGCATGAAATCCACTTCATCGGCGAACAGGTTGCCGTTGAGTGCGCCGAACGTTCCAAAAGCATCCGCGGAAAAGAGCGTGCCGGTTGTCACATCATAGCTCATCATCACCTCGGGCCAATGCACCATCGGTGCCATTACGAACGTGATTTCATGATGCCCGGTGCGAAGCAGATCGCCTTCCTTGACCAGATAGGGATCGCAGCCGGAGTCAACATACCCGAACCGCTTCATCATGTCAAAACTCTTTTGATTGCAGACGATCACAGCGTCCGGGTACCGGAGCAGCAGTTCGCGCAGCGTCGCGCTGTGGTCGGGCTCCATGTGCGAAACGACGATGTAGTCGAGGGATCTGCCGCCCAGCGCATAGGCGACGTTCTCAAAAAACACACGATCGACGGCACGATCGACGGTATCAAACAAGACGGTCGTATCGTCGAGCAGCAGGTACGAGTTGTAGGAGACGCCGTCCGGAACGGAGTAAACGCCTTCAAACATGGCGAGCCTTCGGTCATTGCCGCCGACCCAGATGAGATCTTCGGAAACGTGTCGTGTGCAGTGCATAAATACCTCCGATGATGGTTTTCACCTTTAGTATAAGAAGTTTTTCAGAGTGGGTCAAGAGCGAAACGAAAAAAACCATCCGTCAAAAAGGCGGATGGTCTCGATTGAATCATTTAGATGCGTGCAACGCCGCTTTTCATCGCGGCCTCGGCAACCGCTTTTGCAACGGCAGGGCCGACGCGCGGATCGAACGCTGCGGGAATGATGTAATCGGCACAAAGCTCCTCGTCGGACACGAGCGAGGCAAGCGCATTCGCGGCCGCCATCTTCATTTCCTCGTTGATATCGCTGGCACGGACGTCGAATGTGCCGCGGAAGATCCCGGGGAAGGCGAGGACGTTGTTGATCTGATTCGGATAGTCGCTGCGGCCGGTGGCGATGACCGCCGCTCCGCCTGCTTTCGCGTCTTCAGGGAAGATCTCCGGCGTCGGGTTCGCGCAGGCAAAGATGATCGCATCGTGGTTCATGGTTTTCACCATCTCGGTCGTCAGCGTGCCGGGACCGGAAACGCCGATGAACACATCCGCGCCGCGAATGACGTCGCAGAGTTTGCCCGTTTCCTTTTGCAGGTTCGTTTGTGTGGCCATCTCGGCTTTGATCCAGTTCAGGTTCTCGCGGCCTTCGTAGATCGCGCCGGTGCGATCGGTCATCACAATGTTTCGGAACCCGGCCGAAAGCAACAGCTTCACGATTGCGATTGCTGCGGCACCCGCACCGGAGGTTACGATCTTCACATCCTCTTTCCGCTTGCCGACGACCTTCAGCGCGTTCGTAAGACCGGCAAGCGTAATGACCGCGGTGCCATGCTGATCGTCATGGAAAATCGGGATATCGCATTTCTCTTTCAGCTTTCGTTCAATTTCAAAGCAGCGGGGAGCGGAGATGTCTTCCAGGTTGATGCCGCCGAAGCTGCCGGAGATGTTATAAACGGTCTGCACGAATTCATCGACATCCTTCGTCTTCACACAGAGCGGGATCGCATCAACGTCGCCGAACGATTTGAACAGCACACATTTCCCTTCCATGACCGGCATGCCGGCTTCCGGACCGATATCGCCAAGCCCCAGAACGGCGGTACCATCGGTAATGACGGCGCAGAGATTGTGTCGCCGGGTGAGCTCATAGGATTTTGTGACATCCTTTTGAATCTCCAGACACGGTTGGGCAACGCCAGGCGTGTACGCAAGGCTGAGATCCTCTTTGGTTGCCACGGGAACCGTTGCAATGACTTCGATTTTGCCTTTCCACTCTCCGTGAAGCCGGAGCGATTCTTCTGCATAATTCATGCTGTTACCCCCTGATTGGCTTTTCAGAACGTTCCGTAAACGTGTGCGTTCCTGTTTTTTTCATTATACTACCGTTGATCAAAAAAGAAAAGAGATGCAATGCAATCTGTGATGAAAAATTTAAAATAGGAATATAAGGCATTCTTATATCAAGATCACGAAAAGGATTTTTCAAAATCCTGTAAAATCCCGATTGCGGATGCGGCCGTTGTATGGTAAAATATAATTGAATTGATACGGGGGTTTACGGTATGAAGCATATTTTGGTCGCAGTTGATCTCCAGAATGACTTCATCGACGGCGCGCTTGGAACGCCGGAAGCGGTCGAAATCGTTGAGAGAGCGTGCGAACGCATCCGCTCGCACGAGGGGCCGATCCTTGTTACGCTTGATACGCACGGCGCAGAGTATTTGGAGACGCGCGAAGGCCGGTTTTTGCCTGTACCGCATTGCGTGAAGGGGACGGACGGGTGGAAGCTGCACCCAAAGGTAGAGGAGGCGCTCCTTGGAAAAGCGTACCTAAGGGTTGAGAAGCCGACGTTTGGCTCCGTCGAGCTTCCTGCGCTTGTAAAAGCGTTGGCCAATGGGGAACCGTTTACTGTGACGCTGCTCGGCCTATGCACGGATATCTGTGTTGTATCGAACGCAATGCTGATCAAAGCGGCGTTCCCGGAGATCGACGTATGTGTTGACGCATCTGCGTCGGCGGGCGTTACGCCGGCAAAGCATGAGGCCGCGCTTGAAACGATGCGATCTTGCCAGATCGAGATACAGAATTCCTGAGAACGAAAAACAAACGGAGGAAACGGGTGGCAAAGTATATTATGGCGCTGGATGCGGGGACGACGTCGAATCGCTGCATTCTGTTTGATGAACGCGGCAAAATGCATTCGGTCGCACAGCGCGAGTTTCCGCAGTATTTTCCCAAACCCGGGTGGGTTGAGCATGACGCGAACGAGATTTGGGCAACGCAGCTTTCCGTTGCGGTTGAAGCGATGCAGCGCATCGGCGCAACGGCAGACGATATAGCGGGCATCGGCATCACGAATCAGCGCGAAACAACGATTGTTTGGGATAAGCACACGGGGGAGCCGATCTGTCCCGCAATCGTGTGGCAGTGTCGCAGAACCGCCGAGTATTGCGATCTGTTAAAGGCAAAGGGGTTGGTCGATTGGTTCCGCAAGAAGACCGGCCTTGTGCTGGATGCTTATTTTTCCGGAACGAAATTGCGTTGGATCTTAGAGAACGTTCCGAACGCCCGCATGCGTGCCGAGAACGGCGAACTGCTGTTCGGCACGGTAGAAACCTGGCTGATGTGGAAACTGTCCGGCGGGCGCGTTCACGCAACGGATTATTCGAATGCGTCGCGAACGCTTCTGTTCAACATCAACACGTTGGAGTGGGACGATGAAATTCTGAAGCTTTTGGAGATTCCCCGCTGCATGCTGCCCGAGGTCAAACCGTCATCCGGTATCTTCGGGTATGCGGATCCGAAGTTTCTCGGCGGACCGATTCCGCTTTCCGGCGCGGCGGGCGATCAGCAGGCAGCGCTGTTCGGGCAGACCTGCTTTGCCCCGGGCGAGGCAAAAAATACCTATGGAACGGGCTGCTTCCTTCTGATGAACACGGGTCATAAGCCTGTTTTCTCCGAGAACGGTTTGGTAACAACGATTGCATGGGGACTCGATGGGAAAGTCACGTATGCGCTGGAAGGCTCCATCTTTGTCGCCGGAGCGGCAATTCAGTGGCTGCGGGATGAGATGCGCATGATTGAGTCTGCGGCAGACTCCGATTATATGGCGCGGAAGGTGCGGAACACGAATGGGTGCTATGTCGTTCCGGCGTTTACCGGGCTCGGCGCGCCGCATTGGGATCCATACGCACGCGGTACGATTGTAGGGCTCACGCGCGGCTGCAACAAGTATCATATCATTCGCGCCACATTGGATTCGATTGCGTATCAGACAAACGAAGTACTGACCGCGATGAAAGCGGACTCGGGCATTCAGCTTTCCACGCTGAAGGTGGATGGCGGCGCAAGCGCAAACAACTATCTGATGCAGACGCAGGCGGACATTATCAATGCGCCGGTGGAACGGCCGACGTGTGTGGAAACAACGGCGCTCGGAGCGGCGTATCTCGCGGGGCTTGCGGTCTGCTACTGGGAAGACAAGGTGGACGTCATCCGCAATCGCTCGATCGACCGCGCGTTTTCTCCGACGATCGATGCCGAGGAGCGTCAGCAGCGAATCCGCGGTTGGAACAAGGCGGTCCGTTGCGCGTATCATTGGGAGAAAGAGGAAGAGCAGGATGTATGATGTTTTGATTATCGGAGCGGGCGTAACGGGCTGCGCCGTTGCGCGGTGGCTTGCCCGGTATGACGTTCGCGTCTGCGTACTCGATCGGGAGGAGGATGTTTGCTGCGGCACGTCCAAGGCGAACAGCGCGATTGCGCATGCCGGTTTCGATGCGCGCCACGGAACAAAGATGGCGCAGTTCAATGTGCGCGGCAGTGAGATGATGGAATCCGTTGCAAAGGAGCTGGACTTCTCGTACAATCGCTGCGGCAGCCTCGTTGTTTGCCTGTCGGAGGACGATTTGGATCGGCTTGAGGCGTTGTATGAGAATGGCGTGAAAAACGGCGTAAAGGGGCTTGAAATCATCGATCGCGCGCGCTTGCGGGAACTCGAGCCGAACGTTTCCGACGACGCAGTAGCGGCGCTTTGGGCGCCGACGGGCGCAATTCTTTGCCCGTTTGAAATGACGCTTGCTTTTGCCGAGAACGCTGCCGAGAACGGAACCGAGTTTTTCTTCGACACGGAGGTTCGCTCGATTGCGCGGGAACAGGACGGATGGCGCGTTGAAACAAATAACGGTACGTTTTATGCGCGTGCGCTTGTCAATGCAGCCGGCGTATATGCGGATGTGATTCATAATGCGGTTTGCGAAACAAAGATTCATATTACGCCGCGCAGGGGCGACTATGTGCTGCTCGATCATGCGGCGCAGGGATTCGTTCGCCATACGGTATTTCAACTTCCCGGCAAATTGGGCAAGGGCGTTTTGGTCAGCCCGACGGTGCATGGCAATGTGATTGTTGGGCCGACGGCGATTGACGTCGAGGATCGCGAGGGAACCAATACTACGGCTGAGGGCATCGCCACACTGATGCAAAAGGCATTACTTTCCGTGAAGAATCTGCCGCTTCGGCAAACGATCACAAGCTTTGCCGGCTTGCGTGCGCATGAGGACGGAAGCGAGTTTTTGATCGGAGAATCTGCACCGGATTTCTTTGATTGCGCAGGCATCGAGTCCCCGGGACTTTCGAGCGCTCCTGCGATCGGAGAATATCTTTCGGAGCGGATCGCTTCGCGCTACGGGTACGGCGCGCGGAAAGAGTACCGCGCAACGCGGCGTGGCATTCTGGATCCGAAAACGCTGTCTAAGGAGGAGTGGAACGCGCTGATCGAAAAAGAACCGGCATACGGACAGATCATCTGCCGCTGCGAGAGCGTGACGGAGGGGGAGATCATCGATGCCATCCGACGCCCGCTTGGCGCAAAAAGCCTGGACGGAGTCAAGCGCCGCACACGTGCCGGAATGGGACGGTGCCAGGCAGGGTTCTGTTCACCGCGCGTGATGGAGATTCTGGCACGGGAACGAAACGTTCCGCTCGAATCCATCACAAAGAACGGAAAAGGCTCGGAACTGATCGTCGGAACAACGAAGGACGCATATGCGGAGGCGAACGATGAAGCATGATTTGATCATTCTCGGCGGAGGCCCGGCTGGGCTTGCCGCAGCGATCGCGGCATATGACGCCGGGCTAAAGGATATTCTGATCGTCGAGCGCGACAAAGAACTCGGCGGCATTCTGAATCAGTGCATTCACAACGGGTTCGGCCTGCATACCTTTTCCGAAGAATTGACGGGGCCGGAATATGCGGCGCGCTTCATCGAAGGCGTGAAAGCAAGGGAGATTCCGTATCTGCTGAATACGATGGCACTGCATGTTTCGCGCGACAAGATGGTTACGCTGATAAATCGCACGGACGGTATTCAGACAGTCGAGGCCAAAGCGATCATATTCGCTATGGGCTGCCGGGAGCGAAGCCGCGGTGCGCTGAATATCCCGGGCTATCGCCCGGCGGGCATCTATTCCGCGGGAACTGCTCAGCGGCTCGTGAACATCGAAGGCTTTTTGCCCGGGCGCGAGGTTGTGATTTTAGGCAGCGGCGATATCGGCCTGATTATGGCGCGTCGGCTTACGCTGGAAGGCGCAAAGGTCAAGGTTGTCGCGGAGCTGATGCCGTATTCGGGAGGATTGAAGCGGAACATCGTGCAATGTCTCGATGATTACGGGATTCCGCTGAAGCTCAGTCACACCGTCGTCGATATCCGCGGCAAAAAACGTGTTGAGGGTGTAACGATCGCGGCGGTTGACGCGAACAATCGGCCGATCCCCGGCACCGAAGAGGACTACACGTGTGACACACTGCTGCTCTCATGCGGCTTGATTCCCGAGAATGAGCTCTCTCGCGAGATGGGGGTTGCGATCAATCCGGTTACGAATGGGCCGACGGTGAACGAGTCGCTGGAAACGTCGATTCCCGGCGTGTTTGCCGCGGGAAATGTTCTGCATGTGCACGATCTGGTCGATTTCGTTTCCGAGGAAGCGGCGGCGGCGGGCAGGGCCGCTGCGGCGTATGTCCGGCAGGGGGATGCGAAGCGGCATGAGATTCCCGTGCGCTTTGAAGGCGGCGTTCGGTATACCGTACCGAGCACGATCGATCCGTCGTTCGTGCAGGACGCGGTGACGGTTCGCTTCCGCGTCGGCAGCGTGATGAAGAATCGCATCGTTTCGGTCTGGATGGACGGCGAACGGGCGCAGAAGAAACGGCGGCAGATTATGGCGCCGGGCGAGATGGAAGAGATCAAGCTCACACGTGCCCAGTTCGACGCGCACCCTGCGCTGTCGGAGCTGTTGATTCGCATTGAGGAGGCATAAGATGGAGACCGTTCAATTGATTTGTATCGGCTGCCCGATGGGCTGCCCGATGACCGTAACCCTCGAGAACGGCGTTGTGACAAGCGTCACCGGTAATACCTGCAAGCGAGGCGACATCTATGCGCGGAAGGAAGTCACCGCGCCTACGAGGATTGTCACTTCGACCGTTCGCGTCACGGGAAGCCAGACCGGCGCCGTGACCGTTCCCTGCAAGACCAAAACGGATCTTCCCAAAGGCGATATCTTTCGCTGTATGCGCGCGCTGACCGGTGTTACGGCCAAGGCGCCTGTGCATATCGGCGATGTACTTGCGGCAAATATTGCCGGTACAGGCGTGGATATCGTTGCAACGAAGGACGTTCTGTAATATTCCAAAGCAAACAGGAGGAAGGCATTCTATGGAAAAGAAGATCAAACGAATCGGTGTTCTGACAAGCGGCGGCGATGCACCGGGTATGAACGCTGCAGTGCGCGCGGTTGTCCGTACGGCGGATGCGTATGGCATCGAATGTATCGGTATCCGCAGAGGTTGGGCAGGATTGATTCTCAGCGACTTTGTCAAACTTTCCGGCCAGGACGTCGGCCATACGCTGTCCCGCGGCGGCACGATCCTGTATACGGCGCGCAGCGAAGATTTTATGACCGAAAAGGGACGCAAGCGTGCAGTTGCGACCTGTAAGATGCTCGGACTCGACGGAATCGTGGCGATCGGCGGCGACGGAACGTTCCGCGGCGCGTTGGAGCTTTCGCGGCTCGGTATTCCGACGGTCGGCATCCCGGCAACGATTGACAACGACGTTGGCTGCACGAATTATACGATCGGCTTTGATACCGCCTGCAACACGGCGATCGACTGTATCGATAAGCTGCGCGACACGATGCAATCCCATGAGCGTTGTTCGGTCGTCGAGGTGATGGGTCGGAATGCGGGCTTCCTTGCTTTGTATGTCGGCATTGCGGTCGGCGCGACGGCGGTGCTCGTTCCCGAACATGAGCTCGATTTCCAGCGCGACGTGGTGGAGCGCATTCAGGATTCCCGCCTTGCGGGCAACACGCACTTCATGATCGTCGTAGCGGAGGGCGTCGGTTCCGCAGTCGAGATCGGCAAGCGCATCAAGGAAGAGGTCGGCATCGATCCGCGCGTGACCGTGCTCGGTCACATTCAGCGCGGCGGCGCGCCGAACGCGCGTGACAGAGAGACCGCAACGCGCATGGGCTACTATGCGGTTCGGGCATTTGCAGAAGGCCGCGGAAATTGTATTATCTGCACAAAGGAAGGCGGCATCGTTGAGATTCCGATCGAGGAAGCGCTCGCAATGAAGAAGCATTTGCAGATGGATCGTTACGAGGTCATGGAAGCGATGCAGATCGGCAGCAAGGTCATCAGAAAGTAAGAGCATTGCAAAGCCTCAGGGGCTTCCTTATGGGAGCCCTTTCTGCGTTCATATAGGGGAGAGCAGGAAATGATTCTCGAAGAAGTCCGCGCGGAGCTGTTTCGCTTGCAGGATTGCGCGTACGGCACGTTTCAAAGCAAGCTGATACCGACGATTCCGCCCGAGACCATCATCGGCGTGCGGACGCCTGCGCTCAGAGCGTACGCAAAAACGCTTGAAGCGCATCCGGAGCGGGATGTGTTCCTAAAAGATCTTCCGCATCGGTATTTTGACGAAAACCAACTGCATGCATTTCTCCTTTGCCGAATCAAAGACATGGATCCATGTCTTGCTGCAGTCAATCGGTTTTTGCCGTACGTCGATAATTGGGCAACGTGCGATCAGATGTCTCCAAAGGTGTTTCGAAACAATCGCGATCGGTTGATCGAGGAGATTCCGATTTGGATTGCGAGCGAGCGGACATACACGGTTCGATTCGCGATCGGAATGCTGATGCAGCATACTTTGGACGAGTTGTTTGACGAAAAATATTTGGAGACGGTTGCGGCGGTACAGTCCGACGAATACTATGTCAACATGATGCGGGCATGGTTTTTTGCGACCGCGCTTGCAAAACAGTACGAGGCGACGGTCCCCTGGATTAAACAATGCAGATTGGATCGCTGGACGCACAACAAATCGATTCAGAAGGCGGTGGAGAGCAATCGCCTCTCGGAAGAGCAGAAAAGGTATCTGAAGCAATTTCGCAAATCGAACGGATAAAAAAGAGCTGCTGCAAATTCATTTTGCAGCAGCTCTTTTGAAGGAACAAGTTTTTATCGTTGCCGCTTGTCGTTTTTGACGGCAGCTTTTGTACCGAGCATCTGGAATACCTGTACAAGCACAACGAGAAGGATTACCGCAACGGCCATGACGCCGTTCATATATCGGTTGTATCCGTAGGTGATCGCGAGTTTGCCGAGCCCACCGCCGCCGACCGCGCCGGACATCGCCGTATAGCCGAGGATCGTGGTAATCGCGATCGTGAAGTTGGAGATCAGCGAGGGGACGCTCTCCCGCAGCATGACCTTCGTAATGATCTGGAACGGCGTGGCGCCCATCGAACGCGCCATCTCAATGAGGTTGGGATCCACTTCCCGCAGGCTGCTCTCCACGAGCCGCGCAATGAACGGGAACGCCGCAATAACGAGCGGAACGACCGACGCCATGGTGCCGTACGCTTTTCCGACAAGCAATCGCGTCAGCGGAATCACAAGAACCATCAAAATGATAAACGGAACGGAACGCAGGATGTTGATGAGAAATCCGAGTGCCTGCAGCAACCACTTGGGGAGCGGCAGTACGCCATCCTCCTCGCCCGCAACGAGCAGTACGCCGAGCGGCAGTCCGAGCACGATTGCCAAAGCGGTCGCCAGAACGGTTGCATACAGCGTTTCCCAGATTGCAAGCGGGAATTCGCCCGAAACAATGCGCCAGGTTTCCGAAATCGGTTCCATCACAAGGTTAGGCATGGAGATTCACCTCCTCCGCGACAAGATCGGGCTCTTTTGCAAGATAGGCCAGCGCACGGGCACATTCATCCGCATCGGCAACCTCCAAAACCATCGAACCGTATTCTTTTCCGGAAATGGATTTGATGGACGCGGCAAGAATATTCGCGAGAATATGCTCTTCGATCGCCATCCGTGCGATCAACGGAGCGGTTGCGCTGCTTGTGCCTCGGAAAACCACGCGAATGCGATGTCCGGGCGTTTCCGATTCGGGCAGCTCCTCGTACCCATCCGGGAACACAAGCCGCTTGGCGGCAGCCGATTTCGGAGCGGAGAAAACGGATTCAACCGGTCCTTCTTCCACAACAGATCCGTTGTCTAAGATTGCGACCCGCGTACAGATTTCCTCGACGACGCTCATCTGATGCGTAATCAAAAGAATCGTAATCCCGAGCTTTGCGTGCAGTTCTCGCAACAACGACAGGATATCGTGTGTCGTTTTCGGATCAAGCGCGCTCGTCGCTTCATCACACAGCAGCACCTTCGGGTCCGTCGCCAGTGCGCGGGCGATCGCGATGCGCTGCTTTTGACCGCCGGAAAGCTGCGAGGGGTACGCGTCCGCCTTATCGGGCAGACCGACCAGCTCCAACAGCTCCCTTGCGCGCGCTTCGGCAGCGGCTTTTTTCACGCCGATCAGCTCCAGCGGGAAACAGATGTTCTTGAGACAGGTTCGCTGTGCGAGCAAATTGAAGCTCTGGAAGATCATGGAGATTTCGCGCCGCACGGTTCGAAGCTCCGGCTCCGAGAGCGCGCAAAGATCCTGCCCGTCAATCCGGACGGTTCCTTCCGTCGGACGTTCGAGCAGGTTGATACAGCGCACAAGCGTGCTTTTGCCCGCACCCGACATCCCGATAATCCCGTAGATATCGCCGTCGTTCACCGTGAGAGACACATTTTTCAGTGCCTCCACGGTGCCGTCGGATGTGCGGAAGGTTTTACTCAGACCTTCGATCTGAATCATATTACTTCTTCAGTGCGTCCAGCGAGGACTGCTTGCCAGCATACATGCCGAGCGGCTCAACATGGATCGCCGCGATGGAAACCAGATCTGCTTCGTTTTTCGCGTTGAAATCATTGAGATACGGAGCGTGCTGGAAGTAATTCGCATCAATTTCGCCGGACTGGACAACTGGGTTAATCAGTGTGTAATCAGTAAACTCAACCACGTCCAAAGTGATACCCTTTGCTGCAAGGATGCCCTTGACAACTTCATTCAGAACGAGCGCGTGCGGGGTAGGCGTTGCGGCGACGGTCACGGTTACGCCGTTCAGCGCATCGTAATCAATCGAAGGATCGTATCCGTCGGTGGGGTTGGCAACGGTGCCGACTGCACCGAGCTCACTGCCGTTCGCGAGAAAATAGTCCGCAACCGCCTGGCTCTCGAGGGCCGCTTTGAGCGCAAGGATCTTCGGTTCGTTTTCATTGCCGGCCTTGACCGCAAGAATGTTGGCATACGGGGATTCCGCGCCTTCACGGATCAGAGCGTCCTTGCCGGGATTCAGGCCTGCGCCCGCGGCAAAATTAGAATTAATAACCGCATAGTCAACGTCCTTCAGCATGCTCGGAATCTGCGCCGCATCAATCTCTTCGATCGTTACGTTAAAAGGATTCTCAACGATATCGAGCTTCGTAGCGGTTTCATCTGAACCCTCTTTGAGCTTGATGATGCCGTTCGCCTCAAGCAGCTTCAGTGCGCGCGCTTCGTTGGTCGTGTCGTTCGGAACAGCGATCACAAAGCCGGTTTTCTCTGTCGCGGTGCAGCCGACGACGAGCGCAGACGCAAATACGAGAACGAGCAGGATAGAAATCAATTTTTTCATGGGATGTCTCCTTTTCCATTGGTCTTTGGTATATAAAAACGGAAGCCGGTGTTTGCGGCTTCCGTGCATTCCTGTTCATGACGAGGGCGGCGTTTTACGCACACAAACGCATGATCCGGCAATCACTCAACCGCATCACGTTCATGCACATCGACATAGAGAATTCTCTTGCCAAGATCGCCATCTCTGCGTCCTCCCTTCCTCATTGGTCAATCATATATAATTTATAGTGGGACTATACCATATCCATTCGGGTTTGTCAACCGTTCGTTTTGTATTTTTATACGCTTTACGTACTTTTTTCACGCAAACCGTTTTCCGTCGATTCAACGTTTTCTTCCAAATAAGTCCTTTTTATCGGACAGAATACGTGCTATTCTGTTCCGGAAGGAAGACTTGATTGCAAAACTAAACCAGCACCTTGACAACTGAAAACGGCAAAAATAGCTGAATTTACCATTGCAACGAACAGCGAGAAAGTGTCTGAGGAACCGTTGGTTCAAGAGGGTGCATGCACCCTCTTGAATGAGACGCGGCACATCCGGGCAGATGCTGTCAAGACCGTCGCAGACGCGGCGTCAGCCGTTGCCTTGACGGCAGCAAACGGATGTGCAATAGGAATTTCATGTATCTCTTTCTTTCAAAACAGGGTATAGTGTGGTTGAATCGATCGCCGCCTGAACGGAAAGGAGCAGGCATGAAGATGTATGGACTGTATGGACAAATGGATCTCTCGGATCGGATCGCTATTGAGGCGGGAATCAGCAAAGGCGATTCCTTTCGGAAAATCGGAGAATTGCTGCACCGTCATCCAACGACAATCGCACATGAAGTCAAGACGAATCGTACTTGGATCCACGGGTGCTACGCCTACAATAAGGATTGTCGATATGTACGGATGAGCCATGAGCACCATGTGTGCGGGGATACGGATTGCGAATCAAATTGCTGCAGATGTCTGAAATATGATTGCACAAAGACGTGTATGCGCTATGTTTCCTCCGCCTGTCACCAATGCGAGAAGCCGCCGTATGTATGCAACCGATGCAACAGCAAGAAGCTCTGTCAAAAAGGCAAGTACATATACAGTGCGAAGTATGCGGAGGATGCTGTTTCCCGACGTCGATCGGATAGCCGGCGCGGAATCCGTGTTACGGAAGAGCAACTTCGCCGTATGGATGCGCTTGTTTCGAAGCTTGTCCGCAAGGGACAGCCGCTGACACATATCTATGCGGAGCATGCCGAGGAGCTTCCGGTATCGCTTCGAAGCTTATACACGTATATAGACGACGGCAGGCTGACGATCCGAAACATCGATCTGAGAAGAAAGACGGGATACAAGCCGAGGAAAAAGAAGTATTCGGACGTCGGTGTTGATTCGGCACAGGAATACCGCAAGGGACGTACCTATACGGATTTCACAAACGGCAATTATGCGGATGCGGAAGTTGTGGAAATGGATACCGTAAAGGGGATTCTGAAGAAAGCGAAACGATTGCTGACGCTGATCTTTCGTAAGAACGACATTATGCTGCTGTTTCTTCTTCCGGACGGAAAAGCCGAGTCCGTAAAACGTGTATTCGATTTTCTGGAAGCAGGACTCGGAACAGAGGTGTTTCAAAGATTGTTTCCGGTGATCCTGACGGACAACGGCAGCGAATTTAAGCGGCCTGACGATCTGGAGCTGACGGAATATTACGAATATCGCACCCGGCTATACTACTGTGATCCCATGGCGTTCTGGCAAAAGCCGCATATCGAAAAGAATCATGAGTATATTCGTTACGCGATCCCAAAGGGAAAGAGCTTGAATCCTTACACGCAGGAAGATATGACGCTCCTGATGAATCACATTAACAGCACACGGCGTCCGAGTTTAAATCATCGCGCTCCTTATGAGCTGATAGAAGAAACTGATTCCGATATGCTTTCGCTTTGGAACCTGATGAAAATGCACATCATCCCGCCGGACGATGTGCATCTGTCGCCGGACATGTTCACTTTCAATCGGTAAATACGCTATTGTGCAGGTGACGATCGATTTGTCAATAGGGATAAGATGACGGGTTGCGTTTACTTCTGCACAAGTAATTGCCAGTCGTCTGTTTCTCATGCCGCAAAATGCGTATTGGATGTCCGGACAGGTACATTATACCATGAATCCGCAGTTTGGACACCCCGTTTTCAGCGCCTGACAGCCTCAAATTTCCACTGTCGATTAACAGACGCGTTTTCAGTTGAGGGTTAGTTTTTCATTCAAGT
>JAEEGL010518844.1_pt1 | contig 35010 bp, 29 predicted proteins | sample 9134231 | NCBI WGS metagenome assembly JAEEGL01 (sample SAMN16246548, study PRJNA631951) | gut metagenome | biome: gut microbiome; feature: rumen; material: fiber-attached | host: Bos | place: Iran: Karaj | collected 2018-10 | reverse complement strand
TAAGAAAAAGGTGCACACTATAAAATGTGCACCTTTCAGTATCATAATTACTTTCTGAGACCGAGCTTCTCGATAATAGCTCTGTATCTGTTGATATCCTTACTCTTAAGATACTTAAGAAGATTTCTTCTCTGACCAACCATCTTAAGAAGACCTCTTCTTGAATGATAGTCATTTGGATGAGCCTTGAAATGCTCATTCAGGTCATTGATTCTTGCTGTAAGAATAGCGATCTGTACTTCAGGAGAACCTGTATCTCCCTCTTTGATACCATACTTTGCTGATAATTCAGCCTTCTGTTCCTTTGTAATCATCTCGATTACCTCCTTAAATAAAATGTGTCACATCACCGGGTCGCGGTCGGAGAATCCTGCAACTAAGTGATGGATAAAAGTGTATAACACTTAAATGTCTTGAATATAATATCATAAAAAGACAAAATGTCAAATGATATTTCTATATTAATGTATCTAATTTCGAATTATTATTCATCAATATAAGATCCAGTAAAGTCATAGCCGCCATCGCCTCAACCACAACAACTGCTCTAGGGGCTATAATAGGGTCATGACGCCCCTTTATCTCTATGTCAAGTTCCTCATGATCACTGTTCACTGTATGCTGTTTTCTATATATAGATGGTGTAGGTTTAAACGCAGCACGGATGATAATATCCGAACCATCAGACATGCCACCCAGAATTCCTCCGCTGTGGTTGGTCTTCTTCGAAACCTTATCCCCATCCATTGTGAATTCATCGTTATTTTCAGAACCATGGGATTCAACGACTCCGAATCCATCCCCAATTTCTATACCTTTAACTGCGCCGATGGACATGATGGCCTGAGCAAGTCTGGCATCCAGCTTATCAAATACCGGCTCACCAACGCCTGCAGGCATACCAGTGATCACACACTCCACCATAGCACCACTTGAATCACCTTCTGATATAAGCTTTTCCAGATACTCTGATGCCTTCTCAGCCGCCTTGGCATCCGGCATACACAGAGGATTTCGAAGTGATTCCTCCAGGTCAAATGTACTTCTATCGATCTTTATATCGCCTATCTGAGTTACATAGGCATGGATATCAATTCCCATTTCATTAAGGATTTTAATAGCAACAGCACCTGCAGCAACTCTGCCGGCTGTTTCCCTTCCGGAAGACCTTCCACCACCTCTATAATCGCGGAAGCCGTATTTTGCATCAAATCCATAATCAGCATGTCCCGGACGATATACATTTGCTATATTGCTATAGTCTTTGGAAATCTGAGATTTATTCTCAATAACCAAAGAAATAGGTGTTCCGAGAGTTGTCCCCTCGAAAACACCTGATAATATTCTTACTGTATCTGACTCAGATCTCTGGGTAGTGAATTTGGACTGCCCAGGCTTACGTCTGTCCAGAAAAGACTGTATATAGTTTTCGTCTATCTTGAGTCCAGCAGGGCATCCATCCACTACTGCACCAACTCCGGCCCCATGGGATTCTCCCCATGTTGTAACTCTGAATATACTACCTATAGTTGAACCGGCCATTTTGTTCCTCCACTTTATTACTTACTTGCCTGCTCTTGGATGAGTCTTATCATATACTTCCTTAAGCTTGTTAGGCTTACCCTTAAGATATATCTGAGTTGTAGATATATCTGAATGACCAAGCATTTCCTGAACAGCAGACAGATCCGCGCCGTTGCTTACCATATGTGAAGCAAAGGAATGTCTTATCATATGAGGAGTGATATCCTTGTCGATACCAGCCTTCTTAGCATATGACTTGATAAGTTTCCAAAAACCTTGTCTGGACATTTGATCACCCTTTACATTTGTAAACAGATAATCAGTATCCTGACACATCTGAGGTCTAACCTCTAATATATATCTGGTGAGTGCAGACTTCGCAGCATTCTCTATAGGAATGATCCTGCTCTTAGTTCTGTCATGACACTCAATATAATTCATAGAAAGATTAACATCTGATACTTTAAGGGATATAAGTTCTGAAACTCTGAGTCCTGTAGCATAGAGGAGCTCAAGCATAGCCTTATCACGAACTTCCTTATGAGAATTGCCAGATGGCTGATCAAGCAGATTATTAACTTCTTCAATAGTAAGAACATCAGGTACTTTCTTCTCTACCTTAGGCGGCTTAATGCCTTCAGTAGGATTGCCCTGAATCTTACCCTGTTCAATAAGATGAATAAAGAAAGATCTTATGCTGGCGATACTTCTCGATACCGTTGCCGAACTTAAGTTATCACTCTCGAGATGAAGCACATAAGAACGAACCAGGGTTGAGTTAATATCCTTAACATCAGTAACCCCGTTCTCCTCGAAGTAATTCTGCATCTTTACAAGATCTCTTTTGTATGATTGAACCGTATTCTGACTGCTTTTCTTGACAGTAGTCAGGTAATCAATATACTCATCAATCTCTTGTTTCACTAGTTACGTCCCCACATTTCATTATTTTAAATAAGTTACAAAACAATTACGAAATGCGTAATGTCGTGCATTTAACAGTATAAGTTGTAATTTACATAAAATCAATATTTATTTTTTTCGTAAACCAACCAAAAATAACGATTTTTAGGCACTTTGTGCAAAATAATGTAGGACGACATAACTCTAAACACTAAATATTGCGGAAAAAAATTTTTTTATAAATTTTTATGAAAATGTTACAAAATTTCGCTATTTTTCAAATCTTTATACGCAAATATCGCAATTATAGTCTTACTGTCCACTATCTTACCCTGATAGACATAATCTACCGCTTCTTCCAGGGTGAGCTTTATTATGTCAATATACTCATCACTGTCTCTATTTATACTGCCCTTCCTCAGCTCTGTTCCGATATAAATCGCTGTCCTCTCACTGAAGAGTCCAATAGCAGCCACCATTTTGTTAACCAGAAACAGCTTACCCGGAATAAGTCCAGTCTCTTCTTCCGCTTCGCGTAGAGCACATGCTCTGAACATATCATCAGATTCTATTCTGTAAAATGTACTACTACCATCTACATTCTGACCTGATGTTATATCATCTCCAGACTCCACACATCCCGCAGGAATCTCAATATCCATATCATCAATAACAGTACGATATTGCCTTACGAATATTAGCTTTCCATCTTCATCCACAAGAAGAACACCTGATCCGTTACGGTTTTCTACATAATCGTAGTAAACCTTATCTCCATCAGGTTTTTCAAGTACGTCTTCATAAACCAGAACCCTATGTCCTTTATAACATAGGGTTCTGGATAACATGTTAAGCTTGTCCATAAAAGTTTCACCTTATCTGTTTTGTCTCTTCTTCAGACCATAAACTGATGCAGCTCCAGCACCTGAAACCATGATAAGTGCTATCATGAGAATAACATTCATATCATCTCCAGTTGCAGGTGATGCACTTGTCTTTGCGATACTTGCATTTACTGCAGCTATAGGAGCCTTTTCTTCAGTAGGATTGTCCTTCTTATCAGGATTAACAGGCTTATCTGGTTCATCTGGTTTTTCCGGATCATCTGGTTCATCTGGTTCATCTGGTTTTTCCGGATCATCTGGTTCATCTGGATCATCTGGTTCATCTGGATCATCCTCCTTCTCCCAAACAGCCTTGAAGGAATGAGGTTCTGTTACCTGATACTCGTCTCCAGGATAATACTTTGAACCTTCCCAATAAAGGAATTTGTATCCTTCTCTTTCTGGCGGAGCAGGAATAGTTATAGTTGAGCCAAATTCTACATTCTGTGTACTGAATACAGAACCATCCTCATTATAGAATGTTATATCATACTTTTCTTTTTCGAGTTCGGCACTAATATATACTCCGCCGCCTCTTTCAACCATTACATAATAATTTCCATTATCATCTACAAGGAGATCAAGCTTCTGACCATCAACTGTACTATAAGCACCGGTTAATTTATAGCCCTTGTCTGGCTTTACATTGAGAAGTACTTTGTTTCCTTCATATGCAACATCATAGTCATGACTCTGTGTAAGTTTATTTCCATCCTCGTCAGTAGCCTCTATTTTACCACCTTCAGGCTGTTCCAGCTTGATGATGTACATTATCCTCTTTTCAAACGTTTCATCTTCATCATAATTTCCATTTGTTGCTACCACACCGCTATTGGCAGGTATAATCCTCCATACAGTTAACTTAGTATTGTCATTATAAGCATCAGCACAAACAGATGCTTTTCCACCACCAGAAACAGTACCATCAATAAAAATATCCGAAGCACCAGAATCATAATCATATATATAAACAGTTCCTCCATCCGTATCATCTGAAGAAACATCTCCGTTTATATTATAAGTTACTGTTCCATTATCATATGTATATGAAGCTATACCCCAATCATCACCTACAACACTACCATTGATATTTAAAACCATACTACTATCATCTATTGCTTCAACACAAGGTCCACACCAGCTTGATTGAATATCTCCATTAATATCATAAATTACGGAACTATCATCATATGAATAAGCCAGCACTGCAAAATCATCATAACTACCTTCCGTTGTAATCCCGCCAGTTGAAACATGTAATACCGACGAACCATACGATTCAGAATATACTCCTTTTTCATACGCGTCAATAGTTCCATTAATTTTTATCTCAGTTTTACTATCGTCTTCAACGTCAATATTTACACCATCATAATACTCAGAAGTAATATTACCATTTACAGTTATTTTTTGAGTACTATCATCAGTTGCATCAATACTAACTCCATAGCCTCTGGCATTAATATCTCCATTTACAGTTACTGATACTGAAGACGAATCTTCTGTATTAGTCCAAAAACCATCATCATTGGATTTGATATCTCCATTTACAGTCAGAGTAGCGCTAGAACCATCATCCCAGGCTTCTAACTGAGCTCCATCATCAGCCCCAGTAAGATTTCCTGTAGTAACTGTAGCTGACTTACCATCCTCTGCAATAATCTGTATCGCATCATTATTATCAGATGTAATATTTCCAAAAGTTTCTTCCTGATCTCCATTTTGAGAATCAGCCGTTACAACAACAGTTGTATCATAATCATCCGCAGCAAGCACTGCTCCTCCACTCGCAGATGAAGCAACCATGGCCACAGCCATCATAAAAGCCATAGAAACCTTTTTACCCCTAAATTTAACCATAAGCAGTCTCCTCCTTATATAACTAAAATTGAACACAATAGTAACATCCCAAAAATGAACCAAGGATTTGAATTCAATTAATAGAGACACTTTCATCATATCATAATTCTGTTTTTTGTATCAAGTTTTTTACTCAACACGTAAAATCACAGAACACGCGACGCCATGCGAGCAAACAAAAAACCGGCTACCCATATGGATAGCCGGCTTTAAATTACTTAGCGTAATCTGTAACTCTTGATTCTCTGATAAGGCTGACCTTGATCTGACCTGGATATTCAAGCTCATCTTCAATCTGCTTGGATATATCTCTAGCCAGTAGAACCATGCCCGCATCATCAATCTTGTCAGGAACTACCATTACTCTGATTTCTCTACCTGCCTGAATAGCAAAGGACTTATCAACACCATCGAAGTTATTTGCAATCTCTTCGAGTTTTGTAAGCCTTGTGGTATATGTTTCAAGAGTCTCGCGCCTAGCACCAGGTCTTGCAGCTGATATAGCATCTGCAGCCTGTACAATACATGCGACAAGACTTTCTGCTTCGCAATCACCATGATGTGATGCTACTGTATTAATGACAACACCATTCTCTTTGTATTTTCTACAAAGATCAACACCGATAGTTACATGAGATCCTTCCATCTCGTGATCAATGGATTTTCCAATATCATGAAGCAAACCAGCTCGCTTTGCCAGCTTAATGTCAGCACCAATCTCTCCGGCAATAAGTCCGCTGAGATGGGCTACTTCAACAGAATGCTTAAGTGCATTCTGACCATAACTGGTTCTGAACTTCATACGTCCAAGCAGCTTTATAAGCTCAGGATGCAATCCATGAACACCGGCTTCAAGCGCAGCAGCCTCTCCTTCCTCTCGCATTTTGGTCTCAACTTCTTTCCTAGCCTTCTCAACCATTTCCTCGATTCTGGCTGGATGTATACGACCATCTACAATGAGATTCTCAAGAGCAATACGTGCCACTTCACGTCTTATAGGATCAAAACTTGACAGTACTACTGCTTCAGGAGTGTCATCTATGATAAGATCTACACCTGTGAGAGTTTCAAGGGTTCTGATATTTCGACCTTCACGACCGATTATACGACCCTTCATCTCATCGTTTGGAAGTTGCACAAGAGATATAGTTGATTCAGATACTACATCTGCAGCACATTTCTGAATAGCACCAACCACATACTCTCTGGCTTTTTTGTCGGCTTCTTCCTTAGCCCTGGATTCCATTTCCTTGATCATTATCGCTGTTTCATGTTTTACATCATCTTCAACAGATCTAAGCAGATATTCCTTTGCTTGTTCAGAGGTGAGTCCAGAGATTCTCTCCAGTTCCTGTTGTCTCTTATTCGAAAGCTCTTCAACTTCTGCAGTCTTCTTGGCAAGATTAGCTTCCTTAGCTGTAAGGGATTGTTCCTTACGCTCAAGAGTATCGCTCTTCTTATCAAGATTCTCTTCACGCTGAAGTACTCTCTTCTCCATATGCTGAATCTCAGCCCTGCGATCCTTGATCTCTTTCTCAAGGTCATTCTTAGACTTAAGAGCTTCTTCCTTAGCAGTAAGAAGTATATCTCTCTTCTTTGACTCAGCAGTCTTCAAAGCATCATCTATAATATCCTTTGCTTTATCCTCTGCTTTACCGATCTTAGCTTCAGCAATATTCTTGCGATATGCTATTCCGGCAAACCAAGCTGCGACTGCAACTACTATCAGGATAACGGCAAAGATAATGATAGCCATTATACTAATATCAGACCCCACAGGAGCACCTCCTTTATTTAGTTTTATTGTGCAAGATGTACAACATACTTATACTATACGCAAATCAGCATTATGTCAAGTGTAGAAAATCATTAACTAAACACATTATATAGTGTCATTTCTTACAAATTGTCAAAATATCGCATAATATCGGATGTGTTAAACCCTTTGCGGAAAAGGAATTCCATCGCTCTTCTTTTTATCTTTTCATCCTTCAGATCATACTTACCGTATTTTTTATCCACAAGATTTTTAATCAAATGTTCTGTATCCAGTTCTTCTTCCTCATAAAACTCATCAAGAATCTCATCCAGTCCGGTAGTATCAATATCTTTCATCCTGAGTTCTCGCCCGATGAGTTCTCTGCTTTTTGTTTTGGCAAATGTTCTGACATAGATTTCCATATATCTGTGATCATCAAGATACTTATCTGCATAAAGCTGTATAATTGCTTCATCTATAGCATAATCCGGAAAGTTAGCCCTTCCCAGTTTATATCTTATCTCTTTCTGGCACGATTCAACTCTTCCCGCCAGCATAGCCCCCTTCCTATATGCTTTGTCGAGGACTAACTCCCTCAGTACATTTAACTGTTCTTCTGTGACTTCCACATAAATATCAGAAGAGCCGGCAGACTTAAAACTGCCGGCATCTATATTTGCCTTTAAGAATTCGTTAAAATAAACGGGACCTATATAGAAATCTTCATCGTAGACCAGATACTTCTTATTCTTCTGTTGTATCCTCAGTGTCTGCATCTCCATCCTCACCTACACTATAGAAACTACGAACCTTCTGTTCAATCTCAGCCATGACTTCAGGATTCTCCTTAAGATATGTCTTGGCATTCTCTCTACCCTGGCCGATCTTCTCGCCATTATATGCGTACCAAGCACCAGACTTATTTACTATATCGCAATTAGCTGCAAGATCGAGGATGTCGCCTTCCTTTGATATACCCTGACCGAACATGATATCGAACTCAGCCTTCTTGAATGGAGGAGCAACCTTGTTCTTAACTACAGTAACTCTGGTTCTGTTACCGATAACCTCACCCTTATCCTTAAGAGTCTCGATACGTCTTACATCAAGTCTTACTGAAGAATAAAACTTAAGTGCTCTACCACCTGTTGTTGTTTCAGGATTACCAAACATAACACCAACCTTCTCACGGAGCTGATTGATGAAGATTACTATACAATTTGTCTTGCTGATAACACCAGTGAGCTTTCTGAGAGCCTGTGACATAAGTCTTGCATGAAGACCTACGTGGCTATCACCCATCTCACCATCTATCTCTGCCTTTGGAACAAGTGCAGCAACTGAGTCAACTATGATAACATCAACTGCGCCTGAACGAACCATGGTTTCTGTGATCTCAAGAGCCTGCTCACCACTATCTGGCTGTGAGATATACAGGTTATCTATATCAACACCGATATTCTTAGCATATACAGGATCCAGTGCATGCTCAGCATCTATAAAGCCTGCGATACCGCCTTGCTTCTGAACCTCAGCTACTACATGAAGAGCAACTGTTGTCTTACCACTTGACTCTGGTCCATAAACCTCTATGATTCTTCCCTTTGGCATACCGCCAAGTCCCAGTGCCAGGTCAAGACTAAGTGAACCAGTTGGAACTGTCTCGATATTCATATTGGAAATGTTGTCACCCAGCTTCATTACTGAGCCCTTTCCGTACTGTTTATCAATCTGCTTAAGGGCTTCGTCAAGTGCCTTTAATTTCTCTGATTTATCCATTACTAAATAACTCCCTTCAATAAATGCTTAACTGTTACATTATCTGTCTGATCTTTTCGCCGATCAGCATACGATACATATCTGAACATAAAACAAAATTAGTATAGCATAAAGACAATTAAAATGCTATGATTTAATAGCATAAGAAACACTATATTTTGTTAAATATTTAATGAAATGCTTAAAAAATACGAATATTTAGGGTGATAATATTATGTCAACCACTGCAATAATAGCTGAATTCAATCCATTTCATAATGGCCATAAATACCTTATGGATAAGGTTCGCACATCTTCGGATGACAAGATCATAGTCATAATGAGCGGCAACTTTACCCAGCGGGGAGTTCCCGCCATAGCCGACAAGTACGCTCGAGCAAAGTGTGCACTTCTCTCCGGTGCAGATCTGGTTCTGGAAATGCCAGCCTTATATGCCACTGGAAGCGCTTATGATTTTGCCAGAGGCGGCGTAACTCTTGCTGACAAGTTAAATGTATGTGATACCCTTGCTTTCGGTGTAGAGGCGAATAACAACAATTCAGAAGATAATAGCCAAAGTTTGATCAATATCGATACATTTAACAAAGTAGCTGACATTTTAACCGAAGAGCCTGATGAATATAAGCTCTTGCTGAAGGAGAATCTATCTAATGGAATGAGCTTTCCGTCAGCAAGAGAAAAGGCTGTTACAGACTATATCTCACAGAATGATTCTTCATATAGTCCAGATGATTCCAGCGAGATTATGAAGGAAATACTCTCACTTTCTAATAACATCCTTGCTTTGGAATATATCCAGACACTTAATGAACTTAAGTCCGACATAAAGCCTCTGGCAATTCAGCGGGTAGGAAATAATTACAATGATGCAAGTCTTACTGGTGAATACTCAAGTGCCACAGCAATAAGAAACGCGATTGATGAATTCTGTCAAAGCGGCGTCGCAGATAAAAAGGAAGGATCAGCTCTATCTACAACTATGCCTGAATCTTCCATCGATTGTATAAATGATTTTATTCAGAATGGATGCATTACAGAGGATGCTCTGACAGACTGGATATCTCATAAGCTTATTGAAATGAAATATGAGGATATAAATGAATTAGCCGATATCATGGATTCTAACGAAGACATAGCTCATAAGATATTAAATCTAAAAGCATTTGATTCTTACGATTCTATAGTTGATGGGCTGAAATCCAAAGAAATAACCAGGAGCAGGATCAGCCGGGTGTTAGTACATTTGATAATGGGAATTTCAAATGAAGACCGTAAGAAAGCTTACGACGAGGGTACGATCCAATATGCCAATATACTCGGATTCAGGCGAGACAGTTCGGAGCTGATTTCAAAAATCAACGGCGTATCTGATCTTACATTGATAAATAAAAAATCCGCCTTCTCTCCGGAGGCGAACACTGCTGCGTCAAGGCTTTGGGAAATAGATAGAAAGGCTACAGACATATATAGTCATATATGCAGATCAGAATGTGGAGTTATCATTCCTCCAGAACTCACAAGTAATATAATAATACTTTAAAAAAATGCCACGGATCAAATCCGTGGCATTCATTCTCTTTAATTAGTCATCAAGGAAGTCGTCATCGTCATCATCGTACTCGTCATCATCATCGTAGTACTCATCGTCGTCCTCTTCTTCTTCCTCTTCATATTCCATACCATTGTCCATAGGCATTGGCTGCTGTGGAGCATAATTATCTGCAGGAACACCAGCATTAGTATTAATAAGTCCGATGCTTGCTTCAACTTCATTCAGATTAGAATCAAGTGTATATACACCATTCTCAAGATTATCGATGAGGTTATGATAATTCTCATTCTCAGCTTCAAGTGTAGCAGCAAGGAAGCTTCTGATCTCAGAAATCTTCTGTCTTGTATAATTCATAGCACCAAGTCTGACTTCTGTAGCTTCTGCATTTGCTGCATCCATGATCTGCTGAGCTTCTGCTCTTGCATTCTCAACGATTTCGTTAGCTCTTACATTTGCAAGCTCTGTTATATGATTCTGGTCAACGAGACGGTTAGCTTCATTAACAGACTCAGATATTATTGCGTCAGAACGAGTTCTTGCTGAAGCAAGTATAGCCTCTTTATTACGCATTATCTTCTTACATCTCTCAATCTCACTTGGAAGTTTGAGCTTCAGATCATTTAACATCTGCTCTAACTCATCCTTAGGCACGATGATCTTGTTTGATGACAGAGGCTGATATTTACAATTATCAATAAAAACCTCAATCTCATCGATCATATCTTCAACGCCTTTTTTACCCATCTTCTCGTCCTCCTGTAAATAATTACTTATTGTACTTTTCTTCTATTCTCATATTTACTATCTCTGGTACAAATCCCTTCACAGATTTACCGTAGCTCGCATACTCTCTTACCATGCTGGAGCTAATATAAGAATATCTAGGATCTGTAGGCATAAATAAAGTCTCTACATTGTCTGCTACCATATGGTTACCCTGAGCCATCAGAAGCTCAACATCAAAATCTGTAACCTGTCTAAGACCACGAATAATAATGTTAACATTACTCTCCCTGGCAAAATCAACAAGCAGACCACCGAAACTCGCAACAGAAACATTATCCATATCGCCCACTACATCTTTTAACATATTAACACGTTCCTCCAAAGAAAACAATGGAGATTTTTTCTGGGAGTTATTTAATACGCACACTATTACGTGATCAAATAAAAACGATGATCTTCTTATAACATCTAAATGACCATTTGTGACTGGATCAAAACTGCCAGGATATATGACTCTTGTCATAAGTTAATTACCTCTCTCGCATAAAAATACATGTTTATTCGTCTTATAAAGCTTCTGCTTATAGATAGAAAATCTGGTATCATCCAGGTAGTCAAAGTCTTCCTCGAGCCTGGCTTCAACAACTATGATGTAATCAGGATTCACAAACTCCTTATCATTCAGGATCATAAGTGCTTCCTTCTCCAGTTCTCTGCCATAAGGAGGATCGATGAAGATTATATCATAATCTATATTCTTAAGTCCTCTAAGATAAGAACTGACATCACCTCTGATGATATTACTCTCATTTTCAAATTTTGTAAAATGTATATTTTCCTTTATGCAGTTTGCAGCAATCTTACTATTCTCTACAAATGTTGCTGACTCTGCTCCTCTGGACAATGCCTCAATCCCAATGGCACCACTTCCTGCGAAAAGATCCAGGAACTTACATCCAGGAACATCAGTCTGCAAGCAGTTAAATAATGTCTCCTTATACTTGTCTGTAGTTGGTCTTGTGGCATCTCCCTCTATAGATTTAAGAGGAAGGCTTCGTCTTGAACCAGCAATTACTCTCATATACTGTCCTCATTTCAAATTATTACTTAGCATTGATCCCATACATCAAATTGGAATATAAATGGTTCGTATTCAGGGAAACCTATTATAGCCTGTCCTATCTTAAGGTTTGAGACGTTCCAGTCTTCAACCACGTTACCCTCTCTACGTTCCTCTACCATACCTTTACTCTGAACGCTGGTAGCATAAACTTCGATCTTTCGGTTTTTACCGAACTGATCCTTAATATATTCCCTGGACTTCGGATCATTTACTCTGAAGTTAAGGGATGTAAGGAATCCTGACATAATACTATGTGCTCTTTCCTCACCATAATTGTCATAGATCTGCTCAACATTCTGAATACCGATCATGAACTTGATACCCAGGCTTCGTCCGAAGTTAACAGCATCATCCACATGCTCCAGGTTCGGAAGGAGTCTGAACTCATCTGTAATAAAATAAGCACTTCCTTCACTTCTTGATCTACCTAAAGCCTGCTTAATACCCATATCAAACATAAGACTGTAGATAGGAGTTAACATTTCACCGTAACTCAGATCGTACTCTATAAATATCTTACGACCACCCTTTTCTCGAACGAGCTTCTGGAGTCCCAGTGTACCCTTTTTAGCGAAATTACCGACAAATATATTTCTTACGATCTGCTGAAGCTCCGACAGAACACCCTGTGTCTGAGGTGAATCATCAGATGATATATAACTTGTCATAGCACGAAGGTCTGGATAGGAATTAAGCATAGTCCTGAGATCCTTCGAAGTCTTGGACTTAATGAACTTTATCAGTTCCTCGTTATTAAGGAATCTGTTATCATTCTTCGCATGGGCATATCTTAGGAAATGTAACATACACGCCATAAATATATCTCTGGCCGCATTTGGGAAGAATACCTGGCTGCTGTTTTCACAAGCCTCTTTGAAAAGGCTCTTTGAGATCTCAAGCACGCTGGCATATTCCTGTTCTCCCTCAGCCACTTCATTAAATATATTCCAATAGTCCGGATTTCCATCAGGTCCTATAGCTGTACCATCATTACTGATTATAACATCACCCGGTCTGTAGAATTCCTTATAGAAATCGCCCTTCGTATCAAAGATGATCATTATATCATCCTGAGTTATACGATTATTGAGCTGTGACATCATCTGGAAGAAAGCATTTGTCTTTCCCGTTCCGATACCACCTATCAGCATGATATGACGGCTGAGTACATGCTCTGATATAGGAACCCACCATGGATTCCCATGTCCATCCTTGCCCTTAAAATATAGAACCGTATTCTGGTCATTCGGAATATCAGGAGGTGTCAGATGCAGGTCATTACCAAAAAGCACCGAATCCTTCTGATTTCTATTAACCATATTCATAGCAGCATCATTCTGAGGGGCATAGGACTGCTGTCCCATCCCCTGCTGACTATAATTTTGCTGCTGATTATATTGATTTTGATATTGAGGGTTACCATATGGATTACCCTTATATTGTTGATTATTAGGTTGTCCTGAATTATATGAACCCACTAATGCCATATCTTATCTCCTCTACATACCCATTCCGCCGTCACCGCCGGCATCCATACCACCGCCGGAATCACTCATTCCACTGTCACCACCGGAGTCCATACCGCCGCCGGAATCGCTCATTCCACTGTCACCTCCGGATTCCATGCCACCGCTGTCACCAACATCCATACCACTACTGTCACCAACATCCATGCCACCGGCGTCAGCCATACTGTCAGCCGCCATTCCACCAGCATCCATACCATCACCAGCAGACATAACATTACTATCTCCCAAAGTATCCGGCATATCACTGCCTTCGGCAGGTGATTGATCCACACCTTGATCAGGTGCTTCAGTTGGCATACCACTGTCTTGCCCCTGGTCATTATCTGAAAGACAGTCCGGTGCTTCAGAAGGCATTTCTGAACTTTCGTCTTGCCCAGTTTCTTCGCCTTGTGTATTATCTGGTGCCTCTGTTGGCATTTCCTGCCCATCATCCTCACCCTGAGATTGAGTTTCTGCCTGGTCTTGTTCTTCTCCCTGATCCTGGTCTTCTCCCTGATCTTGGTCTTCACTCTGATCTTGGTCTTCGCTCTGGTCTTGGTCTTCACTCTGATCTTGGTCTTCGCTCTGATCTTGATCTTCTCCCAAGTCTTGATCTTCTCCCAAGTCTTGATCTTCTCCCAAGTCTTGATCTTCTCCCAAGCCTTGTTCTTCACTCTGGCCTTGGTCCTCTCCCAAGCCTTGTTCTTCACTCTGGCCTTGGTCCTCTCCCAAGCCTTGTTCTTCACTCTGGCCCTGGTTTTCTCCTAAATCCTCGTCCTGACCCTCTCCAACAGGCTGATCCACATCAGCTTCTTCAGAATTCTTCGGTTCCTCAGGTATTTCATCCGCTGGTTGAGCTTCACCTTCTGACTGTTCATCGTCTTGTGATTGATCTTCGTACGGAGCTTCATCTTGTGGTTGATCTTCGCCTACCGGTTGGTCCTCGCCTGCATCCTGACTTGGCGCATCATCCTGTAGCTGATCCTCACCCGGTTCGTCGTCCTGTGGCTGGCCCTCGCCTGCATCCTCGCCTTCATCCTGACTTGGCGCATCGTCCTGTGGCTGATCCTCGCCTGGTTCATCGTCCTGTGGCTGGTCCTCGCCTTCATCCTGGCTTGGCGCATCATCCTGTGGCTGATCCTCGCCTTCCTCCCGGCTGCGTTCCTCGCCGTGCGGCTGGTCTTCGCCTTCATCCTGACTTGGAGCATCATCCTGCGGCTGATCCTCACCCAGTTCATCATCCTGCGGCTGGCCCTCGCCCACGTCCTCGCCTTCATCCCGACTTGGTGCATCATCCTGCGGCTGATCCTCGCCTCCATCCTGGCTTGGTTCATCGCTGTGCGACTGGTCTTCGCCTTCATCTTGATCTGGTGAATCTTCTTGCGATTGCTCCTCGCCGTCAGGCTGATCATCTCCTGCATCCTTGCCTGGTGCATCATCCTTCGGCTGGTTCTCGCCTTCATCCTGGCTTGGTTCATCGTCAGAATTTTCAGATGATTCAGGTATATCATCATTCTGCTCATTTGGAGAATTTATATCTGGAGCCTTATCAATGTCTCCCCCATCCTGATCATTTTCACCAGAATCAGAGCCATTGCCCGAGCCGGAATCAGAACCGTCGCCTGAGCCAGAACCCGAATCATCATTTGTATTAGCGGCTTCATTATTATTATTTTGGGAATATCCATACGCCTCATCAGGTCTCGCAACAAAGCCCTCTTTATCAGCATTAGATATTTCATTACTATTTATTTGATTTTTTGACAGATCACCCTTTTTTGCTTCTGCTTTTTCGACTTGCTTCGTTTTTGCAGCAAAATCATTTTTGTAAGCTGCATCATTAGGAATTGTATGTCTTTCAAGATTACCTTTTTCCTCACTAAAGGATTTATCAGGGATTTCTTCAAAAACGCCTGCATCTTTTGCTTTATTAAATGTATCTCCATTAAGATAATATTGATTTCCACCACCAGGTCCATATTGAGGATTCGCTTCTGCCTTACCATAAGCACATTTTATCCCTGTATTATCTTTGCCGAGATTATCAGGATTTGTCAAAGAATTATAAAGATCAGGATTGCTTGTTTTTAAATCATTTAGCTTATCATTATTTACCCTGTATGCAGTACAATATGGCTTTTGATTGAAATACGTTCCATCAGTACCCCAATCCGAAGGAGCTGTCTGAAGCTTACCAGCCAATTCATTAGAATCAAGTTTCCCATCATGTATACAGCTTTCGACCGTCTTTTGATCGGTTAAGTAACCGCTTCCCGGCTGATCTGACGTCCAACTCGTCGAATAGAATACATCATCAGAGTTTTCACCAATAATACCATTTTGATATGTATCTCTTCCAGGAAAGTTATCTTTACCCTGCCACCCTGTAGCTTCTTCAGCACACGACGGTTTAGCTTCATGTATGTGAGCCCTGTTTTCATGAAGATCTTCAATCTGATAATAATCAGGATTATTCATCCGATCATTAAATTCCTGCTGTGTTAATCCTTCTTCTTCAGCCTTACTAGCTTCATCCCTAAATTCATGCCCGGCCTTATGTCCTAGATCATATTTACCATCGATAGGCTTACCTGTATTTGCATCTAAAAACCTACCATTTTCATCCCTTTGGGCACGAGACTCAACTTGTTCACGTACGGATTTTCTAATATACGGTCTATGTAATCTATGCTTTTCACCCATTATTCAGCAACCTCAAAAGGATTTGCAGAATCCTCTCTTTCGTACATAGTACCGTATTCACTTTTTAGGAAAGGAATAATATCCTGATCAATTTCTGCGATAGTTCTAACACTATAAATAGCAACATTGTCAGGATTATTTACATATTCATCATCTTCATCACCAGTAAAAAATCTCCAACCACTATCTTGGTTATTATCAGGTTCTTCTCTATACATGAATCTGACTTTTAATTTATTTTCAACAAGATATTTAGTTGCCAGCGCATATCCTCTGGATTCTGCATATTTTAACTTGTCATCAAATGTACTTCTTCGGATTTTAATTCCATAATTATCATTGCCTTTCATTATGGACGTCAGGATAACAAGATCATCAGCATAATAATCAACACTGCTTATATCAGAATTGAAAATTTCAAAACTCCTCTCCAGTTCCTCACGATTATTATCAGCAATAAGCTTTACAGCTCTATCAATACTTAATTTGGCAATACCCTCATTGGTGCTGCTTTCCTGCCAATTGATATCCATTTCGATTTCGTCCAATAAACCTTCATCGAAATAGAATGTACAATGCATACTAGAGGAATAAAAATTACAATTATTCAGAATAATATGAGCATATCCATCTTTATTGGGTTCCAAATATGTATCAACATCAGCCTTTACGATATTATAAACATCATCAAATGTGCTTCCAATCTGAATACATTCATTTCCCCAATATATATTACTGTCCTTAATAATCATGTTACACCCCACTAATTGAATTCAACCAACTAATTTTATATACTCATTCCACCATCATTTCGATCAATACCACCGCCATCATCATTTATACCACCACCATCACCAACGTCCATGCCGCTACTATCATCAGCATACGAGCCTCCTAAGTTCGCCATGCTTCCTACTTCCATTCCCTCGGAATCCATTTCTGAATCATTTAAAAATCCATTAGGTTTATCATAGTCAATTGGAACTTGACTTCCCTGTCCTTGATTTACATCTTGATTAACTGACTCCACAGGAATGTCATCAGGCTGATCTTCCATTCCATTCCCTTTTGGTTTTTGATGAATGTTTTGCTTTATAGGAGTTTTCTTTTCTGCTTCTTGGCTTTGTAATTGATCATCAGCTAATGGCTGGTCTTCACCATTAACCTGCTCTCTTTCATCACCTTGTTGTTGAGCTTCATTTTGACTTTGATCATTTCCTTGCTGCTGATTTTCATTCTGATTTTGATCACTTTGCTGTGGCTGACCTTCCATTTCATCCCCTCTTGGTTTTGGATGAATATTTAGCTTTATAGGAGTTTTCTTTTCTGTTTCTTGGCTTTGTAATTGATCTTCAGCTAATGGCTGGTCTTCACCATTAACCTGCTCTCTTTCATTACCTTGTTGTTGAGCTTCATTTTGACTTTGATCATTTCCTTGCTGCTGATTTTCATTCTGATTTTGATTGCTTTGCTGTGGCTGGCCTTCCATTTCATCCCCTCTTGGTTTTTGATGAATACTTAGCTTTTTAGGAGTTTTCTTTTCTGTTTCTTGTCTTTGTATTTGATATTCATTTAATTTCTTGTCTTCACTATTAACCTGTTCTCTATCATTACCTTGTTGTTGTTCTTCATTCTGGCTTTGATCACTTCTTTGTTGTTGATTTTCATTCTGGTTTTGATCACTTTGCTGTGGCTGGCCATCACCATTTACTTGTCCGATTTCGTTAGAAAAGCTATTCAATTTTTCAGAAATCGAATAATAATTGTCTCTACTATTTTTATAAATCTCAGCTTTTTTTCTACATTCTTCTGCTTTATCTCTAAATCTTTTTGCATTATCATAATCTGGGGGTTCATCATCATGTTTGCCCAAATAATTCTCTTCAATTCTTAGATTTGACTTTTCTTCGTCTATTTTGGATTTATAAGTATCATCAACTGAATCACCTGTTTTTTTCAACTCTTCACTACGTTTTTGTGCCCATTCTACTAATTGTGTATCATTATTTTTATTTTTTGTATTTTCCATTACAAAGTTTGCTGCTTTATAATAGCTATCACTTTCATTATAATCTTCAAGCCGAGAATTTCTATCCGATTCGGATTTTAACCAAGCAATTTCTTGATCATTATACTTATTAAAGCTCTCATCTTTTAAATTATCATTAATACAGGCATTCTGATACGCATGATTCGATTCATGAATAATAGTTTCTAATGCTTTATATGGATTATCAAAATTTTCTTTTTTCGTTGATCTGTTCTTGAGTCTTATAAAAATAGCATTTTCACTACTACTATACTTTCCATAGAAATTTGACGTATCTGAAGGATCATCCCAATGAAGTTTAGGTTTATTTTTTATTCCTAAACTATCACAATAAGAATTCATCGTTTTCTCAAAAAGTTGCATTCTTGCGTAATCATTCATACCTGACCAATTATCGAACTCTTTAATACAACTATCCAAAGAAAATTCTTTATTCGATTTATGTATTTTATGCGTAAATTCCCAAATAGAACGATCTAACAAAGCTTTACCTCACTCATCTTATATGCTTTATCATCTTGTGAATCAATTAATTGTTTTTCAAATACATATATTATATATTCTGATGGACTAGTAAAAACCTCACCATCAAAAGCCGGTTTCATTACCTCTATTGTTTCATTTGCATCTTCAAACATTCCCATCTGCCTGAGAGAATCAATATAAACTAGGCCATCTTTTATATCTATATCTATGATTTCATTGAAGTAATCCTCAAAAGCAGATATAGCTACTTTTCTGTATTCTTTAGCAATTGAAATATTACCTGCATTTTCATAAATCCAGCATAATTGCAATAAAGAATTAATTTTGTCATATGAATCTGTGCTTAACAAATAATAAGCCTTACACAAATTAACCTTTTTCAACGTATCAAATTGTTCAGAATCTGCATCTTGTTCACCCATATTTTGAAACAATTTAGCATATTCACTTGAATTAACAATTTGAGCTGAATCAGGCGAAATAAGCTTTTCCATATCTGTATTTACATAGTGGCAGATAGGACACTCCTTTAATTCAGTGATCAAAGAATAATCATTACATTTCCCATCCAGATATGAATCACTAACATAATATGATTTAATATCAAATGTATCTACTGTATTGCCACAGCAAGCACACTTCTTTTTGACTTCAATTAATTCCATATATTAACATCTCCCAAAATCTACACTGTCCACTTCTGAATTGCATAATCGCCATTACGCTGAAGGTCTTCGAGCAATGTACCCAGTTCATCCATTGCAAGTTGAGTATCTTCCCATGGAAGAATTTCAGCATAGCCTACACTATCTTCTTTTGCAGTGCTAAAGAAGAAATTAAATATACTAAGCGGTGTTCTACGAATTTCAACAGCAGGAGAAGCACCCTTTGTTTTTATATTAATTACGACATTATCTACAAAACAAACTATCAAGAAATTAATAAGTGTTATTATACCTGTAATAATAGCCATTATTATGAAGAATACATACAGTTTTGATCCATCTCTTCTTCCCAATTCATTTATCATTATCAGTCCGGCTGCTGCAGCGTTATTAGCAAAAGCTAACGACGAAAATGCAACTTTCAGCCAAAATCTCTTATAAACAACGAATGTAGGAACTAAACCGATCAGTCCAAATAAAATACATATTAATACCATTGCTGTATAATTATTTTCAAAACTATTTCCATCATTGGTAATCATACTTCCTAAGAAAAAGGCACATATTGTATACATCAGGTACTGAAGTAATGTACAAAGTATCATATTAAGAATACTGAATTTATAATCCTTTCGAATTTCAACACCTGCAAGTTCATCAAGATTAAACTGATGTTCCTGTGAAGTATGTCCATTGAAAGCTGTACCTGCAGCACGGAATAATAGTCTCTTATTTGTAACCATAAGTCTGCCTTCAGCCTTCATAAATTTAAGTCTGGTTCTGAGTTTTACTATATTGTATTGCTTTACAACGATTTCATTATCTTCCGGTTCTACACAATTAGGTATTATAGGAACATCTCTTTCAAATGGATTACCTGGAATTTTAGCAGGTTCGCCCAATCCAATAGTATCCTTTACAGACTGCTTGAAACCACTAAAAGAATTAAAATCAAATGAAAATGACGGAATGATAAATGGCTTATATGGCTTATCTGTACGATACATATTTCCACTCATATTGCCGCGTGGATTTCCACCCTGATTGTAACCGCCCTGTCTATTATTTGGATTATAACCACCCTGCTGATAGCCCTGCTGCTGGTATCCCTGCTGCTGATAACTCTGGTCATAACCCTGCTGCTGATATCCCTGGTCATAGCCGCCCTGCTGATAACCCTGATCGTAGCCACCCTGTTGATAGTTAGCATCCTGGAAACCATCATTTTGAGCAGCGCCACCCTGATACTCAGCTGCATAATGTGCTCTGAATTCAGCGCAGTCGCACATGTCATTAACTAATTCCTTACCACAAAAGATACAAAAACCCATAACTCTAATCCTCCTTTATCTGTTCTCTAAGCCATATTCCTGTTTCAGACAGATCGTCCTCTGTCCAGTCTGATGTCTTAGAACATGATGATTTAATTAATGATGATGTCTCATCTTTATTTGATACATTCCATCCTGCATAGGACAGATTATATTTATCTATAAGTGCAAACCATTCATCGGCCGAACCATAATCAATAGCTCCATTACCTGAAGCATCACAGATGCTGAACTCTGAAATGAATACGCAAAGGCCTGCATCATGAGCCACATCAACTTTACTTCTGATGTTCTCCTTATGAGTTGCAGCATAGAAATGTACTGTATAGCATATATTGTCGCCATCAAGCGGATCAGCAGCTGCCTGATCTACATCCTGTGACCATGTAGGTGTACCTACAATAATGATTGCATCTTTATCATTAGCTCTTATAACAGGAATAACAGTTTCTGCATATGACTTGATGTCTGCCCATGAAGTACTTCCATTAGGTTCATTACATATCTCATAGATCACATTGTCGTAATCTGCATATGTTGCGGACATTTCATCAAAGAAAGCAACCGCTTCTGCTTCATTTGTCTTAGGATTATTATCACTCAGGATATGCCAGTCGATGATCACATACATTCCAAGTTCAGTTGCATATTCAACGCCATCCTTAACAAGTCCCTTAAGATGATCCTTGTTACCATCTGCACAGTAACCACCGGATTCGCCTGTGTACATTGCAAGTCTGATGAGGTTAGCACCCCAGTCATCTCTAAATGTCTTAAAAGCATCTTTGTTTACATAATCTGGGAACCATGCAAGTCCATGAGTACTTACACCTTTTAACTGATAAGGTTTTCCGGACTTATCTACTATATCTGTTCCCTTTATAGAAAGCTTTCCATGATTTTCAAGAGGAGTTCCTGATTCTGGCTCTATCTTTTCCTTCTTAGCCTCTTCCTTCTCTTCTTTCGACTGAGTAGTAGGTTCTTCTCTCTTTGCTGTATACTCTTTTCCATCTATATAGACTACAGCATTCTTCTCAGATTTAGCTTTATCTTCATCCTCGAACTTAACCTGCATACCGAAATCGGTTGCGGATTTCTTAGCTAATGTCTGATTATAATCAACGGCTGTTGCAGTAAGCTTATCGCCCTTTATTTCCAGTTCTGCATTCCAGTGATCACCAATCTCGCCGCCCTTAAATCCGTCTATTTCGACTTTCCAATCCTTAAGATCTTCTGACGAATCATTATGGATAGTAACATTGTACTGGTAAACGAACATATCACCGTCTTTCCAGTTGCCACCATCAGAGATTGTTACATAGCAAGCTGTATCTGGAATTGAAGATTTCTTATCAGAATCCTTATCACCCTTCTTGTCGTCCTTTTCAGCATCACCATCAGATGCATCAGCCTCAGTAGTTGCCTCTTCTGTAGTTGATACTGCAGTAGTCGTTTCATTTTCCTTGGTCTTCTTCTTTCCAGAAACCACTATATAAGCAACCAGACCTATGATAACTACTGCCATAACAGCTATAGCTATTATGAAACCTTTCTTCTCTTTCATCATTCATCCTCTTTTATTTATATATTTTTTTTACATGGTCAGTGACACTTCCTGTGCCAGCTTCAGCATATCTGCATGATTATAGATATCTGCGATATGGAAGTTCAGTTCGCCACTCTGTCTGACTCCGAAGAAATCTCCGGGTCCTCGGAGCTTCAGATCCTGTGCCGCTATGTAGAAGCCGTCATTTGACTCCTCCATACATTTAAGTCTGTCCTTAGTCTCTTCGGTCTTCTTTACATTTATAAATATAGCGTAGCTCTGGGCGTCGCCACGTCCCACACGGCCCCTCAGCTGATGTAGCTGCGCCAGACCGAATCTCTCAGCATTCTCGATCATCATAACAGTCGCATTCGGATTGTTGATTCCAACCTCTATAACTGTAGTGGAGACTAATACATCTATCTCTTTATTTATAAATCTTTCCAGAATTTCATTCTTAAGAGCATCCTTCATCTTACCATGAAGAACCTCTATACGGATTCCATTTCCAAGATTATCTCTTAACTCATCTGCATAATCGATAACATTTTCCGCATCCAGCTTCTCACTGTCTTCGACCATAGGACATATGACATATGCCTGATGTCCACTTCGGACCTGTTCAGTGATGAACTTATATGCAGATGGTCTGTAATCTGTCCCTACAACGCAGTTCTTGATACGTTTTCTGCCAGCCGGCATCTCCTTGATCACTGATATATCCAGGTCGGCATATAGGATTATCGCAAGTGTTCTAGGAATAGGTGTTGCACTCATAATAAGAGTATGCGGCATATCTCCCTTATCATGAAGCTTCTCTCTCTGTTTAACACCGAACCTATGCTGTTCGTCAGTTATGACAAGCCCCAGGTTCTTGTACTTCACCACATCCTGAATAAGCGCGTGAGTACCAATAACAATATCAACCTTCCCCTCTTCTATGTCCTTATAAATGAGTCTCTTTTCCTTAACACTGACTTCGCCAGTGAGCAGAGCACATTTAACCTTTAGAGGTTTGAATAGCTTGGAAAGGTCGTTAAAATGTTGCTTTGCAAGAACTTCAGTCGGAACCATTAGAGCGCCCTGGTAACCCGACAAGGCATTCATATAAAGGGCTATGGCTGCAACTATTGTTTTTCCTGAGCCAACATCCCCCTGAATAAGTCTGTTCATTACATGTTCTGAAGACATATCCGCGATTATATCTTCCACCGCACTTTTCTGCCCCTGTGTCAATTCGTAAGGAAGACCCGCAATAAAAGAATCCGCTTTATTTATGGATTCTTTAGTAAGTGGGTGTTCATTAGATATCGCTACATTTTCCTCGCGCATCTTCCTGACATTAAGCAGGAATTCGAGGAATTCATCGAACGCAAGCCTTCTCACTGCCATCTTGAGTTTCTCTTCATTTTCTGGGAAATGTATCTCTTCGAGAGCCTCCGATAGTCCCATCAGACCGTATTTCTCACGAATATCATCAGGAAGCGGATCTTTCATACTGTTAATTAAAGGCTTTACAGTAAGAAGAGTCTTCTTAATGGCATTATTCGTAAGTCCTGCTGTCAGATTATATATAGGCTGCCAGGTTGATATCTGTTTCTGATAATTGAATTGTGTATAGTATTCAGGAACTTCCATGATTCTCATGGAACCCTTGACTTTTATATTTCCGACAAATACGTATGTCTCACCTTTACGGAGGATATTTGCAATAAAGGGCGAATTAAACCATACCATCCTGATAGCACCTGTTCCATCAGATGCGGTCAGCGAGGTAATAGTTAATCTTCGGCCCTTTTTTGTCTCAATAAAGGTAACTATCTTGCAGAGAACCGCAACCGTCTCACCCTCCGCAGCTTCAGAAACTGGAACCGGCTGGGAGTAGGTTTTATAGGTTCTGGGATAGTATCTGATGAGATCACCTATTGTATTTATTCCTAACTTACTGTAAAGGGATGCGGTCTTATCACCGATTCCCTTTACAGTTATGATACCATCGTCAATATTCATATTATTCTACTGAGAGAATGTAATAATATATAGGTTGCTTTCCTTCATGAACATCCACGTCAACATCAGGATATATTTCTCCGAGCTTTTCAGCCAGCTTATCAGCATCTTCCTGTGTCACATCCTGTCCGAAATAGATAGTGATCAGTCCGGATTCGTCATCGATCATAGTTTCAATAAGGTTAAGTGTTACCTCTGTAACATCTTCACCCACATTCTCGATACCCTTATCTCCGATACCCATAATATTGTTCTTATGGATAGTCTTGCCTTCAAAGGAAGTATCTCTGATCGCATAGGTTACCTCACCTGTCTTAACTGATGACATAGCCTCTGTCATAGCCGATACATTTGACTCAGCATCACCATCCGGATCGTAATTAATAATCGCTGCTATACCTTGAGGAATAGTCTTGGATGGTATTACGTGGAGATTCTTCTCTTTATATATGCTTGCAGCCTGATTAGCTGCCATAATGATATTCGAATTATTAGGGAAAATGTAAATATCCCCGGCATTTACCCTCTTAACGGCAGATAATATATCTTCCGTACTAGGATTCATGGTCTGACCACCACCAATGATGTAATCAGCACCCAGTTCACGGAACATTTCACTGATACCATCACCACTGGATACGGCAATGACACCATTTGGCTTATATTCACCGATTGGCTCTTCAGGAGTTTCTTCTGGTGTTGATGTATCAGCATTCTGGATTTCATTAACAGTCTCACTCATCTTTCTTTCGAGTTTTATCTGCTTGAATGCTTCCTCCTGCTCTGCTGCCTTCTGCTTCTCCTGCTCCATAAGAACTCTCTCGGAGTGCTCTTCTCTCATGTTATCAATCTTACATCTGGTAAGCTGACCATAAGAGATGCCTCGCTCAAAGGCCTGTCCTGGATGATTAGTGTGTACATGAACCTTAACAAGTTCTTCATCTGCTACACAAACTATTGAATCACCAATTGAGAGAAGGAAATCCTTGAAATCCTGAACCTGCGAATCTGATAGTTCCTTATCAAGAAGAACTATGAATTCTGTACAGTAAGTAAACTTTATATCAGCTGTCGAAATGCTGTCACTTCCACTTCCGGCAGCATATGTAGGTCTGGCCTTAGGTATATCCTCAAGAAGACCTGCACCTCTCTTCTGAACCTGAGGGGTAGTGCCACCTATTAGCTCTACAGGCTCACCCTTTACAGCAAGAGTTATACCTCTCATGACTTCCATAAGTCCCTGTCCACCAGAATCCACAACACCGGCTTCCTTCAGAACTGGGAGCATCTCAGGAGTTTCAGCAAGAACCTTGTCGCCGTACTCAACTACCTGATCAAGGAATGATATTAAATCCTCTTCTGAATCCAGAAGCTGTGTAGCCTTGTCAGCCATTCCTCTGGCAACCGTAAGGATTGTACCTTCCTTTGGCTTCATAACAGCCTTATAGGCAGTATCAACTGCATGTGCAAAGGCTGAAGTCAGATCATATACATACAGCTCATCCTTCCCCTTAATATCCTTGCAGAAGCCTCTAAAGAGCTGGGAAAGGATAACACCTGAATTACCTCTGGCACCACGTAGAGAACCACCGGAGATAGCTTTGGCAAGCTTATCTATAGTAGGTTCTGAAACGCTGTTCACCTCAGCTGCAGCTGCCATTATTGTAAGAGTCATATTTGTACCCGTATCTCCATCAGGAACCGGAAATACATTTAACTCATCAATATAATCTTTTTTGTTACTAATATTATTCGCAGCACTGATAAATGCTTTCTGCATCATTTCAGCATTAATAGCAGTTAATGACATAATAATAAAAAACCTCCATGATTAGTCGATGACTCTTACACCTTCAACAAAGACGTTTATACAATTAACTTTAAGACAGGTATAATCTTCAACCTGATATTTAACAGTTCTGATAAGATTATTAACGACTGTCTTAATATTTACGCCATATGCAACGATTATATGGAAATCGATATCAATCTCCTTATCCTCATTTATCGTTACATTTACCCCCCTGCTGACTGTATCTGATTTAAGAAGCTTGGCAAGTCCATCCTTCATACTGATAGTCGCCATACCTACAATGCCGAAGCAATCCAGGGCGGCGTGGCCAGCGTATGAAGCTATGACTTCTGAGTCTATAACTATTCTTCCATCTTGTAATTCTATGTTGCTTGCCATAATGTACAGCACCTCCTACTCGTACAAATATAAACACATGTCAAACCAACCTATATTATACTAAAATTACGCTAAAAATGAAACACAAAAAGAAGAGATTCCAAACCAGCCGGAATCAACATTTATATAAAAATGTATATTTTTTGCTTGCAATACATAATGAATTCTGATAGAATACCAAATGTTGTAGCCTACAGATGGCAAATATTGTTTGTAAGGGAGGTGCCGCGGAAATGGCTAAGTGCTTTTATTGTGATAAGGGCGTACATTTTGGAAACAATGTCAGCCACTCACACAGAAGATCGAACAGAATATTCAACTCCAATATTAAGAGAGTTAAGGCTAAAGTTGATGGAACACCTAAGACTATATATGTATGTACAAAATGTCTTAGATCTGGTAAGGTTGAGAGAGCCTAGTTTCTGCTTTAGCTAAGCATATAAAAAGGATTGGAATTCATTCCAATCCTTTTTTATTGTCTTCACTTCTATTTAGTCATAGCCTTATAGCTGTAAACCCTCTTGGCTACTACTACGTATCTACCTTCGTCTGCGTGATATGCACATGTAGAAAGTGTTATCAGCTTATCTCCGTATTCAGCTGTTGTTGGAATATCATACGGAGTCTTGCTCTTAACCTTCGATACATATTCATCAAACTCTTCCTTACTGTTTGCATTTGCAAAATTATAGTAGTCAAAATTGGATGGGTCTGATTCATTTATTACAGTTCTAAAAGCCGCTATAACCTCATATGTGCAGTTATCATCAATAGTATCAAACTCTATATATTTATGTCCTTCGTAGAAATCCTTCTTCTCATATTTAAGAAGCGGATAGAACATAGTTCCTGCCTTCATATTATGACCATAAATAATCACATTATCAGAAGGTGTGATAGGATCCGAAAGCTTCCCAATAAAGAGTGTTCCTGATGAACTATACGAGCCATCGAAATCTCTGTGGATATAATATTCTTCATCGTTTGGAGTAAACATTACAGGATAATCAATACAAGTATCATCCAACTTAAGCCAGCCCATAAAATCATTATTCTGCTTGTAAAGATCAGCGAACTTAGCCTGTACCATTACTCCATTAATCTCTACATACTCAAGTGGTTCAAGAGGTTCATCAGGTGTAGCAAAATCCTGTTGAACGGACACATCACCCTTCATCATCATTTTAAGTGTCTTGAATCCAGATTCAGATTTCTTGATATTATAGAAATAATATCCCAGATATCCTGCAGATCCTATAAATACAAGTATGAAAACCCAGAGAAGTATATCAAGCATAACATCAACTGGTCTTTTTGCCTTTTTTTCACGAGCCATTGTTAATCCCTCTTCCTAAAAATATCTTTTTTTGCCCCACTCATTTGCTTTCTTGATAGTCAGGTATTCATCATAAGCCTGTTCAAGAATATCCCTCTCATTAGAAAACTTTAAGAGATGATAAGCCTCATGATATTTATAATATCCGGAATCACAGAAGTATTCCTCTCTCTGAGGTTTACTATAGAAGCTATTTCCCATCATCAGGAACCAATGTACTTCTTTACTGACAATATCGCTTGATGCGGAAAATGTATAGCTGCTCTTGCCTATATACTTAACTATGGTTGCATCAGCACCAGATTCTTCCTTTACTTCACGAAGAGCTGTTTCACTATGCTCTTCTCCTTCTTCTACAGTACCCTTAGGAAGTACCCATCCTTCATATCTATTCTTATAATTCTTATACAGCAGTAATATCTTGCCTCTGAATATTACTACGCCGCCACAACTAACTGCCTCGATCATATACAGTCCTCCCCGGCTAATATTATTCACTCCCCCAAGATCAGGAGCTTTACTCTTGTTATTGCGAAGCCTCTCTGGTGTTATAGTATGCATCAAAAACCTGTCCAGCTACAGATGCTCCAGAGATTCCATTTGTAGTATAATCCTCAACTATTACACTGACAACTACATCTGGATCTTCTACATTTGAAAATCCTACGAACCACGAATTCGTATTTCCATTATTATCATATTCAGCAGTACCGGTCTTACCGGCAACACTATATGGTTTTCCTGCCATTACTGAAGAAGCTGTACCTGATGTACATACTTCTTGTAACATAGGTATTATAGCAGATGTGAGTTGGGAATCAAGCTTTGTTCCAGAAGATTTTGGTTTAAATGTCTTGACTACTGCTCCATCGCTATTATCTATTTCTTCTACGAACATTGGTTTCATCATTACTCCGCCATTTGCAATAGTAGCCATTATAAGTGCATTATGAATCGGAGTGATCAATGTATTACCCTGTCCTATTACAGTCTGTGGTATTTCACCGGAATCACTTCCGGTATCCAGTGTATATGATGATCTGGAATAATCCATATCCAGCGGAAGATCATCATTGAAAAGCATATCATTACAAAGTGTATTAAGTCCACCTATATTAAGGTCATTACATCCGATATTACAAAAGCTTGTATTACAAGAATTTGCAAGTGAACCCTTTAAGTCCTGTGTTCCATGAACATGGTTGTTGCTGCACCTGATAGAAACACCGTTAAATATATCAGTTCCATTACATGTATAAGAATAGTTCTCATAATCCGGATGCTCCTTAATATATTCAAGAGTAGTAAGCACCTTAAATGTAGAGCCTGGAGCATAGAGTCCCTGGGTAGCCCTGTTAAGAAGGACCGTACTTGTGGAGCCCTCTTCATGTACGGAATTCCATACATTCTCCATATCATTTGGATCAAATGCAGGATTTGAATACATAGCAAGAACCTTGCCAGTGTCTGGTTCTATAGCTACAACAGCACCATTTGCACCTCCAAGAGCAGCCGCCGCAGCCCTCTGAACATCATAATCTATTGTTGAAACTACAGTATCTCCAGGATTCTTACCCTCCTTTACATCATTCCTGATCTTATCCATTACATTTGCATGAGATCTCAGAAGTTCGAAATTATAGGTAAGCTCCATTCCTGACCTGCCATATTCATTGTATCCTATTACATGAGCAAAGGCAGCTCCTTCAGGATAAACTCTTGTCTCATTACCTTCTTCATCCACCTCGGTATGAGCCACAACAACTCCATCACTGGTTTCTATATCTCCTCTTACCACATATTTGGAATATGAATCCTGTCTGCGGTTTGAAGTATTCGCTACAACCTTCTCAGCATCATGAGCCACGAAATAGATGATATAACCGAACATGCCAATAAAAACCAATACCATCATATAAGTCACAACAACTATCGGTTTGTTCTTAAGCTTATTATTCTTATCACGTTCCTCTTCCCTGTCAAGGAAGTCGGACCAGTCATCAATACCCCTCTTCTCGGAGTACCTTTCGCTTGAGTTTGTTTTTCTCTTGCTCAACTTTACTAGCCTCTCTACTAACAAATATATATGTATACTGAACCATCGAGAACATCAGGAGTGTACTAAATACACTGCTGACACCATAGCTTATAAGCGGCAGAGTAACACCTGTCGACGGTATAAACTTGGTAGCTCCGCCTATATTCAGGAGCACCTGGAATATATAGACAATAGCTATTCCGAAAGTCATATATTTATAAAATGGATTCTTACATTTCATAGCTATATTACTCATAGCGATGAAACTGCTTATATATATGAGGATCAGAGCCAGGCCAAATATAGCCCCCAGTTCCTCACAGATAGCCGAGAATATGAAATCGCTCTCCGCTACAGGGATCAGGTTCGGCATACCATTTCCCAGACCAGTACCTATAAATCCACCGGTGCCTATAGCGAACAGGGATTCACATACCTGATATCCACCTGTCTGCTGATTCTTAAACGGATCACGCCATGCATCAACCCTGACCATGACATGCGCAAACAGATTATTCTTAAATAGTACATAACCCACAAGGCACGCCATAACAGCCAGTCCCAATCCCAGAAGTACATATCTGAACTTGGATGTAGCCAGATAGACCATCATGAAATATGCGATATAGAAAAGCATCACCGCACCGAAGTCCTTCTCCAGAACAAGGATGAGCATGAACAGCACCGATATAGCCGCATTTATAAAGAGGTCCTTATATGTGGACGCCTTTACAAGTCCGCTGGCCACGAAAAGTATGAAGAGTATCTTTACAAATTCCATAGGCTGGATACCTATTCCTGCAATATATATCCAGTTTCTGGAGCCAAACTTCTCCACACCGATTCCAGGAACGAAAACCATGGCCAGGAAAATAATACCAGCTATAGCATAGAAGTACGACCAGTTCTTCATCTCCTTCAGCTTACCCATGAGCATTGGCACAAAAAGCGTCAGCACCAGCGCAACTGTAGCAAGTATGAACTGCCTTACTGCAAGTGCCGGTGACAGCCTCAGCAGCATTGTATAACCTATCAGCATCAGGAAAACTACGTTGTTGGTCAGCAGCTTCGACGAGTCCTTGTACATTTTACGATAAGTCACGATGTATATAATGGCGATGGCTATCTCTATAAGATAATAGATTCCAATCTTAAGTTCCTCTGTATAGAGGATCAGACATACATGACATAGAAAATGTATCACAAATATGTAAAATATCTGTTTCTTAAGGTTGCTTTCCCTCTTCTCATGGTTTTTCGCCGTAAAATACGTGAAGCACTTAATGGTATAAAGAGCCATGAAAACAAGAACCAGATATTTAGATATGATATTAATGATATTACTCATTCTAATCGATTCCTTTTATATAGTGTCCTTTCGAGTAAGCCTCACTGCCCTTCGGAGGCTGCCGAACGCTGCCCAGCAGATATTCACAGACCTCCCTGACCTTCTCAGCATTTTCCGTTGTGAAATGCAGGATGGTATTTCTGTCATCGTCAAATGTAAACATCACCGGTTCTTTACTCAAAATCGTATTATAACATAAATCCGATTCTAAAGCATCTGTTAGCATCATCGGTATACGTCCATAGGATTTATATATAACCCCGGTACCTTCAGGGTAAGAAAGCCCCTCCAGTTCCCGAAGTGTAAGCTCATATGAAGCCTCATATATCACATGAGGTGCAGACTCTCCTGCCATGGATTTAATGTATTCATAGTAAAAATCAGCCGCCTTATCATTATATGCATATAAAGACGCCGCCAGAATGATAGTCTTATCCTTCCATACAGCCCCGAGATCACTCTCCTGAGCACTATTTCCCATTTCATGCATCATGTCACAGATATATAGAAAATCATCCATACATCTCACATAAAAGCCTTTATAAGTTTTGACGTCATCCTTTGTAACAGGAATCCTTCCCCTGTTAATAAATGGAAGCGCAAGCAACACATAGGCCTTATCTATATGAACATCAGGTCTGCCATCAACTATGCAGTATCCTTCGGAATTATCTATCTCATCCATGAGAGTCTTCTCAATAATAAGTACGTTCGAATAAGATATAGCCGTTCCCAGCTGCTCCCTGGTAGAGATCACTGAAAAATTACATTCAGCAGAACCATCGCCATCATTACACATATCGTTCACGGTGTCAGCATCCAGCTCCTTTTCCGGCCTTGCTCTGTAACTCTTCTCATCAACAGCCTTACCCAGCCCTTCCACCATCTGACGTTTCAGATCATTAATGGAAGAAACAGGGATGAAGCTCTTATTATCATTATCGATCACTATGTTGTGAAGATAATAATCCGTACCTCCAAGCTTACCCATCTTCTCACGGATCGTATCATCCGTTATCGGTTTTGATGTAGCAGGCTTCGCTATATCACCACATACGGTGACATTATCTCCATTCGGGCCGGTAGCTCTTACAACAACTGCCTCATCTGTTTTAAGGGTGAAATGTACTTCCACCGGCAGCCGCATATCCTTATTCAGAATGCTGTCCTCCAGCTCTGCGAGGAGCTTCGGGCATCTGTTCCTGTAAATAAATGTGCCACTTTTTATTCTCTTGGTATTAGGTGCTTTAAGGCTAGCGTTGCTGCCTCTGGCAATATCAATACCCGACGTGATCATTATAGGATCGTCAAGATCTATGATAATATCGTCGCCCTTATATATATCCTCTGCAGCCTTGAAATGGATCTTGCCGTCAGCCACCTTATTCACAGTTCCTAAGGTAACGCCTCTTCGGCCAGGCTTGGAATTATCTATAAGATACTCCTTTCGCGGAACCTCCCGGGTCAGGTCATAACCTATGTAACCACCTGAAAAACCGCCACGGTTAAATATATCAGCCAGGCGTTTATGATATTTCTTAGCCTTGTCCATGCTGAAATGTCCAGCAAGATGATCGTCACGCATTATGCGATATGCCTCAACTGCAGAAGCCACATAATACTCATTCTTCATACGGCCTTCTATCTTGAAGGAATCAACTCCGGCATCTACCAGCTCAGGAACATATTCAAGGGTGCACATATCTCTCATGGACATGTTATAAGCACCACCTGACAGCATACGGCATGGCTGAGCACATCTGCCACGATTACCGCTTCTGCCGCCCTCCATGGAGCTGTACAGACATCTGCCACTGTAGGAATAACACATAGCGCCGTGAACAAATACTTCAAGCTCTATATCAGCATTCTTCTTAATGTCTCTGATCTCCGGTAAGGTCATCTCCCTCGGAGCAACCACACGGCTTATACCCATTTCCTTCACACCCTTAGCGCCATATATAGAACATATATTCATCTGAGTGCTGGCATGGATACTCATACCAGGATATTCATCGCGGAGTATGCTTAAGATCCCCATATCCTGAACCAGAACAGCATCTGCACCATTCATATATATCAGGTCCAGAAATTCTCTCAAATGTTCTATCTCACTGTTCTTAACCAATGTATTCACAGTAACATATATCTTAACTCCGTATCTATGAGCATAAGAAATAGCCGAAACTATCTCCTCATCAGAGAAGTTTGCGGCGAATGCTCTGGCACCAAAAAAGCTCCCCGCCAGAAATACTGCGTCAGCACCTGCTTTAACAGCAGCTTTTAGTGCCTCCATATTTCCTGCCGGGGCTAATATTTCAGGATATATATCATTTTTTGAAAGATTGTAAAGCAGATTACTCACTAGCTCTTTCCCTCTCAGCCTCCAGCTGAACCACCTTGCGCTGAAGTGCATTTACCTGTTCTTTGTATTCCTCAACAAGCTTAAGAGCTGCCTCATGCTTGATCTGAGTCTCTATAACCTCATGACGCAGTTCGTACAGCTGCTGTTCCTTATCATTATTATCATTGGCAACATCATCAGCCTTATTCTTCGCCTTAAAATAATCATCAGCAATATTAAGTGCAAGAAGAATTCCCTGATACTCAACATTCATTCTTCTGTATTCTTCAGATGTTTTGCATTCAGCAATCTTGCCATTTATGTATGTTGCAACATTCTGGAGATAATCCTCTCCTTCATAACCACTAAGAGTATATACTTTATTATTGATAACAACTGGTATATCGATCTTTGATTTAGCCATCTCTATTCTCCTAATAATTCTTCAAGGTTTAAATGTTTATACGCAAGTTCTGTAGCAACACGACCTCTTGGAGTACGATTAATGAAGCCGTTCTTAATAAGATATGGTTCATACACATCTTCAATAGTGCCGCTGTCTTCGCCGATTGCTGCCGCCAGGACTTCAAGTCCCACAGGCCCGCCACTGAATTTTGTGATAATTGTTTCAAGTATGGTTCTGTCTGTGATCTCAAGTCCGAAGCTGTCTACATCAAGCTTGTCCATAGCACATTTAGCTACATTATAATCAATTACTCCTGATGATTCAACCTCTGCGAAGTCACGAACCCTCTTCAGAAGCCTGTTGGCAAGTCTTGGTGTACCTCGTGACCTTCTGGCAATCTCATTGGCTCCCTCTTCATCTATGGAAACTCCCAGAACCTTGGCAGATCTCATAACGATACACATAAGATCTACTACATTATAAAACTCAAGTCTGTTAACTACGCCAAATCTGTCCCTGAGAGGAGCTGAAAGCATTCCCGCTCTGGTGGTAGCACCGATCAGAGTAAACTTCGGAAGATCCAGTCTTATGGACTTAGCACCTTCACCCTTGCCTATCACTATATCAATAGCATAATCTTCCATAGCCGGATACAGCACCTCTTCAACCTGACGGTTAAGTCTGTGTATCTCATCTATGAAAAGCACATCATTCTCTGACAGATTATTAAGAATTGCAGCCAGTTCGCCCGGCTTCTCAATTGCTGGACCAGATGTAACCTTGATATTAACGCCCATCTCCTCTGCAACAATAGTTGCAAGAGTAGTCTTGCCCAGTCCCGGAGGGCCATACAGAAGCACATGATCCAGAGGCTCATGCCTCTTAAGTGCCGCTTTAATGAAAACCTCCAGATTCTTCTTAACCTTATCCTGCCCTAT
>JAEEGL014800325.1_pt1 | contig 35011 bp, 31 predicted proteins | sample 9134231 | NCBI WGS metagenome assembly JAEEGL01 (sample SAMN16246548, study PRJNA631951) | gut metagenome | biome: gut microbiome; feature: rumen; material: fiber-attached | host: Bos | place: Iran: Karaj | collected 2018-10 | reverse complement strand
TCCCTCTCGGACACGGTGAGTTTTCTTCTGGTAACTGCATCAGCAAACCTTTTCCTGAACTTCCTGTCATCATCAACCAAAATATTCATGTATCCAAAATCAGTTCCATCCAGATTACTGATCGTCCCTTTTACCAGGTGCGTGATCTCTTTTTCAAGTGAATCGTCATAGATTCCAAGCCTGCGGCGCTGGGCAGGAAGGAAATTCCTGATATCCATCCCAAAGTCGAATCCGCCGCGCTTTATGCTCATATTCCGGACTATCTCCCAGAATGCAGCCCCATCCTTATTACCTGCCTTTGTTGCAGCAACTATCTTTTCGTCGTACTCTTTTTCAGACAGGTGCATGATATCATCCAGCGACATGCCTGATTCCTGCGGCATCGGAGATTCCAGAACCTTGATAAACTCCGCATCAAATAGAGGCTGTGCCTGTTTCATGGTCATGTATCTTGCATTTATTTCATCAAAATGCCTGTCACTGTAGCGGCAGACTGCATTCGACTGTCTGCACTCATTATAAAGTGCGCGATTATCCATAACCTGCTTTGATAGCCATAATATTTCACGGCACTTACCAAAGCGTTCCTTGTCCTTCACAGCGCTGTCCACAATATCAAGGAGTGAGTTGTAATTAAAGAGATTAAGATCAAAGGTCATGATCTTATCAATAGCTGTTTCTATGGCATTCACCTTTTCTTGGAGCTCTGTTTTGCCGTTAACTATGGCTTGAGGCTCGATGTAGCCGTCAATATTCTCCCTGTAAAACTCCCGGATTCTGTTAAGTTCCTCGGTAGTAGTATCCTTAATAAGCTCCTGATGTTTCTTTGACTCATAGACGGTAATGAACGGTGTGTTATGTTCTCCTTTTGCTGAGCGCTCCTTGCCAAACTTGGACTCGGTGCTTTCTTTAAGGAATTTCGGTCCTCCAAGTGCAGTTTGCAAATTAGCACTTTCAGAGCCATTATTTGTATAGGACTTGCCATTGATCTCTATACGTGCTTTTTTATCCCCTTCCGAAAGAACCTCAAGGGCTTTGGAAAACTCATCACAAAGATCGGCGTCCACTGTGAAAAAGTCCTTAAGTGGCAGGCATCTGAACCACTTATACTTCAGGGTCTGTGACAATAAAGAACTTACCTGACCATGCCCGGTGCCTACGTCATAAATAACATTGGCCTCCTTGATGATCTTATTATCCTTTACATACTTAGCCAGAACAGACTTATTATCGGCGTAATTGGCGGCCAGACCTGCAACCCTGCTCTTATAGGCAAGATTCTCAAGAAGTACATCAGGATCCCTTGTATCAAGCTCTGTGAAATTCTGAGCCTTCATTTCCTTATGAAGTTCACTGCAGAACTTCTCTTTTTCCTTATCAGTCCCAAATTCCATGGTGTCAAAGAAAGCCTTCAGCTCTTTGCCTGACATACCAGTGATGTAGCGGTGTAAGACCCTATCGTTATGAAGGGATAGTTTTTTTCCTTTCTTCCTGCCGTATACTACAGCAAAGCTCTGAGCCTGAGATCCGTATCCCATTTGGGTGTAAGGCCCAAGATCTGCAATATAATCGTTTATAAAAGAATTCTTTTGAAAATTATCCGCACGGCTGTTAAGCTCGTCTCTTGAGATTTCTCCCAGCGACCAGATTTGGCTGTCTTTTTCGGCAGGATTATTCTGTTTTACAGGATGAGTTAATTCATAAGAAGCCTTTATGGTCTTTTTTCGGTTGCTGTGCTCTTTCTTAAGCGCCTTTAAAACCTTATTGTAATAGGAGTCCATATCCATCCCGGGACTGGGAAGGTCAAAACTCTCATCCTCAACCAGTTTTCCCTTAAGCTGCAATTTGCACCCTTCAATGAACTCCGAACCTGTCTTGCCGTTAAGAAAACTGTCAGAGTCACTTATCATGTTTCGCTGAATCTCATACATCATGTATTCAGCACTCTTAAATGCCTTGATCTTGGCTCTTAGCTCTATCATCTCATCTTCAGCAGGCGCAAGATTTCTATTTACGGCACACAAAAGAAGATGCTCGAATTCTCTGTTCTCTGCAAAAATACGTGCATTTTCCTTAAAATTGTCCGCAATATCCCTAAGGCTCTTAAAATGCAGATCCTTCACCTTAAGATTCCTATAGTATTCAAGCGCATCATTGAAAGCTTCCGGGGTAAACTTAGCGTCAAAGTCCTTGTCCCTGAATCTGTGATTGCCCTGTATCTCCAGTGCCTCATCGGAAAAGATATTAAGAATCCGGCGGTTCTTCTCGCGGCTCCTTAAGATTTCAGCCTGGCGCTTGCCCTCTGCTTCTGCCTTCTGCTCCACCGAGTACATATCCTTGCGGCGCACAAAAGGAAGGTTTCTGAGCTTTTTAACTGTTTTAAGGTAAACCTTGAGGTCATCATTTGATGAATGATTTATAAGTCTGTCGATCTGTCTGTCATTGTAGGATATATCCTTCTTGGCCATATACTGGTAGTAAGGACTCTTCATCAGCTCCTTCTGAACGTCCAGATAATCTTTTAGCTGCAGGTAGCTGTCAATCTTGGCTTCAACTTTAACAAGATCATATTCCTTAGGGAAGTAACCTCCTTCAACCGCATCGCTGACCCACTTCTTCATCCTCCACGATGTCTCGCACAGCTCATAGTTTCGCTTTAGATTTCTGGCAAATGCCTCATCTTTGTCCATTATAAACGGACGATCAGTCAGCATCATGTATCCCCTTAGGTGCATGGCAAACTGCTCCTTGTCGAGGCTTACATGTTCCCACTCACCAAGCTTTGTTTCCTTTTCCAGTTCTTCTATTTTTGCGGCATTCTCCTTGCGCTTAAGGGCAGCATCCACCCTTTTCTTAATGTCGCTCTCAGAAAGAGATGCAAACCTCTTCCTGTCTATTTTTTCACGCTCATTCTCATCAAAGATCTTGCCCTCTTCCGCTTCAAGTTGCGTATGGATATTCTCAATCTCATCGGCAATTTCTTGTCTCTCAAGTCTGATCCGTTCTTTTTCCAGTTCTTTTTTTGTAAGCTTCTTAGAAGGCTTTCCCTTTGAAGCCTTCTTATCAGGCACAACATGTGGCATAATCTCAGCGCTCTTTTTAAGCAGATCAAGCTTCTTGTTTATCACCAAAGAATTTGAGCGCTTGATCTTAGCCTTCTTATCGTCATTTGTTTTTTTACTGTCTTCAATGACGGGTGGAAGGTTTTTGTTCTCGATCTTGTTCTCCTCAACATTAAAGAATTCGTTCTGCTTAAACTCAGTAGATTTAGTCCTTTGGATTTCTTCAGGTCCTGCTGCGTTGTTTCCATTTTTACCCATGATGTACCTCCATAAATCTCGAAGCCATATTCCCTGCTGCGACAATGAAAAACGGAAAAGATCCGTAATCCTTACAATATCATAATGTGGACATAGCCAATTTTTTTCCTGTTACTATATACGAATCACGATCAGTCCTGCTTATAGTTTCTATAATTTTTATGATTCCTCCTGATCTGTCTGCAAATACTATATTCTCATCCTGCCAGTTCATTTTCTCTATCAGATCCCTGAATGCCAGAAACAGATCTACTGCTCCGCTACTGGCCGAGTCACTGACCAGATATGATACTTCAAGCTCCCCGTACAAACGCCTGTACAGCAGCATACATCCGTCAATATTGCCTTTGCTGTCAAGCCTTATCAGACTATAGCCTGATTCGTCGGATTCTACGCCGAAGGGTATCCCCTTTTTTTGTAAATATGAATAGAACTCATCCTCCCTGTCAAAATCCTTAAGAGTAACCACTCTGCAGCCTGTTCTGTGTTCCTGCCAGGTTGTATCCATAGTGTCGCTCCAAATCAGATCTCTGACCGGAACAGAATATATATCAGTATCATCATCAAAAAAGAACCCCTGAGATTCCAGGAATTCCTCCAGTTCTTCGTCGTCATCGGAGAAACTCACTTCCAATATTTCTACACCGATCTTTCGAAGAAGAATCCTCAACCATTTAAGGAGATTTCTCGCAGCCCCCTGCCTTCTGTAAGAGGGGTCAGTATAAATCCAGTCTATATAGGCTATATCCTCAATCACACCGGCGCCGAGCACAGCACATGCCGTTCCGTCCTGCGCAACCGCTCCAAGCCAGAAGATATTCTCATCATCCAGAGCTCCATCAGGCACCAGGTCTTTGAAGTATTCAGCATTATCAGGCGCGATACCTGTCACATTCATATTTCTATATTCCTCCATAATTATTTGATACAATGCAGATTGTATCTTGCCGGGTAATATTGATGAAGAGTAGATAAAAGCATGCAAACCGCGCTGGCTCACAGGTATGGCAAATGTGACGATCAGGAACCACATTAAAGCCAGCGCCCTGTACGTATGGAGCTTTGCATTCCTGTGCCTCCTATTCGCCATTCTCATTGGACTTGTCCCGTTATAAGCAGAATTGTTCATGAGATAAATCCATTTATCCATCGTCAATATATAAACACAGCGGTTTAAGTACGGACAATTAAAACTTAAGTATTAGTGCATTTATTCCCGCATTGTTATAATAATCCAGGTATGAAGCCAACTTTGCCACCATACGAAGTCCTATTGCCTTTTCAGGAGTCTTTTCATCAAACATGTTTATATGTTCACGAGGATCAAATTTGCGACAATCATCAAAGACTCTGATTGTCAATTCATCCTTACACACAATTCGGACATTGATCGTCCCCTTTTTTCTATGTATTACTCCGTGCTGCAATACATTCTTTGTAACTTCTTCTACGCACAAGCTCGCCCAAAATGCTTTTTTGCCTTCTACATTTCTTGCCCTGCAAAAGTTCATTACAGCCTCTGAGGTCTTCGTTACATCTGACATATCTCCAATTGAGTATTCGACAAACTCATCTTCTTTTGCACCGAAATCATCCGAAAGTTTAAGCAGATCAGAAGCAGAAAAACTGACTTTCTTCTTCCAAACAAAAACAGAAATCACTATGATTGCAACAGCCGCTAAATCGCTCCAGGTATTTGCAAGCCAGGCAGCATTTACTCCGAACAAAGGCACTAATAGCAATGTAAAAATACCTGTACTGGCTGTCTCTACAAAAGACATAATATTTACAAGTTTCATCCTTCCCTGCACCTTGTATGAATTCATCAAAAGATTGATCAAAAGGTTTATCGGGAAAAACCAGAAGCCCAACATAAACATTCTTTTCCCTAAATAATAGGCACTCGTCTGTTCAGCAAAAAAGATTCCGGATAACCGGCCGCTAAAAATCATCATAAACACCACAAGTACAAAAGTGCAGATAGTTCCGGCTCCAAATGCAATTTTGAAGACATCCACATAACTATCCCTATCTTCTTCACCATAAGAGAGGCTAAGGAGTGTGGATTCCGCATTCGTACATCCCCCTGTTAACGTACCCGCAATTCCACACACACTGCCAAGCACATTTGCCACAGCAATACCATCATCCCCGACATATGAAATCATTGTATGGTTGATAAGACTGTTTTTTATTAGCATTCCGGCAGTAAACAGAAGCGCAGGCATCCCGCGCCTTGCTGCCTCAGAAACTTCTTTGGAATCAAATTGCCCCTTTTCAAAGTGTATCGTAAATGATTTATTCATAAATGGAGGTAATATTATCATAAAAGAAATAAAACTGCTTAGTGTTGTTGCCAGACCAATTCCTAAGATTCCAAGCTTCGTAGCAAACACCAGGTCCAGAATAATGTTTCCAAAAAACATAAGCGCTGTTGAAACATAAGATCTGTTTATTTGATTGTTGAACGACGAGATTGCTATAAGAAGAGCACTAAGTGAAGAGAAAATTATACTTGGTGCAAAACCGGCAATGTAGTCTGATAGCATAGTTCCAGCTTCGCCACTGGCACCCAGTAAAATAGATATTGAATTTCTAAATACAATAAGAATGATTGAGAATAAAGTACAACAAGCTGTAATTGTCATAAAGACACTTGTAAATAAAGTGCTCAGCTTTTTTTGTTCTCCTTCGCCGATATAATTGCCACACAAAATTGCTGTACCAACGATGAGTACAAATACAAGACCGGTTATCGACAAAACAGGCGAAAAATACCCTACAGCAGCCAAAGCCTTTGGACCAATAAAGTTGCTGATAACAACATTGTCGATAAAGCTACAGACAGTTGTTGCTACCAGGACCACCATATTAACAAGAGCCAGTCTGCTATAAGATTTGCGTAAAATTCTTTGCTTTGCGCTTCTATCTGTTTTCATAGCTCCAATTACACACTCCAGGGAAGCCTCATATTGGGAATAACAAGTTTATCACTATATCCACGTTCAAAACTTATTCCATTGTCATCAAGTTCTTTTAAAAATGCTTCAAAGTAAACAGGGTCAGAAAAATTCTGTATAAACTCAATTGTCACCTTATGTTTTACTGCTGATATCTCAAGCAATATACTCTCGTTCATCGGATTTGCAAATAAATGAAATTCTTTTATATATTTTTCCGCCTCACCAAAGTTTGCCTTTCCCACATAGCTTACTGTTGCTGAAAGAACACTTTTTAGCGACTGACTGTTTTCTTTAGCAGCTTCTCTACGCTCTTCATCTGTTTTCAGAGCCAGAAGCTTTCTGGTGAACGTGTTTATTGCAGTTTGAGTAGCGAGCACGCTCTCATCCCGTGTCTGTGCAAATACCATTCCACGGAAGCACGTAGCCTGTTTATCGATTGGCCATGGCCGCATTTTTTCTTTGTACTCGAGCCAGGCTCCACCAACAAGACTCTGATGTGCCAGCGGTGCTTTCAGTGCCTTGCGCTGATTAACACACATACTGATTCTTATAGGACTATCCTTGTCAGGATGAACATCAGCTATTGCCCTGCTTAAGAAAAGAGCCGCCATCGTCCCAGGGCTCCCATCATTAGCGGACGAAAAGCACATAAACTCTGACTCATCTATCGAAATGCCAAAGACAGTCCTTGTATTATCTGCGCTTCCCATCTCATGTTCCGGATTAATAGAAGGCATTATCTCTCCGCCGCCACCCAGAGATGTATCAGGGAGATCTACAGTCGGATCGTCCCACTCCTCCTGTGGAATAATATCTCCAACAAGACGAACACCATCACGACTTAGCTTCACATCATAGTATTCAGAGCAGTAATAATACAATAGAGTTCTTATAAGCTCATAGGAACCGGTCCCATCAGTAAGAGCATGACTTATATTCACGATGATATGATCATCAAACCAGGAAAAAGCCAACATGTGAAAGTTTGAAGCACTACTATTCAGCTCTACACCTGTTTCAGAGTTAATTACAGTGACGGGACGTTCATTTGATTCATAAGTATATCTACCATCCATTTTTTTTAGCTCAACAGCAAAATATGGATACCTTTTCATAGTCGTATCCACGGCATGACGCAGCACCGTTCCATCAATCATATCCTGCATCTGCATTCTGAAATGAATGACATTGGGGCTTTCTTTGCTTGAAGCATATAATGAGTTAAGTTCAGAAAAAAGGAATCTTGTCATCTTTCTTATCCTCAATGTATTAAAAAATGGTTAAAGCATCAATCTGAAATCTGATGAGAGCTGTAGCGCATAACCAGAGTGGTGATGTCATCAGACTGGGGCATATCCTGTATATGCTCCGCAATCGCTTCCCGAACCTTTGCATCAATGTCCGATACTGGCAGGCCTGATGCGCCATCCAGGGCTTTCAGCATCCTCTCTCGCCCGAACTTCTCTCCCTCCGAATTAAACACATCACAGACGCCGTCGGTATACAGATACAGGATATCTCCCTCCCCGAGTTTAAAAGCTCCGGCAGTAAATTCAGCTTCTTCATTAACTGCCAGGGGATGGCAATGTGCGTCCTTATCTACTCTGAACGCTTCTTTCTTCCTGTAGATTGCGGGATATTCGTGTCCCGCATTAACGTACTCAACATCTCCGGTGGATATGGTGAGCACTCCGAGCCAGACCGCAACAAAAAGCTCCGCTCCGTTTTCCTTTATAAGGTCTGTGTTGACTTCCCTTACGGCCTCTGCCACATTTATGCCGTGCTTCATGACGCTGTAGCGCAATTTGTTTTCAGCCATGACCATGAACATCGCTGCCGGGATTCCTTTTCCCGACACATCTCCGATCACCAGGGCAAGATGGTCCTCATCTATAAGAAAGAAATCATAGAAGTCTCCCCCCACCTCCTTTGCCGGTGTCATTGCGGCATACAGTTCAAACTCATCTCTGTCAGGGAATGCCGGAAACTTGTGGGTCAGGAATGAGGTCTGAATCTTTGCTGCAAGTGCAAGCTCATTATCTATCCTCTCTTTTGCCTCACTTATAAGGTTGTTCAGGCTCCCGACCATGAAATTGATCCCATCTGAAAGCTCACTGAATTCTATGGATTCCCTGTAATCAGCCTTTTCATCCAGGTGCCCTGCAGTGATGCGCTTAAGCGAATTATTGAGGCTGTACACTCCGGTCACAACATTCTCTGACAAAAGGCGTCTGATAACATGAAAAAGAATCAGGAATACAAAGACATAGATCAGAATAAGGATAGCTATGGCTATGATCCAATTCTGCCATATCTCCAATGCAGGATAGACAGCCACTAACAGGGTCTCTTTGTCGGGGCAGATTCCGATATAGGATCTTGTTCCGAACACATCTGCCCTGACGGATCTTTCATTTTTGGAAAGCTCCATTATGTCTCCCGGCAGAATAAAGACCTCATCATCATGTATCTGATCCGTGCTGCTGATTATTGTGTTATTTTGATCAAGCAGCATAAAGTACCCGGTTTTTCCCACCCGGTCAAACATCACCTGTGAACTGAGGAACTGTTTTTTTCTTCCGTAAAACTCATCACTGGTCTGCCCCTGAAGGAAAAAACCTCCAAGCCGCGGCATAGATGCAGCGCTGTATCTCATCGGGGTATCATTCATGGAGCTTGTGACAAAATCAGACTTAAATAAAGTATCTTCCCCCTCAAGGAGACATATAAACTCCGATAAAACGGGGTCACTCTTAATATCATAGCCAACATTGTCCGGATCCGAAGATGCCACCACAATGCCACCTGAATCGATAATATTTCTTTCGCTGTCAGCGTTGCTCTCAACTTCATCCGCAAGAAGCTGTCGAAACTCCGGTCCCGAGATGTATCCCTCCCCGTTTTCCGCTATCATGCTGTCGTATAAATCGGCATCCCCCGGAACATTGATCTCCAGATTTGCATCTATCCTGTCAACAGCAGCCTTATTGACGTTGTCCAGGGCAAAAAAGATCTGCCTGTCAGTTCTGTATTTTGCATAATTACTGATAAAAGCGAGGGTAATGATCATCAGCGCAGTAAAGGACAGTAAGATTGTGGCAAGGAGATGCTGTGAAACGATCCTTGAAAGATGTTTCTTCATAAGCTTTTCCCCCTGTATCTCAAAACCAGTGTTGTCATATCGTCAAACTGCGGAGTACCCTTTGTAAATTCCGCTATGACCGACCTCAAATAAACGTCGGTTTCCTCAGCCGATACATCTCCTGCCTTATTAAGGGCATCCAGCATCCTCTCCCTTCCAAACATCTCACCCATTGAATCATTTGCCTCGGTAATGCCGTCGGTATAAAGAAACAGAGTATCTCCGGGACCAAGTTCAAAAGCCCCCGGATCAAACTCAGCTCGTCTCGATGCTGCCACCGGTACGCTGTGTACATCCTTGTCTGCTCTGAACCTTTCCCCATTTCGTCTGATCGCAGGATACTCATGCCCGGCGTTCACATAGTCCATGTGACCGGTGGAAAGGGTAAGCACACCAAGCCAGACCGTAACAAAGAGTCTGGCCTTGTTTTCTTTCATTATCTCAAGATTTGCTTCTTTTAACCCCGCTGACACGTCAGCTCCATGTTTCATGACACTTTCGCGGATCTTATTTTTCGCTGCGACCATGAACATTGCAGCCGGCAGGCCTTTTCCGGACACATCGGCCATTATGAGCGCCAGATGATCTTTATCTGTAAGGAAGAAGTCATAGAAATCTCCGCCCACATTCTTTGCGGGATTCATCGCTGCAAAAAGATCAATCCCGCATCTTTTGGAAATTGCCGACAGATCATTTGGAAGAAAGGCAGTCTGGATTTTTGCAGCTAATTCAAGCTCGGAATCTAATCTCCCCTCTGCTTCCTTCATAAGTTCTTTTAGTCTGTCTACGGTTATATTTATTCCGCCTGAAAGCTCCTCAAATTCAATGGAAGCTGAAAAATCTGCCCTCTCACCAAGGTTCCCTTCGGTGATTCTCAAAAGGGTCCCGTTCAGACTCTCTACACCACGCACAACCTGCTGCGTCATAATATGCCTGATCACAAAAAACAGAATCGCAAATACCACAGCATAGATTGCAATCATTGCCAACATCAGGGTAACCCATGTCTCCCATGCCTCTGCCATCGGATAGACTGCTGCAATATAGTTATCACCATCTCGGATTATTCCGATATAAGATCGCACTCCATAAATCTTGTCCTTTATGATTGCCTCTTTCTCAGCCAGTTCATGGATATCCCGGGAAAGAATCAGTGTATCACCTATCTGATCCTGATAGGGACTGCTGATGACAGCAGCATCACTGTCGAGAACCAGATAATATCCGCCTCTTCCAATCTTTACATTTTTCACCTGGGTATCAAGAGAAATACTTTTGAAAAGGGCATACTCTTCGGAATCAATCCCATAAAGAAGAAGCCCCCCATAAGAAGGCAGGGGAGCTCCTGCATATTTCATCAATGTACCGTCGAGCGCGCGCGGTTTCATATCCTGAATGATAACATCCTCAGAACTCTTCAAAAGATCTAAAAGCTCTGCTGATTCCGGATTGCTTCCAAGATCAAAGCCCACAATCTCATCTGATGTTGAAATAATGATGCTCCCATCGGGATCAACAATATCTATCTCGGAAAGAACATTATATTTGACAATGCTTTTTAAATCATTGGTGATCTCACTGATCAGAGAGGCATCAGGTCTGTTTTCAGAAAGGACCTCGTCGTAAAAGGCAGCATACACCTGTACCTGGTTTTTCGTATTGTAGTCCATTCTGCTCTGGACAGCATGATTGATGTCTGAAAGGCAGAATCTTATAAAACTGTCGCTGCTTTTTTTACCATAGAATAAGATAAAAACAGACGTAATAACCATCATGGCGATAAAGGATACCGTTATGGTAATTCCGGTTCTCCCAAGTATAATCCGGGAAAGATGCTTTCGACTCATTACTTTGTTATCATAACTTTCGCTCTGCATATCACCTTATCTGCCAGTAGTGCCTGAATTCAATCCCGGAACAAGCGGAACCCTGTCTCCAATATCCAGTTCGGTATCATCATGTTCAATCATTTCTACTTTAGGTGGTTTTTTTCCTCCTACAACGCAGTCCAGCTCTTCATTAGTCAGACGCATGCCCGCTTCTTCAATAATGTCTCTGGCTTCATCAATGCTCTTTGTCTTTTCCACACTTTCTTTTAACCGTCCTATAAGCTGCATAATGCCCTCCTATATTCAGACAATAATATCCGATGACAGTGAAGCTGCTGTTTCCTTGTTGGCATTCTCAACCCTCTGATATTCGTTTGCAATCATATTGAGATGCTCAACCTGATCCTTGATCATCTTGTGCAGCTTTGTGATATCATCCTGAAGTCCTGTGAACTTTCTGGAATACTCAGCCTGTGCCTCACCACTCCAGATACGCCCCGTAAGAGTGTTGACCATCTCCGTCATCTGCTGTGTCTTTGTCTGTATCTCCTGAGACTTGCTCTCCATTCTTCCTGCACTTGCCTTTAATTCTTCCGGTGTGACTCTTATTACATTTGTGTCTGCCATATTATTTTCCTCCTGTGTTAATACCGGTCATTACTGTCCGCCTGCAATACTGTAATTCTTAGCCTCTGCACTCGCATAATTTGAAGCGATCTCCTCAAGCCTGCTGCAATAGTTCTCAATAGCAATGTAGAAATTATCCAGGTCGACCTTGTCTCTCTTAAATGCGGCATCAAAGTTGTCATGAGCCTGACCTTCCCACATTGTGTTAAGCCGGGTCTCTTCAGCCTCGAGTTCCTCGATTGCCTTCTTATACTCGGAATTAATTTTCCTAAGCTCCGAAGCTTTATTCATTATTTCCTCCGCTGTTACAATAAATTCTGCCATATTTTTACCTCCATTATTTATATGATTTTAATTTCCAACTTCATCTAATTTCCATGCTAAAACAGCCAGTCCACAACATCACTTAAAGCATCGCTGACAGCATCGTAGGCATCACTTGCAGCGTCGCTGACAGCATCGTAGGCATCGCTTACAGCATCGCTGACAGCATCGTAGGCATCGCTTACAGCATCGCTGACAGCATCGTAGGCATCTTCAAGAACAGCGTATGCTTTTTTGAGATTTGAAATCAATCCGCTTAGATCAATGTCAACACTGATATCGATTCCAAGTCCGAGCGCCACTCCAATCTCACATTGGAATTTCCAGTCTTTTAATCCAATCTTGGCATTGACTCCGATACCTACGCTTATTGTCGCTCCAACATTTGCCTCCACGCCCAAAACATTGATTCCGCCACTGACTGTTGCCTCAAAGGCGTATGCTCCTGCTCCTGCGGACACATACGCTTCAACCCCTTTTCCGGGAACCCATTGGAAACAACCTCCAACCTCTGCATTGGCTGAACCAACTGTTACTTCCGCAGAAGCATTTACACTTAAGATATCAGGTCCAAGGAGTGCGACGGCTCCAGCGGCACTTGCCTGGGCAACAACAACGGATGCCTCTGCCTTGGCATTAGCCCCGTATGCAGTATAGGTTTTGCCATCCTTATCCTTTACAAGATAGCTCCCGGCATTTACGGATGCACCGGCTTCCGCACTTAAGAATTTGGCATTGGCTGAACCACTTAGAGAGCCGAGGGCGCCGCTCAATTCACCTTCAACTTCTGCACCGAAGAGTATAGCTCCGGCTGATGCGCCAAAAATTTCGGCATCGGCAAGTGTCCCGACCTTTTTCAGATAGTTCTCTTTCTCCTGTTTTACTTCATCCGGAGTAAGCCATTTGCCATCCTTAAGGATATGCATCTCGGCCTCTGTACCTTCGAGAGCCTCTGTCGTTTTTATATTCGGGGTATTGATCTTATCACCCAGTGTTACATCTTTGTTTTCATCAAAAATATCAAAGAAGCTTTTCGATGATGTATAGGTCTTGCCCTGATAGGCTGTTACCTTGCCTTTTCTGTTGATGTATGCCTTACTGTAGTGGACTATACCGCCACTGTCATCCATCACATAGAGATCTTCGACCCAGCCGCTCCTTACCTGGGATTTTTCATCATTGCTATTTTTTTTCACAGGTGTATTGTTCTGACCTGTAGTGTTATTTTGTCCGGATTGATCTGTTTGTACGGGTGTACCGTTTTGGCCTGGTGTGTCTTTTTGATCAGGTGTGTACGTTTGCCCGGGTATGTCTTTTTTCCCGGACACCTCTTTTAGTTCGGGTGTATTCGTTTGCCCACCAGCAACTGTCGGAGTAATGATAGCCTGGGCCTGCAGTGGTTCATTCAGATCAGCTTCGAGTGAAACATTGCCTAGTTTTGCCTCTGCATTCTCGTAATATTGAATACAATCTCTAGCCACTTCAGCGCAGTTTTTCATCCGGATGGAATCCTTTTCAAGCTCCTCAGCGTATGCTTTTACTAATTGTCCCAATTCCGCAATGCTATTATCACCACTGAGCCCTGCAGCAAGAGCAATTATGCCCTCGGCATAACCCTTTACCTTGCCGGATGCGGTATCAAATTTCTCTATGGCCGCCTTTGCTTCCTGAAATTTTACCTCAAAATTCCTTCTATCCTTCATATATCATCCGTTTTTCATCCAATCTTTATCGAACCGTCACGCACTCCCTTAATACCTTTTTCAATTTCACATTCCCATTTCTCCCATTCAGGTGTCAGATATCCCACACAGTACACCTCATCAATATCTTCCCTGTTAAACATATAGAACTGATCGGCGCTTATAAAGCCCTGGGGAAAAACGCAGGCCGCATAATCGAAAAGCTTTTTCTTATCTGCTTCATTTAGTATGCAGTTCCCTACAATAATAAACTTCATGTCAGAACCATACAGGGAAACAACACTGCCTATCGGTAATAAACCTGTCCACATGTCACTCTCCCCCTTTCTCTGCGTCATCCGGAGCACCTGCATTCTCCGGATTAGTTACATCATCCGGATTGGCTGAATCATCCGTTTTATCTTTATCTCCTAACAATCCTCTGTAAAGCTCTTTTGCTTCTTCCTCGGTAATAGCTCCGGACTTTAATCCATCTATCGCTGCTTCTGCAGTCTCCATAAAGTTCTTGGATCTTTCATCCATGTAGCCGATGTAAAAGACCTTTTCAACATCCTCTCTGTCAAAAAGGAATACAGCTTTGCGGTTCTGGTATCCGTAAGGATAAAGAATACCTGCATAATCATATAGTCTTTCCTTTTTGTTTATAGGTGAATGACTATATCCCATTATCATCACATGCTCTTCTGCTTTCTTTAACTTTACTACACTGCCAAGCGGCAATAATCCTTCCCACATAGTATTATATCTCCTTCAGCTTCAGTTCTATTTCAGTGTTATTCCACAAGCAGCCGCTTCAAGAGCTGCATAGCGCTTTATCATTTCTACAGCCTTTACCATAGCTTCACTGATCTTACCCGATGTTTCCACGGTATCCTTCAAAATCTCCTGGCTTTTATCCAGCAAGTCATTGGCAGTATCTCCTGCCCAGGCATTTGAAAGCTCCGTCATCCCGGCACAATAGTCATCATTCATACTTTTCCTGACATTATTAGACAGTTCACTTATTTCGCTAACTATTTTACTAAGCTGGCTGATTTTCAAGTTGATCTCTTTGATTTTTGCAGCTTGGTCTGAAGCCATATGAATCCCCTTTCTATACAATAAAATCACTGGGAAGCTTTCCAGCTTCTTCACTGACATTAAACTCTTCAACACGATCATAGATATCTGCCATTTTGAGAAGCTGATGTGGTTTTTGTATCAATGATGCAAGTACCATTGCTGACTCCTCGTTGAGGGCTGAGAACTCCTTAATACACTTGTCTGCTGCATCTCCTGCCCACAGACTGGACAGCAGTTGCTGCTCGAGGCTGGTCATATCGACCAGCTGCTGCCGGATATCTTTGATCGTCTCTGCCATTGAGGTGCACTTGCTGTATAGTTCTTTAGTTGAAGCTTTTATTACTATTGCCATATATCTCCCTCCACAGCCATCACCTGAGTGTAGCTATTGAATCGGCACAGCTCTGATTTGCTTTGGAGTATTCCTCATAAGCAGTTTCCTCAAATTCTTTTAACTTTCTGTACCTGTTGATAATATCCTCCATGTCATTGACAGATTCCTTGAACTCTCTGCTGAAAGCATCGTGTGCGGGTCCCTCCCACATTTTATCCAGTTCTGCCATATCATTCCTGAGACTCTCTATGTCCCTGTCCGCTTTTTCAAGGCATTCCTGCATCTTTTCAGGAATTAACTCCATTCCTTCCATATATACGAATACTCTGTTTCCCATGGCAATTCTCCTTTTATGCTCACAACAGCATTATTCTGCTTCCGCTCATAAGACCGCAATCTTTAAGACTCCGGTCCTTGGGAAGGATCCTGTTTTGCAAAGGCGAATAAAGCGAAAAATCATCTTTTGTAAATCCTTCCTGTTCTTCACTCTCGCCTATCTTCTGTCTTACAAGGTCACAGATCTCATCTGTGAGCGTCCCGACGGACTCGCTCTCCTTTGTCCTTACATCTACAGAAAGGGACAGCACCGGGATAAAAACATCTAATAGAATCATCTCTTCCTCTTTTCTTAGTTACCGTCATGCTTCTTCTTTGTCTTCTTTGCATTTGGTATCACGAGCTTAAAGTCAGGTGTACCTCCGCTTTCCGCTGAGAGCTGTCCTATGCCCGGCTGATATGACTTCATCTGTTCTGCAGCCCTTAAATAATCAAATCCAAGCCACGGGTTTATCGCAACATTTCCCGCAAGATGAATGCCCTTTTTGTACGCCGCAAATGAATTGAATACTTCGTAGCCGGCAACTTCAACCTTGCTGTTTACATCCAGTGCTCCGATAAAGGATATCTTGTGTCCCTCTCCCTTTTTGAAGAGAGTATTCATAAATCCTGTCATTTCATGCTCATCGCCGTAAACAGTCTTTATAAAGAAAGGCATTGATGTAATGAATATGAAAATACTGTTGAAGTCTTTAAGTCCGTCATAGTACTCGTCGCCCTCAAGGCCTTCTTCAATGAGATTTCTCTTTACCAGGTTTCTCTCTTTAAAGACAGGCGTGAGCTTATTAAAGCACCACTCATAAAGTTCCTTTCCATCCCTGATCATGGTGACCTTCGACTCATTTTCAAGATCGGAAAAGATGTTTAAGTTATCAATTATCACCACACTGCTCTTTTCCTTCATGAGAGCTGCGTAGATCATAAGTCTCATAAGGCTCTTCTTTCCAGAGTGAGCAGAGCCGTTTATCATGAAGCAGTAGTTATTAAACATGTCTGCCGGATATACAAGGGCATTATCACTTCTGTATCCAATAGGAATAAGTCTTTCTGATTCCGCCATTTCCTGAACCTGAGGATTATCCTTGAATATATCCCAGGTAGGTTTCTCCGGGATCTCAGGTATGCTCTTTGCCCTGATTCCGACATAGGACTCCGCAATCTGGCTGCACTTTGTGTTTATCAGCTCCATTCTGCTGTAGTCATCATCAGCCTTAACTGCCAGAGCAATCTGTATCTCAAGGATCCTCTGGCCAACATACGCAAGTCCACGACCCTTGAACCCTGCTTCCGGCATGACGTCAATCTTAAGATTTCTAAGTACGTCTCCATAGGCAAATTTATCCGTAAGTGCAAGGCAGATGGCAGTTCCGATATTTTCCGAAAGCCTTCCCGGTATTTCGCTTGACTTGTATCCTCCTGCGGATAGGAACAGATAGATACCGTTACTTACACCTTCTTTGCCAAGCTGCAGAATAAACGGAAAATACTTCTCGTTTGTCTTTTCATTGAAAGAGCCAAAATTATCAATAAAAACAATTATCGCAGGATACTTGGCCCCATTAGCCCTGAAATACTGGCTGTAATTGCCGCCTCTGAACATCTTTTTGCGCTCGCTTAGCATATCTGAGAGCATATTCATAAGCCTTGCAAGTCTTTCCTCCTCACCGTCGAAGACTATGCCTCCGCAGTGGGGAAGATTCTCAAAACATGCAAGGACATGGCTTGAGTAGTCTATGGCATAGAACTGGAACAGCTCCGGAGAGTAGGTTGTTGCAAGTGAATAGATCACTGTTGCCATCAGTGTCGACTTTCCGCTTACAACCGACCCGATCACAGCGTGGTGTCCTCCTTCAGCAAATGAAAGCTCAAGAGGCAGCTGCTCCTGATTCCTCGGATCATCACTCTGGCCTATGACACATTTAAGATCCCATGCGGTTCGGATATCTTCGCATCCAATCCTGTATGTTCCATTGTCAAAGTCAAATCCCGTCCTGTTGTACTCATCAAATTCTTCCAGGTACATGGGATTCCTCAAAATCGGCATCCACAGCTGATGTGTCTTTCTATAGCCCTCTTTTCCGGCCACATCGGCAAGATATGCCACCACAGCATCAAGCTGCGTGATGCTGTCTCTTGAAGAGACCGCTTCGCTCTTTCTTGTTACTGCAAGCTCCATTTGTCCCGTGCGTGATATCAGCACAGTTGCATCGCTGGAATTTTCGCTCCCGGGATCATAGTTCGCACCGCTGTAGCCCGACTGGAACATCTCATATACTTCGTCGCTTCCAACCTGAAGATACCCGCGGCCTGCCTGTGTTATAAAGGCAGCATCGGGTTTTCCAAGCATCTCCGACGAATCCTCCTTGGTCTGAACCCTCAGACATATGCGGAACTTGGAATTACTCCAGATGTTGTCGTCGACTGTTCCCGAAGGTTTCTGGGTTGAGAGGATAAGGTGAACACCCAGGCTTCGACCAACCTGAGCCACGCTTATGAGTTCTCTCATGAACTCCGGCTCCTCGCGCTTTAACTCCGCCACCTCATCAATTATGATAAAAAGATGCGGTATAGGTTCGGTGATCTCACCGTTCTTATATAGCTTGGTGTACTTGTTTATATTGTTTACGCCTGCATCATTAAACATTCTCTGGCGCCTTCTGTTCTCAGCCTTTATTGAGACCAGTGCCCTGTGTATCTGTGCGCCTGAGAGATTGGAAATCTGTCCGGACAGATGCGGGAGGTTATCAAAGAGATTGGCCATTCCGCCGCCCTTGTAATCGATTATGAAATAACTGATGTCATCCGGACTGTAGTTAACGGCAAGAGACAAAAGATATGTCTGAAGTGTCTCGGATTTGCCCGAACCTGTAGTACCGGCCAAAAGGCCATGCGGCCCGTGATATTTTTCATGCAGGTCCAGGATGCACTTTGTCGTCGATCCGTTATATCCAAGTATTCCCCGGATATTCTCATATATTCGGTTTTTGAGCCATCTGTCTGCGCTGCCTAAATCATCTGTGGTATTGGCACCATACATCTCAAGGAAGGTCAGTCTTTCCGGAAGCTCGCCGCCTAAGTCGCTCTCCTTTACCCTTATTCCGGAGATTCTCCTGGCAAATTCATCAGTTCTTTTGAGCGTCAGTTCGTCAAATTTAACCGCAAGCTCGCTTCCGTCCTCATTGCGCATACCCTGAAATACCGGGTCATTTTGAATGATATAGGAACAGGCATTGGGAAGATCCTGATACAGCTCAGCAAGAAAGACCGTGGTAAGTCCGCTCTTTCCCTCATTTCTAAAGATATAGTTCCCGATAAGCTCTCCCTCGATCAGTGAAGGGTCTGATATAAACAGGACATAATGCGGAAGCAGGTCATCCCTGTTAACACTACTGTTTTGTGAACTTTCTGCGCGTTCATGGAAAATCTTGGACAGTTCATAGCACACATCATTTATCTCTGAGTGGGATGCGGCAACATATCTTATCTTCCTGTCCTGTGACCACACATGAGGCAGCCATCTTACAAATCCCCATTCATTGCAATCCATGGAAGATTCCTCGTTGTAGAGAAATACCATCTTCACTTCTGTATAGCAGTGGGTTGCAGCCAGCTGCATCACCATAAGGCGAACCGCTTCGAAGGCTCCGTATCTGTCCTCCCCTCCCACGATTCCGATAACGGGGTGGGCTTTTAAATCTATCAGCATAGGCACATCGTAGAGTGTCTCATAGTTCTTTTTTATGTATTCGGGTTTATCCCTAAGCTGGTCCTCATCAACGCGGAATTTCTCCTTGGGGACTTCAATCGTCGCCTGAAAGGGGATATCTCCCGTTCCAAGTCTTACACTTAAAAAATCGCTCTGCTGACTGTTCACGTTCCACAGGCGCTGTTCGTTCCTGCTGTAAAGCGCGCAGGTTGCGGCATCCGGATACATGGCAGTAAGTGCCTTCATGTTGTTTTCATACATCCGGGCAATTTCATCTCTCTTTTTGAAAAGATATGCCCCATAGGCCTCAAAACGCCTCTTTTCATCATCCTTAAGCTTCTTATTCTGCTTTCTGATATTTACAATTCCCCAGACCACACTGGTTACGGCTGAAACAATGACCATGATAAGACCTGAGTACATGAAAAAGTTGTTCTGACCACCGTTTCCTTTGTTTGCAAGAAACATGACCAAAGTCCCCGCAAGCATAGGCAATACCATGATAAAGGAATGGCCTATGGTCTCCATGATGCCCTTCTGTTCCTGCTTTGACAGTGAAGGTGGCTCTTCAAAAACTACAGTCCCTGTCTCTATGCGCTCCTGATGCCTGGGAGCTCTGTAAAACAGTTCATCCTGCGAAAGGCCCGATACATCAGGTACTTCTAAGTCGTCTTCATTAGCAGCATCAGAAAATCTTTCCGGCTTTACCCCGGCCATTGCTATCCTGTCGTTTATTGAAAAGCAAAAAACATTGCCCACTGTAAGCCAGATTATCTTAAGATTAAAAATATTTATTGTATCCGAACATTTGAGTCTGCATTCTTCCCTGACAGCGCTCCCGTTAACATATATCCCAAAGCCAATCCTGCAGACAAGGTAAAGATCATCTCCTCTAAGTTCCAGCAAAGCAGCTTTGTCCTCGTTAAGGCCAGGAAAAGAAATCTGTATATCAGCATCTGCGCTGCTCCCTATAGTTATAGGGAAATCGCTCCTGCCAAGAGTAGTACGCCTCATAGGGACAAAGCAGTTCTCTCTTGCACATACAAAAAGGAAAAGCTCCTCATTTTCTCTTGTAAGAAGTCTGAATGAAAGTCCGTCCGTCAGCATGTGACTTACATCGCAATCATTTGTATCTTCCAGTCCAAGAATGCTGTACTGCGCATCAGGACAGATATAAAAACTTCCTCCCAGTACTTCAAAGCGGATTGTAAGATCATTCTCCAGCCAGAAATCATTTCCGCTTACCACTACGGAGAAATCCGCATTGCTCTGAGGAGGCATAAGTACATATTCTCTATATGCTTTTTTGCTATATACAGAAACAATAGTACTCATTTAAGGTTCCCTCTAACTTATCAGCTCAATAATAAGTTCACTGTATCCAAGACGGATGATGTCATTGTCCACCACCCTTATTGCGTTTTCATCAAGTTTCTTATAATCGTGTTCTCTTTCCAGGACTGCCATGCTCTGAGTACAGAGCTTTCTAACCATAAGCTGGCCCTTTTTCAAAAACAGCTCAAGATGCCTGTCCTCCAGTGTTTCGTCTGAGATTGTGATCGAACAGCTCTCACTTTTTCCGATTGTGATGGGATCCTGAATTATGAAGGAATACTTCCTTCTGACATTCGTGCCTCTCACCTCAAGCTCAACTCTGATATCATCGCTGTTTCCTTCCGGGTTTTCCGTCCAGTTTGTCTCTATGGGCTCAAGCTTCACATTTGGTTTCCCCTCATGCTCAAGATAGAGAGGGTTGGAAAGTCCCTCTGTCAGCTTAGCCATCATCTGGCTTCTGTTCTGCTGCTCCAGTTTCTTTGCATTTTTCCTTCGCCTCCTGAACCGTATGATGATAATGATCAGCGCGGCGATCTCAAGGAGCATCAAAAGCCCCGTCAAGGGATCCTGATAGAAAATACTGAAAATTATCGCCCCGATATCAATCATATCTGACCTCCAGCATGGTTGAGCCGAGCTTTATCTTTGCTCCGTTTCTAAGAACCGTATCATCGCCGATCACCTGTCCATCGACTCTGGTTCCGCCCTGCGTATCAAGGTTTTCAAGTATAACCCTGTTGTCACCCCCGCTTGTAACCCGGATGCAGGCATGTCTCGATGACATAGCTCTGTCCATGGGGAATGAGAAATCACACCTTGCTCTGGATCTTCCGATAACCTTCTCTTCTCCTATCTTTACAGGATACTTAACATCGGGTCTTCCCACCTCAAACAGATATATTTCACTGCGAATGTCAGACCCAAGATCTATCTGAACGGCCTCTTCGCTTCTCTCCTCTTCCTCTATTCTGCTTATCTTCTTCCTCTGTTTTCCCTTGTAGCTTACATACGCTATGTACAGCACGATAAAAATGAGTGATATCCAGAGTGCATTGTGGAAGAAATAGTAAAACGCAACATCCTCGGCCTTCATTTCGATTTCATCTTCTTCTACGAAAATGTCGTCGTCTTCATCATCTTTGATTTTGTCGTCGGTTTCTTTTTCCGTATCTTCTTCTGATGCTAACTCGCTTTCTCCTGCCTTCTTTTTTTCCTCAGCCACTTTTCTGAGCACTTCAGCTGAGGCAACAGGAGCCTGCGTGGAATGGGCAAACATTATGTCCTCTTCTTCAAAAACAAGATGAAGATCTATAGTCTTTTGCCCGCCATCCATGAGCTCTTCAGGAAGAGAAAACTTGAAAAATCTTATGTTTCTGTCGTCCTCACGTATGCCATCGGCTATCTGTTCAACATTTTTATAATCATCAATTGCAAAATACGGACTGGATGACCTCCTAGAGAGTGCAAACAGCTTGTCCAGGTCACCAGCTGTTGGCTCATAGTGACAACCGATTGTATAGATCGGGCACTTGTACATATCACTCTTAACCAGATCCGTAAGCTCTTCATAGGTGATTCCAAGACGGCTCTCATCTGTTCCGTCAGAGAAGATAACAATACGGTTAAAATCACCCTCTCCGTCGTCATTCATTGCCTTGATCTCATCGTAGAGAATGTTCCTTAAATAAGTGCCACGGTCATAATAAGTCATATTCTCTATGGCTGCGCGCACATCGTCGTAATTATCGGTAAAATCTATGAGCACTGTAGTGTCCTCACCAAATACCACAAGTGAAAATCTCTCCTGTGGCTGATGGTTCCACACAAGACGGGTGAGTATGGTTTTTATCTTGTCCTTATATCCCGACATTGAGCTCGAGTTGTCAACAAGAAGCAGCGTCTTTGGTGCAGGGCCGTCGCCATCGCCCACGATGCCGCTCTGTTCTATTTCTATCTCATTTCCATCTATGAATGCTTCGGACTGCTTTACTCTCTGTTCAATTCCCTTGACATACCATGTGATGCAGGGGTTTTCAGGTGACGTCTTTGTCTCGGCCACCTTGATCTCTGCCCCCTCCTCTTCTTCCTCCTCTTTTCCAAAGGATTCAACCATGTCGGATATCCTTCCGAGCTCCGCCGTCTGGGCATTTATTGCCGACAGCTGCTTCTGAAGTGCCTCCTCTGTTGCTTTTGCAGCCTCCTGTGAAGCCTGCTCCCTGGCAAGTTCTTCGGCTTTTTTTGCTGCATCATCTTCAGCGGTATTGGCAAAAAATGACAGTCCGTAAGAAAGAGCTGACTCTGATGCCTCCTGGGCTTTTGACATAGCCTCAGCCTCACTCATCCCTGATGCTATCGCATTCTGATAAGCTTCATTCGCAGCCTTCTGCGCCAGTTCGTACGCCTTCTCATCGGCAGTAGTCGCAGCCAGTGTCGTAATCGGATCTGCACTACAGATAAATGCTCCCAATAAGGCACCAGTAATAAAAAGAACGATTTTTTTTGATTTACACACAGACCTGTTCTTCACCATAAATCCACCTGTACGCTCTTACTCATTCCCCAGTACACCATCGTAAGTCCCGGAACAAACAAAAACGGAATCACCCAAAGCCAGCTCATTCCCGAGCAGTCCACCAGCCACTTAAACATCAGGGCTGTAGCTAAAGTGAACAAAAAGGCAGTAATGAGTATTCCGAAGTCTATGACAACTATCATAGCCGCTCCTTCAGGAGTATTCTTCCACGGCTCAAGATCTGCCATCTGTATCATCATGAGTCTGAGTATCCCAAGACATGCAGTGATCATTCCAAACTTTTCATGACCAAGTATCTCTCCCATTTTTATCCAGTGGACAAAGGGCACAAAGACTATTCTGCTCTTGACCCCGGCCTTGGCAAAAATACCGTACATACCTATCACAGTCAGTATCTGGCTTATAGCAAAAAACTGAAGTTGACTGAACCGCTGATATCCATAAGTTGAAACTAAAATCGGAAGCATAGGTCTCCCTCACTTTAATCCTTGCTTAGCACATATTTAACGCCGCAGTATCTGCATTTCATCACTTTTTTTCCCTTTATGGTCACAACATCGAAATCATGATGCTTTTTAGGGCTGTCATCGCATGACTCGAGAGCGTGCATTATAAAGGATCCGGGATTATCATCTTCAGAATCTCCTTCGAAATGGGAAACTCCTCCTGCAACATCATCCAGGTCGTCGTCATCGATCTCCTCGACAAAGTCTGCTTTTGAAAGATCGTATCCAAGTTCTTTTGCCGCCTTTATTATCTTATCATCACGGTTTCCCGGTTCTGTCTCCATGCGGTTCATAATGTCATTAAACTTCTGAAATAAGTCGCTATCATTCATGAGTGCTTCATCAAACTGAGCAATTTTCTCCCCTGGATTTGACATGTGATTACCTCCTGAAAAAATGTTAATTATTCCTATAATACACTCTATCTCTTATCTAAATATAACGTATAAACAAACTTCTTACTATGGATAGAAACATAATGATACCCTGAAAAAACACGAATTAATATTTTTTTTAGAATTGCGGGCTCACCACTCTGTATTAATTCACCTTACAATGTTTAAAATCTTAAAAAACCCGGCTTCCTCGAAGATATCAATGATCACTTCATTGGCATTTATTACAGTCACATCCTCATATCCCTCTTCTTCCATATACTGCTGTGTGGCCAGGAGAGTGCGAAGTCCTGCCGATGATATGTACTCTAGTTTTTCAAAGTCAACTGTAATGGAAGTTGCTTTACTAAAATACTCCTCCAGCTCTTTTTCAAACTTCTGGGCTGTAAGTGCATCCAGTCTCCCTTCCAGTACCGCTGTGAGTTCATTGCCATTTAGATTCATTGTCGTGTTCAGCATTTTATTCTCCTTACCTATTCTGTTTTATCGAGTCGCTGCCTTTCCACCAGTTGGGCGAAAAGTCCCTGCTTCTCTATTAACTCTTCATAAGTGCCGTCTTCTGCAATCTTCCCCTTATCGAGCACCAATATCCTGTCGCAGTGCTTTATAGTAGACAGCCGGTGAGCAATAACTATCCTGGTGCACTTAAGTGCATCAAGGGCATCTGATACCTTTTTCTGTGTCTTGTTATCAAGCGCGCTGGTGGCCTCGTCGAATATCAGAATCTTTGGCTTTGGCGCCACGGCTCTTGCAATCATGAGTCTCTGTTTCTGTCCGCCGGATATACCGCCCTGTCCCTCTGATATAACAGTACTCATGCCCATGGGCATTTCTCTTATGTCATCTGCTATTCCCGCAATCTCAGCAGCTTCCCATGCATCATCCACATTGAGGCCGGGAGCAGCGATGACAATATTGGAATATATATCCCCCTGAAAAAGTGCTCCATCCTGGGTAACTGCACCTATCTTGCTTCTGACAGTGTGCATATCCAGCTTGGCAGTATCCTTATTGTCAAAATAGATCGCACCTTTTTCAGGTTCCTCAAAGCCTAAAAGAAGGCGCACCAGAGTGGACTTACCGCATCCGGTAGTGCCAACAATGGCGATGTATTCTCCGCTCTTTATCTTGAGATTCATGCCGTCGATCACGTAGGGCATGGACTCCTTGTATCTGAAGTAGACATTGGAGAGCTCAATATTTCCCCTTAATCCTGACACAAGTTCTTTATCGGCTGAAAACTCCGGCGCTGTCTTAAGGATCGGCTCAGCCATTTCCATGATAGGCTTGAGCCCTGCGATGCTGATGGCTACTGATGTCAGACCTGCAAAAGCTCCCATAACAGCTCCAAAAGCTGCATTAAACGCCAGATAATTGGAAGGCCGAACTCCCGAAACCACTGCCATGTAATAGAGAACTATGGTCCCTATGAGCTGAACTGCTAGAGAAAAAACTGAGTTAGCTTTCAGAAATATCGGCACATCATAGGTATACGCCGCCTCATTGGCATAAGCATTTGCCCACTTGGCAAAAGCTCTTTTCTCAGCTCCTGCAAGCTTTATCTTCTGAACACCGTTTATTAGCGCAAACTCCAGGCCACTGTTCTTAGCCCCGCTCTCCATGGCCGCCCTTGTATACTTCATGTTCATAAGAGCAGCTCCCGCATTTATCAGAATAGTCAGCAGTATTATCACTAAGGCAGGTGTTACCAGTGAAGGTGCAAAGGCAGCTATCTGAGTCACATACAAGAGCGAAAATAAAGCTGTGATTCCGGTTGAAAAAACGCTGTCCAACAATATATTGCACAGATTGCTCATACTTGCCGATCTGCTGGAAAGCTCTCCCGAGGAATACTTTCTGAAAAAGTTTGCTGGAAGATTCATCACTCTTGACATAACTGCCGCCCTGACCGACAGGTTTATCTTCCCCTTGATACACCCAAGAGTCATAACCTTTACCGAGTCGATCAACATGGCGGAAATCGCAGAGGAAACCATCAACACTGCAGTTCCGAAAAGGAACAGCATGTTTCTGCTGTCAACCACAAGCCCCGTAAGTACCCTTGTTGCATTGGGCAGGATCATTCCGACTAAAATAGCCAAAAGCGTAAACAGCACAAATGTCACTATATCGCTTCTGTAAAGGCATTCTGCCATATAGACGATCAGATCCCGGATCTTAAGCTCCTTCATGGGCAAAGGTCTGTAGAAGCAAAGTGCATCATGCATAAAGAGCTGCGCAGTCTTTTTGCTTAAAACTTCCTTCCTGCCGGTTTCCGGATCACAGAAATGGTAGCCTCCAAATTCCCTCGGCAAAAGAGCTACCGGCCTCTCTCCTTCTTTAAAATATCCCAAAAGCGGTCCATATGAGTCCCGGTACCAGTCTTCCTTAAGTTCCACCCTCCGATACATCACTCCATGAGGGCGAAGACTCCACGCAAGCTGCTCCCCGGGGTCCTTTACAGATGCTGGTATATCCTGAGGCTTATAGTGATAAAATTTCAGAATATCATCTATGGCCGCTTTGGTGATCGTCCTCTCATCATCAGCAAGCCCCGAGTCATACTTTCCCAGCACAACTGAAGCCATGCGAAATACAGAGTCCTCAAAGACCTTCTGATCATCCTGTTTTATCTGTCTGACCTGTTTGTCAAACCACCCCATAAATTCACCTCATCAACCAGTCACGGGGACGGTTCTTTTGACTTATCAGTCACGGTGATGGTTCCCCGTTGCCTCACCTAATCATTGGCAATAAGCTCATTGTACATGCCACCCTTTGCCATAAGTTCATCATGAGTGCCTCTCTCCACTACTTTTCCGTGATCCATTACGATAATCTCATCACAGTCCCTTATAGTGGAAAGCCTGTGGGCAATCACTATACAGGTAATTCCCCTGTCTTTAACAGCTTTAACAAGTTCATACTCTGTCTTGGCATCCAGAGCACTTGTGGCCTCGTCCATAATAATGACAGAAGGATCCTGGGCAAGGACCCTGGCAATTTCTATCCTTTGTCTTTGTCCTCCCGACAGGTCTTTTCCGCCCTCTGCAAGTACTCCGTTAAATCCACCTTCACGTGCCATGATGTCGTCATAAATTTGAGCATCCTTGGCAGCCATCGTAATCTCAAAATCCTTCAGGGATCTATTCCACATTCTTATATTGTTATCTATGGTATCTTCAAAAAGAACTATATCCTGATCCACCACAGCAACAGAGCTGGTGAACACAGTCCGGTCTATATCCTTTATTGGCCTGTCATCAAACAGGATTTCGCCGCTCCAGGGCTGATACAGCCCCGAGATCAGCTTTGAGAGCGTGGACTTTCCACAGCCGGATGCTCCCACAAAGGCAACCCTGCTTCCGGGTTCCATACACATGGAGAAATCCCGAATCAGAGGATCGGAAAGCCTTGAATAGCCAAAAGTTATGTTCTTGAGTTCAACCTTTCCCCCAAGCTTTGAGTAATCCTTTTCTTCCACCGCCTGCTCATCTTTAAAAAACTCATCCTCCGGATAATTCATAACATCATCAATCCGCTCCATCTCGGTGCGCATGGCCTGTATATCCTCTCCAGCCGATACGATCGTCATGGCAGGGCTCATAAATGCAGAAAGAAAACCCTGGAAAGTCATGATGGCTCCAATTGTAAACTGCCCCTTTATAGTGAGATATACACCCAGAATTATCACAGTCATCTTCGCAAGCCGGGCAGTGAGGGACGGAAGACTTCCAAGAAATGTATTCAATCTTGTAAACTTCACAGACTGGGTGTTGGCCGATGCCTGATACCCCGCCCATTTCTGGAAATAGCCGTTTTCTGCACCACTGGCCTTGATGGTCTCCACCATCTGGATTCCAGAAACAGTGGCAGCTGACAGTTTCCCCGAATCACGAAGCTGAACTCTTTTGATGTTTTCCCGCTTTTTTGCTATGTTCCCTGATAAAAAGAGATTTATGGTAATAGCCGCAATCCCCACAAAAGTGAGCACAACACTGTATCTTAACATGACGATCAGATAAAAGATCATCATCAGCCCATCCAGCACAAGGGGCGTAAAGGTATTCATCAGCGTTGACGCTATGCTTGCGTTGGAGTTCTGTCTCTGGAGGATATCTCCGGAAAGGCGCTGGGAGAAAAACTCCATAGGCATCTTAAGTACCTTCCACATAAAGCTGCTGCTTCCCACCATCGCTATCTTTCCGTTGATCTTCATCTGGTATATGACTCTGATAAACGCTACTGTGATCTGAGCAATGGCAAGCACCAGCATCAGTAAGATAAACGGCATTAAAAGTTCCCTGTTTTCTCCGGTAAGAAGTCTATCCATAAAGAACTTGGAAAAAACAGGGTTAATGATCCCAAACAGATAGCTCAGGATGCTGGTTATTATCAGAAAGGCCATGGCCTCTCCCGCACCTTTAAGATGCCCTTTCAGATATTCTAAAATACTTTTTCTTTTGCCCGAAGGCTCAAAGTTCTCCCCAGGCTGTATTAAGAGACATATCCCGGTAAAAGACCTGTCGAATTCATCCATAGGAACTCTGACCTCTCCCCTACCCGGATCGTTAATATAAGCATATCTTCCCTTAAATCCATCCAGAACCACAAAATGGTTGAAGTTCCAGTGGATTATGCATGGAAAGCTAAAGTTAGTCTTTAAGGCTTCTACTTCGCAGCGAAAACCTTTTGCGACAAAGCCATAGCTTCTTGCAGCTATCAGCACGTTTTTTGCCTTTGATCCATCACGATTGACGCCACAGTCTTTTCTGACCTGCTCCAAAGGAATCCACTTCCCATAGTAGGCCATAACCATAGCAAGGCAGGCAGCACCGCACTCTAAAGCTTCCAACTGCATTATGACAGGAACCCTGGCAATTCCCTTTTTTACAGGCTCTTTCACTTTACTTTTATTCATGGACTCCCATCAATTGTCGAACAACAGTCCCAGTACTTGCGTTTTTCTATAGGTTACAGATGCTTTGTATGTTCCGTCACTAAGAGTAGTATCTGCTACTGCAAATATCCCCGAATCATCCTGCCCCACACTGGTAATAGGCCACTCCGTCTCACCAATTCTTATTTTCATGCCTTCCCTGACATTGGAAGCGAAGTCCTGGCTGTCGAAGTTCATGACTATGGTCCCACCCTCTACAGCCGCAGTTCCGTCAATGGAGCTTCCGATATAGGCAAAAGATGCCCATACAAGGAGCCCGGAAAGGAGCACCACCACCGCCAGTAAAACCGCCCATACGGCCGGCTTTGTCACCTTCAGGTAGTCATCTATCTGCTCAGGCGATGATATGTACTTAAGGCTCTTTTCTCTGAATAAACCATTGGCCATTTATCTACCTCCCAGTATGAGTCAGTCACCGATTACAACAGCCTCATATACCATGAGGCAGCTCCATTATTGCACAGTATACTAGAATAATTATAACATGATACCGTTCAAACAATTTCTAAATAACAATAAACTTTTATAAAAAACCTGTTAAATCCATTTTATGTTATTTCGCGTAGCATTGGATAAATCCTTTAGTTATGCTCGTGTCTGCCAACACAAAAGTAGCCAATCCTGAAATTTCTTTCAAGAATGGCTCTCATATATATCTACGAACAATTAAAACTCAAGTATTAGTACAATGATTACAACAGATACAAAAATCTAAAAGTATTATTAAAACTAGCGTTAGAAAAACACGTAAATGAATATTCGTAATAAAATATATCCTAAGATAGTTATGTTTAAAAAATAAAATCTGCCCAAGGCATATTTGTTTCTTACGAGAAGGAGATAGATTATGGAAAGAAAAAAACGTGTGGTTTCAGCGGCATTTTTCCTGGCTCTGCTGATTACTTTTGTTACACCATCCATACAGGTTCAAGCAGATGACTCAGCGACGGAGTACGCGGTCCAAAGAGGCGACAGCCTCTATAAGATTGCAAAATCCCAGCTTGGAAGCGGAAACAGATGGTCTGAGATATTTGATCTAAATAAGGACATTATAAAAGATCCTACATTGATCTATGCGGGGCAAAAACTTAAACTTCCGGGTGCCACATCTGAAACTACAGTTGTTACAACGGATGCCTCTAATGAAGCGGCTACAGCCGAGCAGACAAATCCGGATGAGCAGAAAGAAGCTGACAAATACGCACATATGCTCTATGATGCTGCCAAAAACGCTGAACCGGCTATTACTGCAATTCTAAAGTCAATGGAATCAGATAAAGCGCACCTTGAAGGACTGGATTTCAGGTTAAAAACAGTTGAGAGTACCAGCAGAAAAATACTTCTCGATTCTCATGATGCTGAGATAACAATTGAAGAAGCTGCAAAGAATATAAAGGATTCTCTGAGGTATACTTTCATAATTGATGATTCGGATTATGTTGAAATGTCAAGAAAAATAACAGATACTCTTATTGCGAATGGAAATACCGTACTTAAATTCAAAAACTTCTGGATCAATACATCAAATATCTATCAGGGAATTAATATACAGCTTCAGGATAAAAACGGCGTGATTTTTGAATTGCAGCTACATACCCCGACTTCTTATGACACTAAAGAGTTTAAGGCTCATCAATATTATGAGATAGTAAGAAGCGAAACTGCAACAGAGGAGGAAAAGGCTGAGGCCAACAAAAAAATGGAAGAATTGTTTGCTCTTGTTCCTGTTCCCGATGGAGTTGAAACTCTTTCATATTGAGGTGAGAAACTATGGATGAACAAACACAATATTACAAGTTTATTGTCGGCAATGTCATTGTCAGACGAACCGGGCAAAAGATAGAAAAGATAGGGAAAAAAGGTGTGTGGGAGGATGCTTCGCAAATGGCATACCGCTTTGTCGGGAACGACGATATGCTTGTTGAGATTACGAAAGAAGAAGCTAAGGATCTTTTAGCAAAAAGAGGTTATAGATGTTAAAAAAACTTGGTACGCTGAAAATCAAATTCCCTCTGATAAGTCTATTTACATACTTAATTCTCATAAGCGTGCTTCTGACGGCATGCTATATCAGGTTTTCCAACAACATGATATCCAGCTATGAGAAACACGGAAAAGAAATTCTTAACCTTGCGGCAGAGGACATTGTCATCGACCACATTCCGGACTATATCAGCGGAGATTATGACAAAGCTGAGTATGAAGCAAGCGTAAAAAAACTGAATCTGTATCCAAGATATTTTGATGAAGTCTTCTATCTCTATGCCTATCACCTTAATGATGATGGACTGAATGCCACATATCTCTTTGATGCCAAGGTGGATCACGATAATCCCTATCAGCTTGGCGATAATTATGAACTGGAAGCGGATATCCGCCAGCAGATAGAAAAACACGGCGCAGGGCAGCCGCTTGACACGGTTACGGATGATACAGAATGGGGATATCTGTTGACATGCTCCAAACCTCTTTTGGATTCCCACGGGAATTTCCAGGGTTATATTCTGGTGGATTTTGACCTTACAAAGGCAAGAGAAAATAACATCCTGTTTATATTCAGACTCTTTGGTGTTGTATTCGCAATTATGCTGATCGTATTTGCGCTTGGCATGCAGGCAGTTACAGTGAGGATCACAAACCCCATCGAGAAGATGTATCTGTGCCTGTCAAAATTCAAATATGCAACCTATCAGGACAGGGAAGAAAACTTACGCAACCTGAACGAACTGAATATTCACAGTAATCATGAGATCCAGGCGCTTTATGGAGCTCTTGTATCCAGCGCTGAAAGTAACCTGCGATACATGAACGAGTATAAAAAGGTTTCTGAGCAGCTCGGCATAGTAAACGAAAAAGCTCATACAGATGTTCTGACCGGTGTCAGGAACAAAACAGCATTTGAAGAAATTGCCATGGTTCTCCTGGGAAAGATCGATCATGAAGAATCACCTGAAATAGCTGTTATAATGGCTGACATAAATAACCTCAAATATATAAACGATAAATACGGACATAAAACCGGTGATGATTACATTATTGGATGCTGCAAAGTAATGTCAGATTTATGCATAAACTCACAGATTTTCAGGCTTGGCGGAGACGAATTCGTAATCGTTCTTGAAGGAAATGATTATAGCAACAGGAACTTGCTTTATCAGCAGCTCCGTTCTCAGTTTAAAGACACATATGCTGATGAAACAAAGGATCCCTGGAAGCGCTATAGCGTTTCTTTAGGCATGGCACAATATTTGAGCACTGATTCAGGCCTGTCAGATATCATGAAGCGCGCCGACGAAGCGATGTATGCCGATAAAGCTGATTTCAAGGCAACCTATGGCAGCTACAGATGATGAACCAGGGAAACTCAGTGGAACTCAATAGATTCGAAAGTATGACAAAACTCACTGAGTTCCATCACCGTTTCATTATAGAGCCTTGCTTTACTTTCAGGCTTCAGCCAGAGAACGCACCGAGGGATGGTTTCCAGACTTATCTATTTCCAGACAATACATATTCAAATATGTCAAACCTTGTTACGCCAAGCTGTTTCAGGCATTCAATACTGTTGTCACGATCTTTTCCGGTATTGAATTCCGGAATAAGGGGAACACGGACAATAATGCGATCAGGCCCGATCCTGTCAAGCAAATAGCAAAGATTAGTTTTAAAGATATTCAGATTCCCTTTTGTATATGAGTGATATATTTCAGGATTCATGTCCTTGCAATCAATGATAAATTCGTCTATTACCTCTGCTGCGATAGCCACCAGATCCTGCGATACTGCCAGGCTTGTCTCAGCACACAGGTGCCATTCATCTCCACATTCTCTCCTAAAGTCATGAAAAAAACATGCGTGCAAAAGAGCTTCTCCACCGCCGAAAGTAATTCCTCCACCTGTAGCACGAAAATACAGATCGTCGATGCGAACCTTCTGAAAGAGTTCTTCTGCAGTAACCATTTCAGGATTACCATCACTAAGAAGCCGTCTGTTTATACACCATTTGCATTGTAACGGACAGCCGGCTCCTGATATGAGGGTTGTGACACCCTTACCGTCTATTCCCATTCGATGGCGGGATATATTAAGCAATGGAAACAGCTTTTTTTCATCAGTTATCTGTATGTTCATGTGTCCCACAGGGTTCAAAAGATCCGGAATACTCCTCATCATTATTATCTGTCATCAGTTCCACAAATCCCATAAAGCCCGCCTGTTCATTGGTACTCCAGGTGTCAGCTCCGGAGTCAATAATGTGATAGGTGTGACCCTCCAAAAGCTCAATTTCAGGAAAAATATCCCAGTACACATTGTCAGCTCCCGAGCCGCCACGGGCTGTTGCATCCCAGGTTCCAAGGAGTATATCCTCTTTTTCTGTAACCTCGTAGATCCTGATGGAACCGGGCACTGCACCCATTCCGCCATTCCAGTGATAAGTAGAAAGCGCTTTAAGCATTACATTCCTGTTAGAGGTAAACACAGTAAAGATTATATCTTAATAAGCTCATATTCTTTTACGCCATATCCCATTTCACAAGCGGCGTCTATAGTGTGTTCACCATTTCTTGTCTGTACTCTTTCAAGAAAATGTTCTTTTCCGGGATCATTTGATTGATAAATAAGATCCACACATGCCCTGTCTATTGCAACCGGATCTGTCGAAACGAGAATGCCCACATCAGCCATACAAGGGTCTTCTGCAATTGCACAACAGTCACAATCTACTGACAGGTTTTTCATAACGTTAATAAATACCATATTTCCATTGAAGTGATTCACTACTGCTTCAGCGGCCTCTGCCATTGATTCAAGGAAGTGATCCTGAGGCGGAAGATCCTCCCAAACAATACCCTGTTCGTCAGCTTTAGTATACTTACCGGCAGAATGAATGTTTACTTTGCCTGCAGTTGAAGCGCATCCGATAGACAGCTGCTTTAGTGCTCCACCATATCCGCCCATTGGATGACCTTTGAAATGTGACAGCACCAACATGGAATCATAGTTAAGAAGGTTTTTCCCTACCAGATCGCTCTTAAGATGGTTTGAATGAGCTATCGGAAGCTCTACATCAGGGCCTTCAGCATCCATAAGATCTACAATAAAGAAATCGTTCCAGCCATGTTTTTTTATTAGCTTATTATGCTTCTCGGTATTATTTCGTTCGCCTTCGTATGCTGTATTACATTCGACGACTGTTCCATTAACATGCTCAACCATTGGCCTCCAGAACTCGGGTTTAAGATAATTCTGGTTCCCATCTTCACCGGAGTGAACCTTTACTGCAATCTTTCCTGTGAGTTTTTTTCCAAGCGTTTCATACATTTTCACGACCTGTTCAGGCGTAATTGTTTTTGTGAAATACACTTTTGCTACTGATCCCATAGTACCTCCTTTATTTGCTGTTGCTCCGAATCTTAAAAATGAATCACCAATAAATGTCCCCTGCTCTTTACTAACATATTCATTGCTTCCTCATAGCCGTATTATACCTTTTCTATCACATGATGTGAATTTTTTAATTCAACAGATTCCTAACTAATGTCGTCAGGTTTTCGCTTTTCTTTTTGAACTTATTACCCTAAAATGTTCTCTGGAGGAAAGCTATGAACAGTAAATCATTTGATTCAAAAAGAATTGCAGAAGGATACATGAAGAGGCCATGGCTTCATAAGAGTGTAATGGATGCACTTAAAACTGATCTGAATCTTCCGAAAGGCTACCAATATGAACTCCCCTCACCGACTCAACGTCGGAAAGGGTTTCTGTTATGCCGCTATGCGGCATGAACCTTCAGTATATCTGTGGCATACTGAAGAACAGGGCATGTCCACTATGCCCCTATCCCATTGGGTCACCTTTGGGAATACTTTTCTCAAAATGTTTGCAGCCCCATTTATGTCTGCATTTGTGACTGTCCCATCGTAGTGTCTGTACAG
>JAEEGL013503639.1_pt1 | contig 35018 bp, 27 predicted proteins | sample 9134231 | NCBI WGS metagenome assembly JAEEGL01 (sample SAMN16246548, study PRJNA631951) | gut metagenome | biome: gut microbiome; feature: rumen; material: fiber-attached | host: Bos | place: Iran: Karaj | collected 2018-10 | reverse complement strand
TCACCAGTTTCTATCGCAATAGCTCCTATGCTCCGAGTTCGTATACTGCAGACGTTTACACCGACCTGGGCATCTACCGTCCTGGCGAGACCGTTCAGTGGGCCGCCATCGTCTACCACCACAGCCACGACGAACGTACTGTCATGGCAGAACATGAAGTGTTCATCACCGTCAAGGACGCCAACGGAAAGATTGTCGATGAACAGACCGCCATAACCGATGCCTACGGCCGTGTCGAGGGCAAGACCCTCATCGCCGAGGGACGTCTGCTGGGCACCTATAGCATCAAGGTGGGCTTGCAAAAAGACAGTGGCATCGGGTCGGCAAGCTTCCAGGTAAGCGAATACAAGACCCCGACATTCTACGTCGAGTTCCCGCAAGAAGAGTTGGCGTTCCAGCCGGGTCAGCCCATCACGGTGACAGGTAAGGCGGCAACCTACAGCGGCATGCCCGTTGCCAATGCCGAGGTGAAGCTGAAGCTCACCAAGCGCAGTTGGTATTGGGGCTGGTGGCGTTACCGTCCCGGGCGTGAGCGTGACGAAGAAGTGTGCGACACCATCGTTCGAACCGATGCTCGGGGGCAGTTCCAAGTCACGTTTGACAACGAGCATTTCTTTGAGCTGCGCCACAACCGCTACTACTCGTGCTACTACCGCTACATCACGCACGCCCAGGTGACCAATGCCACCGGCGAGAGCCAGGAAGCCTCTGCCGGATTCCACATCGGTAACAAACGCGAGATTGTGATGGCCAGTCATGAAATCGACCATAACAATGTCGCACCGCTGAAGTTGCCGCTCACCGTCAACACCACCGACACGACTGCACAGGCAGTGACGCTCGCCTATCGCCTCACTGGCGAAGGCATTGACACTATCCGCGGCACGCTCTCGAGCGACAATCCTGTGATTGACTTGACCCGTCTCACATCGGGAACTTATAATCTGAGAGTCTGTTTCGATGACGAAAAGGACAACTATGAATATACCAGCATCAACCTCTACCGTAAGACCGACAACAAGGCACCCATCGCCAACCAAGCCTTGTGGATTCCTAAAGACGGCTACTATATCGATGACAAGAACGTGGCTCATGTCACCATCGGTACCAGCACGCCCGAGGCGCACATCTACTACGTCGCCAACGGTCGGGCCCAGATGCTGGGCGATGGCTGGATCCACCGCAACAAGGCCGGGTTCCAGGAGTTTACCTTCTTGGTCCCAAGCAAGCCCGACGAGGTGCTGCATCTGAAGTTCATGGCCTATCACCACAGCAAGTACTTTAATGACGAGGTGACGATGATTGTTCCCGCTTGCGCCCGCACGATGAAGGTCACGGCCACCAGTTTCCGCGACAAACTCACTCCAGGCAAGCCCGAACACTGGTCTTTCACCTTGAAGGACAAGAACGGCAAGCCCCAACAGGGTGCCGTGATGCTCGAGATGTTTGACAAGGCATTGAACTCGCTGAGCGACAACACCTGGTCGTTCTCGCCCAACTACTATAAAATCAATGTCGTGCGCACCAGCAATATGATGTCATACCGCGGGTTAAGTACCGAAAATCCCTGGGAAGCTGACGGCTATAACACCGATGCCATGAGGTATACAACCCCATACTTGTACACATACGACCGTGATTTTTGGCGTGGATGCAATAATCCATTCTACGAACCGCAACTGCTCAGATTGGGCGCTGCGATGGTCGAGTCCAAGGCAGCCCTCCGGCCCGTGGAAGAGGTTGATGCCATTGTGTCTAAGAACGATGCCGAACAACCTGTCGTCGACCAGAAAAAGCTCGACAAGGTAGAGATGCGCATGAGCGACGTGAAGACGGCACTGTGGCAACCTATGCTCACCAGCGACGCGCAAGGCAACCTAACGGTGGAGTTTGACGCACCCAACTTCAACACCACATGGCTGGTCCAGGCAATTGCTTACACACAGGGTCTTGCACACGACATCTTCAATGCTGAGGTACTCACGCAAAAGCCCATCATGGTCAAATCTAGCCTGCCACGCTTCGTTCGCCAAGGCGACCTGACACGTCTAGCTGCAAACCTACAGAATGCCAGTGACCATACCATCGTGGCCGACGCGTTGATTGAGGCCTTTGACCCGCGCACAGGCCAAGTGTATGCACAACAGTCGTTCAAGGAGAGCATCGAATCGCAGGCCACCAAGCCCCTGATGATGGCATGGACCGTGCCCGACACTATCCCTTACGTTGGCTTCCGCGTGCGTGCCGTGGGCGATGACTTCGGCGATGGCGAGCAGGTGCTGCTGCCCGTGCTTACCGCCACCTCGCCCATCATTGAGACGCAACCGTTCTTTATCGACACCGACCAGAGCCAGTACACGTTCACGATGCCCGAGGTGCCCGAAAACGCCCGCGTGACGCTCGAGTACAGCGACAACCCCGTGTGGTACTGCGTGACCGCCCTGCCCAGCATCTTCAGCGACAACAGCGATGTAGCCACCTCGGTGGCCCACAGCCTGTATGCGCTGAACGTAGCTCGTGGTATTGCCAACAGCCAACCCGTCATTGCCGAGGCATTTAAGTATTGGAATGAGAACGCCAAGGACTCGATGCTGGTGTCGGCCCTAGACCGCAACGCCGACCTGAAGATAGGCACGCTGGTTGCCTCACCATGGCTGCGCACCAGCGAGCGCCAGACCCTGCAGATGCAGCAACTGACCAACTACTTCGATGCCGACAAGTCGCGCGCCGAGCACGACCGCCTGGTCAACGCCTTGGCGAACCTGCAGCTGAGCGACGGAGGATTCGTCTGGTACAAGTATCCCGGCTGCAAGTCTTCGCTCTGGACCACTGCCGAGGTGATTGAGATTTTGGGTAACCTGCGCAAACTGGGCTACCAGCCCCAGGACGAGCGTTTGGAGCAGATGTTAACAAATGCCCTGAACTACTACGACAAGGAGTATGTCGACATGTCGAAGAAGAAAGAGTACAAAAAGTATATCTTCTCAGAGTATGCCTACACTCGTTCGATGTTCACAGACATACCCATGAGCAAAGATGCCAAGAAGCTCTACAACAAGACCGTCAAAGAGATGTCGAAGCAGTGGGGCAAGCTTGACCTGTCGCTCACCAGCAAGGCTTTCTACGCCATGACACTGGAGCGCAGTGGCAAGCACAAAGAGGCGATGCGTCTGGCCGAATCACTGCGACAATTCGCCTCGGTGAAGCCCGAGATTGGCATGTATTGGGATCAGTACCGTAACGAGCGCTGGTTCACGCCGTCGCAGGTTGCCGCCACGAGCGTCATCCTGCGCGCGATGAACGAGGTTGATCCGCGCACGCAAGAACTTGACCAAATCCGCAAGTGGATGTTGCTGAGCAAGCGCACCACCGATTGGGGCGGCTCAAGTCTGGCAGCCGATGCCGTGCAGGCTCTGTTGTCGACCGGCAGCCAATGGATTGAGCGTGGCAATGCACCGGCCATCAGCATCGACGGGAAGCCCGTGGAGCTTGACCGCTTCGACAGTTTCATCGGCTATAGCCGCCGCGACGTCGACGCCAAGGCGGGCAGCCTATTCACCTTCCAGCGCAGCGGCAACAGTCCTGCATGGGGTGGCATCTACTGGCAGTACACCCTGCCGATGCAGGATGTCAAGGAAGTGAGCATCAAGGAGATGAGCGTCAGCAAGGAGTTTGTTGCCCTCGATGCCGCCGAGCGCCCCGCCAGCACCGCCATCCATGTGGGTGACAAGGTGCGCGTGCGTCTAATCATCACCTGTGAGCAGGCGATGGACTATGTGATGCTCACCGACGAGCGCGCCTCATGCTTCGAGCCGATTGATCAGACTAGCGGCTACCGCTACCAGGAGGGTGTGGGCTACTACCGCGAGACACGCGACAGTGCTACCAACCTGTTCTTCGACCACCTGAACAAGGGTGTACACGTGATTACCTACGACGTGTTCGCCACCGCTCCCGGCACATTCTCGAGCGGCGTGGCCACCATCCAGAGCCAGCAGGCTCCCGAGATGAGCGCGCACAGCGCCGGCCAGATGATTTCGGTTTCTGAATAACAAAATTCACCACGATGGCGGCAAGGGCATTCGAGTCCTTGCCGCCATTTTTATGTTAAAAAATGGTGCTCATTCCGAAAGATTTTCGTATTTTTGCAAGATATTATCAACTCTTCATTTCCGAGGGGTTGACCAATATACCAAATAGCCATCTTAACTGCTTGATTGCGTGACTACTGCGATAGTGTCAACAATACATGGCAACAAGATGCCACAACCATTCAAATGGCCATCGGACCCCCCAGCCCGGTGACCCCAGATTATGCGCGGTAGCACGCTAGGCGTGCGTTAGCGACCAGAGGTCGCGTTAGCAGCAAAGCTGCGTGAGCCGCTCAGGCGGCGTTTTGAACAATCTCAACGTGCTCTTAGAGCACTAACGCGGCGCAGTCGCAAACGCCGCGACAGCGGCAAATTATGAAGCCGAGGATATTTATCAACATGCACTATATGGCGCTGGGTGGGGCCGAGAGGGCCCTGCTGGGGCTGCTGGAGGCACTCGACACCGAGCGCGTCGATGTTGACCTGTTCCTCAACCAGCACACGGGGGAGTTCATGCCGCTGATTCCCAGCAAGGTCAACCTGCTACCCGAGCAGCGCGGCTACAACGCCATCGAGCGCCCGATGAAGGACATCCTGCGCGAGGGGCAGTTGGGCGTGTTGTTTGGCCGTCTGTTGGCAAAATGGCGCCATCGCCGCTACCGCAGCACGCTCACGCCCGAGCAGCGTGCCTACGACTGCAGCGGGTTCCAGTACATCGCCGACAGCGTTTCGCCCTTCTTGCCCTCTCTTGAGGGAGGACGCGAGTACGACCTCGCCATCAGCTTCCTTCAGCCACACAACATCGTGCTCAACAAGGTGCGCGCCCGCAAGAAGATAGCTTGGATCCACACCGACTACTCCACCGTCCACATCAACGTCGAGAAAGAGCTGAAAGTTTGGGGACAATTTGACTACATCGCCAGTATCTCAGACGACTGCACGCGTTCGTTCCTGCAGAAGTTTCCGTCGCTGAAGGACAAGATCATCCTCATCGAGAACATCCTGTCGCCGACAATAATCCGTGAACAGGCATTGGATGATGCTGAATGCACAATGCACAATGCGCAATTAAAGCTGCTCTCCGTCGGGCGTATCTGCCAGGCCAAGAACTACGACAACATCCCGTATATCGCCCAGATGCTCAAGGCCCAAGGGCTACAGTTCACCTGGCACATCGTCGGCCCCGGCGACCATGCCGCCATCGACCAGAAGTTGGTCGAGACCGACACTGCCGACTGTGTCAAATTCCTCGGGCCTAAAAGCAACCCCTACCCCTACATCCAGGCATGCGACATCTACCTGCAACCCAGCCGTTACGAGGGCAAGAGTGTGACTGTGCGTGAGGCCCAAATCCTGTGCAAACCCGTCATCATCACTAACTACGCCACTGCCGCCAGCCAGGTGCAGGACAGCGTTGACGGTGTCATCTGCGGGATGGACAACGCCGCCATCGCACATGCCATCCTTGATTTGGCGAACGATCCCGCCAAGCACGAACACCTGTCCAACTACCTCGCCACCCACGACTACGGCAACGAGCGCGAAGTCGAGAAAATCTACGAGCTATTGGATTAGAGACTCTGAATACACTGAATACGCTGTATGACTCTGATATATACGTTGATTCCACTGAGCTCCAAGAACCTATTGAAATCCGTCCATTGACAAAGGACTAGTTGTTAATCGAAGAAATCTCCACTGTCGAAACTTTATAGTTCCAACTATGGAAAAACCTTTAGTTTCTTGCATCATACCCGTCTACAATGCCAGCCAATACTTACACCGGTGCATTGACTCCGTTTTGGCTCAAAGCTATTCCAATTTAGAGGTTGTGTTGGTCGATGATGGATCGACAGATAACAGTGGCGCTATATGTGACGAATATGCCTCAAAGTGCGACAACATCCGAGTCCATCACCTCGAGAATGGTGGCGCATCGCTTGCACGGCAATATGGACTGAAAGCAAGTCTTGGGGAATACGTGTCATTTGTTGATAGTGATGATTATATCTCACCCAACTACATCCAAGTTCTATTAACACTCGTAAAACAACACGACGTGCCCATCGCAGCATGCAATGTGACTCGCACCCAGCCAGGAGAGATGCCTCAATGGCCAACCACCAATCATAATAGCCAACTTCTGGACTTTGAGGAACTGATGCCTCGTTTTTTCAAATATGAATTTTGGGGATTGTGGGGCAAGATATATGACCGCCATAAGTTTGATGGAATCCAATTTCCTATTGCCACAATAAGCGAGGATTACGCTATTATGGCTCAATTATTTGACAAGACACGTTGTATGGCATACACTAACCTAGCCTTGTATGCCTATGAGTACCACCCTTCTTCATTGTCTCACACAGCTTTGAGTTCGCGAGCCTTTGAAGAGTTTGAGAATGTCACTTGGGTATTGGACTACGTTGACGAGCATTTCCCTGATTATACGCCAAACGCACTCAGCAATGCCGTAGAAACTTGCATCAAACTTTATATGCGCAAACCGCTTGACAAGAAACACCAATACTCAGCCCAGTTCAACAACATCCTATCTTTTCTGCGCAACTACCGTCGCGACATCAAAATTAATTCTTTTTTACCTAAAAATGTGCGCCGCCTTGCAGTTTCAATTAGTTATGCTCCTGACTTCATTCTGACTGCGAATCGATTATTAAGTTTCTTGAAATGAGGCTATTATTTGTCAATGGTCATATGCGAGTAGGTGGCGGCGAGAAATCACTGCTCGATCTGCTCACGCACCTTGACTATGACAAATATCAGGTCGATTTACTACTTACCGAAGGCAAAGGCGAGTATTTTGACATGTTGCCCCCACAAGTGCATGTGCGTGTCGTGGAAACTGGACATGCTTACGGCGCTTTTGGTAAAAGCCTACTGGCCAACTTGCGGGCAGGTCGATTCTGGGCCATCTATTATCGCATGGTTATACTACTGAGTCATTGGCTTGGTAAACATACTTTGTGCCTACTCATGCCAGTTTTTGGCTTGTTTCAGCGTTATGACTGTGCCATTGCCTACCGTCCCGGTCCATGTGCAGACATCGTTGCCCATGCGGTTCGCGCCCATCGTCGCATCTGCTGGTGGCACAACGGAAAGGTTGACTCCAGTGCCGCTGCTATCTGTGAGGTTGATGCCACGTGGCGCCACTTTGATAAGGTCGTTACCGTCAGCCATGGCTGCAAGCAGATGCTATCCGAACACTTCACCTATCCCGCGGAGCGCATCGTCGTCATTCCCAATATGATTGACGCTGAGCGTATCCGTCAACTCGCGGGTGACACTTCTCCCTATCCCGATGACGGTAGGCTGCATTTTGTCACTGTCGGACGCTTATGCAAAGAGAAACGCGTTGACAATGCCCTTCGTGCCGCACGCCAACTTATTGATGACGGCTTCCAGCCTTTCTGTTGGCATATCGTCGGTGATGGCGAATTGATGGAACAGCTGAAAACCCTTGCCTCTGAGCTCAACCTAGGCGACAGTATTGATTTTTTAGGTAACCAGCCCAATCCTTACCCATATATCAAATTTGCCGACCTGCTCGTCCACACCTCTCACGTCGAGTCTCAAAGCATCGTTGTGCTCGAAGCTATGTCATTGGGTATTCTATGCGTTGTAACTCATTCCATGGGGCCGAAGGAATTTTTGATTAATGGCAAGAATGGGTGTTTGGTCAACAAAGATATAAAATCACTTGTTGCCGAGATAAAAAATCAAATGACACTTCCAAAGGAAAAGAGTAAGATTCTAACTCACAATGCGATAGCAACAGCCTGCTTATATGCCCCCAAGTCTTTACTCCAACTAATTGAGGATCAACTTTTAAAGAACAAATCTTTTTGACATCAACAGACAAAAAACTCATATGAAAAATGGTATAATCATATATGGTCATGGCGGCAGCGGCAACCATGGTTGTGAGGCTTTGGCGAGGTCAACCTGTCAGATTATTTCACGGCATTTGACAGATAGCAACTTTTATCTGGCAACTCCCAAGGCAGACGAAGACACCAAGTATGGGCTGGACCTGTTATGTTCTTTAAAAAACATAGCGCTGCGTAAGAAGAATCTTGATTATTATCTTGCTTATCTTGGGATGAAGTTGACTGGCAATTATGTGCTGTTTGACATCTATCCCTACGCCGAGTTCTCCCGTGAGCATCCTGACAGCCGAATAGCAATCTCAATAGGCGGTGACAATTATTGCTATGGTGACAACCAGACATATTCTATGCTCAACAAGCTATTCCGGAAATCGGGTAAAAAGACCGTGCTATGGGGATGTTCCATCGAACCTGATATTCTTGACTCCGCAGAGGTTATAGCCGATATGAAGCGTTACGCCCATATAGTGGCACGTGAAAGTATTACCTACGCCGCATTATGTGCAAAAGGATTGAAGCACATCTCGCTTTACCCCGACCCAGCCTTCACGCTCCAACCTGAATCATGTTCTTTGCCCGAAGGGATGACGCCACATAACACAGTTGTCATCAATGTCAGTCCTATGATTATTGGCTGTGAGCAGAACCAAGGCATCACACTGAAAAGCTATCAATGCCTTATCCAGCATATTATTGACAACACCGATATGGACATCTTGTTGCTACCCCATGTAGTTTGGAGCAACAATGATGACCGTCAGCCCTTGTCATTGCTATATGAACACTACAAAGCATCTGGCAGAGTCTATCTATTTGAGGACCATTCAGCACCCCAACTCAAATATGCCATTTCGCTGTGCCGTTTTGCTGTTGTGGCCCGTACACATGCATCTGTTGCTGCATACTCCACATGCATACCCACGCTAGTAGTTGGCTACTCTGTCAAGGCGCGAGGGATAGCAAAAGACATTTTTGGCGCAGACGAGCATTATGTAATACCTGTACAATCACTGCAACATGAAGATGATTTGTTGAAGGAGTTTTTATGGCTCGTTGACCATGAGGAGCAAATCAAGACACATCTTGCCGATGTCATGCCCAACTATATCGACTGTGCTTGGCAAGCCGAAGAGGTTTTAACGCAACTCTAACTCCTCCCCATCTTATTGATTATGAGACGCTTTTATGGGTGCAAACTGGCTGATGATATCCAGCGTCGCATGAGTTCTTCAGGCGGCGCTTTCACTGCTTTTGCTATGCAAGTGCTCGCTGAGGGTGGCGTGGTCTTTGGTGCGGCATTCTCACAAGACTTCCGGTCGGTACATCACATTGCCGTTGAGAACCTTGAAGACCTGAAGAAGCTGCGTGGCTCGAAATATCTTCCCAGCCATCTAGGAGAGACATTTGCATCAGTCAAGAGGCATCTTGAAACAAATCGGCCAGTCTTGTTTTCTGGCACTCCATGCCAGGTGGGAGCTTTGCATAAATACCTAGGCGACACTTCTCATGAAAAGCTCTGTACTGTCGACCTAGTTTGCCATGGTGTGCCCGACAACAAGGTTTACCAACATTATTTAGACCAACTGGAACAAGAGCATAAGTCCAAGGTCTGTTTTATTAATTTCCGAGACAAGACAAAAGGGTGGCACCAAGCGGAGTTTGTGATTCATTTCGCCAACGGTGACGAGCTTCGAGAGCGTGTCACAGACAATGCTTTTATGCGAGGCTTTATCGGGAATCTTTATTTACGCCCTTCTTGTACGCATTGCCAGTTCAAGAAGTTTACTTCTGGAAGCGATCTCACCCTCAGCGACTTTTGGGGAGCAACCGAACTTGGGGCTTACAATGATGACATCGGCATCTCAGTAGTCGCCATTCACACTCCACAAGGTCAGCAACTATTCGAGCGAGCTAGTACTTACCTCAAAGACATTAAAGAAGTAGACGAGCGCACTGCCTATACTTTTAATGAAAGCGCTTACCAAAACAGTCCCATGCACCCGCAGCGTGACGACTTCTACAACCGCTACCCCACCGAAGGTTTTGAAGCCTTGGTGTCGGAGTTGTACCCTAACTTCACGGCGAGCAAGACCGCCTCGACATCATTTTCTGTCAAGCTGAAACAACTCATCCGCCGAGTTCTCAGTCGTCACTGAGCTGATTGCGTTTTTTAGATTATGGCTCAAGAAAAAAGCCAACTCAAGACAGGCATCATCCTCAATTATATCAACCTTGCCTTAAGCGGGTTGATACCCTTCTTCTATACTCCTATCATGCTTCGCATCCTAGGGCAAGAGGAGTATGGACTTTATCACTTATCTGGTAGTGTCACCAGTTACTTGGGGTTGATTTCTCTTGGTCTTGGTTCAGCCATCACTCGTTACTTGATCAAAGCTCGTGAAGAGAAAGGCCAGGAAGAGGAAGAAAAGACACTAGGCCTGTTCGTTCGCATCTTTCGTTGGATTGCTTTTGCCTCGATTATTCTTGGAATTCTCTTGGCCTTGAGTGTACATTGGTGGTACTCCCAGTCACTCAGTCCCGACGAGTTGTTCAAGATGCGGGTTTTGATCATCATCTTGGTAGCTAATTTGGCAGTGAACTTCATTGCTTCGCCCTATATCTCAGTTGTCAATGCCCATGAACGGTTCCTATTCTTGCAGACTATGGCCATCTTTGGCACCTGTGTTGGCCCCATCCTCAACTTGATAGCATTATTCCTTGGCTACGCTTCATACGGTCTCGCTGTTTCCTCATTGATTGCGACAGTAACCTTTCGCATCATCTATTACTGGTATGTTTTTAGCAAGATGAAGATACATCCTATTCATGTGAAGATGCCATCTTTGCTTATTCGTGAAATCCTTGTTTTTTCATTCTGGGTATTTGTTTCCAATCTTGTAAGCAAACTTTATACAACTACCGACATTCTTTTAATTGGTGCTATTCCTGCACTTGCGACAATCGGTGTAGCCATCTATAATATCGGGAACGTTTTTAGCGGTATGATTTTCACCATCAATGCAGGTATATCGTCCATGCTATTACCACGTGCCAACAAGATGGTTTTTAATGGCTCAAGTAATGAAGACATCACCAATGAGGCTATCCGTTTTGGACGCATCCAATGCCTCATCATGTCGCTTTTTGCCTTTGGTTTTATTGCATTTGGTCGCCCCTTTATCCATTTTTATATCGGTGACGAGTATCAAGATGCTTACCCTATTGCCATCTGGTGCATGATGCCATTGATGATTCCTCTAGTTCAAAGCTTCTGCCTCAATATACTTATTGCTAAAAATAAAAACAAATTCCGGGCGTTAGCTTATCTTGTGATAGCCATTCTCAATGTTTTTGGGACGTGGATTCTTTTGAATACGATTGGCTTGATTGGCGCGGCAATCATGACCGGCATATCCTTTGTGATTGGTCATGGCTTCATTATGAACTGGTATTACCAAAAGCATCTCCAGCTAGGGATTCTTCGTTTCTGGAAAGAAATCTTGAAGATACTCATTGTTCCGACCTCTATCTGTTTGTTCACTCTTATACTCTATCGCTGGATTGATTTTTACAATATCGTTATCCTTATTATTGGTATTCTCGCTTTTACAGCACTTTACCTCTCTCTGAGTTATTTGTTCATCCTTAATCCACAGGAAAAATCTATTATCAAAGGGGTTATTCATAGACGCAGATGAAATGAGTCGCAATTCTGTCATTGACATAGCCAAGTATGTTGCCGCCCTGCTTGTAATAGGCATCCACACGCGTCCATTGTCCAACCTATCAACAGAGGCAGACTTCTGGTTAGTGGAAGTTTTGTGTCGTCTCGCGGTTCCATTCTTTGCTGTCTGCACTGGTTATTACCTATTTTCACCCAGTTTTGACAAGCAACAGAATCATTTATTCCGTCGAACATGGTTCAAGATTGTATCCATGTATTTCGGATGGTCAATTTTTTATCTGCTCATTCATCTATTTCAGTGGTATGACAGCAACACATTATGCTTGGGGTATTTCTTGGGATGGCTCAAAGCGTCCATTGTTAATTGCTCTTATTTCCATCTATGGTACTTTGTGGCTTTAATCTATGGTATGTTGTGGTACTGGCTGGTTTGTCGGTTTATTAAACCGAAGTATTGGCCAATACTAATTTTAGCATTATGGAGTCTTGAGGTACTGGCATACGGTTATCGTTCATTTTTCCCTCAGTTTCAATCATATTATGCCCTTTGGGCCACATTGAGCAGTGTTGCTGTATCGTTTACGCGAATGTTGCCTCTACTACTGTTGGGCTCATGGATTGCTTATGCCAAACCTCGCATTTCGTTTACTTGGTTAAAAACGGCTACTCTTATATGCTTTATTGGCCTATGTATCGAAGTCAGTTTTTTGCGAGAACATGGTGCAGAACATTTCTCATACGTTGTTTTCACCCTACCACTGACTTATTTCCTCTTTTTATCCCTGCTCAAGGTTGGCGAAAACATACACTTCAAGAGTCGCATCTTTGCCAAAATCAGTATGGTGGTTTATTGTATCCACCCTGCTATTATCTTCATACTAAATTATCTGTCAGAACAATTGTATGCATATTATGTTTTCTTGAGCGCAACTATTATTTCAACTATTTTTGGCTTTGCTTATGTGTTCCTCAAGCAACACTTAGTCAATTCTCATCTTTGCGTTCACAAATAGTTCTTTTGATATTATTTCATCATTCTACTCTAACCTAATCACGAGAGAGTATGATACCTTCATTTACATAGTTTTGCTTTCGACAACAACTAACTGCTTAAAAGTGTTTTGCATGAAGCACCAAACAAGAATCTTAAGAATCTGAAATCTATCTACTTAAAACTTAATGCCCAAAGTTTTATAACTATGGATTTTTTTAGTAGCTTACCAGCCTCGATATATAATGCTACCTATAATTGGGTTGTCTTTATATTATGCCTATTCGTTGTTTTTCGCCATATTAGCGGCGAAGGCAACCGACTCATCTATTCACCAGTCAGCTTACCCATACCCGCTATAATATTATCTATTCTTATCATCATACCTATAGGTTTCCGCAATCCTGTGGGATATTTCGGTGACACTTATTTTTACACACACACTTTTTTGAGTGTTCTGAAAGATTATAGCTCTATAGACTGGTCACGAGAATGGCTCTTTGACAACTGGATGTTCTTTTTCAAGGACCATGGGCTCCCCATACAATATTTCTATTTATCTATTTCCATAGTATATTTTGGCACCATGTTTGTTAGTTGCTATAAGCTTAGTAAAAACAATACATGGATTGCATTATTGTTCTGTTTAGTTTCCTACTCATGCTACTCATATAGCACCAATGGTGTACGCAATGGTGTCGCATGTAACATGGTTATGCTTGGGATTGTTTACCTGACAGAAACTGATTGGAGGAAATTCCTTAGTCTTGCCTTCTTTATCATTGCATACGGCATACACCATTCTTCTGCACTACCTGCATTAGCAGCTATTACTGCTACCTTTGTCATCAAGGAGCCGAAATATGCCTTAAGGTTTTGGGTTGCGTCAATTATCATTTCTTTGATAGCAGGCAACTATATCGGCGACATCTTTGGAGCACTTGGATTTGATGATCGAATGAGTGGCTATTTCCAAGGTCAAGAGAACGAAGAGATGATGGAACAATTCTCTCAAACGGGCTTCCGTTTTGACTTCTTGCTCTATAGTGCGATGCCCGTGCTGATGACATGGTATGTGACGGTGAAGCGAGACTTCCGTGACCGGGCGTTCAACATCATTGCGAACACCTACATCCTGGCGAACTCGTTCTGGATTATGGTGATTCGTGCAGCATTCAGTAACCGCTTTGCTTACCTATCGTGGTTTATCTATCCGCTTGTTATCTGCTACCCACTGTTACGGATGAATATCTGGGAGGACCAGGACCGAAAGACGGCTCAGATACTCCTCGCATACGCCGGCTTCACATTCTTTATGTATCTCATCGGAAAATAGCATCACGCAGAGAACGCTAAGGACGCTAAGTTTTATTATAACCTTCGTGGACTCTGTGGACTTCGTGTGAGACAGCATCACACAGAGAACGCTAAGGACGCTAAGTTTTATTATAACCTTCGTGGACTCTGTGGACTTCGTGTGAGGAAGGAAAGACAATCATGCTAAACGATAATAACAATAAAGTGCAGCCACTGCTCACGGTCTTCACACCGGCTTATAATCGGGCGCATACGATAGAGCGTACATATGAGAGCCTGTGCCGACAGACGTGCAAGGACTTTGAGTGGCTCATCATTGATGATGGCTCCTTAGACAACACTTCACAATTAATTTATTCTTGGCTAAAAGAAGACACTACAAACAACAATCTGTTAAATCAGTCCAATCTTCATGAGTTTGAGGGATGGTGTGAGGCTGGGTTCAAGATTCGCTATATCTGGCAAGAGAATCAGGGTATGCATGGGGCACACAACACGGCCTACCGCAATATCACGACCGAGCTAAACACCTGCATTGACAGCGACGACTGGATGCCCAATGATGCTGTGGAAAGGATTGTGAACTTCTGGAGCGAACATGGCAGCGAGCGGTATGCCGGATTCGTTGGACTTGACGCGACGCCTGATGGAAAGATCATTGGGAGCAAGTTCCCTGAGAACATGACAGAGACCACCCTTTCGGGATATTATGCACAAGGCGGTTCAGGCGACAAAAAATTGGTCTATCGCACTGATGTCATCACGAAATATCCCGAATACCCTCTTTTTGAGGGGGAGAGATATGTAGGCCTAGCCTATAAATATATGCTGATTGATCAAGACTACAAACTCCTCACCCTGAACGTCCCGCTTGTCACAGTCGAGTATCAACCAGACGGATCCAGCTTCAGCATGTATAAGCAGTACTGGAACAATCCTCAAGGTTTTGCCTTTTTCCGCAAGACCGAAATGCAGTACGCGCCTAGCATTAAGCGTCAGTTTATCGTTTGCGCCCATTATGTCTCTAGCTCTATTATCAGTAAGAACTGGCATTTCTTGAAAGAGAGCCCCAAAAGACTTATGACGTTATTATGTATACCAGCAGGAGTTGGTTTGTATCTAATCATTCGACACAAAGTGAAATCGAACAAACAGATGCAGTTCAGATGAAATCAATTATTGAACAAGATTTGTACCGATATGAAGGTGAACGCTGCAAATCATTTATGATGAAACTGCGATATGTATTATTCACACCAAGTTTCACTTTCATTTACTTCTTTAGGAAAGCACAAACTAGCCGATTCTTTCTTTGCAAGTTATTATGGAAAGTATTACATCGTCTTGCCATGTGGCACACAGGCATTCAAATTCCAGTTGAAACCCAAATAGCCCCTGGTTTCCGAATTGTTCACTTTGGCACAATTGTAGTAAATCCAGGCAGTAAGATTGGCAAGAATTTCAACATCTCTCAAGGTGCACTCATCGGCAATTCTGAAGGTAAAAACAATGGTGTACCATCCATTGGAAATAATGTTTGCATGCAAGCGAACTCTATCATTGTTGGTGGGGTTACTATTGGCAACAATGTCTTGATTGCTCCTGGTGCATTTGTAAATTTTGATGTACCTGACAATTCTATTGTAATTGGGAACCCAGGAAAAATAATTCCTCGTGATTCTTCACCCACTGCTAAATATATCATCTATTCATTACCATGAAGATTCTGCACGTCATAACATCATTAGCTACGGGGGGTGCCGAGCATTTGATGGTTGACCTCTTGCCACGACTACGATACTTGGGAGACGAGGTGGAGCTACTGCTTTTTGACGGAACGCACACTCCTTTCTACGAGCAATTAGCATCAACAGGAATTCCTATCCATCACCTTGCGATTGGTGGGAACGTTTACAACCCGCTAAACATTCTTCGCATGGCAAAGTACATGCGTCGTTTTGACATAGTCCATACTCACAACACCGCATGCCAATTATTCGCTCCTATCAGCAAATTACTGTCATTTAGTAAAACCAGGCTCTTCACTACTGAACATAGCTCCAACAATCGTCGCCGAGGGAACAAGTTACTTTCTTTTCTTGACAGATGGATGTACAATCGTTATGAACGTATCATCTGTATCAGTGACAAAACTCAAGAAAACCTAGAAGCCCATATAGGCAAATATCCTAGTATTATCACCATATACAATGGTGTTGATACCAATAAATTTGCCCACCCAATCAAAGACATAACTGGACAGAAAGAATTTGTAATCACAATGGTTGCTAGCCTAAGTGATGCAAAAGATCAAGACACGCTAATACGTGCCATAGCTCTTTTGCCTCATTGTTTCAAGCTTCAATTGGTTGGTGACGGGCCAAGACGCTCACAACTAGAAGAACTAACCAAAGAACAAGAAGTCAGTGAACAAGTAGCTTTCCTCGGCATCCGCTCAGACATACCTGAGCTTCTAGAGCGAAGTGATGTAATGGTATTATCTTCACATTGGGAGGGACTATCATTGTCTAGTGTTGAAGGCATGGCCAGTGGCCGCCCTTTCATTGCAAGCGACGTGGATGGCTTGCGCGAAGTGGTGGAAGGCTACGGCTTGATGTTTCCCGAAGGCGATGCTCTAGCTCTAGCCAAATGCATCTGCGAGCTTTACGAGCATCCTGAGCTTTATTGTTCTGTAGCTCTTCGATGCCAAAAACGTGCCTTAGATTTTGACATCAGTTTAATGGCACAAGATTATCATAAATGCTATGCCAAAACTCATTGAGAAGTAACAAATATGTACAAGAATTTTATTAAAAGATTTCTTGATTTCTGCATCGCTTTTGTGGCATTGATGTGCCTCTCTCCTATCCTATTGGTGGTGACGGTGTGTCTGCACTTTGCTAACAAGGGGGCAGGAGCGTTTTTTTTGCAGGAGCGTCCTGGCAAGGATGCCAAGATTTTCAAGATAGTGAAGTTCAAGACAATGAGCGAGGAATGTGATTCCGATGGCAAGCTCCTTCCCGACTTGCAACGCATTACACCTATTGGACATTTTGTGCGTAATACCAGTCTTGATGAGCTACCACAACTATGGAATGTGCTAAAAGGAGACATGTCACTTATCGGGCCACGACCGTTGCTGGTGAAATACCTGCCCCTTTATTCCCCCGAGCAAGCTCGCCGACATGATGTCCGCCCAGGCATCACGGGTTGGGCGCAATGCCATGGGCGCAATGCTTTGTCATGGACAGAGCGATTCAAACTTGATGTATGGTACGTGGACCATCTATCGTTCAAAACCGATATAAACATCATTTTCACTACTATCAAGAAAGTGGTGAAACGAGAAGACATCTCCCAAGAAATTGAAAACCAAAAATTCACAATGCAAGAATTCAATGGACACAACTAAGAATCATATGGGAAAGAAAAGAATTGTGGTTTTTGGAGCCACAGGAAATATTGGCGCATATTCAGCTGTACATTTGCTAGAGCAAGGGTATGAAGTCATCGCCGTTGGACACCGCAAGTCTGACAATGGCTTTTTTGCCTCAAAGGGGTCTTGTTATTATTCAGTAGACATTAAAGACCAAGAGTCATTTAATGTTCTTCCTACAGACAAGGATGTGTACGCTGTAGTGCATTTTGCAAGTACTCTTCCTTCGCGCTACGCTTATGATCCTAAAGACCTATTTGAGTCAATAACAATCGGCACCCTACATGTTCTGGAATGGATGCGGAAAGTAAACTGCAAGAAGATTATTTTCCCCCAAACGCCATCGGATATGGCAAATTATCACAACCAGCCAGGTCTGATACCATCAGATGCGCCTCGCCATTTTCCATTAACTGGTGACCACGCCGTCTACACGATTGCCAAGAATGCTGCTGTTGATTTGATGGAACATTATCGCGCTGAGTTTGGTATCAGATTTTTTGCACTGCGCTTTTTCACCATCTACCAATACCATCCTAATGCTTATCACTATGCCGACTTCAAACGACGCATGATGCCCTACCGCATGTTGATGGACCGCGCAAGTAAGGCGTTACCCATTGAGATATGGGGCGACTGCAAGAAAGCCAAGGAGATGGTTTATGTGAAAGACTTTGTGCGACTTGTGCAATGTTGCGTTGAAAGCGACTGCGAGGGGGGATGCTATAATGTTGGTAATGGTTGGCAAGTGTCGCTTGAAGAGCAGATTTTGGGCATCATTGAAGTCTTCTCTCCAAAAGACAAACGCTCAGAGGTAATCTATTGCCCCGAAAAGCCAGACCCGCTACAGAATGCCTTTGATGTTACTAAAACGTTCTCGGAGCTTCACTACAAACCTCTATACTCCTATCTTGACCAATTGCGCGACTTTAAGCACGAGATGGAAACAGAGCCGTTTGCACAATTGTGGGGGACAAAGGAGGATTACGATCTATAATTCATAATTCATAATGCATAATTCATAATTCATAATGCATAATTCATGATGCACATTTATGAAGCATATATCTTAAGCGGAATACTTTAAGCATTTGGGCAGTATGAAAACAGACATATACAAATCCCTGCCGACACCTTATTTTGTTATTGAAGAGGAGGATTTGGAAAAGTCGCTATACCGGTTTGCTGCTGCTTTGAAGGAGCATTTCCCAAAAAGCATACCTTCATTATCGGTAAAGACGAACTCCCTACCATACCTCATGAAAGTGGCGAGGCAACATGGCTATTATGCCGAGGTTGTATCGGCCGACGAGTATGAGTTAGCATTGCAATGCGGGTTTGACAAGAGCCATATTGTCTACAATGGTCCGATGAAATCTCGCGAGACTTTCTTGGACGCCATGGAGCATGGGGCGCTGGTGAACATCGAGACATTCCGTGAGATTGGTTGGCTAGAAAGTCTGGAAAAGCGTAAGACTTACTCGGTGGGCATCCGCATGAATGTGAATATCTCGCAGATTTCTCCAGAGGACGAGAACCATGAGGATGACAATAGCCGATTTGGGTTCTCTGCCGAATCGGGCGACCTAGCAGTTGCCATCCAGGCAATTCGCGAAATGCCACACATTCGTCTGAATCGCCTACATATCCACCGCACTTCCCGTACCCGCAGTCTACGGTTTTACGAACGGCTGATAGACTATGCCCTAACTCAAGCCGAAATGCATCACATTGAACTGGAGCACTTGGATATTGGTGGCGGGTACTATGGAATGATGCCCGGAAAGCCTGCATATCACGACTACGCCGCCTCCTTTAAGAAAGCGATAGAACGTCATCGCTCATCTAATTCATTAACGGTCATTATTGAACCTGGAAATGCCATCGTGGCTTCATGCTTCACATTTGTCACTGAGGTGATTGATGTAAAGCATCATGATGATGCGAACTACGTCACCATTGATGGCTCACGCATTGATGTAGACCCATTGTTCCACAAGACTGATTATTTTAAGCAGTTCATCTTTGCCAAAGAAGATAAACAAATCGTTCCCAAGCAGATCATTGGCGGCTGCACCTGTCTGGAGTTTGACCGCTTGATGGAACTAACCGACCAACGAGCCTTGCAAACGGGTGACCGCATCGTCATAGACCGTGTTGGTGCATACACGCTCTGCTTCACTCCCTTATTCATCCGCTATTGGCCTGCAGTCTATGCCATGCGAGAAGGAGAGCTAAGAATGGTGAGAGAAGCATGGACTTCCAACAAAATCATCTGAATAAAATAAATCTATGAACAACAATATCTTATTTTGCAGCGCGGGGCGGAGAACCCGGCTGTTAAGGAACTTCCGAGAGTCGCTGGACCCGAGCGACAAAGTAATTGCCACAGACTTACAGGCAACTGCACCTGCACTATATGCCGCTGATGTGCGTTATCTGGTGCCGCGCATTAACGACCCAAGTTACATTGACCGCGTGCTTGAGATATGTCGCAAGGAGCAAGTGAAGGCTATCACAACACTGATAGACCCAGAAATAGAAATACTGGCAAAGAACCGCCAGCTGTTTCTTGATGAGGGTATCCTGCCGCTTTGCCCATCAGCCAAGACGGCACGACTATGCTTCGACAAATATGCCTTGTTTGAGCACTTGCGTTACAATCACATCCGAACAGTGTTGACCTACGACAACTATGAACATTTCTCCGAGGGGCTGGAGCGTGGTGAGATAACTTTCCCTGTATTCATCAAGCCTCGAACGGGCAGCGGCAGTGTAGGTATCCACAAAGTGGCGAACCTCCAAGAGTTAAAAAGTTATCTCGATGAGGGGAAGTATGATTACATCATCCAAGAGTTTATGGACTGCGAGGACTGCGATGCTGACGTGTATATTGACACCATCTCACATCGTCCTGTCTCGGCATTCTCGAAGCACAAACTTGAGATGCGCATCGGGGGCGCCAGCAAGACCATTTCGTACAAGGATGAGCGACTGTTTGCATTCATCAAGGAGATTTGCCAAGTGCTGGAGTTCAACGGGCCTGTTGACATGGATTTCTGGTTCCGCGATGGAGAATACTATCTGAGCGAAGTCAATCCCCGCTTCGGGGGTGCCTACCTGCATGCCTATGGTGCCGGGGTCAACTTTGTGCCCCTTATCGTCAACAACATCAACGGCATCGAGAACGAAGAGTGTTTCGGTAACTATGACGAGGATGTTGTGATGATGATGTATGATGATGTGGTGATTGTGAATAGATTTGAATTAATCCAATAATATTAAGTTTTTAATGAAACAATATTTATCCTATTTAGAGAAAGTCAATCAAGGACTTAAAGAAGCCAAAGTAAGATCGGGGTTAAGCACCTTTTGTCTTTGGATCGATTACTTATGGTGTGCCTTCAGATATGGCACTCTTATCAAGCAGTATGTCTATAGTGAGTATTGGAGACTGAGTTCACATGTAAGAAACGAAAGTCTTACCTACCCTCGCATTGAGAAACTAATTGACAAATACAATCCTCATCAACATACTCATTTACTCCAAAACAAAGAAGAGTTTAACACACTATTCTCTGATTTTATCCATCATGAATGGTTATTTGTCCCTTCATGTGATCAGGACGCTTTCGAATTGTTTCTCAAAAAACATGATTCCATTTTCATCAAACCTGCAAAAGGAGAGGATGGTGAAGGAATCAGAAAATTCACTTTATCGGATAATCCAGGAACTGATATTAAAACTCTTTTTGAGAAGCTCAAATCTGAAAATGCAATTATTGAACAATGCATTGTGCAAGACCCACGAATGACCTTTGATACCAAATCTGTTAACACTATTAAAGTTACTACAGCAACAGATAGTCATGGCGTTGTTCATGTTATGAAGAGCATGCTACGTATTGGAATTGGAGATTCCGTAATAGATAATCTTGCTACTGGAGGTGCTATCTACGATATTGACATTGAGCACGGATTTGTCAACTCACACGGATATTCAAAATATGGTGAGAAATTAGTATATCACCCTGGTACCAACATTGTCGTTATGGGATTTAAAATCCCACACTGGGATGAAGTCATCGCATGCGCTAAAAATGCAGCCCAAAAAGTACCACAGCTTAGAATAATTGGTTGGGATATCGCTATTACTCCCGAAGGGGTTGATTTAATTGAAGGAAATCATAATCCAGACTATCTGCCGATAGAGTATGGCAGTACAGGGTTTTACAAAAAATTTAAAATGGTCTTAAATAACAAATGAAGCTATTTTATAGTTCAATTAAATACACCTTGTTATTATGTCTTAATCCTCAAAACCACTATGAAAAAGATAATGTACATTAATTGTTTTGTTGACCCATGGCTAGATGTCGCAAAAACAATAAATCAGATTTATAACTTTTCTCCTATCTACTGGTTGGGCTACTCTGAAGACAACTCTGAGTGTATTATTCATGAAACTTTTCCTAATGTCTTTTATCATAGTGATATTCCTGATGCCTGGAGAGGATTATTTCCTGAATCGATAACAAAAGATGCAACAGAGACTGAACTTGATATAGACTTTATAAGACAATATGCTTCCCAAGAGTTGCAAGGCATCAAAATGATGGATCGCCTTGACCTTGAACGACACTCATTCAGTTTTATGGAGCGACAACAACATTGGCGAAACCTAATCAGGAGCTGGACTGCTTGTCTTAATATGCTCAAACCAGACTTGGTTGTCACCCCTATGCTCCCTCATCGTGTGTATGACTATGCACTCTATTGCCTGTGCCAGTATCGAGGCATTCCATTCCTAGCCTTTAATCATACCCAGTTTAATGGGCGCTTTATGATTTTAGACAATATCTTTTCAATCGGAGATTTGTATAAAGAAGACTATCAACGCTATCTGAAAGAAGACTCAAACGAACTTTATCAATCACTGCCCGAAGACGTTAAAGAACGATTTGATAAAGTCAAAGGTGACTATACGGGAGCAGCACCATATTATATGGCCACTGAAGCAAAGTTGCAAAAGAAAAACTCAAGTACACTCTCTTTTCTAAAAATTACTTTATTCAGATTATGGAATTCACGCAAAAGTCTATCACATGCCTTATCACATTGGATTGACATGTATTACAAATACTCCTCAGATAAAAGCCTACAAGAGAAAACATCAGCTAACTTCATAGAACGTTTTCATATTAAAAGACGTAACAACAAATATTTAAAGCGACTGAATACATACTACCACACGTTAACGACCAAACCAGACTATGATGAGCCTTATGTGATTTACTTCCTTCATTACCAACCAGAGGCAACAACAAGTCCCACAGGAGACATTTTTGTGGACCAAAGCCTTTGCGTTGACATGCTGCTCAAGAATACACCGAAGGAATGGAAGGTGTATGTCAAAGAGCACCCACACCAGTTTATGTATCACCGCGAAGGTGCCACAAGCCGCATCAAAGAGTTCTATGATGACTTGGTGAAGAATCCACGCGTGCGTCTCATATCCATAGAGGAGAGCTCATTTGACCTCATAGAGCATTGCAAAGCCATTGGTACCGTTTGTGGAACAGTGGGATGGGAGACGATTGTACGTGGAAAGCCCGTCATACTTTTCGGCATATGTTGGTATGAGAACTTCACTCCTGGCGTACTACGCATCACCGATGAAGCCTCGGCAAGCCACATGACTGATTTCATCAACAACTATCACTATGATGAACATGCTCTGCTTGCCTACCTCAATGCCGTAGGAGCCAATAGTTCACTAGCTTATTATTATAAGGCCACACACAAGCAAACTCTAGGCATCACTGAAGAAGAATGTGTAAACACCATCGTTGATGCCATCATTAAGAAATATGAGGAAATAACTAAACAAGAATAATATGCTCAACAACAAGACAGTATTGATTACAGGGGGAACGGGTTCCTTCGGTAAGAAATTTGTGGAAGTCATCCTCCGCGACTATCCGCAAGTCAAAAAAATCATCATCTATTCACGCGATGAGCTGAAGCAATATGAATTGAGACAGAAATACCCTCAATCTGAGTTTCCTCAACTGCGCTTCTTCATCGGTGATGTGCGTGACCTTGAGCGTCTGACACGTGCTTGCGAAGGCGTGGATGTGATTATTCATGCTGCTGCCATCAAGCAAGTTGACACCGCTGAATATAATCCCGAAGAGTGCATCAAGACTAACATCAATGGCGCTCAGAACGTGATTAAGGCGGCCCTTGCGTGTAGAGTGCGTGACATTGTCGCATTAAGTACCGACAAGGCTTGCGCACCCATTAACCTATACGGTGCAACAAAACTGACCAGTGACAAACTCTTCACCGCAGCCAACAACATCAAAGGGCAGAAAGACATTCGTTTTTCTGTAGTTCGTTATGGCAATGTAATGGGCAGTCGCGGTTCTGTCATCCCATTTTTCATCAACAAGAAAAATGAGGGTGCGACAGAGTTGCCTATCACCGATATGCGCATGACACGCTTTAACATATCGCTTGAAGAAGGCGTAGCTATGGTCATGTATGCGCTTGGGCATCATTTGGGAGGGGAAATTTTCATTCCCAAAATCCCTTCATATCGCATCACTGATGTCGCTACCGCTATCGCTCCAGGGCTCAAACAAGTTGAAGTGGGTATCAGACCTGGTGAAAAATTACATGAAGAGATGATCACAGTCACCGATGCTCTGGATACTATCGACCTGGGCAAATACTATGTCATTTTGCCTTCTGTATCCTATGTTCGCAAGCGTGAGGATTACATCAGACATCACAATGCAGTTCCAGTTCCAGATGGTTTTCACTATAGTTCAGACAACAATACCGATTGGGAGACTGTAGAGACCATGCGCGAGAAAATTAAAAAATACGTTAACCCCAATTTCACTGTATAGATTATGCCACTTACACCTATCCCATACGGCCGACAGTATATCTCAGAAGATGACATTCAAGCAGTAGTGGATGTCCTACGTTCAGACTACTTAACCACTGGGCCAAAAATCAAAGAATTTGAGGAAGCATTTCGCCATTATGTGGGTGATCCTGAATATGCTGTAGCAATTTGCAATGCCACTGCTGGCTTGCATCTTGCTGCTAACGCTCTCGGCGTCCGCCCTGGTGTCAATGTGATTGTTACACCTATGACCTTTGCTTCAAGCGCCAACTGTGTACGTTTCTGCGGTGGCAATGTCACTTTTTGCGACATTGATCCTGATACGTATCTGATGGACATCAACAAACTACGATTCATCCTAGAGAACTCACCAAAGGGTACTTATCAAGGAATTATCGTCGTTGACTTTGCCGGTTATCCATGCAACATGGAAGAGTTCCGAAAAGTTGCTGATGAATATGGTTGCTGGATTATAGAAGATGCTTGCCATGCTCCTGGGGCATATTTCATCGACAGTGAAGGGAACAAACAATTGGCAGGCAATAGCAAGTATGCCGATGCTACTGTTTTCTCATTTCATCCAGTTAAACATATCACAACAGGTGAGGGCGGCATGGTTGTGACGAATCGCAAAGATGTATATGAGAGTGTCGCTATTAATCGCACTCATGGCATAACCAAAGACCCGACCTTACTGGAAAAAGTTGATGGTGGATGGTATTATGAGATGTTGGAGCTTGGTTTTAATTATCGTATCACTGATATCCAAGCTGCCCTGGGTTTATCACAACTCAAAGTAGCGCGACAGAATGTTGAACGTCGACGAGAACTAGTAAAACGATACAACGAGGCCTTTGCCATGACGAGTGGCATTAAGACACCTTTTGAGGCTACTGATGTTTACCATGCCTATCACTTGTATGTAATTCAAGTGGAAGACCGCAAGGGCTTATATGACTTCTTGCGCACCCAAGGGATTTACTCACAAGTGCTTTATTACCCACTTCACTTGATGCCCTATTACAAGCAACTGGGTAGTAAAGAAGGTAATTGCCCTGTAGCAGAAGAATATTACCGCCATTGCCTGGCATTACCATTGTATCCATCGCTAACAGACGAGCAACAACTATATGTGATTGACAATGTTATCAAGTTTGTCTGAGTGAAGTGTCATGGTCGCAAAAAAGCCTTTGGTTAGTGTCATCATACCTGTCTATAATGTAAGCCTATATCTGGACCAGTGCATTGACTCTCTTGTAAATCAAACATTACAAGACATAGAGTTGATTTTCATTGATGACAAGTCGACCGACAATAGTCTGGATATACTTCAGCAATGGGCTAAAAAGGATGACAGAATAAAGGTAGTGGCTCTGACGGACAAAAAGTCTCTTGGGGGCGCAAGAAACGTTGGCATCAGAATGGCAAATGCCGATTATCTGGGATTTGTAGATTCTGATGATTTCGTTTCCGCGGATATGTATGAATTACTGATTAAGGACTCTAACGAAGGAAAAACAGATATTGTCATCAGCAATACATTTTGCCAATATATCAACGATGGCGAAAAGGCTCTCACCACCACATTCCAACATCAATATAATGATTTGACCGAACTAAAGAGGCAAATTCTATTATATGGCTGCAGGTTGACGGTAAGCATCTTCAAAAAGAGACTTTTTTTTGACAATGATTTATTCTTTCCAGAGAATTGCCATTTTGAGGACAATGCTATTGTTCCATGCTTATATATGCAAGCAGAGTCAATAAGAGTAGTAGAAAACAATCATCCCTTCTACTTTTATCGCATCAATCCTAATTCAATCACTCATTCAATTAATAATTACAGGTTATTTGACAGAATTAAGAACTCAAATATCTTTCTAGAGAACACCAAGCGATTAGGAGTTTATGATATATTCCCAAAAGAGGTTGACATCCGTTTCTATGATCTCATTTATAGAATAACATTGGTTCATGTCTTTTGGACATTCACAGAATTCCCTACGGTTGAACTCCGAAAGGTAATAAAAGATTATGGCTATCTATCAGAGAATCTAAATAAAAGCAAGAATCCATACTTTAAGCCATATTATCGTGGTGACAGCTTTGGTATAAGAATGATTCTTTTAATAGTAAGATTATCTGCTAAGTTTCCATTTGTTTATGCTCCTTTGCGAAAGATGGCATTTCTGTATAGAAAAATAGAATATCGTGTATAGACAGTAGATTCACGCGATGAGAACTCTATGTATTATTCCTGCACGAGGAGGGAGTAAACGAATTCCTCGGAAAAACATAAAATTGTTTTTGGGCAAACCTATTATTGCTTATTCAATAGAGGCCGCTAAAAATAGTGGAATCTTTGATGAAGTGATGGTTTCGACAGATGACGATGAAATTGCTAGCATTGCAAAGCAATTTGGAGCTAACATTCCATTCATGCGCTCACAAAAGTCGGCAAATGACTATGCAACAACAGCTGATGTTATCAATGAGGTCTTGTCTAAATATAGAGAAAGAGGTGAAGACTTTGACTACTTTTGTTGTCTTTATGCCACTGCTCCGTTTGTAACCACAAAACATCTTATAGATGCATACAACACAATCAACGTCGACGATACAGATGCTTGTTTTACAGTAGTTCAGTATTCATACCCTATTCAACGCAGTCTCAAGCTTAATCAAGCTGGCTTTGTGGAAATGACCTTCCCCCAGCATCTAAAGAGCCGTTCCCAAGATTTAACGCCAATCTATCATGATGCTGGTCAATTCTATTTTGTTAAAGTTCAGGCATTTGAACAAGAACAAACGTTGTGGTGCAGACGTACCGCCCCATTGATTCTTTCAGAATTAGAGGTACAAGACCTTGACACCCAAACAGACTGGCAACTTGCTGAAATGAAATACAAACTCACCAGATGTGAAACAAAGGATTTGCTTTAGAGCTGATGCCAGTTCTGTGATTGGCTATGGTCACTTTATCCGCACATTGGCGTTGGCCGATATGCTGAAAGATGATTTTGATTGTGTTTTCTATACATCGGAGCCAAATCAATTTCAAATTGACGAGCTGAATAAAGTTTGTCGGTACGTCAGTCTGACTGAAAAGACCAAACATGATGATTTTCTGGGTTTTCTCAACGGTTCTGACCTTGTAGTGCTTGACAATTACTTTTTCACTACTGATTATCAAATCAAAATCAAGTCAAAAGGTTGCCGATTAGTCTGTATTGATGACATGCACGATAAACATTATGTCGCGAATGCAGTAATTAATTATGGTACAACTGATTCAACGCTATTTTCTACAGAGAGCACAACAAAACTATGTCTCGGATTTGATTGGATGCTATTGAGGAGACCATTCAGGACATCCTACCAACAGAAAAAACGAAACGATACAATTGTTTTATGCTTTGGAGGTGCAGACCCCCATGGAGTTGCTGAAAAGATGCTCTGGCTCCTTTCAGATTTAAATATAACAAGCCCAATTGTAGCAATCAATAACAACTCTTTCGAAATTCCACCAAAGCTTATTAATTCATGTGAGGTAAAATATGGATTGAGTGCAACGCAAATGGCTCATTTGTTCGCCACCTCTGCGCTTGGAATCATGGCTGCCAGCACTGTCTTTTTAGAGGGATTAAGCCAAGGCTTACCCATGATTGTCGGCTTTCATGTGGACAACCAACTTGAACTCTATCAGAGTATAAAACAAAAACAATATGGGATAACAGTGGGCAATCTGCAAGAACTAACTACAGCGGATTTGCAACATGCTATTCTCAAAGCTAAAGAATTCCAGATAAATCCTATAAACTCACAAGAAACAAGAAACAACTACATCCACTTATTCCAAACTCTTATATGATACTCAAAGATTTCACAGAATCGGGGTATGAGTTCATCAACTACACTCACTGTGACTTAGACCTTCACACTGAGATTTTGCATCTCAGAAACTCCTTCCCCATTCGTCAATGGATGATAGACCAGGACATCATTACTCTGGAGAATCACCTAAAGTTTATAGAGAAACTAAAAAACAGAGAAGACCGTTTCTATTTTGCTGTAATATTGGACAAACAGATTATTGCATCAATTAATATTTCAAAAGAAACTGATTGCATTTGGGAGCGTGGTATCTTTGTCTCTCCTTCCTATTCTGGAACAGGACATACTTCCAAAATTGAAATCATTTTTAATCGTTATCTGTTGGCCTCAGGAATAACTGCATTGACTGCAAAAGTAAAAAATGACAACCTACGTTCCCTCAGATACCATGAAAAGCTTGGATATCGTAAGCAAGCTCAAGATCAAGAATTTACATATTTCAAACTAGACCTAAAATGAGCAAAACATTCATCATTGCTGAAATGTCGGCAAACCACAACCATAAACTAGACATCGCTCTTGAAACCATTCGTGCAGCCAAAAAAGCTGGAGCAGATGCTGTGAAAATTCAAACCTATACAGCCGACACGCTCACCTTAAACTGCAATCGGCCGGATTTTTTACTCGGTAATGGATTATGGGAAGGAGAGTCTTTCTATAGTCTGTACCAAAAGGCTTATACACCCTGGGAATGGCATGAAGAAATATTTCATGTTGCTCAAGAGGAAGGTCTTGTTTGTTTTTCGACACCATTTGACAAAACGGCAGTAGATTATCTTGAGAGTCTTAATAATCCTATTTACAAAATTGCTTCTTTTGAAATCACAGATATTCCTCTCATTCAATATATTGCTTCAAAATACAAGCCTGTTATTCTTTCAACTGGAATTGCCACAGAGAGCGACATTCAACTTGCTGTTGACACTATCCGTAGCGAAGGGAATAATGATATCACGTTACTAAAATGTACTTCTGCCTACCCGGCATCAATCGAAGAAGCCAACTTAAAGACCATACCAGACATGATAGAACGTTTTAATGTAAAAGTAGGATTGTCTGATCACACTGAAGGCTGTATTGTTCCGACAACTGCAGTAGCTTTAGGAGCAGAAGTTGTTGAAAAGCACTTCATTATTAATCGCTCTATTGGTGGACCAGATGCTGCATTCTCCATGGAAGCTGAAGAATTCAAAGAAATGGTCAATCAAATCAGAAATGTAGAGAAAGCTTTAGGTGAGATATCATACCCTAAAGATGTAAATAAAATTAAGGGCCGTGAGTATTCACGTTCACTCTATGTGGCAAAAGACATGAAAGAAGGGGATGTTATTACTGAACAAAATGTGCGCTCCGTTAGACCTGGATATGGACTTCACCCCAAGTATTTACCAATCATTCTAGGAAAACGCGTGAATCGTGATTTAAATATTGGAGACCGTTTTTCATTAGATTTTGTTGATTTATAACTAAACCAATTTTGCCACTCCGAAATAAGTGATTGTTACGATTAGTTGTCCATTATCAGAGTCAGTGGCAATAAGATCGGATAGTTGGGAGTCCTCAAAAAGGGTGTTCGTTGGGTGGTAACGGGCACCTTTTTTTGCTTTTGAGCGGGGAAAATTTGGCTAGGTCGTTTGAAAAGTGTAATTTTGCAGACATAAAATCTATTGAAAAGTGTAGATTTTGACCCCAATAATTGTTTGAAAAGTGTAGATTGAATGCTTTATAGGATAATCACATCATATCTTGGTGTATCTTTTAATTATTTAAGTCTCGCAAGTTTTTTAATGTGCTTATTAATTGCTAGTAATTGTGTCATATACAGGGTCGGCAGGTTATAGGCAGGGGTTCCGCTGACGCTCCACCCCTGCCTATAATCTGACAGCCCTACGGGCTTTACCCAATCGAATTTTGACGAACTTGCGAAACTTTAATTAATTAGATTTGAAGAGTATTTGTTATGACTAAACTGATAAGAGTTACGACGGTGCCGATGTCGTTGGGTGCGTTTTGCTCGGGGTTGTTGCGAGAGTTGTCTCAAGAGGGGTATGAGGTGTTGGCCATCTCATCACCCAATACACCAGGGCGGCCGCATGGAGCAGTGAGTGAACTTGCGGCGTTCGGAGAACAGGAGGGGATCCGCACGGTGGCGGTGCCGATGGAACGGCATATCTCGCCAGTGAAGGATCTGATGTCGCTGTGGCGGATGTGGCGTGTGCTGCGCCACGAGCGACCATATATGGTGCATTCGATGACACCGAAGGCGGGACTGGTAACGATGGTGGCAGCCTGGCTGGCACGGGTGCCAGTGCGCATTCACACGTTCACGGGACTGGTATTCCCGACTGAGACGGGGCTGAAACGGCGCATCCTGATGACGACCGACTGGCTGACATGCGCCTGCGCGACACATATCATCCCTGAAGGTGAGGGAGTGAAGAATGACTTGCTGAACAATGGCATCACGAAGAAGCCGTTAAAGGTGCTGGGACACGGGAATGTGCGGGGGATAGATTTGACCTATTGGTCAATTGAGAATTGTGAATTGAGAATTGAGAATCCTGATTTACTTGATAATATAGCGGAATCACACACTCCTCCGGCACTGCGTTCCACCTCCCCTAGCTTAGGGGAGGACTCACCTACCCCACCCTTCACCCCTCCCCTTTCGGAAAGTGGAGGGGAAGATGAGAATAATTCTCAATTCTCAATTCTCAATTCTCAATTCTCCTTTGTTTTTGTGGGGAGGATTGTGAGAGATAAGGGGATTAATGAACTGGTGGGAGCGTTCAAGCGTCTGCATGAAGAGTTCCCAAAGACACGCCTTGTGCTTGTGGGGCCGTTTGAAGATGCGCTGGACCCAGTGTCACCAGAGACGAGGGCAGAGATTGAAAACAATATAGGAATCGAGGCGGTAGGGAGCCAACGCGATGTGCGGCCATTCTATGCCGCAGCTGACGCTTTGGTCTTCCCGAGCTACCGCGAGGGGTTCCCGAACGTGGTGCTGGAGGCTGGGGCTATGGGGCTGCCGAGCATCGTGACGGACATCAACGGTTCGCGAGAAATTATCATCGAGGGCAAGAATGGGACAATTATACCTCCACGCGATGAGGAGGCTTTGTTTCGGGCGATGAGGCACTGGGTAACACACCGCGAGGAGGTGGCGCAGATGGCAGCGGAAGCGAGGCCGCTGGTGGCGAGCCGTTATGAGCAAGGATATGTGCGGCAGTGCTTGAAGGAGTTCTATATGGATATTGGGACGCGACATAGGGGAGCGAGGGGATTTTGATAGATGATAGATGATAGATGATAGATTATAGATGATAGATGATAGATGATAGATGATAGATGATAGATTATAGATTATAGATGATAGTCATGATTCCTAAGATAATTCATTATTGCTGGTTTGGGGGGAGTGAGCTGAATTGCGTAAACCAGCGGAATGTGTGATTTTTTGAGCGATTCCGCTGGTTTACGCATTTTTTTTGCTATATTTGCCGAAAATTTCGAGATTATGCTAATTGGACGTAATAAAGAGAGACAACTTTTGCGCAATGCGGTTGATGAAGAGTATTCGCAATTTATCGCCGTATATGGCCGCCGCCGCGTTGGGAAGACTTTCCTCATCAGGGAGTCGTTTGATTATCATTTTACCTTTCAATATACTGGGGCTGCACATACATCGACCCTCAAACAGTTATCAAGATTTAGGCTTGCACTACATGAACAAGGTTTGACAGATGTGCCTTCGAAGCTGAATAACTGGATGGATGCTTTCAGTGAGTTGAGACGATTCTTGAGCCAACAAGCCGAAAATACCAAAAAAGTTGTTTTTCTGGATGAATTGCCTTGGATGGATGCTCCACGTTCGGGCTTTTTGGCAGAGTTGGAGGCATTCTGGAATGGCTGGGCATCTGCCCGAAAGGATATTGTCCTGATTGTCTGCGGTAGTTCCACATCATGGATGGTTAAGAAAATCATCAAGAACAAGGGTGGGCTTCACAACCGCCTGACTCACCGCATCGCATTGGAACCTTTCACATTGGGCCTATGCGAAAAACTTGTTGAATCTCGTGGTTTGGTCATGTCACGTAAGCAAATCCTGGAAGGTTACATGATTTTTGGTGGCATTCCCTATTATTGGAGCCTACTCCAAAGAGGATCGAGTCTGACGCAAGAAATCGACCGCCTGATTTTCTCGGCAAACGGCGACATGCATGACGAGTTTGACATGCTCTATGCGTCACTCTTTAATAAACCCGAGCCCTATATCAAAGTCATCACTTTGCTGGCAAAAAAGAAAATGGGGCTTACTCGTAATCAGATTATAGCCGAAGGCCGATTTGTTGACAACGGTGCCATTACCGACCTGCTCAACGACCTAACTTGGTGTGGCTTTGTGCGCCCCTATTCCATGCCTGGTCACAAAGTGAAGGACACCATATATCAGTTGGTTGACCAATACACCTTGTTTTACTTCGAATTTATTGCCGGCAAACATCATGGCAAGCACTATTGGGAAGACATGCGTGGGAAGCCACAGTATAACACGTGGTGTGGATTGGCCTTTGAGCGTGTTTGCCTATGGCATACCGAACAAATCAAGAAGAAACTAGGCATCAGTGGTGTAGTAACCAACGAATATGCCTGGCGATATGCGGGCGACCAGCACCTGGGCATACCAGGAGTTCAGATAGACTTGCTGATTGAACGTGGCGACGAAATCATTGACCTGTGCGAGATGAAATATAGCAACAAAGAGTTTGCCCTCAGTGATGCTTATGAACAGGAGCTGTCGCGAAAGAAAGAAGTGTTCTCTCTGATGTCCAGGACAAAAAGTGCGGTTCACATTGTGATGGTGACAACCAATGGGCTTGCTCACAACAAGCACTATGGTGACATCCAAAACGAGGTGGTTCTGAATGATTTGTTCGAGTGAGTTGAGTTGTGTTTTAACTAGAATTGGTGTTGATGACAGATTATAGATTGTTCGATATTTATCATGATTCCGAAGATAATACATTATTGCTGGTTTGGGGGGAATGAGTTGCCGAAGTCGGCGCAGAAGTGCATCGCGTCGTGGCGGAAGTTCCTGCCGGACTATGAGACTAAGCGGTGGGATGAGTCGAACTTTGACGTGAACATGATTCCATACACGGCACAAGCCTACGCGGCACGGAAGTGGGCGTTTGTGAGTGACTACGCACGGATGTGGATCCTGTACCGCGAGGGGGGACTGTACTTTGACACGGACGTTGAGGTGATCGCGCCGATGGATGACATTGTGGCACGGGGGGCGTTCATGGGCATCGAGGTACCGGGCGCTCCGGGCGAACTGCCGAAGGTGGCGCCAGGGCTGGGGCTGGGTGTGGAGCCTGGTCACCCCATTTACAAGGCGCTGCTGGACCACTATGCTGAGCAGCGGGAGTTCATGGATGCCGAGGGGAAGATTGTGGGGGGCACGGTGGTGTCACACAACACGCAAGTGCTGGCGGAGCATGGTATGCAGGCGACGAACGAGCTGCAGGAGGTGGAGGGGATCTGGATTTACCCGATGGACTTCTTTAACCCGCTGGAGGATGCGACAGGACGACTGAACAAGACGGCGAACACGCGGTCAATCCACTGGTACAGTAAGACGTGGGTGAGTAACTATGGCCCGGTGCGGACGTGGCTGACGCGCTGGGCACACCGGCTGCTGGGGGTGAATTTTAAGAAGCGGTTGCTGTCTTTCATGCATCGTTGACAGGGGGCTTGGGGTCGCGCCGGGTGGCGAGACATAGGGGAGCGAGGGGAGGTTTATAGATTATAGATTATAGATTATAGATTATAGATTATAGTTGATAGATTATAGTTTATAGATTATAGTTTATAGATTATAGTTTATAGATTATAGATTATTTGGGGGTAAGTTCAAATTTTTGTTGGATTGATGATAAAACGAAAGCCGCAGCTCGGGATTGAGCTGCGGCTTTTGTTTGTTTTAGCGGCGGGGACCACGGTTGTTGTTGCCATTGCCGTTGTCACGGCGGGGAGGACGGTTGCCTCCACCATTGCCGTCGCGGCGGGGACCGCCATTGCCACCTTCACGGCGGGGACCGCGGTTCTCACGCTTGCGCTCCTCGTAGCCCTCGGGCTTTTCCTGGAGGGCGCGCATCGACAGGCGGAACTTGCCGGTCTTCTTGTCAATCTCGATGAGCTTGACATTGACGATGTCGCCCTCGTGGAGTCCGCTGGCCTCCATGTTGTCGAGGCGATCCCAGCTGATCTCGCTGATGTGCAGCAGACCGTCGCGACCAGGCATAAACTCGACAAATGCACCGAACTCGAGGATGGAGACGACCTTACCGGTGTACTCCTTGCCCTCTTCGGGCACTGCGATGATAGCCTTGATGCGCTCAACAGCGGCGTTGATGCTGTCGACATTGGCTGCCGAGATCTCGATCTCGCCCTTGCCGTCAATCTCGTCGATGGTGATGACTGCACCGGTCTCTTCCTGAATCTTCTGGATGACCTCTCCACCCTTGCCGATGATAGCACCGATGAACTCTTTGTCAACGGTCATGGCAACGATGCGCGGTACGTGCGGCTTGTAATCCTCACGCGGTGCGGGGATAGCCTGGTTGATGAGGTTGAGGATGTGCAGACGTCCTTCTTTGGCCTGACGCAGAGCCTGCTCAAGCACCTCGTAGGGCAGTCCGTCGCACTTGATGTCCATCTGGGTGGCGGTGATGCCATCGACGGTACCAGTGACCTTGAAGTCCATGTCGC
>JAEEGL016847602.1_pt1 | contig 35023 bp, 26 predicted proteins | sample 9134231 | NCBI WGS metagenome assembly JAEEGL01 (sample SAMN16246548, study PRJNA631951) | gut metagenome | biome: gut microbiome; feature: rumen; material: fiber-attached | host: Bos | place: Iran: Karaj | collected 2018-10 | reverse complement strand
CAACTTCCCGCTGTTCCAAAGCCTCAGCGACTCGTGGGCCATCGACCAGGTGTTCCCCATCATGCCCATCCAGCGGCTCGACGAGCGGCCTACGCGCAATGCCACCCTGCAGGACATCACCTGCGACAGCGACGGCAAGATAGCCAATTTCACCACCAACCGCCACAACTCCCACTCGCTGCCCGTGCACGCGCTGAAGAAGAACGAGGACTACTACCTGGGCGTGTTCCTCGTAGGTGCCTATCAGGAGATATTGGGCGACATGCACAACCTCTTCGGCGACACCACGGCCGTGCATATCTCTGTGAAGGACAACGGCTACCACATCGACCAGATTATTGACGGCGAGACAGTGGAGGAGGTGCTGGAGTATGTGCAGTACAACCCGAAGAAGCTGGTGCGCCAGCTGGAGGTGTGGGTGACAAAGAGCGTGAAGAACGGCAAGATCTCGCTCGACGAGGGCAAGGAGTTCCTCAGCAACTACCGCAGCGGCCTCTACGGCTATACCTATCTGGAGTAGGAAACAGCAGCTCCCATGATTTCTTCTGGGAGTTGGATAAAAAAACGATGACAAAATGAAAACAGTGAATTTCTCTGAGCAGTACTCGGTCATCAACCAGTATATGGCCGAGCTGCGCGACAAGAACTATCAGCGCAACCGTCTGCTCTTCCGCAACAATGTTGTCCGTATAGGCGAGCTGATGGCCTACGAGCTGTCGAAGACGCTGAACTACAAGCCGAAGACAGTGACCACGCCGCTGGGCACCATCGATATCCCCCTCATAAAGGACGACCTGCTGCTGGCCACCGTGCTGCGTGCCGGCCTGCCGTTCCACGAGGGTTTCTTGCGCATGTTCGACCATGCTGAGAACGGATTTATCTCGGCCTACCGCATGTACACCAACCGCGAGCACACCGAGGTGGGCGTCCACACGGAGTATCTGGCGGCACCGTCGGCCAAGGGCAAGACGCTGGTCATCGTAGACCCCATGCTGGCTACAGGCGGCTCGATGGCTGCCGCTTACGAGGCACTGGTGGCCACGGGCAAGCCGGCAAAGGTGCACATCGCCTGCGTCATCGCCACCCCAGAAGGCGTGGAGATGCTGCGTCAGACGGTGAGCGACGACACGACGCTCTGGTGCGCCGCCATCGATCCGGGCATGAACGAGCACAAGTACATCGTGCCGGGCTTCGGCGACTGCGGCGACCTGTGCTATGGGGAGAAACTATAAAAAGAAAGGCAACAATATAGCGGTTGACCCATAATTAACTGACCATGATTGACTTCTCCGCATGGCACTCCCCTCCCATTAACGAGAGGGGAAAGGCTATGGGTAGGCGACCGCAGGTCAGGAAAGCGGTAGCCGCTCCCCTCCCCTTAAGGGGAGGGGAGCGGCTACCGCCGGAGAAGAATTCCAGTGTCAACAGCTATATCCTTACCATATTTTTTTAGAATCATTCCTATTAATCATTCACGTTAGATGACCTTTCCTCGCGCGTGCGCGCGTAATACGCGCACGGGAAAAGGCGCTACAAGTGCTACTTTTGTACTAAACGGACTGATAAACAGGAGATTGCTTGTAGCTACAAGGTGTTTTTTAGAGCTACTTTTGTAGCTACAGGCAGCGCGAAGCGATGGGCGGGAAATACTGCCGCCGTTTGAAAAAATACTGCCGTCGTTTTGGAAAATACTGCCGCCGTTTGGAAAAATGCGAACGCCGTTTGGAAAAATACTGCCGCCATTTGAGAGAATACGGTCGTCATTTGGAACTGTAGCTACTATAGTAGCTCGAAAAAGCACCTTGTAGCTACAAATAACGAATTGCAGAACAGGATGTTAGATGCCAAAGTAGCGCTTGTAGCGCCAAAAAATGCTTCAAGCGCGCGCGTAAGAGGATTGCTTATTCAGTTGGAGAACGGTGAATGATTAAGACAACGATATAACAGCTGGCCCAGGACTTCTTCTCCGGCGGGAGCCGCATTTCCGACCTGCGTTCGCCTGCCTGTAGCCTTCCCCCTCGCCTCGAGGGGCGATATTGTCCTTAAGCGGACAAAATCTTCAAGTAGGGATGGGGTCTCTAATATCCTTAGCGAATTTGTTATCAGCTGTTCTTTCTTCGTGGAAAAAGTTGGAGACCCCACCCCTGCCCCTTCCCTAGAAGGGAGGGGAGCGCCTTGCGGAGAAGTCAATCCAGGGGCAATTGGTATATTGTTGCCAAAAGAAATGAGAAGAAACATTTGGCTGTCTCAAACTTTTTGCGTACCTTTGCAGCCACTTTTAGATACGCATGCGTTTACGTATGACAGCACGAAAGCAAAATGATGGACAAAGAGGCGATTCTACGGCAAGAAACAGATAACGACGGACAGTCGGTATTCCTGTATTATGACCCGATGGCCGGGCTGTATCTGGCCTTCGGCTTGTCGGCCTACTATGTGACCATGGTGACAAATCCGTATATGTCCTTCTCCGACGAGTTGGGCATGCCGGTAGCACTGCTGAGGAAGGATCATATCCTCGCCTTGAGGCAGGGCCTGAAGAAGGTGGAGCATGAGCGTAAGAAATACTATCATTTCCAGATGAAATGCCCGGTAGGCGATGCTGGCTACAGCCGTTGGAAGCAGAGCATCGAGGCTAAGCACAATGGTACTTGACAAAACTGGAGACAACGATGAACAACACGCTAATAGCTATTTTGGTTACGCTGGTGTCGGCAGTGGTGTCGATGATAGTATACCCGAAGGTCTTTAAATTTGCTAAAACCCATCATATTGTTGACAACCCCAATGCCAGGAAACTGCAGCGGGTGCCTGTTCCCGTGCTGGGGGGCATGGTGGTGTATGTCGGTATTCTTGCCGGCGTGGCGGTGCTCTGCTTCTTTATGACCACGCCGCTGATGGGGTGGGGGCTGTTTGGAATGACTATCATGATGGCTATAGGCACATGGGATGACATCCACGAACTGCCGGCCTCATTCCGTTTTTTGATAGAGATAGGGCTGGTGACGGCGTTCATCTTCCTGACAGGTGTCTACGTCGACGGCTTCCATGGGCTATGGGGCATCTATAAGTTGCCTGAGTGGCTGGGCGTCCTTTCCAGCATCGTGGCAGGCGTGGGACTTATCAATGCTGTGAATCTGATTGACGGCGTCGACGGCTACTCGTCGGGATATGGCATGCTGGCGTGCACCTGCTTCGGCATCATGTTCTGGTCTACGTGGTCGCCCATCATGGTCTGCATCACCCTGATTGTGGTGGGTGCACTGATTCCCTTCTTCATGCACAATGTGTTCGGCGTGAAGTCGAAGATGTTCATTGGCGACGGCGGCACGCTCATGCTGGGCATGCTGATAACGATGTTGGTGTTCTCTTCGCTCAGTTCAAAGAGCCAGCATCTTATGCTGGAAAGCGAGGGCGTCGGCCTGATAGCTTTTGCATTGGCAGTGACGTGCATCCCTGTGTTTGACACGCTGCGCGTGATGACCATGCGCATATTGCGAGGCACGTCGCCTTTTAAGCCCGATAAGACCCACCTGCACCATCTGTTTGTCGACATGGAGTTCTCGCACCTGGGTGCAGCACTGGTTATCCTGGCGCTGAACGGCATGGTGGTGGTAGTCTGGTATCTGCTATGGAAGTTGGGCGCATCAATCGATGTCCAGTTTTATGTGGTCTTTTCCTTGGGAATATTGATTACCTTCGGATTCTATAAATTTATGAAGGTACAGCAGAACGGCGGTCCCAAAGATGCCGAGGGCTACCCTCAGGGGACACGCATCTGGCATGCTTTCTGCCGTTTCGGCAACTGGACGCACAGGGAGAAGAAGCTTTTCTGGATAAAGCTGCGCCTCCTGATGGACGGCCCCTTGATGGGGAATAAAGAAAAGTCATGAGTCATCCGTGCAGGGTGGGGCACTCCTCTGGAGTGCTTCTTTATGCTGTGTCCTCTTCTAGGTGTTGTTGCCACGGTTTTACACGGGTTTGCACGGTTATCCTAGTTGTTGTAGCCACGGTTTTACACGGTTTTTCACGGTTATCCTAGTTGTTGTAGCCACGGTTTTACACGGTTTTGCACGGTTATTCCAGCTGTTGTTGCCACGGTTTTACACGGTTTTGCACGGTTATCCTAGGTGTTGTAGCCACGGTTTTGCACGGTTATCGTAGTTGTTGTAGCCACGGTTTTACACGGTTTTGCACGGTTATTCCAGCTGTTGTTGCCACGGTTTTACACGGTTTTGCACGGTTATTGCAGCTGATGTTGCCACGGTTTTGCACGGTTGTTCTAGGGCAATGACATAGCAGTTGACCTATTGTGCGGTAGCCGGAGAAGAAGTCCAGTGTCAACTGCTATATCATTGCCTTGTTTTTCTGCGATTATCTTCTTTGCCGTACTTCTTAAAGTGGGGTCAATTATTGCCTTCGAATACAATAAAGCGGGCAACATCGCGTTATAAAGATATGTTTAGGCGAAATCTGCTGATATTGGCCCTGCTGATTATGGCCTGTGTGGAAATGCAGGCGCAATACGACCCTTCGTTCAGTCACTATTGGGCGATGCCTACAGCCTATAACCCTGCGGCTGTGGGCAAGCAGGACAAAATCAATTTCACTGCTGCCTACAACATGTCACTGGCGGGCTTCAAGCGCAACCCGAAAACGGTATTTGCCTCGGGCGATATGCCTTTAGAGCTGTTTGGCACTAACCACGGCGTAGGCTTGCGCATGGTGAACGATGCCATCGGCCTGTTTTCCCATAATATTATCGCTCTTCAATATGCATTCCGCCAGAAGCTCTTCGGCGGCATGCTGGCCATAGGCGTGCAGGCGGGGATGCTCAGCGAGAGTTTCGACGGCTCTAAAGTGGAGCTAGAGGTGACGGGCGACCCCGCTTTCTCCACCTCCGAAGTGAAGGGCACGGCAGTGGACGTCGGTGCCGGACTGTGGTATCAGCGCAAGGGCTGGTTTGTCGGCGCATCGGTGCAGCACCTCACTTCGCCCACCGTAGAACTGGGCGAAACCAACCAGATAGACATCGACATGTCATATTATTTGATGGGCGGATGCAATATTCGGCTCAAAAATCCGTTCTTATCAATACAGCCCTCTGTGATGGGACGCTTCGACGGTGTGAGCTACCGGGCCGACGTGACGGCACGCCTCACCTACAACCATGAGGAGCGGAAGATGTACGCAGGCGTGGGCTACAGTCCGGAGAACTCGGTGACGATATTCCTTGGCGGCCGCGTCAGAGGCATCATGCTGGGCTACAGCTATGAGGTCTTCACCAACGGCATAGGTCTGGGTTACGGCTCTCACGAGCTCTTTGTCGGCTACCAGAGCGATCTGAACCTCTTTAAGAAGGGAAGAAACAGGCACCAGAGCGTGAGGATTCTATAGTCCACCCCCGACCCCTCCCAAAAGGAGGGGAGAAAGATAGAAGATAAAACTTATATTAATATGATAAGTATAATGAAATGTGTTCGAATGATATTCAGGAGTAGAAGTAACCATTCCCTCTCCCCCTTGGCGGGGATAGGGGCGTGTTTCCTTCTCCTGCTTTTCCTTTCTTCCTGCTTCGGCGGCAAGGAGACAATGGCCAACGGCGGAGAGCTGACAGGTTCCAGCGGTAAGGCCTTCTCGGAACCGGCACCCTATGGCATGGTGCTCATCAAACGCGGACACTTGAAAATGGGCATGGAGAAGCCCGACTCACTTTGGGGTCGTGAGACGCCAGTGCGCGACATCTCGGTGGAAGGCTTCTGGATGGACGACACGGAGATTACTAACTCTGAGTATCGTCAGTTCGTGAGCTACGTGCGCGACAGCATCATCCGCGAGCGCATGGCCGACCCCAACTATGGCGGCGACGAGAGCTACAAGATAGAGGAAGACAAGAACGGCGACCCTATCAAGCCCTATCTGAACTGGAAGAAGGCGCTGCCCCGCAAGCCTAACGAGGATGAGCTGCGTGCGCTGGAGAGCGTCTACGTCATACACCCCGTGACAGGCGAGAAGATGCTCGACGCCAAGCAAATGAACTATCGCTATGAGATATACAACTATACCGAGGCGGCTAAACGGCAGTACAGGGAGAATCCCGAGGAGCGCCATCTGGACACCGACCAGTGGGACCCGCAGAAGCAAAAGCCCATCTACAACGAGAAGATATACATCTCGAAAGACACAGCCTACATAGACGACGAGGGGAACATCCACAGCGAGACCCTCAACAGGGAGTACACCGGCCCGTGGGACTTCCTCAACACATACATTATTAATATATATCCCGACACGACATGCTGGGTGAACGATTTCCCCAATTCCGACAACGAGACATACATGCGCAACTACTTCTCGAACTCGGCTTATAACGACTATCCCGTGGTGGGCGTCACGTGGGAGCAGGCTAATGCCTTCTGCGCCTGGCGCACAGAGTTCCTGCTGAAGGGCCTCGGCCCCGCCGCCCGCTTTGTGCAGCGCTATCGTCTGCCGACAGAAGCCGAATGGGAATATGCCGCACGAGGAAAGCAGCAGAACGAGTTCCCTTGGGAGAACGAAGATGTGGCCAGCGGCAAGGGATGCTTCTTCGCCAACTTCAAGCCTGATGACGGCAACTACACCAAGGACGGCAACCTCATCACCTCGAAGGTGGCCATCTACAGTGCCAACACTAATGGCTTGTATGACATGGCTGGCAACGTGGCTGAGTGGACAAGCACCATCTACACCGAGGCCGGTGTCGACGCCATGAACGACATTAACCCACAGCTGAAATATGACGCAGCCCGCGAGGATCCCTATCGGCTGAAGAAGAAGAGTGTGCGAGGAGGCTCGTGGAAAGACCCTGAGAGCTATATCCGCTCGGCATGGCGCAGCAACGAATACCAGAACCAGCCCCGGTCCTACATCGGCTTCCGCTGTGTGCGCAGTCTGGCCAACACCATCAGTGAGAAAGCCAAGCCTGCCAAGCAGGTAAAGTCCAGCACGAAGAAACAACGTAAATAGTTAAGAAGATGACTAAATACAGCAAATTCAACATCATCTACCGTCTGCAGAAATGGCTCGACAGCGTGCCGGGACAGACGTTCATGAACTACGCCTACAGCTGGGGCGCCTCCATCGTGATTCTGGGTGCGCTTTTCAAGCTGACCCACCTGCCGGGAGCCAACTTGATGTTGTTCCTGGGTATGGGTACTGAGGTGCTGGTGTTCTTTATCGCAGGCTTCGACAGACCCTTCGACAAGACAGAGGAGGGCAAGGAGCTGCCCACTCACGTCACCGACGATGAGTTGGCAGGAGAGAGTGTGCCTGCCGGCTTCCCTGCCGGAACCGGCCCTGTGGTCATCGGCGGCACTGGCGCAACGGGTTCCGAAGCTGTGCCGGGCGACTTCGCTGCCGGAGCAGGCCCGTCGGTGTCTGCCGGAACAGGAGCAACCGTCATTGGTGGCGGCGGAGGCGGCACGATTGTCTTTGGCGGCGGTGGCAGCATGCCTGAAGGCCAGGGTGAGGAAGCTGGCGTGCCTGGCGGCATCCCTGCCGGAGCTGGCGTTGCCGGCGGCATCATCGGTGGTGGCGTTATTGGCGGCGTGGTCACTCCCCCGCAGCCCGAGCTGCCCGACATCGACCCCGAGGAGATGGAGGAGGCCACGCAGAACTACGTGGAGCAGCTGAAGAGCCTCACCGAGACCCTGAAGAAGGTCAGCGAGCAGAGCGAGCGCCTGACCCGCGACAGCGAGGAGATGGAGAACCTGAACCGCACGCTCACTGGCATCTGCAAGGTCTACGAGATGCAGCTTAAGGGCGCTAGCCAGCAGATTGGCACCATCGACCAGATTAACGAGCAGTCGAAGCGCATGGCAGAGCAGATTGCCGAGCTGAATAAGATTTATACCCGCATGATTGAGGCCATGACGGTGAACATGCCCAAGGTGGCACCGCAATCTTAGAAAATCTAGAGACTCTAGAAGGTTTAGAAAATCTAGAAGACTAGAAACAAACTCGAAAACAGAAGAAAATGGCAATTAGAAAAAGACCTGTCTCTCCGCGCCAGAAGATGATCAACCTCATGTATGTGGTGTTGATGGCCATGCTGGCTCTGAACGTCTCGAACGAGGTGCTCAACGGCTTTGCCATCGTGCAGGAAAGCCTGAACCGCACCACGGAGAACGCCGCGCAGGAGAATCTGGCCATATATCAGGACTTCGAGGAGCAGATGGCGGCCAATCCGCAGAAGGTGAAGGAGTGGTATGAAAAGGCCATGCAGGTGAAGGAGATGAGTGAAAGCCTCTATGGGCTGGCTGCGGAGCTGAAGTTGGCCATTGCCCAAGAGGCCGACGGCAAGAAGGCCAACCCCGACAGCCTGCAGAACAAGGAAGACCTGGAGGCCGCCAACCAAATTATGCTTGCCCCGGGACGCGGACGCGGCGAGGAGCTGAAGAAGGCCATCGAGACCTATCGCGACGGCATCCTCAACATGGTCACCGACTCCATCAAGAAACAACATATTGCCAGCGACCTGACCACCAACGTGCCGTCGGGCATACTGGGTAAGAACTGGCAGGAGTATATGTTTGAGGCCATGCCCGCCGTAGCTGCCGTCACCATGCTGACGAAGCTGCAGAACGACGTGCGCAACGCTGAGAAGGAGGTGCTTCACACGCTGGTGCAGAACATCGACGTGAAGGACATCCGTGTGAACGCCCTCGATGCCTTCGTTATCCCCAACTCGCAGACTATCGTGCAGGGCGACCGCTTCTCGGCCCACATCGTCATGGCTGCCATCGACACCACACAGGTGCCTGAGCTCTATATCGGCGGGAAGAAGATGGATTTGCCGGGTAACATCTACGAGACGGTCTGCTCGCGCACCGGCGACTTCACGCTGAGCGGATACATACAGACCATCAATGGCAATGGCGACCCCATCCGCCGCGACTTTGAGCAGAAGTATACCGTGGTGGAGCCTAGCGCCACCGTCAGTGCCGACCTCACCCGCATGCTCTACAAGGGCTATCCCAACCCCATTAGCGTCAGTGTGCCTGGCGTACCCTTGAACAAGATTCAGGCCACGATGACCAATGGCACATTGACCGCCAGCGGCCCGGGCAAATACATTGCCAATCCGTCGGTCATCGGACAGGAAGCCGTTATTACCGTCACGTCGACCAATACTGGCCGTCCGCAGACCATGGGCTCCTTCAGCTTCAAGGTGAGAAAACTGCCTGACCCCACACCCTATATCGACATCAAGGACGAACAGGGTAACCCGTCGCGCTTCAAGGGCGGCAATATGTACAAGGCCAGCCTTGTGGGGGCCGAGAGCATCGGCGCCGCCATCGACGACGGCATACTCGACATCGGCTTCCGTGTCATCTCGTTCCAGACCGTGTTCTTCGACAACATGGGCAATGCCAAGCCTATCAACAGCGAAGGTGCACGCTTCTCCGCAGCACAGAAGGACCAGATTCGCAAGCTCTCACGTGGCCGTCGCTTCTATATTTCGGGAGTCACCGCTGTAGGCCCTGACGGCATTGAGCGCACGCTCTCGGCTGCGATGGAAATCAAGGTGCAGTAGCGGCCTGGAGTCATGGTGAAGAGTGAAAAGTCAATAGATAATAATGAACCAATCATAATGACAATGAAGAGGACAATGATGAAAAAGTATAACCGATGGATAGTGCTGGGACTGCTATTCACCATTCACTGCTCATTATTCACAAGCGAAGCGCTGGCTCAGCCGAAGCAGCGCCGCACGCAGACGGTGCAGCAACAGACACAGCAACGCCAGGCTTCCCCACAGCAGCAGGGTGGCGCACAGCAGAGTTCGCAGCAGGGCGGCATGACCCAGCGTATGCGTATACAGTATCCCACATCGGTGGACATGCCTGAGAACGTGGTTTGGCGGCGCGACATCTACCGCGAGATAGATGTCACCAAGGAGGAGAACGCCGGACTCTACGATCCTGTGGAGCCGCAGGGCAAGCGTCTGAACCTCTTCACATACGTCTTCAAACTGGCGCTGAACGGCTATATCCCTGTCTATGAGTACAACCTCGACGGCAATGAGGTGCTGGAGCCTACAGCCAAGGTCGACATGAAGAGCATACTGGACAACTATCGCATCATGTATGAGGAGCAGGGCGGTAAGCTGAAGGTGGAGAATAGCGACATACCCTCGGCCGATGTCAAGTTGTACTACCTGAAGGAGTGTGCCTACTTCGACCAGGCCAACTCGTCATTCCACATCAAGCCCATCGCCTTCTGCCCCGTCATGGTGAGCGATGATTTCGGCGACGGCGAATCCATCACCAAGTACCCCCTCTTCTGGGTGAAATACAGCGAGGTGGAGCCTTACCTCAGTCGTCAGGAAGTGAAGACTAGCGATGTGAACGATGCCGCCGTGATGAACATGGATGACTTTTTTACACTGAACAAATACAAGGGAAAGATTTACAAGACGGCCAACCGCTTGGGCAAGACTCTGGCACAGGTGGCTGGCGAAGACAGCGCGAAATACTCGGCCGAGCAGCTCCGGATAGAGGCTGAGCTGGAGGCTTTCCGGCAGAATCTTTTCGGCGACAAGGCACGTAAGGACTCGCTCGACAGCATTGCCAATGCCGACCCGAAGCTGGCCAAGGCTGCCGCCAAGCGGCAGTCCAGGAATAAAGAAGCCCGCGCAAGCAGCAAGCGTGAGCGTGGCGGTGGTTCAGCAGGCGGCTCGCAGTCGGCACGCGTCAGCGTGAGGAGAGAGAGGCATTAGGCGGCCAGCGGCCTTCGGCCTAAATGATAAATGAGAAATGACAAATAAAAATGATAAGTGATTATGGCTATACGGCAATTGCTTTCTTTGATTAAGAGCAGGTGGATGATGGTGATAAGTTTATCATTCATCATTTGTCATTTGTCATTTAGCGAAGCATACGCCCAAGTGCGCTTTGGTGTGGAGGGCGGCTTCCAGCTGGCGAACATGAGCTTCAACAGCGACGACCTGAAGGAGTCGAACCGCATGGGATTCTTTGTAGGGCCGGCGCTGGAGATAGAGCTTCCTGTGACGGGGCTGGCCGTCCATACTGCTGCACTCTACGACCAGCGGGAGTTTAAGATTCAGGATGAGACCTTCAAGCAGCAGAGTCTGGTGCTGCAGGGCGATGCCCGCTATGGTGTGGGCATCGGCGATGTCATGGGTATATTCCTGTTGGCCGGTCCTCAGTTCAGCTTTAATGTGGGCGACGACGTGATGCACTGGTTCGGCAACGACGGTGCCTTAAAGGATTTCTGTCTCCAGGAGACGATGCTCAGCGTCAATCTCGGCTTGGGCGTTTCCTTTGCCGGCCATTTGGAGGGCACCATCTCCTACAACATTCCCATCAGCAAGACAGCTGATTTCACCTGGCAGCAGTTGGGTGACCGTCTGGGCGAACAGACTTGGAACCACGTCAAGACACGCACCAATGTATGGAGCGTGTCTGTCAGCTACTTCTTCTAGCCTCGTCAGAATTTCTTCTGTTCTTTATGAGCGGCTTTTTTATTCAGCTGCCGGACGGTCGGCGGCAATGAGCCGCAGCAGGTGGTCGACGGCCTCTGCCTCCGGGATATTCTTTTCCACGCATTCCTTGCCCCGGTAGAGGGAGATTTTCCCCCGGCCGGCACCCACGTAGCCATAGTCGGCATCGGCCATCTCGCCCGGACCGTTGACTATACAGCCCATGATGCCAATCTTCAGGCCTACCAGATGGCTGGTGGCAGCCTTGATGCGCCGGATAGTGTCCTGCAGGTTGTAGAGCGTGCGCCCGCAGCCGGGACAGGAGATGTACTCTGTCTTGGTGAACTTGATTCGGGCGGCCTGGAGGATGGAGTCGGGGAGGAAGGTGAGCAGGGAAGAGTGAGTGCTGCCGTTCTCAGGAAGAATGACCAGCTTTGTTGCTTTCTTGTCGATGAGCAGGGCGCCCACGGCCATGGCCGCTTTCAGCTGGAAGGTCTCCCATGCGTCGGGGGCTGTTTGTTGCTGTGATACAGCAACAGACGGGACGGTGAGCGTGATGGTGTCGTCCTTGATGCTGGCCTCGGCTTCGGCACGAAGGAGGGTGCATTCGGGAATGAGGTCGACTAGCTTGCGGGCTACGGGAATCTCGGCCTCAGGCTCCTCGCTCAGGCTGACACGGATGGTGTCGCCGATGCCCTCGGTGAGCAGGGCGCCGATGCCCACGGCACTCTTGATACGGCCGTCCTCGCCTTCGCCGGCCTCGGTGACGCCTAGGTGCAGGGGGTAGTGCATGTCTTCGCTATCCATCTGCTGTACCAGCAGGCGTACACTCTGCACCATGACCACGGTGTTGCTGGCCTTGATGCTGATGACCACGTTGCCGAATTCCTCGCGCTTGAAGATGCGCAGAAACTCCATGCAGCTCTCCACGATGCCTGCCGGTGTGTCGCCATAGCGCGACATGATGCGGTCGGAGAGCGAGCCGTGGTTTACGCCGATGCGTACGGCCGTGCCGTGCTCCTTGCAGATGTCAATAAAGGCGACCAGACGCTCGTCCAGCCGTTGCAACTCTGCGGCATACTCCTCGTCGGTATATTCCAGGTGCTTGAAGGTGCGGGCGGGATCGATGTAGTTGCCGGGATTGATGCGCACCTTCTCACAGTAGCGGGCGGCCACGTCAGCCACGTTGGCGTTGAAATGAACGTCGGCCACCAGCGGCTGCATGTAGCCTTCAGCTTTTAGCCGCCGGGAGATGTGCTCCATGTTCAGTGCCTCGCGTGTGCCCTGGGTAGTGAAGCGTACCAGTTCGCCGCCGGCATCGATGATGCGCTTGGCCTGAGCCACGCAGCCCTCGGTGTCGTTCGTGTCGACGGTAGCCATCGACTGGATGCGGATGGGATTGTCGCCGCCGATGGCGAGCGGTCCCACATGGGCCACGGAGCTGGCCCTTCGGCTGGCGCAGGAGCTTTGCTGGTTACACCTTGTATTCATACTTCACTTCGCTCAGTTCACGGTTGGCCTTCTCAATCTTCTGCTTCAGCCCCTCCTTGTGGGCGGCGAGGCGCTGGGCCAGAGACTCATCGCTGAGGGCAATTATCTGGCAAGCCAGCAGGGCGGCATTCTGTGCGCCGTTCACGCCGACGGTGGCCACGGGGATGCCCGGCGGCATCTGCACGATGGAGAGCAGGGCGTCGAGGCCGTCGAGCATGCCTTTGATGGGAACGCCGATGACGGGCAGTGTGGTCTGTGCGGCGATGACGCCGGGCAGGGCGGCAGCCATGCCGGCAGCAGCGATGATGACGCGGATGCCACGGCCGGCGGCCTGGCTGGCAAACTGCTCCACGGCGGCCGGTGTGCGGTGTGCTGAGAGAGCGTTCACCTCAAAGGGTACTTGCAGCTCGTCGAGCTGCTTACAGGCTTTTTCCATAACGGGCAGGTCGCTGGTGCTGCCCATGATGATGCTGACTAGGGGTTTCATATTTCTTGGGTTATAAATACAATATTGAGAAGAATGCGCAGACGGCTCCGATGAAGAAGCCTCCCACCACCTGACTCAGGGAGTGCTGGCGCAGGATAATGCGTGCCGTTCCCAAGATGCCTGACACAAGGATGGCCACACACAGCCACCACACCGGATTGAAACGGAACAGCTCTGCAAAGGCCATGAGTGCCCCCACTACGCCGCCGATAGCTGCTGAGTGAGTGGATATCTTCCACCAGATGTTGATGATGACGCTGACTGCCTGTATGAGCAGGGCGGCAATGACGATGATGACAATGAAATGGTAGATGTGGTAGAAGTTCATCAGCCAGATGCAGGCCAGATAGCACACGATGGAAATGGCGTATGCCACCAGTCGGCGCTCCCGATGGCCTAGCTGCAGCAATGTCCATCCGCGATGCCGGCGGTAGAGGTGGATGAGGAAGGTGGGTGTGAGGATGGTGAGCAGATAGACGATGGTGACCACGAGCAGCTTATAGGCCATGGGCAGCATGTTCATGTAGCTGAACGTAAAGAGTACGGCGATGCCTATGAGTGGCAGGTAGAATGGCGTGAAGACCATGCTGATCACTTTTGCTGCTATGATGAGTCCTTTGTCGCGTGTCAAGGTGTTATGGGGTTTTGTGGATTTTCGTTATTTCGATATTTCGATGTCTCGATATTTCGATGTCTCGATATTTCGTTATTTCGACGTCTCGTTATTTCGATTATTCCTGTTGTTTTTATGACTTCCGCAGCCGGGCGACGGGCAGTCCCAGCTGTTCGCGGTATTTGGCCACGGTGCGGCGGGCGATGGGGAATCCCTGCTGTGCCAATGCGTCGCGCAGGGCATCGTCGCTCAGCGGCTTTTGCTTGTCCTCGTTTTCAATGATGTTGCGTAGGGTGGCCTTGATTTTCCGGGTCGACAGCTCCTCACCGTTCTGAGTGACGTAGCTGTCGCTGAAGAAGAACTTCAGGGGGAATGTTCCCCAGCGCGTCTGTACGTACTTCGAGTTCGACACCCGTGAGATGGTGCTGAGGTCTAGCCCGGTCTGCTGGGCCACGTCTTTAAGTATCATGGGTCGGAGCAGCTCTTCGTCACCTTCCTCGAAGAAAGGCTTTTGCATCTGGATGATGGCCTTCATGGTCTTCGTCAGCGTGCGTCGTCGCTGTTCCACGGCATCTATGAAGTTTTGGGCGGCGTCAATCTTCTGTTTCGTATAGAGTAGCGCCTCCTTCTGCTGGCGGCTCAGATTCTCATTGTCCGTCTGCAGCTCTTTCATCAGGTCGGCAAACGACTGTGATATTTCCAGCGTGGGCATTTCTCCTGAATTGAGCGACATGGAGATGGTGCCGTCTTCCAGCGTCTCCACGATGAAATCGGGCGTTATCTGTTGCAGGGAGCGCCCCACCGTCTCGCCCATGGCGGCTCCGGGCTTGGGATTCAGCCGTCGCAGCTCGGCCAGCAGGATGTCCATCTGGCTGTCGGAAAGTTGCAGCTGCTGCTGTATGCGTCCCCAGTGCTTCTTGGTGAACTCGTTGAAATAGCTGTTCACCACGCGCAGCATCTGCTGTTTCAGGGGGGAGTCCTTTCGCCGTTCTATCTGCAGCAGCAGACATTCCTTCAGCGTCCGGGCGCCAATGCCTGGGGGGTCGAATTGCTGAAGCCGCTTGAGCAGGACCAACGCTTCAGAGGTGCTGATGTCAATATGGTGGTAGATGGCCAGCTGCTCGCAGATGTCGGCCAGGGGGGTACGCAGCAGACCGTCATCGTCGAGCGACTGTATAATGTATTCCAGTACGTAGCGGTCGCGTTCTGTCAGTTCCGTCTCGCCCACCTGTTCCATCAGCAGGTCGTAGAACGAGCGTTCCTGCCCGAACTCCGTCTGCTCCTGCTGGTTGTCGTCCCAAGTCTGGCCTCCTTGGTAAACGGGAAGGTCTTCGTCGTCACGGCCAATATTCTGAAGGGCGGCATCAAGGGCGTCACTACGCTCTTCCCGCTCGCGCTGTGTGTCGTAATCTTCTGCGGCGTCTGGCTCTCCGTCGCTAGCCGGCGATGCCCAGTCTGTGGCAGGCTCCTCGCTGGAGGCCTTCTTTTCCAGTGCGGGATTGTCGTGCAGCTCCGTCTCTATACGTTCAGTCATTTGCTGCAAAGGCAGCTCCACCAGCTGCGACACCAGTAGCTGTTGGGCGGAGATAGCCTGTAGCTGTCGCTGTTCCTGCTTCTGTTCCTGGATTTGAATCTGTGCCACGAGTGATGTGAGAATTTGGAGTTGAGAACTTTTGATTATCTGAAGTATTCTTTCAGCTCTTCGGCCAGGGTATGGATGTGCTGGGGCTCTTTGTCGCTCATGCGCTGCCACAGCTGTTGGCAAGGTGGCAGCAGGGGCGACGATGTCACCTCATTCCGCTCCAGGTAGGGGTCGCAAATCTGAAAGACGTCGAGCACCTGCACCACGTCGGTGGCCTTCAGTCCTATGAGGCGTGCCAGGGCGACCACCTCTGGTGTCTGGCTGACCATTGTCGAAGGTGTCAGCTGGTAGTAAAGGTCAAGTATCAGGATGAGCATGGCCGGTGTCAGCCGACCGTCTTCCGGTAAAGGACGGAAATCGCGCTCGAAGGTCTCCTGCACTGCCACCCCGTCGTAGAAGTCGTCGAAGGCACCGAAGCCCTTCATCTCACGTAGCAGGCGCACGGCACGTGCCAGGCGCATGGGCTTGTCGGAGTAGGTCTTCCAGATGCGCTCGATGCGTGGCGTGGAAAGCTGCGCAATCTGCTTCATACGGCTCTGAAGGGTCTGGGGCGGAATGTGCAGCTCCAGGCTCAAGTCCACCATTTCGCGGTTGTAGAGGGGCTTCACCCCCACGGGCCGGTGCAGGTAAATATGCATCAGCATCAGCCAGTAGTCATCTTGCCAGACAGCTTTCTTTGCCATAACTTTCGCTTTTTGTTTGCAAAGTTACAAAAAACTTTCTACTTTCAACTTTTAACTATCAACTTTTTTGTATCTTTGCAGCAAAAAAATGAAAATAGGCAATATTGAGTTTGGTCCGCGCCCCGTTTTCCTGGCTCCGATGGAGGATGTCACCGACATTGGCTTCCGCATGTTGTGCAAGCGTTTCGGGGCGGCCATGGTCTATACGGAGTTCGTGTCGGCTGAGGCATTGGTGCGCGACGTGAAGTCTACCGTGAGCAAGCTGGGCATCAGCGACGAGGAGCGCCCGGTGGGTATTCAGATATATGGACGCGATACCGATGCCATGGTGGAGGCGGCGCGCATTGTAGAGCAGGCCGGCCCCGACCTCATTGACCTGAACTTCGGCTGTCCGGTGAAGAAGGTGGCTGGCAAGGGCGCCGGCGCCGGCATGCTGCAGAACATCCCCAAGATGCTCGACATCACCCGGCAGGTGGTACAGGCCGTGAAGCTGCCCGTGACGGTGAAGACCCGTCTGGGATGGAACCACGACCAGCTGATTATCACCACGCTGGCCGAACAGCTGCAGGACTGCGGCATACAGGCACTGACCATCCACGGCCGTACCCGCTCGCAGATGTACACTGGCGAGGCCGACTGGACGCTGATAGGCGAGGTGAAGCGCAATCCGCGCATCACCATCCCCATCATAGGCAATGGCGACATTACCTCGCCGGAAAAGGCCGAAGAGGCTTTCGACCGTTACGGCGTAGATGCCATCATGGTTGGGAGGGCCACCTTCGGCCGTCCTTGGATATTCAAGGAGATACGCGACTACCTCGATGCCGGGCAAGCCGCCTCTCCCTCCCTTGGGGAAAGGCAACAGGATGGCGGGCTTTGCTCGGAAATGGGGCAGGGGAGCGGTTTCTCTTTCAACCAGAAGCTAGACATCCTGGAGGAACTGCTGCGCATCAACGTGGAGCGCATCGACGAAACGCGCGGCATCCTCCACACCCGTCGTCATCTGGCGGCAACCCCCATCTTTAAAGCCATCCCCAACTTCCGGCAGACACGCATCGCCATGCTCCGTGCCACCACGATGGACGACCTGCTGGCCATTCTTGAACAGACGCGCCAGCTGCTGGGATAACCCCTATTCCTCCTGGCCGTGCGGTATCCCCACGCAGCAGCCCCTCGTGCTGTCTGGTTTCCCCGCATGGGGTAACCAAAAAAAATATTCACTTTTAGGCGGCGCATTCAGAAAAATGTTGTACCTTTGTAGGCAAATTGACACACATTATTTAATATATCACAACTTAACCGCAAACTATGGGATTATTAGAACAAATCATTGCGCGTGCCAAAAGCAACAAGCAGCGCATCGTGCTCCCTGAAGCAGAGGAGGAGCGCACCCTGACAGCGGCCGACCGTGTGCTGGCCGACGACATTGCAGACCTGATCCTGATTGGCAACCCCGAGAAGGTGCATCAGCTAGCCAAGGAGAAAGGCTTGACCCACATCGACAAGGCTACACTCATCGACCCGCTGAACTACGAGCGGTCGGAGGAATTGGCCCAACTGCTGCAGAAGCTGCGCGAGAAGAAGGGCATGACCATCGAGAAGGCCCGCGAGCTGGTGAAGGATCCGCTCTATCTGGGCTGTATGATCATCAAGACAGAAGGTGCCGACGGCCAGATCAGCGGTGCATTGAGTACCACTGGCGAGACGCTGCGCCCCGCCCTGCAGATTATCAAGTGCGCTCCGGGCATCACCTGCGTCAGCGGTGCTATGCTGATGATTACGCAGAAGCCGGAATATGGCGAGAACGGCATTCTCGTAGTGGGTGACGTGGCTGTGACGCCCATGCCCGATGCCAACCAGCTCTCACAGATTGCCGTGTGCACGGCACAGACGGCGAAGAGCGTGGCAGGCTTCGCCGACCCGCGTGTGGCCATGCTCTCGTTCTCCACGAAAGGTAGCGCCTCCCACGAAGTGGTCGACAAGGTGGTGGAGGCTACGCGCCTGGCCAAGGAACTGGCTCCCGACCTGAAGATCGACGGTGAGCTGCAGGCCGACGCCGCCCTGGTGCCCTCGGTGGGCAAGAAGAAGGCTCCCGGCAGCGAAATAGCCGGCAACGCAAATGTCCTGGTCTTCCCCTGCCTGGAAGTGGGCAACATCGCCTACAAGCTCGTCCAGCGCCTGGGTGACGCCGTGGCCGTAGGCCCCATCCTCCAGGGCATCGCCCGCCCCGTGAACGACCTCTCCCGAGGCTGCTCTGTCGACGACATCTACTATCTTGTCGCCATCACTGCCTGCCAGGCCATGGACGCTCGTTAACCCCCTCAGCCAGGGGCGGGAGCCTGAACAGGCGCAGGCTCCCACATTCATTTAAATATAAAATAACTGGGCCTGATTTATTCGCTTGTTCAGACCCCGCCCCCATAGCTTAGGGGGCTAGCAGACAATGAAGATATTAGTTTTAAATTGTGGTTCGTCCAGCATCAAGTATGCGCTGTATAATATGGACGACAAGAGTGTGATGACCAGTGGCGGTGCCGAGCGTGTAGGCTTGGACGGTTCCTTCGTGAAGGTAAAGCTGGCGAATGGCGAGAAGCGTCAGATTATGCACGACATTCCCGAGCACACCGAGGGCGTGAAGTTCATTTTCTCCCTGCTTACCGACCCCGAGATTGGCGTCATCAAGAGTCTCGACGAGATTAATGCCGTAGGCCACCGCATGGTGCATGGCGGCGAGAAGTTCAATAAGAGCGTCATCCTTACCGACGAGGTGCTGAAGACCTTCGAGGCGTGCTCCGACCTGGCTCCGCTGCACAACCCCGCTAATCTGAAGGGTGTGAACGCCGTGAAGGAGCTGATGCCCGGCCTGCCCCAGGTGGGCGTCTTCGACACCGCCTTCCACCAGACCATGCCGCCGAAGGCATATATGTATGCCATCCCCTATGAGCTTTACAAGAAGTACGGCATCCGCCGCTACGGCTTCCACGGCACCAGCCACCGCTATGTGTCGGCCCGTGCCTGCGAGTTCCTGGGCATCCCTGCCAAGGGCACGAAGATGGTGACCTGCCATGTGGGTAACGGCGGTTCTATCGCTGCCGTGGTCGATGGTAAGTGCATTGATACGTCGATGGGTCTCACTCCGCTGGAGGGCCTGATGATGGGCACCCGTGCCGGCGACATCGACGGCGGCGCCGTGACGTTCATCGAGAAGAAGCTCGGCCTCGATGCCGACGGCATGTCGAACCTGCTCAACAAGAAGAGCGGCGTGGCCGGACTGACCGGCGGCTCCAGCGACATGCGCGACGTGGAGAATGCTGCCAAGGCTGGTGACGAGCGTGCCCAGCTGGCCCAGGACATGTATTTCTACCGCATCAAGAAGTATATCGGAGCCTACGCTGCTGCTATGGGCGGCCTCGATGTGGTGGTCTTCACGGCCGGCGTGGGCGAGAACCAGGTGGGCATGCGCTCGGAGGTCTGCAAGAACATGGAGTTCCTCGGCATCAAGTTCGACGAGGAGAAGAACAAGGTGCGTGGCGAGGAGGCCGTCATCTCGGCCGACGACTCCCGTGTGAAGGTTGTGGTCATCCCCACCGACGAGGAGCTGATGATTGCCACCGATACCATGAGTCTGCTTCTGAATAAATAGTGTAGGGTGGAGAGTTTGCTACCGCAGAAACCATTGTGGTAGCAAACTCTCAGTTCTCACCTCTCACTTCTCAGTTCTCACCTCTCAATTAACAATAAGGAGTAATGCCGAAAATCCTGTAAAGAGTAGGCATGTAACAAACACACAAAACAAAATGAAAAAAGTTCTTTTTACCGTGCTGGCCGCTTTCGTGATGACAGTTGGCTTCAGCTCATGCAAAGACAGTAAGAATTCCGCCAACAAGGAAGACATGGAGATGGACGACATGGACGACGATGACGACATGGACGACGATGAGGATGTGGCTACCCTGAGTACCGCTGCCTCTGCCGACGCCGATACTCCTGAAGCCAAGGCCCTTGCTCTGATGGAAAATCTGGTGAATACCATGAAGGCCACTACCATCAATTCTGTTGCCGACCTGAAGGCTATGGGCGAGAAATTCAAGCAGTTCCGGAAGGAGTCTGAGGAGCTGGATGCCATGTATGGCGAAGACTACGAGTCCTCATTGCCTGAGAAAGAGCAGAAGGAACTGGAGCAGAAGATTCAGAAGATCTCCATGGAGATGATTACTGAGATGCAGCGCATCCAGGAGGAGGCTACCAAGGCCGGCATCGCTGAGAAAGAGATGCAAGAACTGTTCCAGTGATGAAAAGCGTTTGGAAGATTTGGCTGCCCGACGTTGTGGCAGTCCTGTTGTTTGCCGTTCTGGCTTTCGCCTATTTCTATCCTGCTGATACCGAGGGCCGCATCCTCTATCAGCACGACACGTCGGCCGGAGCCGGTGCGGGACAGGAAGCGAAGGAATACCTGGAGCGCACGGGTGAGCGCACCCGCTGGACAGATGCCCTGTTCGGCGGCATGCCCACCTACCAGATAGCGCCGTCGTACAATAGTACGGCGACGCTCTCCGTAGCTGAGAAAGCCTATCACCTGTGGCTGCCCGACTATGTGTGGCACCTCTTTGCCTATCTGCTGGGCTTCTACATCTTGCTGCGGGCATTCAACTTCAAGCAGTATCTGGCTGCCCTGGGCTCCATCGCCTGGGCGTTCAGCACCTATTTCCTCATCATCATTGCCGCAGGCCACATGTGGAAGGTGATGGCGCTGGCCTACCTGCCCCCGCTTATCGGGGGCGTGGTGCTGGCCTACCGGGGCAAATACCTGTGGGGACTGGTCGTCACGTCCATCTTCGCTGCCCTTGAGATCCATGCCAACCACATGCAGATGACCTACTACTATGCGTTCCTCATCCTGTTCATGGTGGTGGCCTGGCTCGTGGAGTCCATCCGTGAGAAGCGGCTGGCACACTGGCTCAAGGCCACGGGCGTGTGCCTAGTGGGCGGCGTGCTGGGTGTGCTGGTGAACATCTCCAACATCTACCACACATGGGAATATTCCCAGCAGACCATGCGCGGCGGCACGGAGCTGAAGACGGGCGACGGTCAGACGTCGACCAACGGCGGTCTGGACCGCGACTACATCACCCAGTGGAGCTACGGCATCGGTGAGACGTGGACGCTGCTCATCCCCAATGCCAAGGGCGGCTCGCACAACGAGCAGCTCAAGGACAACAAGGCGGCCATGGAGGCCAGCGACCCGCAGCTGAAGGACTTCTGCGGCCAGTGGTATCCCTACTTCGGCGACCAGCCCTTCACGGCCGGCCCCGTCTATGTGGGAGCCTTCGTGCTGATGCTCTTCATTTTGGGCCTTTTCATCGTGAAGGGTCCGATGAAATGGGCACTTTTGGCAGCCACCGTCTTCTCTATCCTCCTCTCTTGGGGTAAGAATTTCATGGGCCTGACCGACTTCTTCATCGACTATGTGCCCATGTATGCCAAGTTCCGCACGCCCAGCAGCATCCTTGTCATTGCCGAGTTCACCATTCCCCTGCTGGCAATGATGGCGCTGCGGAAAGTGATAGCCCCTTCGCCGCTAGCCACGGAGCATCCGGCTAAGCCTGGCAAAAATGCTCAGTGGCCCATCTACGCCGCCTTTGGTCTGACGGCTGGCTTCTGCCTACTCTTTGCCCTGCTGCCCACGACGTTCTTCAACTTTGTGAGCGATGGCGACACATCGCGCCTGTCGCGCTATGTCGACCCCAGCCAGATGAGCGCGGTGACCGAGAACTTGGAGAAGATGCGTGTGCAGGTCTTCACGCAAGACTGCTGGCGCTCGTTCTTCATTATCGTCGTCGGCACCGTCCTGCTGCTGCTCTACCGCGCCAAGAAGCTGAAGACCCTGCCCCTGGTGGGAGCCGTGGCTGTGCTCTGCCTGGCCGACCTGTGGCTGGTGAACAAGCGCTATCTCTACGACGACCTGTTCGTCGATGCCCAGATACGCCAGACGTCGCATGCCATCAAGCCCGTCAACGAGCAGATCCTGCAGGACAACGACCCCGACTTCCGTGTGCTGAACTTCGCCGGAGACACGTTCAACGAGAACGAGACCAGCTTCTACCACAAGTCGGTGGGCGGCTACCATGCTGCCAAGCTGGGCCGCTACAACGAGCTGATCTCCGCCTATATCGCACCGGAGATGCAGAAGACCGCTGAGGGCATCAACGCCTCGCAGGGCATGCTCGACTCCATCCCCGGCGACAGCATCTGGCCCGTCATCAACATGCTCAACACGAAGTATTTCATCGTCAGCAACGAGATGGCGCTCCAGAACCCCTACGCGCAAGGCAATGCCTGGTTCGTGGACAAGGTGGAGTATGTGGCCGACGCCAGTGACGAGCTGGCTGGTCTGGGCAGCGTGGATTTGCGCCATGAGGCCGTGGCCGACCGCAAGTTCGAGCAGTTGCTCGGACAGCCCGCCGCCTTGGATTCTGCCGCTACCGTCCGTCTCGACAGCTACGAGCCAAACCGGCTGAAATACACTGTGGGCAGTGCTGCGGGTGGCGTGCTCGTCTTCTCTGAGATTTACTATCCCGGCTGGACAGCCACCATCGACGGTCAGCCCGCCGAGCTGGGACGCGTGAACTACGTGTTGCGCGCCATGCGTATCAGTGGCGGACAGCACCAGGTGGAGCTGGCCTTCTTCCCCCAGACGGTGAAGAACACCGAGACCGTCGCCTACGTGTCGCTTGCCGTCATGGTGTTGCTCATCCTGGCCGCCCTTGCTTTAGGATTGAGAAAAAGAAAGAATAGTGTGGCAAAAGGAAGTTGATGAAGGCCACATTGTCTTACAGCCTTGGAGGGGCGGCAGAGCGCTCTGCCGCCCCCTTTGAGGCAATTAGCAAGACACTGTTTGCAGAAGCTTCATCTCCCTGCCTGTAGTCTTACCGCTCCCCCCTTCGGGGCTGAAATAGTCAGTAATCGAAACCAAAAACTGAAGACACATGAACGAGTCTGTTGTATTGCACGAGATCACTCCCCTGGCCGAGCACGACTTCATGTACGTGGCCGACCGCCACAAGAAGGAGTTCACCTATCCCATCCACTGCCATGAGATTTTCGAGCTGAACTTCGTGGAGAACGCTGTCGGCTGCCGCCGTACGGTGGGTGACTCCAGCGAGGTCATCGGCCAGTATGACCTGGTGCTCATCACCAGCTCCGACCTGGAGCATGTGTGGGAGCAGCACGAATGCCACAGTGACGACATCCACGAGGTCACCGTGCAGTTCAGCGTTGACTTCACCAACGAGAACAGCATCTACCACACCAACCCCTTCAGTTCCATATATAAAATGTTCATGCGTGCGCGCAAGGGGCTGGCTTTTCCCATGACGGCCATCATGCGTGTCTATCCCATGCTCATCCACCTGTCGGCCATCAAGGAGGGCTTCTATGCCGTGCGCGAGCTGATGACCATCCTCTATGAGCTATCGAAGCAGGACGGCGCACGCGAGCTGTCGTCTACGGCCTTTGCCAAGGTCGACGACCAGAGCGACTCGCGCCGTGTGCTGAAGGTGAAGCACTACATCGAGGAGCACTACCGCGACGAGCTGCGCCTGACGCGGCTCAGCTCCATGGTGGGCATGACCGACTCGGCTTTCAGCCGTTTCTTCAAGCAGCGCACCGGCAAGAACCTGAACGAATACATTGTCGACGTGCGCCTGGGTCATGCTGCCCGCCTGCTGGTCGACACCACGCATACCGTGTCGGAGATTTGCTATGAGACCGGCTTCAACACCGTGTGCAACTTCAACCGCCTGTTCAAAAAGCGCAAGGGCTGCAACCCCACGGAGTTCCGCGACAAATACCACAAGACCAAGGTCATTGTTTGACGAAAAGGATGAGCTAGAAACTGGCTGAATAGATAATAATTCCCGTATTTTTTGGTTAATTCAGGAATAGTTAGTATCTTTGCAGGCAAAAGGGAGAAACTATGTCATATACAAAAGAACCAATTGTCATCGACCACCCTTCTGAAAAGCTCCTGACAACCTTGGAAAAACTCAGAAGGCATAAACTTGCACAGTTAGAAAAATTGCGCAGCATGAAACCAGAGGATTTTTCCCGTCGTGTGATATTGTCATAATGGAAGCCTCCTATTCAATCACCCAGAAAGGAAATGAATATCGTGTGTTGCTGACTTCTGTAGATATAGAAGCCTTACCAGAACATATCCGGTCTGTCCTTTTAAAAAGACAAATTGACATCAGTGAACTGATAATTGAGCGTATCAGTGGCCAAAGCACTACTAGCCAGGAGGTTTTACATGATATTACAGGCTGGGTGGCAGAATTGTTTGCAAGCTATCCCAATCTGATTATTTACTATTCTTGTGATGACATGACCCCAATTCCCTCACGGAATACGAATAGCAACAATAAGAATATCCCTGTTAATGCATATCGTAGCAAGTTGTTTACGCATATCTTTGATACCTATATGACAAGTCATCAGGTTTCAGGAGTAACGAATACTCCAATACAGCTTGATAATTATGAGGATGGTATTGGCTATAGTTTATTTTTCCATTTCATCGCTAGGGATATACATAGTGATGTTGTAGATATGCTGAAAGAAGATATCAGAGAGGTAAGCGGGAAATAAATAGATGTATAACTAGCGTGTAACAAGCTTATAGGTAAGTAACTATGAGGAAACTTCTGATGATGATGGCCGCTGCTCTGGTGGTTCTTTGCAGCCTGACGCTGATTGCCTGTAGCGACAACGGCGACAACCCTGTGGTACCGTCGGCAGAGGACAACGGCACGTGGACGCTTGATGAGGCCAAGGACCTGACGGTCAGCGCGGGCGATGACTTCTACCAGTACTGCAACGGCGCGTGGGTGGCACAAGCCACCATCGACCCGTCTGTGAACCCCGATGTCGCAGGTTTCTACTACACGGAACTGCCACTGAGCCTGAGCGATAAAGTTAGGGCAGTGGAACAGCCCAATACGATAAAGCTGATAAACGACGCGATGGCGGCTCCTGGCAACAACATAGAGCGTACAGAGGCCGTACTGCAGGAGGCTGCCGACATGGTCAACGCCGCCTCCACCCGCGAGCAGCTCTGGGACATGATGGCCGAGCTGATAGAGCGCGGCTACCAGGTGCCAATCATCATCATAACGATACCCCTGAACGGGCGGATGACTGCTGTAGTGTATAGCATGGAGCAGGAGCTCAAACTGCCCGGCCTGTCGGGATTGCGCTCGGTGGAAAGGCTTAATGACCTGAACAACGAGGTGCGCCGGCCCAGCAAGACTACCGTGACGCGGGCTGCCTCGTCCGAGGAGTGGCCCATGATGGCGCACATCTGCGGAAAGCTAGGCATCGATCCCGACGCCATCCTCGTGGGGGGACTCGACGGTTCCGCCACCGAGCTGGAAACCCTGAAGACACTTCAGGACTGTCCTGTCGACGAGCTGCGCGAGCTGCTGCTTACCTATATCTACAACGACCGCGAACTCTACGGCGACAACGCCATTATCATGTTCGGCCTCCAAATGATACAATTGTACAAGGTCTATCTGAACTACGACATTTCCTACCGCTTCGCCCAAGTCTACGTCACCGACGCTAACCGCCAGCGGGGTATCGATATGTGCGAGCAGCTGCGCCAGGCCTTCCGCGAGCGCATCGCTGCGAATGGCTGGCTGAGCGAAGGCTCGAAGACGAACGCGCTGAGGAAGCTCAACCAGATGAACATGTTTGTCGGTGCTCCCGAGGAATTCTTCACCGAGGGCCTGCCCGACTTCTTGAGTCAGCAGTCGCTGGCAGAGGATCTCATCGAACTGCGTCGCGCCTTCAGGGCATTGCAGCTGCGGCTGACGGGCAAGAGCATTGCCGAGGGTGCCTTCCATTTCGTTGCTTCAACGGCAAGCAACCTGGCCGAATCCAATGCCTTCTACATGCCCACTGCCAACTCTCTCTTCATCCTGCCTATCTGGCTGCTGTCGCCTATCTACGAGGAGGGTGCCAACAGCGCCTATAACTTCGCCACGCTCTGTTGTATAATCGGCCATGAGATGACCCACGGCTTCGACACCACTGGCAGTCAGTACGACGAGAACGGCAGTATGGCAAGTCTGTGGACCAGCGATGCCGATGCACAGGCGTTCAATCAGCTTGCCGATGCCCTGATGCAGCAGCACAGTGCTGTGGAGGTGGCTCCGGGAGTCTTTGCCAACGGCAAGAAGACCATTGCCGAAGATTTGGCCGATCTGGGGGGCTTCGAGATAGCCTTTCAGGCATACACCAACTATCTCAAGGCCAACGGTTTTTCGGGCGAGGGATTGCGCCTGCAGCAGCGTCGCTTCTATGAGGCCTTTGCCTACTTCTGGCGGGCGAAGTACACCGACGCTTTCATCGTCTCGCAAGTCGCCGACGACAGTGACGACCACTCTCTGGCCCGCGAGCGCGTGAATGGTGTGGTGACGAACACCGATGCCTGGTACGACCTCTTTGATGTGCAGCCTGGGCAGAAACTCTATCGTCCAACTAAAGAGCGAGTCAAGATTTGGTAGGATTCAGGAGTAAGGAGTTATGGGGTTAGTGGGTAAATGCAAAGCGTTATTTTTGCGATTCCGGCAGTGGCAGCGGGAGCCGTTCCACTATAAGCCGCTGAAGGACGACTTGCATGTCTGCCTGAATTGTCAGCAGGAGTACGCAGGCAAGTTTTGTCCGCGCTGCGGACAGTCGGTGAAGACGGAGCGCAACGTGGGGTGGAACACGATGAAGGACGGCTTGATGGACGTTTTCGACCTGGAGACGACATCGCTGCTGCGCACCTTCTGGCATCTGCTGTGTCGTCCGGGCTACCTCGTCAACGACTACCTGAGTGGCAAACGGAAGATTTGCACGCCACCGGTGAATACGCTTGTCATGGTGGGCATGGTATATTTCTTGATGAAGTCTTGTGTGGGCAAACAGCCTGTGGAAACGGAGCTGTCGCTGCCCGAAGAGGGTCACATCTTCTACGACACCGTCAAAGAGTGGACCATCAATAACGCCGGCTGGTACTATGTGTTCAGTGCCCTCTTCTTGATGCTGTCCACATGGGTATTCTTCCACCATGCCCCGCGCCATCCGCGCCACACACTGGTGGAGGGCTTCTATATTCAGGTGTTCATGCTGATGCTGATGCTGATCATCGAAATCCTGATCATGATTTTTTGTGGCAACCGTCCCTCCGTTTTGTCGTATGTGCTCTGGCCTCTCTATTACACATTCACCCTCGGTTCTATCTTCGGCTACAACTGGTGGGGCACGCTGTGGCGGTCGGCGGCAGTGCTCTATGCCGGTGCCCGTCTGATGGTGACAGTCTATTTCCTGGTTGACATTGTCCAGGGACATCCTTTCTCCGATTATTTCTGGCGCCATCAGTCTCTGCTCACCGCAATCATGGTGTCCGTCCTCCTGGGGGGGTATCTCATTGGCTGGTACACTGAGCGGCGCAGGTTAAAGAGAAACGCACCGTGAGCGCTTACTACTCCGCATGCCGGAAAAGAAGCCGCATGGCAGAGGGTGTCTCCCTTTGCTGGGAATGCGCTTTGGGCCACATCCAGTTAGACAGTCAACTACTTCCTCGCGCGCGCGCGTAATATGCGCGAAAAAAACGCGCTACAGGAGCTACTTTAGCGCTAAACGGTCTGATTGATAATCGGTTATTTGTAGCTACACCACTCTTTTTCGAGCTACTTTTGTAGCTACAGGCAGAGCAGAACGAGGTGCTGAAAATACTAACGCCGTTTTTAAAAGGAAATAATATAGCAGTTGACCCTGGACATCTTCTCCGGCGGTAGCCGCTCCCCTCCCCTCAACTACTCTTTATACACATCTCTGGCCCTTGCGAAGGCTATGATTTCGAGGTGCTGGCTGAACCTCTCAAGTCCCCTCTTCATGGTGATATATCCCGGTCTCCCGTGGGCTGACAGGTAGCCGCTCCATCCTCCGAGCCGTGCGATTATCCACGCCGCCCATGGCAGCGAGTGCTCGCGGAACGGGTTCCGCCCGTCAAGTGCCTTCGGCGACTTCTGTTGTAACCGTTCCATCTCCAGGTCGAGCAGCCGCTCCTCCTCTTCGTTGAACATGTGGCTGTCGGGCACTGCCTCGTCCTGCTCGTCGTAGGCGCGCTTCAGCGTCACGCAGCGCAGGGCCGCCCACATCGTCAGCACAATCAGCTTCTTCACCGCCGCGCCGCTCTCCAGCTGCACCGACTCTATGCGGAAGCCCTCAGACTTGCAGACCCTGAAGAGCTCTTCTATGAACCAGCGGCACTTGTACCACTCGACGCACTGCACGGCGTCGTCCACCGTGTCCGCCACATGCGAGGTGAGCAGGCGCCACTCCACCGGATCCTCGCCATCAGGCACGGTCGAGGCATCCTCTACGGCGTAGACGCAGTAGCACGTCAGGCTCTCCGGCACGTCGTCGAGGCACTTGTCGTTCTTGTGGACGGTGACCCTGGCGAAGCGCAGCAGCATCTTTGCCGTGCGCGCTTTCCTGCCCTTGTGGCCCTGCAGCTCCAGGGCGTAGGTGTAGGCCACAGGCTGGCTCTGCATGTACGCGCTGATGCCCATGCTGCCGCCCTCCACGTCGCAGTCCACCGGACGGTCGTGCACCGAGCGGACGAGGAAGTCACAGCCGCAGGCCAGCGTCTTGCACATCACGGAGTACACGTCGTTCTCACGGTCGCCAACCATCGTCACACGCACGCCGGAGGGCAGCGAGGCAACCGCCTTCTCGGCCGTCTCCACCCAGCGGTAGGATTCCTTCTCCTCCAGCTTCTCCTTGCCGCGCCGCTGCTTCTTCTTGCGCTCCTCCGACCTGTCGCGGCTCCACACCTTTATGTGGCCATAGCCGACGGGCATGCGGCTGGACGAGTCCACAACCAGGCCGGGATGGGCGAAGATGCAGAACTTCTCCTTCTCGCTCGTGCCATAACCGAAGTCCTTGTCGTCAAGCGACAGACGACCCTCATGGCGGAACACGATTTCCGTCGTGTCCTGCAGGCAGAGCACGTGGGAGAGGTCCTCGCATCCTTTAGAGCATGCTTTCGACAGCGAGTCGACCATCTCTTCCATAACGAGTTTGCTATTGTTGATTACACGATAGGCTGCGACGCGCTCAGAGGCGTTCTCGCAGCAAAAGTTGATGATGCTGGAGTTTTTCTCCACCATCGCGTCGGAAAGAAGCCCTAGGCGTTTTCCGATTCTGGCGTCTTTGCCGACACCCTGGAATGGATTCTGGTAACACTTGCAAAATTAAGAAAAATATTTGGATTACGCAAATTTCTGATCACTTTTTTTGCCTGTTTCAGGCCGGGACCGGCAAATTTTCGGGGGCAAAGATGTGTATAAAGAGTAGTCCCCTTAAGGGGAGGGGAGCGGCTACCGCCGGAGAAGAATTCCTGTGCCAACTGCTATATTATTGCCTATTTTTATACCCCAGAAGATGATGTAACCTGCGGTCGTAATGACGGTGCTGATTGTTATTTTGCATTTTTTATTCTTCATATCCTAATTGTCCTGGCAGACGGAGTTTTTCCTTCTGCGGGAAGGTGGCTTCGTAGGCCTCGAAGGCTTCGGGGTGCTCGTCGGCCACGAAATAGCCCTTGGGAGGGCAATAGGTGCCCTCGCGATGGCCCCAATAGCCGGGTGTCAGTTCCTGGGCAAGGAAATAAGGCACTTCTGCCTCTCTCGGCTCTGCATGATAATGGATGTTAAGTTTGCTGGCCAAGTCGAAGCCTGCATGGCGGTAGAAATCGATGTTCCCCTCCATCTGCAGGAGGCCGATGCCCATCTCGCGGGCCTTTTCCAGCGCATACTGAAGCAGCTTCAGTCCATAGCCTTTGCGCTTATAGTCCGGATGGATGCTGATGGGGCCGAAGGTCCAGGAAGGGTAGGGCGTTCCATCGTCTAATGTAATCTCGGCCTTCGAGAACATCACATGGCCGATGATCCTATCGCCGTCCTCCATCACCAAGTCTAGCTCAGGGATGAAGTTTGGACGGGTTCTATACTGATGGAGCACGTAATGCTCCGTACATCCTGGACGATAGACATTCCAGAATGCCTCACGCGTAAGGTTCTCAACCTCACGATAATCTTTGGGTTGTTCTAATCTGATAGTCATTGCTGCCTTGCTTTTTTCTTACTTATTCGTACTTTTTTTGCCAGTGCAAGGACGGTGCAAGCTGGGTACCATCGAACTTGTTCAGATGGTAGACACACTGCCCGTTCTAGCGGTTTTCGGCCGCAAAGTTACGAAATGTTGCGGAAATCACCAAATATCTGGGATGTTTTGCATGATTCTGGGGATGAATGACATCACATGCGTGCCTTCTGCTTCTCGCCGGCGCCCCGAGCCACGGTACTTCGAGCGAGCCTCGCTGAGCTTCCATGTGACGTCGGGCGTGAACGTGCGGCGGGCCCGCTGGGTGTTGGCACTCAGATGGAAAACGTGAGGCAGCTCTTGTGTCGTTGTCCCAGATGATGCCAGCAGCCCCCGACGACATGTCGAGCAGAGAGGGAGGCGGGTAAAAGAGATAGCCGAATTTAGCAAACTGCCCGAAAACACTGGGGGGGTGAGATATTTTACACTCTGAACACACCTTCACTATACTTTACACACTCGCAACAGTAGTGTGCAAAAACTTCGGGACTACCTTCGCAGGTAGCCCCAAAGCCGGAAACGATGACACTCAATAAAGCCTAACTCAACTTTCTGAAGTATGAAAACGACCACAGATTGCACAGATTTTAAGGATTCAAGTTCCTATCCTTTGGAGTTTAGGAGTTTAGGAGTCTAGGAGTGTACGTAGTGGCATTGTTGCGTGTCTTCGGTAGCTAGCGGCCGGAAGTGGAGCACCCGACCTGCGTTCACCTACCCGCCTGCGTCTGGGGATACGCCAAATGGGAGTCCCAATTTCGCTCTCTCGCGTGCGTGCGCGTAATATACAAGCGAAAAAAAGGCGCTACAAGCGCTACTTTAGCACTAAACGAACTGATTGACAAGCTGTTGTTTGTAGCTACAACACTCTTTTTGGAGCTACTCTTGTAGCTACAGGCAGCGAGAAGCATTGATTGGAAAATACTGCCGCCGCTTTGAAAAATACTGCCGCCGTTTGGAAAAATACTGCCGCCGTTTGGAAAAATACTGCCGCCGTTTTGGAAAATACTGCCGCCGTTTGAAAAAAAACTGCCGCCGTTTTGAAAAATACGAACGCGTTTGGAACTGTAGCTACAATAGTAGCGCCAAAAAGAATGATGTAGCTACAAGCAACAGTGTGCATTCCAGTAAGTTAGCTATCAAAGTAGCGCTTGTAGCGCCAAAAAATGCTTCACGCGCGCGCGTATAGGGACCCTAATTCAACAGGAGATAGATGAATCGATGATGGAGCCCACTTTGTAAAGACTGACAAAGAAGAAATCGCAGGAATTCTTCTCCGGCGGCAGCCTTTCCCCTCCCTCAAGGCAGTTGCGAGGAGGGAGCAATTGGGGAGCAAAGCGACGGTGGGGCGAAGCCGGGGTAGGGGTGGGGTCTGTATCTTTTTCTCGGAGAAAGAACAGCCGAAAACAGATTCACTGACGGGATATTAGAGACCCCACCCCTGCTTGAAGATTTTGTCCGCTTAAGGACAAATCGCCCTTTGAGGGAGTGCCTTGCGGAGAAGTTCTTGGACGAGCCAAGCGGCCGCTCGACCTTTGGCGGCTTGCAAGGCAAGAAAGCCGAGCGAATCAGGACCAGTTAATTCAAGGTTAACTGCTATATCATTACCTTTTTTTATGTTTCCGAAAGCCGATATGTCGTTGGTGTCAGTATGCCCTTTCATGAACGCCCTTGACGGCTCGGCCACTGGGGTCATTCATGTTGCGGAAGGCAGCATCCCATTCGAGGGCAACGGCTGTTGAGCAGGCTACGCTGGCCTCAGAGGGCACGCTGCGGGCGGCTGAGTCGCTGGGGAAGTGGTCGGCGAAGATGCTGCGGTAGTAGTACTCCTCCTTGTTCTTTGGCGGGTTGACGGGGAAGCGCTCGGCGGCGTGGGCCATCTGATGGTCGGTGACGGCTCGGGAGGTGATGTCCTTGAGGGTGTCAATCCACGAATAGCCGACGCCGTCGGAGAACTGCTCCTTCTGTCGCCAGACCACTGCGTCGGGCAGCAGGTGGGCAAAGGCTTCGCGGACAATCTTCTTCTCGATGGTCGCGCCTGGGCACATCTTCGCCTCGGGGCTGGTGCGCATGGCGACGTCGAGGAACTCCTTGTCGAGGAAGGGCACACGGCCCTCTACGCCCCAGGCCGACAGGCTCTTGTTGGCACGGAGACAGTCGTAGAGGTGGAGCTTCGAGAGCTTCCGCACCGTCTCCTCATGGAAGTCACGGGCCGACGGGGCTTTGTGGAAGTATAGGTAGCCACCGAAGATCTCGTCGGCCCCTTCGCCTGAGAGCACCATCTTGATGCCCATCGACTTGATGACGCGGGCCAGCAGGTACATCGGTGTGGAGGCGCGGACGGTGGTGACGTCGTAGGTCTCGATGAAATAGATGACGTCGCGGATGGCGTCGAGGCCCTCTTGGACGGTGTAGTTGATTTCGTGGTGGACGGTGCCGATGTGGTCGGCCACGAGGCGGGCCTTTGCCAGGTCGGGTGCCCCCTTCAGACCGACGGCGAAGGAGTGCAGACGTGGCCAGTAGGCTTTCGACTTGGAATCGTCCTCGATGCGGTGTTCTGAGAACTTCTGGGCGAGGGCTGAGATGACGCTGCTGTCGAGACCGCCGGAGAGGAGGACGCCGTAGGGCACGTCGGACATCAGCTGGCGCTTGACGGCTGCGGCGAGGCTGTCGCGGATGGCTTCGACTGAGGCGGGGTTGTCTTTCACGGCATTGAAGTCCATCCAGTCGCGGCGATAATATCGCCGCATACAGGACTCGCGGCTCCAGAGGTAGTGGCCGGGCGGGAACGGCTCGTAGCGCTCGCACTGGCCTTCGAGGGCTTTCAGCTCGGAGGCCACATAGACGGTGCCGTCGCTGTCGTAACCGATATAAAGGGGTATGACGCCGATGGGGTCACGGGCTATGAGGAACGCATCGCGCTCCTCGTCGTAGAGCACGAAGGCGAAGATGCCGCTGAGGTCTTCGAGGAAGTCGATGCCTTTTTCACGATAGAGCGCCAGGATGACCTCGCAGTCGCTGCCTGTCTGGAATTCGTACTGGCCGGCATAGCGGCGGCGAATCTCTTGATGGTTATAGATTTCACCGTTGACGGCGAGCACCTGCTTGCGGTCGGGGCTGTATAGCGGCTGTCCTCCGCTTTCGGGGTCGACGATGCTCAGTCGCTCATGGGCGAGGATGGCCGTGCCGCCACAATATATTCCACTCCAGTCAGGCCCGCGATGACGGATTTTCTGACTCATTCTTAATGCTTTCTGACGCCATTCGGGCGTCTGTTCCTTCACATTTAGGATTGCTACTATTCCACACATAATGATTATTTACGATTTGACGATTTACTATTTAACGATTTACGATGTACTGCTTGATTCTTAGAAATAAGAGATGTAGAGGTAATTGGTCTGGGCAGGATATTCGGCTGCGAGGGTGTCAATCTGGTTGACGGTGGGCACGAGGCCCAGCTGCTTGCGCCACGAGCGGACGGTGAGCCCGGCCTTCTCCATCTTCATGCGCTGTTCTAAGCCGATGGCACGGGCAATCTGGAAGTCGGAGAATCCGTAGACCTTGGCGGCGTGTAGCAGCTGAAAGATCTCTGGCGACTGAAGGTATTCTGCGAACTCGCTTGGCTCCATAGCCTCCGAGAGCTCGGCGAGGAGAGACAGCTCTTTCAGCTGCTGGTCGGTGTCGACGATGTGCTTCAGCTTCTTTAGGAACCAGCGGTCGATCTTCGTCAGTTGGTGAATCTGCTCTACGCTGTAGCCAATCTTCAATGCTTTCGACACGACAAAAATACGCATGTCCGTTGGCTCGTGCAGCGACTTGGCTATATCCTTGATTTTGATTTCGTGGTTCTCTACGAATCCATGCATGCCCTGCCCCATCATTCGCAGGCCCTTTTGCAGCGCTTCTTCAAACGTGCGTCCGATGGCCATCACCTCGCCCACGCTCTTCATCGACGAGCCTAGCTCGCGCTTCACGCCGTGGAACTTCGTCAGGTCCCAGCGGGGAATCTTTACGACCACGTAGTCGAGGGCAGGCTCGAAGAAGGCCGAGGTGGTCTTGGTGACAGAGTTGCTCAGCTGGAAGAGTCCATAGCCCAAGCCCAGCTTGGCAGCTACAAAGGCAAGGGGATAGCCCGTGGCTTTGCTCGCGAGCGCCGATGAACGGGAAAGGCGGGCGTTGACCTCGATGACGCGGTAGTCCTCGCTGTTGGGGTCGAGGGCATACTGCACGTTGCACTCGCCGACGATGCCGATGTGGCGAACAATCTTGATGGCCAGCGCACGCAGCCTGTGATACTCGCTATTGCTGAGCGTCTGCGACGGCGCCACCACTATCGACTCGCCGGTATGTATGCCCAGCGGGTCGAAGTTCTCCATGTTGCAGACGGTGATGCAGTTGTCGTAGCGGT
>JAEEGL014350648.1_pt1 | contig 35023 bp, 31 predicted proteins | sample 9134231 | NCBI WGS metagenome assembly JAEEGL01 (sample SAMN16246548, study PRJNA631951) | gut metagenome | biome: gut microbiome; feature: rumen; material: fiber-attached | host: Bos | place: Iran: Karaj | collected 2018-10 | reverse complement strand
ATGATGAAGTCATTGCTGTCGATAGTTGCGTCAGTAGAATTTGTGATCATGTTTAGTTCTCCTAGCTAGTTTAAGAAAATGTAGTAAAATTTATAGAGAGATCAATTTCTCTTCTCTCAGTCGCAGAGGAGCTTAGGTCCTTTGGACTCCTTCAGATAGTATGTGACCTCGTCCCCGTGAGACTCGATCTTCTCGACTTCCAGGTTGAGCGTCTTGAGCTTCTCTTCTAGCTTTCCCGACAGAACTACGTCCTCGTTGAGCATAGACAGAGATCCAGTGGGCTTTCCAGTGAACACGAATCTAGTCATAGTTTATTCTCCTGTGTGATATTATTTATATCGTGCTTAATTTTAATTCTACTGACGTTTTAAGCCGTTTTTCTCCAAACCCTGAAGTCAACACGGCTATGGATACCAGGGCGTTAAAACGTCTCTAGACCGAAAATAAGCGCCATCGTGATATGTAAAGAAGATTTTACATAAAATTCGAGCGCATTTCCGGCTTTTTCTGTATATATATCTTCCGTGGGAGTCCGTTTTCGGCTATGTCGAAACACTGGCGCCCATAGATAAAGTAGATTTGAAGACACAATGGATACAGATAGTTTTACGATAAAGGCAATTTCAAAGGTGATTTCAAAGGCACAATAAAGGATAAGGATGGCATGAAGGAGTCCCACAGGCTCCAGCCGACAAGCATTCCGCAGTGATCTTGGATAAAACAGAACTGCGACTCTGCCTTAGACAAGCAGTTTCAACAACACAAGCCCGGCGAAGGGAGCGAACAGCAACTCAATGCGAGTATCGGTATGTCGTCGGCTGCTGGGGCGGATAGCTGGTCGCCCGATGAAAAGTCGCTCAGCACGGTCGTTTCGGCCAGAGTCAGCATGAATCCAGGCCGACGAGCCTCGTCTGGGCTCACGGTCTACAATGGCTATAATGAGAGCGAAGACATGCGACTCGCTCAGATGCCGTCATGGCGCTTGAAGATGCAGCTGGGGTACAGGATGACCGCCTCATAAGCTTCAAGGTAAGACCCGAAGGTTAAAGTCGACGCATACACGGGACCACCGAAGAAATGTTCTTCAGTGCCTCTGAAGCGGAGATCCTGAGTTCTGTGGAATGGGCTCGGAGTCTCCGCTCCAGAGACACCGAAGAACTCGGCCCTTGAGTTCGCGCGTGAGCGTCTCTGAGAGGACGTACGAGACGAAGATAACTGCGACATGAGCGTCACATGAGCGTCACATGAGCGTCACATGGCGTCAAACTGAGCGTCAAGCTCCACGTTTTCCACACAAGAGAACAGCTCGTCGAATCGACGAGCTTGAGCGAAGCGAACTCAGAGATCTAGATCACTTCAGCTTCAAGAGTCCCGTGGGATCGAACTGGAGCTCGTAAGAGTTGCACACGCTAGTTTTCTCGAAGTCGATGAATCCTACGGGCACTACAGCTCCGTCAGATGGTCTGTCGATAGAGATCAGAGCTCCGACCGAGACTGTCAGATCGTCTCCTTCGCTGTGCCAGTTCACGGCTGTGACGGCTGCTTCTTCTCCGTTCAGGAACGTCAGAGGTATTCCGTACTGGTCGTACTCCTTCTCGTTGAATCCTGGCTTGAACGGATAAGCTGCCGCTAGATCTCTCATTAGCAATAGAGACGAGTCGTAGATTGGCGGATCGGTAGACACTCCGTTTGCAGCATCGCTAGCGTACTTCTGAACGATCGCGTCCCAGTGAGCCTTCTCTGCGAACTTGTCGATGTACTTGCACTTGTCGATCTTTCCCGAAGCTGGCTCGTTGAAGACTTCGTCATAAGTCAGATCAGTCTCTGCGTACATTCCGTTGTTCTCTCCCAAGATCGACGCTCTCCAGTCGTTGAATCCTCTCGGACTCATCGTGGAAGTGTCGATGGACTTGATCTGAGAAGCAGGAATAGTGTAAGATCCGTCTCTTGGACAGTACGACTCGACTGTTCCGCTCGAAACGATGTCGACTCGGAAGTCGTCGTATGGATCTCTTCCTACGATCCTCGTCGGCTGAGTGAATAGATAGTCGATATAGCTCTCGTATGCTGTGTACTTCATGATCCGTCTCCTTAGTCTTTTTTGAGAGGAACTACCACGACCTCTTTCGGAATATACTGTATATTCTCCACTATCTTTACTGGTTCTATTACCTGAACCTCTTTAGGTATGTATTGTATATTTTCGACTATCGTCACCTTGGTGTTGTCGCTGGGATCTTGCTCTACATTAGGACTGTTCTCAGCGACGATCTCAGTCAGCAGACCGTACTTTCGATCTTCGATCTCTACCTTCTCTGACAGAGGAGCTACCCAGCATCCGATATCGAAGTCTCTCGTGTCTTCGGTGTCGAAATAGCAGATCAAGTCTTTCGTGTCCTGATCGAACAACAGCATTCCGTTGAATCCGAATCCAGAGACAGCGTGTCCTTCTTCGAACGGATCCTTCTCCATAGTGTCTGGATTTATCGGAAGTGCGCTAGATCCGAACTCGTCAGCGTTCAATATCTGTACGACACCCCAGTCAGATGGCAGATATCCGAGATGTAGACAAGCTCCGTCGTTGATTCCTCGGTCTCCACCTTTCATGGCATATCTCAGAACTTTGTAATCGTCGTATGTCCCTTCTCCTTCCTGATGGATCCACAGACCTCTCGAATGTCCTTTAGGCTTCTTGTATCGGATCGTGAATCTCAGAGGATCGACTGACTTTCTAGCGGAAGTCTCGTAGTCCCAAGTGAAGTACTTGTCTCGATACTTGTTCTTGCCTCTCTCGATGTAGATCTTCTCTATGTCTGTAGCTATGTCGTGCTTGATCAACATGTCGTAAGATGATCTGAACCATTGACTCCCGATGAACTCTACAGGAACATAAGCATTGATGCTAGGCTTAGAGAGCTTTCTGTTAACGAAGTTCGGATTTCCAGAGAACATCTGCAGATAGATGTCGTTGTAGTCGCTGCATGGAGAGTTAGCCATTGGTGACATTGATATCTGCATTTTCGAATATAGCTTAGATGTTCCATACAGATATATGTTCTTGCAGTCTAGCAAATATCCAGGAATCCACTCATATCGCTTGTGCATTCCTAATCTCGGATAAGTCTGCCAAGTAGTTTGTTGATATGGCGAACTATATGCGTATACGTCCATGCTTGCTGATGTGCTTCCATATCTAGCCATAGTCTCTTCATAGGCTTGATTTGGATAATCTGTCATCTCGTCGATGTGTCCACCGTCATCTTTCCAGCCATTAGCGTCTATGACCGCTTCTCGTGGTATAGGATACCATTTTGACAGCATAGTTCCATCAATTTGTGGTGACAATGCTTTAGGGGACGATTCTCCATTTAACCAATAAGACTCTGAGTACCAAGGGTTCATCCAAGATGTGTATATCTTTGGATTTCCATCTATCGGGAAATTCGAAGAGTGGTGAGCCAAATACCTAAGATCCTCTGAGTACTTTTCTTTGTAGACAAAGAAGTTAGTCGTGTCTAACATGTTGCTGACATTAGCCCACTCAATGAATGGTGAGAAAATCTTTCGTTGAGTTCTTCTCCTCAAGTATCTCATAAGATCTCTCGTTTTCAGATTCTGCTGATCTGGTGGAGGATCATCATATCCACGTACGTTTTCTTCTCCTCCTATGCTTATGTCCTCGAATCTAAATCCTTGTCTACTGAATCTCATTAGACCATCAGTGCAAGCTTTGATCAGACCGTTGTATGGACTTGTACCCATATCATTCTGTCTATATTCATAGATTGCAGCCACTCCTCCGATCTTGTTAGCTATTCCGATCGTCCTAGTATCCATGTCAATCATGTTACTATCTGTGGTACAGGATTGAAGATCCTGGACAAACTGGTTAGTTCTCTGAGTTATGTTGACACGACAGCGCTTTATGCTTCCACAAGTAGCGACGTTCGGACCATTAGTGTCGTCATTGTCATTCACATTTCCATGCTCAATGAATTTCTCGGAGTGATTGATCATTCCAGCGATACCACCAATGTTGTATATTGACTTCAGCTTGTATTGAATTTGTGAATTAGCAGCTTCTGTCAAATCGTAGGCTGGTATGAGATGGAATGCATTTACGTTACGAACCTTCAGAGTCTGTGTACCGCTTTTTAACTCCGTCATTATTTCGTTCGCTACTTTATAGTTTGCAACGTCTCGTGTATTTTCTTGAATATTGACTACGCTTATAGGGAAATATAGTTCTTTTACTGGTATCTGGAATATGAATGGGAATGTCTCATATCTGACTGTATGTGGATGGTCGTATTCTTGTTCATATCCTTTCTCTGTAGTGTATGGTTCGACCGGAACAGATACAGAACAGTCAATGTACATAAAGTCTAGATTTCCAATATACTGTTCGCCATACTGATCTGCGTCTTGATATTCTGGCGCATGTGCTACTGGAACCTGACCGACTTCTTTTAGGAATATGCCGCTATATGAATCAAGATTGTTGTATTTAGATGACTGAAACGCATCATGTTGAGTTCTATTAGCAAAAGGTACATATATCTTGTTAATCTGATATTGGTAAGCTGCTCTAGTTGTTGATGCCGTTGGGTTGCTAGTTATTATGTTGTTAACGTTTGTATTATGGTCGATTGCCCAATTGATTAGTTGCTTTGCTAGACTTTCAGCTAGACCTGCTCTCGGGTTCTTCCATGTGACTGTCAACATAGATCTTAAGATGCTAGGACGAGAGGCGTTTCTTATCTCGTCAAATATCTTCGCATCGCCGTTTTCAGGCTTTCCGTATATATCCCACAGACCATAAGGATGAACAGAGCAGAATACACCAGGATTGTCACAACCCTCGTTTACATAATTTCCCTGATTGATGTTGTTAGGTGATATTCCAGTCTTGAACGATTCAGGCCCATTATCATCGTATTTGCTTCCAGCTGGCCCCATGTAGTAAACAGCGTCTGTTAAGTTATCATCGCTTCCTCCAACTTTCCAATCAGTAGTTGTGTCATTTGGCCCATATCCTGATGGTATCACGGCATTTTTGTGCCATAGTGTTGAACCGAAGAAATAATCATTATTACCTCCAAATGGCTTATTATAGTTTGGATATGTATAATCGACTCTCATTGTCTGATTGCCGAGCATATCAAATCCCATAGCGACTTTAGCGTCCATCATGTTGCGACAGAAGTTCTTTGCATTCTGCAACGTGTTTCCGAGACTTCCATTGAATGCAGAGCAATAACTCATGATGTCGCCAACTGTCGGTGTATAACTTGAACCGTCAGCTTTTGTGAATGCCTCCTGCTTAGTCCATGTATCAGTCTCATTCAAGCATTTTGCAGCATCACCTAGATAGTTCAGATCCATGTGTCCTACTACATCCCACCAACCACTTTTTCCAGTTTCCGGCTTTAGCATTTCTGTGACTTGACCTGGAGTCAAGCTTATGTGCAAATTGTCAGGCTGGGTCTTATCATAAGGGTTATAGAATTTGTAAGAAGCTAGGTAAGCGTTTGAAGAAGTTCTTGTTGTATCGTAATTGACTATGATAGCAAAACCGGCTGGTACAATCGGTGTTGATGCGGAATACTCATAAAGCTCAAACTGCAACTTTCTATTTCTTATTTCGTCGGGTATTCTATCGCCGATCTTATCTGGCTTATTATTAGCATTTACTCTAAAATTAGTTTGCACTTGAACTACTTCAGGACCAGTATACAGGAAATCATTGAATACGAATGCTGAAACTTTATTATCTTGTAGTCCAGATACGCATCCATCTCCTGGATTTGATGTATGAGGACAGAGACCGTGATAATTGTAGAATCGGTTTGATACTTTTACGCAGTCAGCTGACACCTCTGGATATACGTTATTCACTTCCCAGTCAGTCAGACCTGCTGAAGTCTGGTAGTAGTCATAGTTGTATCCAAAGAAGTTTAGCATGTTGTTGTATGCTGAGTTCATGCTAGCATAGTCTGGCATATACGGATTTGTATCTCTATACTGTCTGACATCTAGCTCATTTTCAGCCTCATTTTCTTTTATGAGATTGTCAGCTTTACAAATGTCAAGATCTACACGACAGTCATATATGTCACCACAGTTCTCTTTTCCGCAAACGTTACCTATGAATCCTACAAATGTGTGTTTGGACTCTTCAATAGCGTGTCTACAGTCGATATTTCGGATAGTTCCAAAGTTGTTTCCTACAATTGGAGACAGATAGTAAGCTATTCTGCTATATGGGTTCATCTTCTGATGTGTAGTTACGTGTATTCCACCATTACCCAATGAATAGAACATAGCGATCTGATCTCTTATCTGATGTGCTAGGTTAGCAGCGTAGTCTGAGTATTCATACATATATCCGAGATCTTTATCTAATCCACCAATGATCTCGTCGCCTACAAAGCTAACCATCTTTCCTATGGACTTGACTGTGTTCTTCATCAGACGGTCTGGAATTACCTGGTCATTCGACATAGTGATTAGTGGTCGAATATATGAAGGAACACTAGAAAGAAGGCCGTATTGCATCTCTCTATATATGTCTGCAAAATATCTATTTCCTGGTGTTACAATCTTTCTCAGTCCTATCCATATCGTGTCTGGTGAAGAATTACTAAGAGCGAAGAAATTTATCGTTGCTGTTGCAGACCCTTGATACTGATTGTAATTCCAGTTAAATCCGTGAGCATACAATGGATTCTTTGGATCCGGAATAACCCGAGTAAGTTCTACGTCATGTAGATCGCAATGTGAGTTGTTAGCTAGCTTTCCTTCGAGATAATGGTCTAAGTTGAACTCTGTTATAGTTCCATAGTCTGTTTTCCATTGACTGTTTTTAATATCCATCCCTAACTGAACATTTACACAAGCGCTAGTGAGATCTTTCCACTTCTCTTTATCGTCTGCGCCAGATTTTTGGATATCTGGATGTCCAATATCGTTGAAGTAGCTGTCCGCACCTTCACAGAAATAACCAACATACGGAATAACGTTGTAGATAGAGTTTATGCAGAACTTGCCAGGAAAGAACGCATTAGTGTAGTTGTTGTCCTCATAGGTGTTCATTCCAGCCTGATACTCGGCTTTGTTTCCAGCTACATACACTTCTGGACAGAATCCCTGATTTATTCGCATCGTACCGGAAGTGATGATGTTCTCTACAGTTCCATAGTTTGTTCCGACAAGAGTTCCGCATACAACATCTGAGCAGTCATTACTGATCTTGTATAGCGATATCTTGTTCATTCCTGTGAACTGCGGAGATATGACAAGACCGTCTTTGACTACACCCTCAGTGCCTAGATATCCGATGATTCCGTTTGAGTTCTTCTTGCAGTGAAGATTCAGATTGTGAATCGCATGACCATTCAGATCGAACACACCTTGGAACGGCTTGTTCGGATTTTCTCCAATCACTGACTCATATCCAGTTCCGCTAGTCTCATTATCAGTTCCAATATCGTCACCTAGAACAATAATGAGTCTATTGTTGAAATTATAGTCATCATTGACTCTCTTAGCTAGCCAGTTCAGATGAGACTTCTTAGTGACATAGTAGAATCCGGAGTTGATGTTTATGTCATCAGAACCTAGATAACCGTTGATCTTGTTCTTGACGTATGTGTTCGAGTTATAGCACAACTCCTCGCCATATACTTTCAGGAATTTCCCTGAGTTGTCGGAGTTTACGAAGATAGGCTTCTCAGAAAGGTCGTCTTCGTAGTAGTTCTGATAGTCGACACCGTACATGTCATACTTGAACTTAGTATCATTGAACGAAGTTGTCTTGTTCCCTTTGCTGAAACGGTCAAAGTCGTCAAGATTTCTGTACTGCTCGATAGAAATATCGTCTGTGTCGTAAGTGTCAAGAAAATCCTCATTCATCGGAATGCCGGAAGCGTTTATCACTGGTCCGACTTCACCATTCAGGATTTTCTCTTTGAAGCTGTTGAAGAAAATTTCACGCATAATCTATTTATCACCACCGCTTTGCTGCATGACTCATACCATTCTTGTCATCTCTATTGACTACTGTGTTATCAGACAGTCTCAAAACCATTTTTGACTTCGGAACCCAGTCAATTGAGTTCACGATAGGAACTTTCTCAGGATTTAGCTCAGACTCTTCGAAAGATGAAACGTCAGTAGGACTCTCCTCGTCTATAGTGAACTTAGAGTACGATAGACCATAGTTTCCGTTGATCATCCAATCTTCGAAACCGTATTCGTCATGCTTTTCGAACATGGAGTCTATAATCGCATTCCAGTTCTCTATATCTTTGTCTGTTATGTCTGAAAGTCCTTCAGCATTATAGTATGTCCCTTCACCCAACCCAGTTCCGAAAAAACCTCCATCGCCATGAGAAGCTATCTTTGTAGAACTAGACCATCTAAGCCAATATGCGATCCATAGTACGTTATCATTTCCTCTCATAAAGCAAGGATGACCTATGTTAGTATGGATATTTCCTCTAGAGACAAGATAATCGTTTATAAAACCATTATAAGGTCTGTTTATTAGTTGAAATGTACTTCTTGCGTATAATTTTATCTTAGCTTTCTCTAATGGGAGCGGCATCCACATACCCCAGTTCTCTAGCCATCGTACGTGAGGAGTTGATCCCATCCTCCAGCCAGTACCAGCTGAAGTAGATATAATCTGTTGCTTATTCAACGGAGAACGCGTGGTAAAAGACTCTAAACATGCTGGATCGAAAATATATACTTGCATAAAGACGGTTCGTGTGATCAAGTTTACTTCATTATAAGAATCTCTTATAAGTCCCTTTAATGAATTGATCAATGAAGCATTGTTATGATCTCTGTCCCAGTTTGCCCAAGCGTCTCTATATCTAGTAACAAATGAATTTACGGCAGCTCTGTCATTTTCGCTAAGCAGCTCTTGATTTTCTATCAATGATTCCGGAACAATCGTATATAGATATAGGTCTCTATTATTGTTATTGCTGATCTTACTTATCGCAGAACTATAATCGCCATTTTTATCAGCAAATGCCATCTGCAATAGAAAGTTGTTTCCCTTCTTCATATATCGGTCATATAGTTCTATCATCCATTTAACTGGCATCCATGACCTAAGAAATCCGTTCCACATGTACAGACTGAGGCAGTTTCTAGAAAGCTCGCATAATGGGCATTCGGATATAATCTCGATTACACTTTCAGCCTCACCATCAGCAGTAGGAGAACTGAAAAACATCTGTATCATCGTCGATATCACAGCTGATACAGTGGCTAAGCTCAGTCTATCCGTTACAACCTTAGATGCATCTATCAAGTCGTGCATAACTCCAGACAAGCGTCCAGATATACCGCCAGTAATTCTGTCAGCTGCAGACAACAACTTTTCGTTATACCAGTTTATCGCTTTGACCGGAGCAGTAGCTATCTTATCAGCAGTAATAACAGAGGCGTCAACCCAGTCTGTGACGATATTTGTAGGTAGATCTACATACCAATCTCCATCCAGTTTACCTTCTGCATACATTTGTGCAAGTTCTAATCCAGCTGCTAGAACAAAGTCACCTCCTCCAGCCAAGATACCAACGAGGAGATGAGCTGCAGTAGAACCCCAACCAGCATTCCCTCCTAGAGAACCAGAGACCATGTGGACTGTAGGCTTTATATAGCACCAGTTAGAGAGACTGTCTACCCAGAACCAGTTCGGTATATTATCCTTCTCTGCCGCTTCTACACTTTCGAATATATTTTCTTCATCGGATAGTCCTAGAGCCTTTGGAGAGAATACTGGCATGAGATCGGTTCTCTCGACTTCTTCTCCTGAATCATCTTCCGAGCCATAATAGTACTCAGACGGAGACAGCCACCCGTACTGATCCTTCATCTTCTCTCGTACTTCGTCTATAGGCCCTTTGTTGTCTGAACCGAATGCCTTTGCTTCGAAGCTAGATACTGATTCGTCATTTCTCTGGACTAAGTTTCTGTACTTTATCTCATCAGCCATGAATACACTCTACAAGTTGCTATATAGAGTATTTATGCTATTTTTCTAGACTTTGCTTATTGTGACGTGCCAACGATTCTCGTCTACTCTCGAACAAGATACTGTGTGTCTGGAGTCTCTCCCTCTGTGTCGACGGATATTCATAGTGATCGGCTCTTCTTCATCACGTACTGAATTCCAGCAGTCTACACCCTTTAGCATATCGACTACATAGTGCCATTTAGCTTCATCTTCTCTGAGACCAGAGATCTTCAGAAATGCCTTGTCGGCTTCTAGAATCCGTCCTACCTTGTTGACTGTAGCTGTACCAATCATCGCTGATAAATATACTAAATAATAGGTATTCTGTAAATACTCATGATCGAAGAACACGGACTTAGCTTTCTAGAATTCCTGGAGAGAGCCTTGAATGAAGAAGAAGAGCTCAACGAAGCTCTGTATCGAAAGGCTGTGATCCGAAAGGGGAAGAAGAAGATCAAGTGGTACTCCGACAAGCCTGGATTCAAGATTCAGTATGACAAGAACGGAATTCCTCACGAGAAGCGTATAACCGGAGCTGAGAGAAGACGTCGCAAACTCGGTCAACGTACTGGAAAGATCAAGAGAGCCGCTATACAAGGAAAGATTCAGCTACGACAGCAGCTCAGCAACCGACTCGGAAAGATCACTGGAATTAGAAATTCTGGACAAAAGAGCACTGGAAAGTCTCTTGACGCTTCAAAGTCATTCTTGAGTCGTGAATATCCTATAATGGACGATAACTTCAGCATGACTAATCTGGAGAGCTGATCATGATTAGATTCTTAGAGTTTCTTGACAGAGTAGATGAGGGAATGCTTAGAAAGCGCATGGTCAGAGACGGAAAGGTCATTCAGAAGTGGAAGACTACTAGACCTGGAACTCATCGAATCGAATATGACGAGAATCACAATCCTCGTGAAGTCAGAATGACTCCGGAAGAGATCAAGCGAAGAGAGATGGGTCAGAAGACTGGAAAGACCAAGAGAGAAGCAGTTCAAGGAACAATCGAAAAGAAGCGCAAGCTTAGCTTCAATGTCAGAAAGAGAACTGGTCTGAAGAAGTATGACAAGAAGTTCCCTGATGTGAATTCGGAGCATGACGAGTCAGCGGAGTGATCGATATGAACGAAGCGGAGTTCATGAAGCTTCAGATAGAAGAGATCGAGCGCGAAAAGTGGCTACAAGGTGAACGCCAAGGTTCAGATCCTGGAAATGAGTTTGTCAGACAGTGGATTCTCAATCACGCAAAAGAGTTCAGAGAGAAGCACAAGCCAGAATGATCATTTGACTGGAAGCTTCTTCTCTTCGCTGTACAACTTCAATCGATTCGATCTCATTCTCTGGTCAACTTTGCAAGTTATCTGGACTTCCATCTTTTCGCCCATAGAGTCTTGGTCTAGCTTGTAAGACCAGTCAGTGATAGCTACAATAAAGTATGAGTCAAGGATTCCGGCACGTAAAATGTCTAGTCGATGAAGAGACTCGTTGAACTTCAACTTGCCGAGTGCGATTCTCTGTCTGTCACTCCATCCTCTCGCTAGAAGCTGATCTCCAGCTGCTGCTACTGCATCGACAGCTGTTTCGATTGTATCCAGAAAACCCATATCTTTACTACTTTTATCATCACCGAATATCACTTTTCCAGCTTCTTCTACAGCGCTCTTTGCGATAGGAAGAACTCTTCCGATGCCAGCGATAGCCCGATCGACGTTGCTACTAGCCATATTGAGAAATGTATCAGTAGCGTCTACTGTAGCATAGTCTGTCAGATATTTTATGACTTCACTCTGGTTCGATGGAGGACAAGTCGGATCAAACAGATCACCTGGTCTCTTCCATACCTTGAATGACAACTTGAACTCTCCGCTCAACTCCTCAGACCTAGCCATTTGAGCAGTGTATCCTCCAGCAAGCTGCTTGCTCAAGTTAGCTCCAGTAGCTGCTCCTACAGCTCCTAGAACACCGCCGTTTCCATCACTTCCTATAGAGAAGGTCTTGACTAGAAAGTCAGTAGCTGTCTGTTGGGGACCTTCGGAAATTGACGTACTGAAATCGAGTGTAGGAATGTCGTCGAGAATTCCGCATATAGAGGTGTATTTTGGTTTCAAGTTGTCGTCATTCTTTCGTCCAGCAGCTAATCCTTCGTTAGTGCTAAGGATAAACCAATTGTTTCCATACAGATTCTCGCTGAATCCACGATAAAGATCAATTTTAGATCTCTGCTTAACCGAGTAGTCTATAGCCATCTTCTATCCTCAGTATTTACACATATTGATGATCTGCGTCGGTAGAACTTTGCATACGCTCTTCAGTGTCATACTTATCTCACAATACTCTGGACAGCATCCTACTCTCTTCTTGTTCTGCATTATTCTAACAACGTGTGGTGAGAACTTGAACTTCAAGGAGGATATGAAGAAATCCAGTGGTACTTTGTCAGCCATCGAGTTCAATAAAGGCTTGTTGTCTGTGTCCCTAAGAATGACTCCGAAGGATGATCCTATTCGAATTCCGATAGCGTCAGTATTTACTCCAACTACTGCCTGAAAAGCGCTCTCGGCTCCATGCAAGGCTTCCGTCGGATCTAAATTCCAAATTCCGCTTCCTAGATCTTTAATTCCATTCAGTGCTCTAGTTCCTCTATCTGATAGAGTGTGTTTTCCGCTGCTATTTTTATCTGTCCATTCATCCCATACGCCTTGTATGTTCTCTTTTATAATTTTTAGAGAAAATTCTTCTTTAGGCATCATACACTTTTTCCCTAGTTGAAGCCACTTGAACATGCTAGTGGACTCTCGAACAACTTCAACTAGATTCTCATTATCTCTTCTTAGACCTTCGACATGAGTATCATTACTAATGATTGGATATGCCATCAGTGAAAGGTCGAGCTCGATGTATGCACCTGAATCTGACAATGATGCTGACAGCTGTGTCCACTTGTCTGTCAAAATCGGTGGATGGTAATGGTCTCCAGCTAGCATTCGTACAAGCTTTCCCGGGATACTGTCTCCTGCTCCAGCGAAATTCGCTATCTTGTTCGCTATAAAAGCCGAGTTGCTCTTATCCCAGTCTCCCCATTCAGTTGAATACTTGATCTCTGGAAACTCTTTCAAGAACGCCGTGAAGACAGCTTTATCTCCAAGAAGATTACGAGCTTCCTCAGATAAAGGGACAAGAGTTAGTGATCCTCTCCTAGCTCTTCCACCATATATGTGAATCTCTTGGCTCATCCGCTACGCTCCAGAAACTGCAGGATTTTGACCAGAAGTCTTAGATCCTTCATTATCACTATTCTTTCCCGACCACGTTGTCTTATACTCTTCGAAGCTTACGTAGAATCTTCTCACTTCTGACAATATGTCTTGAGTAGCTTCTAGCAGATACTGCTCTGAGTTATCTGATATTCTAGCATCAGTGCTGTCTATAGGTTTGCTGAGAAGACTTACCCTGCTGTCTGTGTCAGCTTCTCTCAAACTGATGACACTCTCGTTGAGCTTTCTGAGACCGCTGTCTAGTGACTTGAACAGAGCTTCCTGGTTCGCTGTCAATGGCTTTATGGCGTTAGCGAATACTTCTGCTGGCTCCTCTTGATTCTCGGATACCTTTGGAAGATTCTCTACCTTGACGGTCAAAGTAGATCTTAGGATAGTTAACAAGTCATTCTGGAACTCCGTATCATAAGCTACAGTAGATTCATTAGTCACTTCGTTAGTGTTTTGTCTTCTAGATATTTCTAACGTATCGCTTATTATACCTGCCATAGTTCCAATTGCTAATCTGGAAGCGTTTATGACATTTCGGAACAAGAATGAAGCCGCGTTCAATCTATTGAGAATAGCTTCGTTCGTGTTCTCTATCTGTACTAGATTTGTACCGATATCGAAAATTCCGGTTGTGATGGATTCACGAGAAGAGTTTATCGCATCTACGATGGAGTTAGCACCCTCGTTTGAAATCTCTGGATTAGTAGAGCTAGAAGATGAACTGTAAGATCCAAATATCAAACCTTTCAATCCACCTTTAACCACATCTCTAATGTCGTGCGAGATGCTTATTACAGCATCTGCGATCTTGCTGAATATGAGATAAAGTCCACCGAATATCACTGCTAGACCTCCGACAATAGGAATAGCTAAAGCGATACCTACGTTGACTGGACTAGACCAAGCCTTCAAGAATAGCGTAGCAGCATCAAGGAAAGCTTCTACCTTCTTGACGATAGGAAGAGCTTCGAGACTAGCTGCAGCTCCACTTACTGGACTAAGTCCTCCTATATCGCCACCGCCAACGGCTTTGGCTGTCATAGCCTTATTGTTTATCCCCTCCATCCCTTTCAGTAGTCCAGTATTTGAAGAATCTATAGATTCTTTTATTGCGCTGCTACTGCTTATAGAAGAATCAGATATTGCTTTCAAGTCGTCGTGCACAAGCGGAATGAATGACTTGAACTCGAATAAGATTTCTGAAGTTCTGTCAAACTTCAGCTGCTCATATATGAGAATCTGGTCAAGAGCGAGATTTGTTAAATCTGTCTTAGATGAAGCTATCTCTAAAGCTAGCTTCAAATCTTTCTCAGTCCATACGACTAGATTACCTATCTGTCTAATCTCGGCTTTGAGCTCTTCTAGTCTTCTCTTCTCGTCTACTGACATAGATAGTCCTTATACACTATTTACACTTTCCTTCCAGCTATCTAGACTGAGTGTCTGTTTACCCATGTCGTGTTCACCTTCTCATTGTCATTGTTCAAGAAGTCTTTCTTTCCTGATGTCGAGTAGTCCTCTCCCACCTTAGTGAAGTCATATCGGTTCGTCATGCTACCAGGCCACGAGTTAGTAGCAGAATCATAGCTAGCATCTTCATCGACGTGATAGTTGCCAGATACTGCGATAGTCGACTCATAAGGATCTGGACTTCCGTTCAGCTGTCCAGAAGTGAATACCCATAGATCACTGTCCTTCTCATGTGTGAAGTATGACTCGTAATCCTCTACTATCTTGTACCTTCCATCTGAATCTCTCTTCAATATTCCATTCTTGACGAGTATTGAATCGTCTGGGTCTGCTATAGTGAATTTTCCATCCTTGCTCTTTAGCGAAATCTCTAGTGGTATCTCTTTGTAGACTGCTATGCTAGGATTAAGCTTGAGAATGATCTGGTCGATGATAGCGCCGTGCTCGATCTTCGTATAGACTTGACCTTCTATAGTGAAAGAGAATTTAGCTTCCAGCTCACGCTTGTCTTGTTCACCAAAGTAATCTTGATAGTCTACCGAGACTGAGTCAAGCTTCATCTTTACGTCTCTTCGTATGTTCATGAACCAGAACTCTTTTATGAAAACGAAGGCGTCTGGATCAAATCGGCTAGAGATCTGCTCTACTATCTGGAGAATGTCAGCGAACTTGTCGGCTTTAGCAGTGAGCTCAATTCCGATATTGTATGGAACGGGCTTAGCGTCAGACCACAGCAAATCTACATATTGCTCTTCTATTCCTTTGCTCATCAGATACTGGTCATAGAATGTTCTTATCGTATTTGAGGACGCTGCTCTTGCTTGATCATACTGGAATGATGTGATCTTGTAAAACATGTTCGGCAGAGGGATATAATAGGTCTTGCCGCTCTCTTCTTCTCTTCTGTAGTCGTGAGACTTAGCTCTTGGACCGAACTTTAGAGGAACTTGGATCTTCTTTCTTGGATATCCGTTCTCGTCAAATCTTACGACATACATGTCATTGAAGAACTTTCCGAACGCTATGATGATAGCTCTAACCGTGTCGGCGAAGTAATAGTTGTTAGGATATCCGAAGTTGTTGGCGTCGTCTAGAGTAGCTCTCCACCAACCATGCTCTTCTGGATTATATCCTGGACTCTTCCAGTTGCTCTCTGCCATTCATACACTCCAAACTTAGATATATATATTTACACGGGTTTGTGAAAGACAAAATGACAGAACAGAACTACTTCAATGTCAACTACGAGAACCTGCCGAGTCTCGGCAGGTACTACAAGAACGGGTCTTCGATCAAGTTTCGAATCTTGAACATAAGAGATCTGAAGTTTCTAGCAGCTATCAACAAAGACAACTCGAGAGAAATGGTGAATGAGATTCTCAGACGCTGCTTGCTATTAGATAAGGTAAAGTTTGAAGAACTGCTTGAGATAGATCGTCTGTCTCTCGTGTTCTATCTTCGGACCAACACATTTCAGTTGTCTAACGGATATCGAACAGAGTTCAACTGCCCATATTGTCACAACAAGGTGATTAGAGATATAAAGCTTCCGGAGATAGCTACACGGAACATCGATGACTGCTTTATATCTGAAGAACGTATACACGGGAAGGTAATATCAGCTATATACAAGAAAATAGTTGACAATGCCTATAAGACTGGGGAACGAGATCTAGACACTATATTGAACTTCACGAACTGCGAAAAAGAACTCAAGATAGTCGATCCAGAAGATCTACTCGTTCTCCCAGCAGATGAATACGCAAAGCTTCTCAGCGTAGCAGAGAGGGCTAGATGTGGGGTATTGGGATATGTGGACATAACCTGTCCAAGCTGCGGTCGAACACTTCGTGTAGGAATAGATCTAGCAGACGAGACACTGTTCAACAAGGTCTCTATCGTTCAGATGATCAAGAATCGTGTTCAAGTTAACAAGTACTGCGGATGCGACATCTCAGACGATATGCCATACAACGAAGTAGAGATCATGATAGCTTATGTTAATGAGCTAATAGAAAAAGAAGCAGAGATGATGCAGAAGAAGTCTAGGAGATAGCTGATGGATGAATATTTGAGCAAGCGCTTCGGAAATATCGAAGATGACTGGATGGATGGATATGGAATATCCGACTTCAAAGAGCAAGAGAACAACAAGTCATGGACCGGAAAAGTGATCGATGTGAACGATCCTCTAAAGATAGGACGTGTAAAGGTCAAGATCTTCGGAATATATGAGGATATTCCAGACGAAACACTCCCTTGGGCTCTACCTCAGACTAGTTATCTTGGAGCTTCTAGCTCTAACCTCATTGTTCCTCCGATAGACACAGTAGTTCGTGGATTCTTCGAGAATGGAGATCTGTACAAGCCAATATACACTTCTATCATATCAGCAGAGGATCCACGAGAAGCAGCTGCTGAGAGCTACGCTGGAATGCGAGGTCCTGGCGACAGCATCATGGACGATGCAGTCAACACCGATTATCCTCACACGATGGTATTGATGAAGACCGATGACGGTGAAGGTGTTACTCTGAACAGAAGAAACGGAACTATGAAGATTACGCATAGATCTGGTCTAAAGATGCAAATCGATCCAAACGGATCTATCACGATCGAGCAGAGCATGTCTAAGAAGATCACGACTAGCGAAGCTGCTAAGATGGATGTAACGATTGAAGGCGACTTTAATCTGACGACAAATGGAGAAGTCAACATCAATGCTCAGAAGAATGTGTACATCGATGCCGTTCTCGGCGACGTAAATCTAGGAAGAAACAGCCTGAAGACTCTAGTTTGCGCTCATCCCGCTTGCTTTGTCACTGGTGCTCCGACTAACGGTGGAAACACTAACGTGAAAGCCTAGAAGTTGGTCGATATGATCTTCTTCCAGTCAATCCAGTTCTTGATCGTGAATGACAGAGAAGTGATATTAGCTGACGTATCCTCAAGCCACCCCATATAGTATCTCTGCTCGATAAGCGCTCGGTTTATCTTAGCTACTTCATCATCGAGCGCCGTCTGCTCAGAGGCTTCTTTAGCTGTGTAAGCGTATCCGCCATCTTTAAGCTTGTTTTTCGCTTTTGCTGTAGCCTCTTCCAGCTTGGTCTCTAATGTAGCTACGACAGCGACTTGCTTTCGATATGCGTCGATATACTTCTGCTTCATGCCTGGAATCTGCATATTCTTTTCCAGAATATCGTCCGGATTGTCTGGCATCAACAAGTCTTCGTCTGCCATTGATTGATATTTCAGAAAATCTTCTCTTGTCATTTCCACTTCTCCAAAACTTTATTGAGGTTGTCGTGAAGCTCTGTCACTTTGTCCCAATCCATTACATCATCGTCGTCAAGACCGTGCACATCATCTAGACGGCTATACATATCATCGATTGCGCTTAGCCACTGTCTCGTCATACGAATTATGCATCGATGCAGCCTGCGGATTTCCATACCAGCATCTACGCTGTCTGCGTAAGCCGTGGCTTGAACATCTTTGATCTTCTTTTCGAGCTCTTTTACCTTCGCACGCTCTTTGTCGAGCATATCTTCAAGCTCATCACGTCCATAAGAATTATAGCTTAACATTATGCCTCCTCCAGCCATTCATAGAACTGCTCATGATCAGTCTTGATGGCCTTTTCTATCTGCTTGAACAGCTTCTGCTCGAAGTACCGGCTCTTTCGCTTTTCACGATGCTCACCATACTTTTTGATGAGCACCAGCACGTTTTCTTTTTCTTCGGCAGTCAATCAGATATCCTCGGATCAGGTTCCTTTACACAGTAAATATACAAAATTTTTAGCTAAATCTAAACCCCAAAAATTGCTCGAAAATTCATAAAAGAGCGCATTTTGTATATTTTAAGGTGATATGTATATTCAGTTCAAGAGCATAAAGTTTCGGAACTTCATGTCATACGGCAACGGGTGGACGAAACTGGACTTCAATGACAAACTCAACATCATAAACGCATCGAACGGATCAGGCAAGTCAGTCATAATTGACGCTATCTCGTTCGTGCTGTTCGGTAAGCCATACCGAGACATAAAGATGAAGAGCTTGGTCAACTACATCAACAAGCGACATCTAGAAGTAGAGATCGAGTTCGACATAGGCCGAGACAAGTACAAGATGATGAGAGGGCTTGCGCCGTCAAAGTTCAAGTTGACTAAGAACGGAGAGGAGATAGACAATCTATCTTCAAAGAAGCTCAACCAGATGGAGATCGACAAGCTGCTCGGCGTCAGGTATCTGTTATTCAAGAATGTCATGTGTATCGGTGCAATATCCAATGTACCTTTCTTCAATATGAGTCTGCCTGATCGTAGAGAGTTGCTTGAGACAATCTTCGGCTTGACTAATATCGCCGATATGTTGAAAGAAGTCAAGCTTCGCAACTCTAACAACAAGATGACGCTGTCCACGAGCACCGTCTCAAAGACTGGAATTCTGAATAGTATCAACGACATGAACAACTTCATTGATGAGACCAAGAAGAGGAAGCTAAAGTTCAAAGAGATTCAGAACGGACGGATAGTCAAGATCCGAGAGCACATAGATGAGCAGAAGTCTCAGATAGAAGATCACCGAGACAATATAAAGAAGTGCGAAGATAAGCTGGAAGAGATAGGTGATAATTTTGACGAGATCGAGAATATCAAGATTCGCATCAATGAACGCAATACAGCTATAGTGAAGCACGATGCTAAGATAGAAGATCTCAAGTCCAGATTATCAAACCGAGATCAGGCAGTCTGTCCCGTATGCGGAACTGATATGTGCTCTGAGCATGCCGTCAAGTATTTTGAGAAACTGGAATCTGAACTTCGTGAAGAGCAGGGCAGCTTGGATATTCTAAAGCCGTTACAAGAGAAGGACGAGAAGTCTCTCTCTGTCATGCAAGGGAACAAGAAACTCTATGATGCTATAGGGTCAAGGCTAGTGCAAGAGAAAGGGGCAATCGAAGTTCTAGATCGTGGTATATCTTATGATGAAGACCAGATATCAGAGATAGAGACAGACACTGGAGACTTTGACACGACAGATAAGGAGTCTAAGCTAGCTGAGTACCAAGAGCAGCTGAGATTGACTGAGCAGACGATAAACGAGACGGCGGAAGAGATAGCGATAGACACAGACCTGATAGAGGTGCTGTCAGACAACGGCATAAAGCGGTACTTCTTTGACCAGATAGTACCAATCATCAACATCAAAGTGAACGAGTATGTGAGAAAGTTCGGACTAGATCACACGATATACTTCGACAATCTTCTCGACTACACTATAACACGTGGCGCTTTCGAGATGGAATACAACTCTCTGTCAAATGGTGAGAAGACCAGAGTCAATGTCGCTATGCTGCTAACGTTCTATGACATCGCAAAGCAGCTCAGCAACTGGAGCTGCTCGATACTGTTCATGGACGAGATATTTGACACCGGAATAGATGCAGAAGGCATATCGAGCTTCTTACAAGAGCTAGTATCTATGCTCAACAGAGACCAAGGACTCGGCGTGTACTTAATTTCTCACAAGCTAAATGTTCTAAATTTGAATAAGATAAGCTATGAGACACTGAAAGTCCAGAAAAGAGGAATGTTCAGCCAGATAGTCAAGGATTGATATGAAAATAGCGCTAACAAGCGATCTACACTTTGGTGCGAGAGATAGCGACAAGATATTACAAGATTCACAGTTCAAGTTTTTAGAGCAGTTGGTAAGCGACTGCAAAGATCGTTGGATAAAGGACATATACATTCTCGGTGACCTGTTCGACACAAGGCATGCGATAAACGTGCTGACCATAAATCGAGTGATAGCATTCTTTCAAAAGTATGAACATGATCGAATTCGATGGCGTATTCTTCTCGGCAATCATGACCTCTATTATAAGAACTCGATTGATGTGAACTCACTCGTTCTTCTCAACAAGATAGATAATGTAGAGATCATCGATAAGCCGACATTAGTGAATGATACACTGCTATTGCCGTGGGTTACTGACTATGAGCAGTTTAGAAATGAAGTAGAAGGCAAGATGTCTTACAAGCGCTTATTTGGCCATCTAGACGTGATCGGCGCAAAGATGGACAACTACAATGTGTCAGAGAACGGCTTCACAAAGGAAGAGTTGTTCAAGTCGTGGCAGTACATATACTCTGGACACTATCACAAGCACTCTGAGACGGTCGTCGGCGAGAACAAGCTAATCTATCTTGGAACTCCGTATCAATTGACAAGAGCCGAGATTGAAGAGAAAGGATTTTACATTCTAGATCTTGACACCGAAGAGCTAGAGTTTGTGAAGAACAAGCACTGCATAGAGTACAAGAAGTTGAAGTACCCGGATATGCCGGAAAATATAGACGGATTCGTTCGTGGAAACATAGTAGATGTAGAAGTGAGCTGGGAAGATGGTAAGTATATGAACAAAGTGAATGACTATATCGTAGAGGTAGAGTCTCACGGACCCGCTTACCCAGTCAATGTAGTGTACCAGCAACGCAAGGAAGTAGCGTCTACCGAGAAGATAGACGCTTCAAAGATAACAATACTTTCGCTTGGAAAGAAGTACATCGACGAATGCGAAGACATCAAGAACAAGTCTAAAGTGTTCGGTGCCTTCTCCGAGTTGTATTCGAAGTATTCTGGTCAGTAGTCTCTTCTACTTCTTTCTTATTTTCAGTATTAGTGTCTTTGCTCGGCTTAATTTTGAATAATCCGACAGCTTTGTATGGTGTTCTGACTCTTACGCTCATTTTATCTTCTCCTATAGTCCTAGCTTGTGCTTCAGTGAACCTGGGAGATACTTCTGAAGCATATATATGATTCTGTCTTTTCCTTCTCTTCTGAGATCAGCTATACACTGTCTAGCTTGTATCTGAAAGAAAGGATCGTTGTTCAAGTTCTGTGTGAAGTCGTCTATCTCTCCGTCGTTTAGATACATCTCTTCACGTCTGTTCTTCCTCTTATTGATTGTCTCCAGCTTCTTGAATGCATACAGCTCGACTAGCTGGACGATCCAAGACTTCGGCTTGTCTTCAGCGCAGAAGTCCCAGAATCCGTCTTCGCGATCGTCGTCCATGTCCAAGAAGACATGAGGCTGTTCATTCAGCATCTGTTCAACAAGAAAGCTCATTAGTTGACTCCTACCAAACTGTTGTAGAACACTATCACTCCAGCACACAGCTTCAGTACGTCCATGTCTCTGTCGTCGTATAGAGTGATGCACTTGAATGACTTAGGCGAGCAATTGTTCCAGTCATGCCAGTCGAACTTCTCCTGCTCTACTATACTGATCGTCTGTTGACAAGCGCCACGGATCTGCTTCTCGAAGTTCTTTATCTGGTCACCCATTGCGTCATATTTGGTAGTGTTAGAGCAGTTGTCAGCGAAAGACTGATGAACAGCCTCCACGATCGATTTAGCTGCTTCGAACTGTGGCTTGATCTTCTCGGCAAGTGCCTGTCTAGAGCTCTTTGGCTTTTCCTCAGACACTTCTTGAGACTGCGTCGGTTGCTCTGCAGGTGCAGATTGTTCTGGCTGAGGAGTGTCAGTAGAAGGCTCACTCAGAAAGTCAGCTTCGTCAATCTTATTCTTTCTAAAGTCCATAAATCTCTTCATGTGTTATACTCCCTTGTACAGCTTCTCGGCTTGTTCCTTATCTTGGAGTGCTTGACTCTTTTTGACTGCGTATGGTATTCCTTTTTCACCAAATACCTTGCTAGCTGTCTCCTTAGACAGTGTACAAGATACGTTAGTCGGTCTTCTAAGCATCTCAAGTCTCGGCAATAAGATCTTGAAGAATGCCTTCATATTCTTGAAGTCCAGATTGCGAATAGTCAAGAAGTTCGTTATGTTTGTGATCTTTCTGAACATAGATAGAGCCATGTACTCACGTCTGACTTCGTCCCTGAGATTGCCTTTAGCGTCTTTGTTCAAGATAGCCAAGTTCTTCTGTAGGTTAGTCGTGCACTCGATAAGCTTCAGATTCTTGATTCCAGTCAACTTCAAGTCGACATTTTTGATCTTCTCAAAGTTCGGATTGCTTTCAATACCGTCAATATATTTGCTATACTCCTGTATAAAATCTTCAAATAGACGAGCATAAGCGAAGAATGTAGAGAACTTAGAGTTCTTCTGGATCTCCACTTTCAGATTCTGGTTTCTCTGAATCATTCTAGCCATGATCGGATCAGACTTGATCCAGTGATCGACACCCTTTGAGAGAACCAACTTGTAAGGATCCTTATTCTCAGTAGCCTCGTTGATCATCTTCTTGACATAGTCGACAAATATGAATGACTCTGCTACTCCATCAGTAGTTCCTAGCACTCTGTCTGCAGTAGCTCCGTCCACGTCTTGAGAGATTAGCTGTGTGTATATCGCCTGTCTCTTGTCTGCTGGAAGATTAGATACATCCTTCAGATCTTTCACATTGTACTGTTTTCCTTCTTCGCTGCTGAAGAATTTCTTTATCTTCTCCAACTGTGCTTTGTCAACTTCTTCTTGCTTGTTTTCTTCAATAGTGAAAGGTCTAATGCTGAATTGCTGGAATTCCTTCATTTGACCATAGGTTCCAGCGAATGACCTCATCATGATGTACAGAAGACAGTTGTATCGGAGTACAACACTTACGATAGTGTTTTGAAGCTTTTCTAGATCTTCTTTTGATAGCTTGTTTTCTGTGCTAGTCTCTTTATTCTCAGTAGGTTCCTCTGGACTCTCATCTTCTCCAGAATCTGCTAACTTGTCTATCTCATTATTCTCGCCGGCTTCTCTGATCCAGGATTCATTCTTTTGCGGTTTCTGATTCTGGGCAGGCTGCTCTTTCTTAGCTTCACCTTCTTTTTCATTCTTAGCATCTTCCTCTTTCTTAGAGTTAACACGCTTCTCGTCATATCCGATGTCTTCTAGATCTTTCTTGAAGTTATATCCTTTGATGAGCTCTCGTTGAATCTCTTTGATCGACTTAGTCACTGACTTCTTCGTGACTTCTTCACTATTTTCACCAGAATCTTGAAGATCAAAGCCAGTGAGTCCCATCTCTCTATACTTCTTCTCGGCTTCTTTGTTCTCTTTCCACTTCTTGATGTTTCCTAGCATGTTGTTCAAAGTAGAGTTAGGATTTAGAATCTCGTGAATACCGAAGAAGAACAACTTCACTGGAGCAGTAAGGAAGTTAGTCTCAGAACCCATCACTGTATCGTATACAGTGTCTTTAGCGGCTTTACCAGCGGCCGTTAGACTACCATACTTAGCATCGTTGAACCAGGCTGATCCTTCTTTTGTAGATGCAAACTTAGAGAAAGCTTCAGTCGAAGTGACATTCTTCCATGTCTTGTACTTTGTGCTTCCAGCCTTCATTGCGTCAGCGTATTCTTTGCCCATAGTGTTTTCAAGGATACGCTGATTGAACTCGTCATACTCGATCTTATCGCCATTCTGGATTATCTTGATAGCGTTCTTTCTAGCATCTTCTTGTGTCTTCTTCAAGAATTCAAAGTCCTTCTGATAGGATGGATTGTTCTTCTCAGCGTTCTTGACATATTTCTTATCGATCTCTTTTCCGTCTATCTCTGCGCTGATAGCCTTCAGATCAATTCCCTTATCGGTCTTCTTAGCGTGAAAAGTGCTATATACAGCAGCATCTTCCTGAACGAAAGTCTCGAACTGCTTCAGAATGTCGTTGCAGCCATTGATAGAGAGTTGAAGGTCCTCTTTGCTAGGATTGTCTTTGTTGACTTTCTGCAACTTGTTGTATCTCTCCAGATTCACTAGCACGAAAGCCATGAATCTATATCGATACATCTTCTCGATAGACTTCTGATCTGCGAATACCTTCAGTACGTCTTTAGCTGTCCACTTGCTCATAGTATTCCTTGCTTTATACTTGTTATTTATACGCAAAAAGAAGAGCTGCTGAGTTAGTCAGCAGCTCCGAACGTTCTACGATAGCTATCTAAGTTCGACTATTAGTCTTCCATAGAGCCATAGACATTTTCGTTGTCCATAGCGTCCACAACTTCGGCAGCAGCTTCAGCGTCTGCTGAACCGTCGTCTTCATATTCGACTTTGTCGACGATAGACTTGATGGCTTCGAGCTCGGCCTTGGTCACCTGAATAGTGATCAGTTCGCCGTCATCTTCGACATCAGCAGGAACCTCTTCTCCGCCTTCGACAGCAGCAACGACTTCTTCTTCCTCTTCGTCTTCCTTGAGGACCTTGTAGCCGTGTGCTTCAGCGACTTCGATGGCTTCCTTGATCAGAGCCTTCTTGTCATCTTCCTTTGCAGACTCATCGACCACTTTGTAGCCGTGAGCCTCTGCAACCTTGATAGCTTCGTCAAGCTGTTCTTGAGTGATTTTAGAGTCTTTCATTTGGTTAACCTCTGTGTTTTGAATTATTTATACTCGTTAAGTACGATATCCTCTTGAAGCGATACGTCTCATTGAGTCTCTAATGTCTTGAATGATTATCTTCTCATTGACTAAGAGACCATAAGAGCTTGAGAAGATGGACTTTAACTCTTTAGCCTTTCTAGAAATTGCTTCGACTAGTTCTGGATCTCTCGGGTAGCAGAGCGCATCTCTGATCTGACGATCGTCGAAGTTAGACTCCCTGCAATACTCAGTCCATCCATCCACTAGCTCAGAAGCGACTTCCATCACCATAGGAACTATGACTGATGGATCAGCGTACTGTTCATCTAGATGGTTGTAGCTCTCTTCCAAGCTGTCAGTGTTAAGCTCTGTGTTCTGACCCTTGATTGTGTCGTCCTCGATGATCAGCTTAGCGCCGCAGCAAGGACATACAGGATTGGAGAGGTTGACAGTGTATGCAACCTCTTCCTCTCCATCTAGTGCCTCTAGAACACGAAGAGCTCCCATTTGAAGTTCGGACATCATCGTGGATTAGTGTTCTTTCTTCTTGCCGTCTTCGTCTTCTTCTACTTCAGAAGAGAAGTTGTCGGAGCACTTCTTAGACTCGTCGCACTTCTCGTCTTTGTCGCAGTCTTTCTTGTCGCAGTCCTTAGCAGCCTTAGCAGCCTTGATCTTCTCCAAGAAAGACATATCTTTCTTTTCTTCGATCTGCTTCTCGTTTCCGCAGTCCTGAGCAGCTGGTTCGACAGCCTTAACCTCTTCTCCGAGAAGTTCAGCCTTGAGAGTCTTCTTAGCCTCTTCGATTCTCTGACGAATCTTAGCCTTGACGACTGTCATGAGCTGTTCGTCTAGCTTGTACAACTTTCCAGACTCGACGATTCCGATGATAGAGCCAGAGTTGCTGTTGAGCAGCTTTCCAGCCTTCTTGTTCATGCGGTAAGCTTCAGTCTTCTGTTCGTCACCCGGAGCAGATTCATCCTGACCCTGAGACTCTTCAGAGCTCTGTTCTCCACCCTCAGCATTGCCTTCGGCAGGCTTATCTTCGGTGTTAGGCTCAGAAGACTGTTCACCGCCTTCAGCCGACTGTTCATCTTGTCCAGCGTCAGCCGAGCTGTCCAGATTCAGATCTAGATCAGCTGGAGCTTCTTCCGAGGAGCCTTCTCCGCCTTCTGCAGGAGCTTCTTCAGCCTTAGGTGCAGCCATGTTGTCGACCTTGTCGGTGAGCTTCTGAACAGTGACTGCCAGGCCGTTGATCACGTCCTTGAGAGCAGAAACGTTGTCAGTCAGATTCTCTTCGGTCTTAGCTTCTTCGCTACCAGCTTCTTCTGCCGGTTTCTCTTCTTCCTGAGTACCCAAGAGATCAGCGAAGTCATCATCTGCTTCTGTGTTCTCTGGAGTGCCAGCTACTTGATCGGCTGTGAGAGCCTTTTCCTGCTGGTCAGAGAGAAAATCTTCTTCCAGCAGTCTCTTTTTAGTCTTGATGCTCATGTTTGATACCCTTGTAGTATTCCGTTTTATGTTATTTATACCAGTCTAGATTTCGGAGATCACAGTCTTCATCTCTTCAGACTCGATTAGCTCCTTGAATGCCTTGTCAAGCTCAAAATACTCGTTGAAGCTCTTGATTCCGTTGCTCATGCACTGGAACATATCTTTGAGCTTATAGCCGACCATCTCCTTCTGTTGATCAACTGGCTGATCCTTGAATGATAGCAGCATCTCAGAAGGGGTGTAGCAGTCTTTCAACTTCTTCACGTACTTAGAGCCTGCACCTTCGCAGAACTTCTCGATCTTCTTGAAGAGCTTCTTCAAGAATTCGTCTTTCTTAATGTCTTCTTCTGACTTCCCGTTAGCGCTCTTGATGACGCCCCACATATAGTAGAGAGGGTTTGTGTCTTCTTCTTTCTCGAAGACCTTAGATTCGTTGAGCAGGAAGTCTTGCAGCTTTTTGTATTCCATTTTGCTAGTACTCCTTGTTGTAATTGTAGTAAATGACTCCAGGCTCATTGAATGCGCTGAAGTTGTCGTAATTCATATTCTCTTCGTATTGAAGCCTGAAAGCGTCTTTAGCCCAGACTGCCGAGTTCTCTTCAACGGTCTCTGCTATGTGATCCCAGTGCCCAGATGAGCTATCAACTACCTCATAAGTCTGATTCCATTTGTCAGCAGACTGGGAAACGATCTCTGTAGTTTTGTTCCAGATAGCCGAGTATTCGTATACTGTGTCATGAGTGCTGTTCCAGGACCCAGACAGTTCAGAGACTGTGTCTGAAGTGTCATTCCATTTGTCAACATTGTCTTCGATCCTATCGACCCTGTCTGACAGATCATGAACTTGATCTTCTATCTCTGGAATCTTCTCAACGACTTCGTTCCACCTGTCTGCGGATTCGTTGACTTTGTCTGTAGTCTCATTCCAAGCAGCTGAGTGCTCTTCTACAATGTCATGGACCGATTCCCATCTAGCCGAATTTGTGTTGACAGTCTCGTAGTTCGAGTTCCACAGATCAGCTGACTCGCTGAACTTATCAGCGGTCTCCTGCCAATAGCCAGAGTTTCCGTTGACAGTCTCATAAACAGAATTCCACTCTTCTGCTGAAGTTGGTGTTACAGCTGAAGCATCATTCCATGCTGCCGAGTTCTCGGCTACGGAGTTATAGACTGAGTAGAAGTCACCAGAGCTTACGTTCAGAGTGTTGTATACAGACTCCCACTTGCCTGAGTTGTTCGTGACTGTGACGTATGTCGAGTTCCAGTTTGCTGATTCTGGAATATCTCTTCCGTCATGTCTCAGTATAGCCCAGATCTTCTCAAGCTGGTCGAACACGCCATCAGGCTTTCTAGGATCTCCGTCGTATGGAGACGGGATGTTCGGTTTTACTTTCCAGAACAGAGCATCGTGCTCTTCCAACCAGTCGTAGACACCTTTCAGTGCGCTTACATGCACCCAGTTCTTCTTCTGATCTGGATCGCCGTCTTTGTATAGCTGCAGAAGAGCGTCGTTGATGTCATCAAGTGTTACCTTGATCTTCCAGTCTAAGTCTATCGGATCACTCGGAGTTCCGATTCCTGTCAGAACGTCTTTCTTCGTGTAGACTCTGTCGAGACCTGAGTAAGTAGCTAGGAATGCGCTTGAAGCATCTATGATTCCAGCTATCTCGTTCAGCAGATCTGGATCGAGCTGTGATGCTCTCTCTGAAGCAGAATTCCAGGATGCCGAGTTATCAGATACTGTTTCGTATGTCGAATTCCAGTATCCGGCTGATTCAGTCCAACCAGATTCTCCAGAAGATCCCCAAGTAGCAGAGTTCTGAGCAACTGTGTCATAGACATTGTACCAAGCGTCAACATCTCCTGAAGTGACGCATACACACTCATCTTGACCGTCGCAACACTCTTCCCAAGGTCTAACGCCGATGACTGGCTCGGTGTCATTCCAACGAGGAGTCATCGGATAAGGAGGCCAAGGTCTAGGTGGTCTTCCTCCGTCTGGAGGAAACACTGAGGGCCAAGGACCGTGAGGATGTGGTGGTCTCTTCTTATCAGCCATTCTGCTCTGCTACTCCTTTTACGAGAGAAAAGCTTACTTAGCTAGGTTCTTAGCGTTCTGAAGCTGAACACCCAAGTCGTGGATAGCGTTTCCGATCTTGTTGACACGAGCGTCAGTGATGTCCTTTACCTTCTTCTTGAACTGTGCAAGAGCATCATCGCGTCCTACGAAGTCCTCAGGAACGATCCATTCGTTGTTGATGTAGTCAGACAGCTCGTTCACGAAGTCGTTGCTGAATCCGTCAAGGGACTTGATAGAGTCGCCGTTTCCCTTCTGGAAATACTTTGCGATCAAGTCTCCCATAGAGGACTTTGCCTGCACAGGAGCAGGAGTAGACACGTTAGGCTCAGTCGGAACTTCGCCAGTCACTTCATCTTCGAACACTTCAGGAGCGTAGTTGCTATCTTCGTTGATCTTTGTGAGAAATTCTTTGAATTTCATGTTAGAACTCCTATATCTTAGTTTATTTATAGGAAAGTGAGAAATCACCATCCATCAAATGGATCGAAAGGCTGAACTGGCTCTTTCTTTCCGTTATACTGCTGTATATTAGCTCTCTCGCTGTCTAAGTGCTCGTTGATCGAAAGAATGTCTCCAGAGGCAGACACCGTCGAAGTCTTGTTCTCCATGTCGAATGACTCTGCGAGAGAAGTGAACTCCTCGATAGGCATCTCGTCGTCATTCTCGTTCATCACGTCCACGTCTTCATGGTTGTTCTTCCAGATTCTCAACGTGAACGTGTACGTGATAGCGCTGCCCAAGAAAGCTGTTCCCTCTTTGAATGACTTTACGCTGATGATCTCGTAGTACTTGTCGTTGAACTGGAAGTACATCAGATCACCGATCTTCGGCTTATATTCTTCGTACTTGATCTCAGTTCGATCATAGTCGTACATGCTAGCTTCTCTGAAGTGCACAATTGTACACTGAACTTCAAAGACTTCTTCATATAGCATACCTTGAATCTGATACTGCTTCTGAAGAGTCGGAACAGACTCAGCGTAGACCGACAGCTTGAATCGTCTGACTATGTTCTCTAGAGGGTCTTCACCGAGTAGCCTGTCTCTCTTCGTGGAGATCTGCTTAATGTAGTAGTCGACTTCGAATCCGAACTTGTTGAACGCTTCAGACGTCAATGAGCTGATCAGAGCTGCTTCGTTAGCGTAGCAGTCGTCACCTTCAGTGCTGTCGAACATTCTGGGCTTGTTCCAGTCCCAGTTCTCCAAAGAGCACGAAGAACCTCCATATAGTCTGTTGAACTCTGAGTTGTAGTCAGTACCCATACCTATATATATTTATGTCATGAACATATCGACAATCATCTGCTCGTACATACATCAGACTTTCGTGACTCTGAAGGAAGCTCTTGAGACTATTCAATCAGCTGCTGACAAGCTACTAGACACGATATACGGTATCGTTAAGCTAGCGCTTTGGTCTATCAGAGAAGTTCTCAATCCTCTAATCAAGACAATAAGAGCTATGGTGACTGATCTAATGAAAGGGATACCAGCGTTCATGATAGCGGACTTCTCGGATACTGGGTTCTGTAAAGATTTGCACGAGTGCGACTTCTTCAGAGAATATCTATTGAACCCAAACTCTATATTCTCTAAAGCCATCAAAGACATGTTCGATATAGACGAAGATGACCGAGCTGCGAGAATCCAGAGAGAGTTGCAGTCCATCTATATTGACTATCAAGAATTCAAGCGTCAGATCTGCTCTGGCGTGTCTCTTGACTTTATGCTGTCTGCTATCACTGGGTTGTTTGAAGACTTTCTCTCTCAAGTGAACAAGTGGATCAGATATCTGAGAAGAAAGGTTGACTCGGTATATAAGTGGTTGAAGAGCTATCTAGACTTCCTGAATAGACATGGTGTATATGAACTGCTGGACGAGATCAAAGCTATGATAGACTGTGCATTTAAGCACTCTGGATTCTGTGCTCACCCAGAGACAGCTGCTTCGTTCTATCAGAATATCCTAAGCAAGACCCACTTGTACTGCACTATCGCTAATGAGTACATCATCAAGCCAGACTACGAAGAGATGTGCACTGGATTCATGAAAGGAAAGATCAAAGAGCTAGAAGAGCTAGGAAATAAGCTGGAGAACGGTCTGAGACTGTTCGTCAATCCTTCTAACGTGAGACCTACTTCGGACTGCTTGAACATCTATGGTCACATCAAGGGAATCGCTAAGTTCGCTATGACCGGAAAAGCGTCTAACATCCCTATATACAAGTACTGCAAGACAACTATCAATGATCTCATAGATGCTTGGAAGGGTACTTCCAACAAGAAAGAGTATCACACGCTAGACGCGATTCTAGAAGATCTCGTCTTCAAGTATGATGGTGTCTATGTAGGTGACGAGAAACTGAATATTCCGAGCGACGGTTCAGAAGCTACGATAGAGCTAGACAATGGCATGGACAAGAGAGCAATGAATCGTGCAATCCTCATAAATAACCGCATATTCTCTGCGGCCTATGCGCTTCAGGCATATTACGAGAAGAGCGACGAAGAAATAGTTCGTTACTTCGAAGAGTACAACGCTGACTACACGGATCTGATCAAGCTAGACGAAGTAGCTGCTACTTACTAATTCCAGTACCAAGATCCGTTATATTTGTAAAGGTTTATATAATTTCCTGTAGTAACAGATACATAACCAACGACGGTATCAACTTGTAAAGCAGTGTACAATTTGTTTATAACGCGTAAGGTAGTACCATCGGCGTAGTCGGAAGAAGGTGTATATGGTGTAGAATCTGGAACGATTGTTATTGGTATCAATGGTCGAGATTCGTGTGCCCACTGGCTATCATATTCTAAACAAATCAACTCAGCCATACAAGGATTCCCTTGCTCCATAGGAAGCCATGATCTTCTGATACCTGAAAATACTGCTGCTCTGTAGCCCGGATGACTGTTATCAGAAGCAATTATAGCCAGACCATACTGTTGATCGTCATGAATAGCAAATACTGGAAGCCCAGCATCATGTGCTGCCAGAATCTCAGCGAAAGTAGTTGTATCGAAAGTCGCCAAGAAACATTCATTAGCTGGAGTCATTTCCTTTTTCCAAGTAAGAGCGTCATTTACTATATCGCATGTGATTACGATCTTCAATCGAGTACCAGCAGTGAATGACGCTGGATACCCGTTGATATTATAAACTACGGTATGATATGCTATAAAGGTGCACCCGTTCACGTGGCCACCTTCAGGCGATACAGAAATATACGGTTTCTCCAGAATAGCGTACATCGGGTAGTAGGTGTAACCTTCCGTTGGGGTTGGATTTATTTTCTTTTCAATCACATCAAAGCGGCAAAGCAAAGGCTTCATTCTACGAATGTTATTGATTGCTCGCTTTGTATCGATGTCAGTTGCTCCATACTCTATCACTTGCACATCATTGATCTGCCCAGGATACAAGACATTCACTACACCCTCTCCGCCCTGAATATCTATGAGAACGTGAGCACCTTTGTATAGAATAGGCGGAAGATTCTTCAACGGAACCTCGGTGTCTTCTATCTCTACGGCGAAAACCATATAGCTAGTCCAATCCGCCGTCGATAGCGTGAACTCTATAACAGTGTGGGTTTTCGCTAAGGACTGAACATGTTCCGTATCGGAAGAATCGGTCCTAAAGATGAGCCGAAAGCTAGCGGATAATCCTTCTGGCGCTCCCGAAAGATTCACATGATACCCCAATCCTGATACGTACTGTGGCGACTGGTACGTAACATCTTTCTGGTCAAGAATCAACTTATTCCCATACTGATCTCTTTCGGCCCTATCTGCGTATATCGCAACATTATCGATTTTGTCCACTAATTCCGGATTTTCTGTTGTATGTATTACTGGTATATTTGGCTTGTTTTTGATATAGTCTACTTCTGAGTCATCTGTCTGTGTCCAGTCAGCCTGTACTTGAGGGTCAGAAGTCGAAGAAATAGTGTTCGTCTCTGGATCTATTTCGATATTATCGCCAGCTGTCAGTTCGGCTTGTGCTCCAATGTTTGCTCTAGCAGTCGCCTTCTGCGCATCTGAAGTGTCGCTGCTCTGATCTATATCATACAGTACAGTGTTTATCTTCTTCTCAGCCATTCTGAATTCCTCTTTCTAATTACGGATTGTCTGGTAGATCCTCGTAACCGAGATCCAGAGATATCGTAATTCTCTTGTTCTCGTCGTCTCTAGTGATCGTCAGACCAGGTCCAGCAGACAGATCATACACTTCTTGACTTCCGCCAGTGGCGCTTATTCCGCCATTGTCATCTATCATTATGCCTGTACCAGCGGTCAGTTTCCTCTGCACATCACTATCGTTGACAGAGATTGTGCTGTTGCTAATCCTAATTCCCCAGCCAGCAGAGTACTCACCACCTCCGCCACCTCCACCTCCACCACTACCAGCAGATCCAGTGAGCTTGTGGATGTTGAATGCTGAGATCTGAGATGTTACTGTACTAGGAAAAGTATCTCCACCTTCAGCCAATATCCTTACAGTGTATGTCTTAGAATCATCAGTGATCTCGATGTCATAGCCTATGTCGTACTTGATCGGGCATCCCTGATAGCTGAGGTCGAACTCGTAGAGTCCGACTGCATCGTTATTCAATGAAGATATTGTGCTGCGGTCAGCAGTGTCGGATAGATAGAACCGAAGGATCCTGTTCGACTGTTCGCTAGAATTTACGTTCAACTTCAAGTCAACGTGATAGAATCCCTTTGAGAGAGTCATCGTATTCATATCGCTGTCAAACGTGATAGCGTCACCTTCAGAAGTGATAGGCTCATTGAACGTGAATGGTCCGGATCCAGTTCTTGACTGGCTGTACGTGAACATTACGCTCGGCTTAGCAGCGATCGACAGATCATATCCGCCAGTTATCTCGGAGATTCCGATGCTGCCGTCTTGAGAGGTCAGTCTAACGTTAGCGGCAGATCCGACATAAGTCCAGTCGTAGTACTCGCCTGATACTGATCCTTCTGGATCGACTCTCCAGTAGACTTGCGCATCATTGTATCCGCTGTCGCATAGCACTTTCACTATGTCTCTCTCAGAGAGATCCGCCGAGTAGTCTAGAAGATCCTTATGAGTTCCAACGACGTCAGCTACGTCAGACCGCTGTTCGATCTGATCGACTTTAGCGCTAACGTTGTTGATTGCTGAAGCCAGGATCCATTCGTTGTCTTCGAGAGGCTGAATCGTGTTATCGTTCAGCCATCTTCCGTCAGCGATGGTAGCTCGGTTCCAGCCCGATATGTCGTATAGACCTATCTCTGTTCCTGGTACTGGCTTTATCTGTGGCATTCTTGAAAAACTCCTAACAAAAACTTACTATAGATCAACGTATCCGAGCTGAACGACACCGTATGCTGCTGAAGTTGCTGGTAGAATGTCGACTACCATGCTAGAGTCTGGAGTTAGCGAAGTTCCGTTTACCTTGACACCTTGAATGGCGCTGTCGGCTTTAGATCCTTGTGCTGATGTAGCGAAGTCAGAAGACTTCTTTCCAGAGTCAGTCAGATTTCCATTTGAGTCGAGTCCTGCAAAGTTTCCAGAAGTGGCGTTAGCGACCTTGTCAGCCTTTGTGTTATCAGCTGGAGCATTTCCCCAAGAAGCAGTGCCAGAAGAACCACCATAGACGAGAACTTGACCAGAAGAGCCACCTGTTGGAATGTGCTTGTTTCCAGCAGTAGTCGGATGAACATATTTGTTGAAAGTATTTGTTCCATCGCTTACTGAACTGCTAGTGACTGTGATGTCTGGAAGAGCATCAATGGTATCTTTGACTAGCTTCTCAGACGGGTATTTCGTATCAGACGGAGTAGAAGACCATGAAGTGACCTTGTTGTTCTTGTTCTCTGTGTTGTCAGTAGTGATGTTGACAGCAGTGATCTTACCGTCAGCTTCAGTAACCTTGACCTGTACGTTAGTTCCATCTGAACTTGTCTTTTCAGCATCCAGTTCTCCGAGAGCAGCAGCGATAGCCTTTCCTGTGACAGCAGTCGTTCCAGTAGAAGAGTATGTGTCGCTCTTGTCACTGATCTGTGAAGAGGTGATGCTTATATCGCCAGCTGTAGCGCTAATCTCGCCGTTTGCGTTCTGAGTGAGGTCTGTAATAGTCTTTCCAGCACCAAGACCTGAAGCCGTGTAAGCCGTCTGCTTAGTCTTATATCCAGACAGATCTATAGAGGTCTCTCCTATGACTTCCCATGTGTTTGACTGAGTGTAGATCCACTCAGTATATGGGTCAGTCTTTGAAGAACTAGACTCCTTAGTCAGATAGATGAT